>Ga0065711_1027679_pt1 | contig 46837 bp, 20 predicted proteins | sample Hoacrofraction12_FD_59098 | JGI IMG/M metagenome (GOLD analysis project Ga0065711, IMG submission 59098) | Hoatzin crop microbial communities from Cojedes, Venezuela - Epithelial fraction 12 v2 (version 2) | ecosystem: Host-associated > Birds > Digestive system > Esophagus > Crop | place...
GGTCCTGTGCAGCCTGCTGTAGGTGACCCTGCTTCGGCAGGAGGGTTGGACTAGATGACCCACAGAGGTCCCTTGCAACCCCTACTATTCTGTGATTCTGTGATTCTGTAATGTGTTAATGTCAAGTGACTTTGGTCAGGAACTGGAGACTGATCCATTCTTTTCTGCTCTTGAGTGTCTCTCATGCTTGAAGGCAAAAGGCAACAAAAGACTCTGCCTGAGTATCTTAGACTAAGAAGTAATTAAAAGAACACGGGGAGTGGTGGTAATAAGACCACATTTTGGTGAGACAAAGTTTTACTGAAGAGAAACCACGGAGTGAAGTCCTTAACATTTCTCCATGAGGTGTTGTAAGATCCTGAAATATTACAGTATGCTTTAACAGAAGTGCCTACTCCTTAATTAAGTTATTGGAAAAATAATGAGATCCCAAGGCTAATGACGTTTCGAAAGGCTTATTTGTCGAGTTGCTGGGAAATCCTTTTAGCTAACAGGTGAAATGCCAGCAAGTGAAAGACTGGAAGCAGGTCAGAGCTGAATTAGAAATGCATCCCAAAGCATAAAGACCAAAAATGTCACACAAACACTTTGCATGTGAGAATAAGGTGTTCCACCTTCTCAACCTTAAACATCACATGAAGGCTGTGCAAAGTGACCAGAACCTACGAACAGCAGCATAGCTCACAACAATGATGTGAATACTCAAATTACATTTAAAATACAGTATCATAACAGTTTAACATGAATTTCATTCTTCTGTTACAGTGTTCTGTTACAGACCTGTGTTACAGTCTGTGCTTATACTTTTTTCGTGTTGTCTCTTTCACTGGCCGAGTTGCATCAGTTTTGCTTGATCTGTTCAGTTCCTCAAACAGGAGACAGAATTCGTAGAAAACAAAAAAATTCTGAGCACAAAGAAAGCTAGTCAGTCCCTAATCTAATGAGTAATTATGCTCCATTTATCTCATTTTGCCTTCATTCAGCTTTTAAAATGTATTTGGTTTGTTTATTCTTCATCATCATCTGAGCAGACCAGTAAGGCCGTACCCTGTTTTGTGGTCACATGCTACCCGTTTTAATTTCTCACTGTGTACCTGAATAGAAGAACCAGGCAGAGCTTCTATTTCTGTAATGATCTGGCAACATTATCAGTCTTTAGATATACATGTATTACAATATCATCATTAGTAATATAGCAGCATTTTTTTTATTCAGTTGCTGAGGATTTTCCATCCTAGGAATCCGTGTGCACAATAAAAGCTGTCATGATTGCTCAGTTTGGCCACATATATTATACTTACCAGTCTTGTGCGTATCACTTGCAGTGTGTCTGCATTACTGAGTAGTTTTTGCAAAGAGGGAAGGGGTGGGGCATGTTTTGGTGCAGCCTGTTTGGGATTCCTGGTGGGTATGTCCCATATTGTATCTTGAGCAACAATGATGTCCAACCCGCTTGGTAGTGCATAATGCATATGTAGAGAGCAGATCACTGCAGGGCCCTCTACCTGCATTGCAAGCGGGCCACTCTGGGTCATGTCCCACTGTGTGACTTTCACATATAGCGGAGCGGATCCACACCAGAAAGAACCCGGTGAGTGCAGTAAATCATTAACACAGACATCATGCAGCTGGTGAAGACAGCGAGGTCTGAAAATATCAATCCACTGCTTGTGGCCGTTCCTAGCAACAGATTTTGCTGCTAGCTGAAGCACACTTCTCTAGATCCACCACTTTGAAACAAGTTTGGTACCATGGCTGCTGCGGAGTCTGAGACAACACGAACCGCTTTTGAAGTGTGAATGTTCTAGGCATTTTCACTTTGTGCTGCCTAAAGTGGTGATGGACTGGCCAAATTTAGGTACTCTTTGACAGATCTGCTGGGGAACGTGTGGATAGACTTTGTCTGCATTGAAAACAATGTCAGTGTTTGTTGTCTGATTGTTGATCAGCCACAGCAATTCAGGAAGACAGTGTCATCTGCCTGTTCACATAGTTGAAGGAAAATGGGATTCCACGTAGTACCTCTTGTCATTTTTTTCTGTCTGCCAGCCATTACTGATGCTGAAGATTGGTTGGGGGAGAGGGGTTTTTTTAACACTGTGCCGCTGTGCTAGGTGTCTAGGAACATACGCTTACAATTTAGCTTCCAATGTTTTTTTGATTTACCAATCCCATAAGGTTTTCTGTTTGAGGTACAGAATCAGTATATATAGAAGCAGAGGTTTCCCCAATTCAATCCAGCCACTGCAGTCTCCCTCTTGTATTTTCTGTGAGCTCAGAACTAAGTGGGTTTCATTAGGAAGTCTTTATAAAGTACCAATTCTGAATTGACCTATATTGTCATAAGCAGTTTTACTTCCACGGTTTTATAATGGAAGTATTTTATTTTGGCAGCTCTAATCAGTTCCACTACTTTTGAAAAAAACAAGTTGTGTTTTAGGAGTAAAATGCTGTAACTATGAAGAAGAATCTGGGACTATATGCTGCCTCCCTCTTACAATTCTCCACTTTCTTCTCATGGCACTGTGGAACAGTGACTTTTGTCCATTTTTTGCCTTTTGCTTTTTTGACTGTGGTGTAATAGCTGAGTAACTGAAATTATCTGCTGCTTAATCGTTCTCCAGTTTTGACCTACTTGTGGTTCAAGTTCCTAAATTACTGCAAGATTTCCATGGCACTACAGTGTGTCCTTTGCAATCTTTTGAACTCTGCAAGCTCATTGTATTGTGTTTGTAAAATGTTGTGCCTCTATTTAGCATTCTTTGAATAAATTATGAACTTTTTGTAAACGTCTATATACTTGCAGCAGTGGAATGTGGGGTAGGATGCTGCTCGTGCAGCTCTAGGTGCCCCACATGAGCTAGGTCCCGTTGCAGACAGTGGAGTCCTAGCCAGTACAGCCAGTGGAGTCCAGAGAACTAGTCACCCCATCCTAAATTAGGTGTGTACATTTGTTGAACTGGACAGACCACTTCCTAGTGGCTAAACCTCAGTTAACCATTGAACTCAGACATCTGGCTCACATGTAGATACCTGTGTCCTGAGCACCTCAGATAATGTGTTCTGCTGCTGTCATGGGGAGCATCTACGGGATTTTCACCCTTCCAGATGTGGAATTTGAGTGTTCATGCCTGTAGACAAAGTTCTGAAATCTCCCGTGGTGGATCCTAAAATGTACTACTTTATTGCTGTTTTCTGTTTGGTGTTCTAGATATATGCTGGATCCTCACAGGTCGGAAGTTTAGGATGATTGCAGGTGACCACTGGTTGTTTTTGTTTCTGCTTTCTGTTCACTTTCTCTGCTTTACACAAGTTGTTTCTCCTGTTTCAGCAAATGCCAAAGATTTTATATTCTTCACTGGAACTGTGGAGATCACATTCAACGACTTTGACAGAATCTCACTGATTGTCCCCAGAATGAAATCAGGAATTAAATTTTAATCCCATGCATTCATGGATGCTCAGGCATGACAATAAAATCGTAACCTTCTTTTGGACTGGTCATATTCTCTTCCATTTGGCACTCACAGAACAATTTTAGAGAAATATCAAAAATACTGCTTCCTAATTGATCTGTTGGGGACAATTTAAAAGTTGTGGGCCAGCTGCAAAGCTCTCTGAAGAGAAAGATGGAGGAAAAACTGCCAGAAGAGTGGAAGGATCCAGCACTGATATCTATGCAATATCATCACTAGTCATGCAGGTATTTGTGTGTACAGATGAAGGGAAGAACAGTACTAAATGGCACTGAGGTGATAATACTGCTGTTGCATTTGATAGCATAAGTATTGTTACCTACTCCTAGGGCTTGACCGGGAACATCAGGCAAATGAGGGCTCCTGGAGTGGCACTCAGCCTTGCCTGTGTAATTTGCAAGATGTATTTGTCGTTTTTGTGGCTGTGAGGTCTTTTGGTTGTGGCTTTCTTGCCCCAAGAAGTATATGATGACTGAAGAGAATACCAGGTGAGCTGAGGACCAGTGGGAGCAAGAAGATACAGATAAACTGGTCCTTCCAGACTCTGGAATCTTCCAGACTTCCAGAATCCAGGAATCTCAGTATTTTTGCAGATGGGAGGTGTATAATGCCCGCTGGAGAGGTACGTGCCTCCTCCCGCCAGTGGTTATCCCACTGCAGGGTACAAGCCAGCTCCTGCGGTCACAGTGCCAGCTCAGTGTAAAACCCAAGGGCTGGAGCAGAGTTTCTGGTCCCGCAGCTGCTCCTTACAAGTATTAGTGCGTGTGTGTGCGTGTTTTTGCCTTTCTGTGGAGCCCAAGGAGCTGTGTGCACAGAGTATATGAACAGGCTGTGGGGATGCAGGATTGAGCTGCCAGCAGTCAAAGAAGGACAGAGCTAAGGCTGCTTGAGCAGCGATGTTGTGATGTGCTCTGCAGTTTCAGGACATCTGTTTCTTTCCTGGGACTTCTTTGTCATAAAGTATTTGAAAGAAGAATTGTGATGAATATCCTGAAGGAGATAATTTTCTGTAGGGCTTTTCTGTTTTTCCCCCACTGTTTTCTCTGAGTATTTGTAGTACATGAGGCATGAGGCTGCAGGAAGAGAAATACAATTTAATGGTAAAAACAGAACACCACCTGTGAGGACTAGTTTCTGTCTTTTGTCTAGGATCTCTGGGAAAAATTGCACAAATCACATCCACCAGATGTTTTATGGTAACGAACTAATCATTCCTTGCTTTGGAGACCCAGCTTGGCACAAGAGCTAGGCATGCAAAGGTAGGATCTCCATGAAAGTAGTGGTTAAAACAAAAGTGCCATTTAAATACCAAAGGCCAGTGGTTTTTCCGATCAGGCATCCAGACTTATTTGCATGGGTATTGTGCTGACCATATTTGCAGTAACTCCGTCTTACCTTGCAGACTGTTGTGAAAATAAATGCATTAATTCTAAGGAATTATCTGAGTGATGTCATAAGCAGTGTCGTAGGACATCATATAAGAAGCTTCCGAACTCTGCTGGTTAGTGTGCAATGGTAAAGGAGGGAGATGTGCATTCCAGAATTAAGATAAAGCAAAATACGAGATCACATCTCACTTACATGTGGTAACTGAACTAGAATCTCCTGGAAGAAGAATCATGTAATGAAGAACTGCGGTTGTTATGCTTGCACACATGGGGCTATATTAGCAATGCACAAGGCAGCCTCAGATATGTGCCTCTCCTAACCTTGTGTACCTTGCTTTGTAATGCAATGTCAATAACTAAAAAACCCCCCACAAAACAGGAAAAAAACTAAAAAAACCCAAAAAACCCACATTAAATCGAGGTACAAATGCATGTAAATAATGAAGCTTTTTGACCCACATGATGATGTTTTGGAAACAACCAGATAGAGACAGTTCATTTTGCTGCCGATTTGTTATTGTGATGGATGTAAACTTGCAGGCCCTAGACTAGGGTTTTACTCACATTTTTCCTGCCTACTGCAGATGGAAGTTTTGTAAGTGCATTACGTGGTGGCCTGAGGGAAAGCCCAGCTAGCTGGTGTCCAGTATTGTACAGTCCAAAATGTGCAGCGACCTGAGAGAGCTCCGTCATCAGCAGTATGAAAATTGCTGCAGACATACAGAGAAGTCACGTCTGCACCACATATACTAATATAAAAATTCTTTAAAGGGAGATACTCTTCCCTGAATGCTGCACTGCATTCTTGTAGCTTAGCAGCAGATAACTTGGCTGCATGCCAGCGAATTGAACGAAGTGAAGGCAGCCACTCAGATGTACTTGACAATTTAGAGTAACGCCAAGTGGTTCCATGTGAAATAAATAAATAGAGAAATCTACTTTTCATAGAAGGGGAAAAAAAGAGAAAAAAGCAAGTATCTTCCCAGCTCTGATTTTAAACACGTTTTCTTGAAGTTTATTGACTTTCTGCAAATACCACTTTGATTTTTATTTTATTTTCAGTTTTTTGAAGACAGATGGATGTGCATGTGTATTATGTGTGTTCTTGGGCTGGGTGGTACAGAGCAGAAGGATGGTTATTTGGGTTACATGTGTCCTGGGTGCATTTGTTTCCTGAGCCCCTCACTCCCTGTGGCTTCCTGGTAAATCAGTTTCTCGACTGCCTTACTTCTGCAGAAGTAAAACAGGCCTAATAGTGCTTCCCATATGCTAGCGTATGGGTAACACCATCTGCATGGGGAGATTTGTTTATCCTTGTGGTATTTTAGGGTGTTCATCTGCGGCTGAATGAGTGAACGCAGTGTGGTTACCGAGTTAGTCATGGGGTGTCATGAGCATGCCTCTGCACACAGGAAAGGCACGTGGTCAGACCTGAGAAGTGCCTAATCCTACAGCTGCGGTATTACTCTTGCGATTCATGACTTTATTTCCCTCTGCTGCTGGGATCTGTTGGGTAGATCTTGCACATTTGTCCTTCCAGGCAAAATGCTCTCGCTGGTACCATTGACCTCAGTGGTACAAACCCTTGTTTCAGGCAGTTCGGTTTTGACGCACTTAACTGAAATTGGAAACAGTTTATTGCTCTTTTATTTTAGTGAATAAGTTATTTATAATTATAGCAGGTCCTCTTAACACTACTTAGGCTAACAGGGTGTTTCTTCTCTGCCAAGACTTACGATTTTCGTAATCACTGAAATTGATTGCTGAGCTATAAGGTTGTACGCACATTTTGCTTCATCTTTCTGGTGTCATCCTCGCTGAGTCTTTCCCTTTGGTGTTTGCTTTGCCATGTATAAATTTCTGACTGCTTGTTTTGTTTTGTCTTCCTGGTCTGTTTTTCACCCACAAATATTAATGCAGTGCTTCCGAGTTACGTCGTGTGCGCAGTGCTGGGAACGATGTATGAGTTTTCTTAGTCTCTGTGCTCCTCTCATTCAGATCATACTAGAAAACACCTCAGTGTGCTAGCGAGAGGGAACACATGAACAAAACCAAGTACCTGTGTAAGACTTAATCACTTGTGTCCCTTCTCGTGGATTCTTAAACGTGTAGTGTCCTGCTTTTGTGCAACTGCAACAACAACCCACAGAGGTCCCTTCCAACCCCGAACATTCTGTGATTCTGTGATTCTACTTCAGTAGCATCCAGGGCAACAACATTTGATTTCTTGGTCTGCTGAGAGACCATGACTTTCTAATGTTGTTTTCAAGGTAGGTGGAGAAGTGTAAGCGATCAAGTCTTCTTATTCTGACAGTGGTGTGGTGCACAGGAGGTTACTTGAAAAAGCAAAAGAGTTCGTGTATTTTACTCAGCTTCCGTGCATCAAGCTTAGAAGAAAGTACTGTAGTGCAAGCCACAAAGAGCTGTTGTAGAGAGCGCACTGCAAGGTGCGGATTACACCCGAGAGAGTACAGTATGTGTAATCTCATTGGGACTCCTTAGGTGTTCGTGTATCTCCTGTCCTGTCCCACGCTCACAGGATGGTTTCCTGCAGTGGGTACGCTTCTGACCCCTGTCCGCTTTGTGATTCAACCCATTTCTTTAACTCATGTTTTGGCTGCTTGGTCTTCCTATTGTCAGATTTCCATACCTTTAATTTTCTGAGTCTGGTACTAGATTCCTGGGGTGTAGGGGGTGTGTAAGGCCTTGGATGAAGACCTAATGAACTGGCTATTTGAGAAGTATAAGAGTAAATGTCAGGTCAGCTTTAAATGGTGAAGAAGTTGAATGCGCAGAACGAACTCTAATGGTTTGCTTTGCAAAAGCCACACAGCAATTCCAAGTAATTTTGAAAGCAACTCTGATTTTTGTCTCTGAGGTTGCTTTTTGACCTCTGTGGTGGAATGTGAGATTTGTTAAGTATGAACAGCAAAAACATGCAGCTTCTGAGGCATCTCATCTTTTTGAATTGTGTTTCTTTGCTAATATGTTTAAATGTTTTGACTTTTCCTCCTTACTATAATGTCTCCATTTGACAGTTGTATGCAGTAAAAACAGCATTTTTTTTTCTATAAATCAGTTCAGTTTAATTTAAAAATTCAGAATTTTCTAAATTCTTGAATTACTCAGGGACACAAGACTCATTGACTTTGAATCCATCCATAGTCTTTAATGATGTCTTAATGCAGTCCAGTGGTATCCACACTTTTTGCTTGAGTGCACCTCATATTGTAGGCTAGAAGAGTTGAAGCCCTTAGAATGGTCATGGTGATAGTGAGAAGTTCCTGAAGACCAGGAGAGAGTAGATACCACTTGTATCTTCAAGAAGGGCAAAAAGAAAGATCTAGGAAAGTACAGGCCAGTCAGTCTTACCATAGCCTCTGGGAAAGTGGTGAAGAAAATCCTCCTGGAAAGCATTTCCACACACGAGGACAAGAATGTGACTGAGAGTTGTCAGTGTAGATTCGCAAAGGGAAATTCATGCTTGACCAACGTGATAGCCTTCCACAGTTCGGTGACTGACTTGGTGGATGAGGGCAGAGCAGTGGAGATTGTTTACTTCGACTTCAGTAAAGTCTTTGATGCTATCTCCCGTCACATCATCATCGTAGACAGCTGACAAAGTGTGGGTTAGACAAGTGGACAGTGATGTGGTTTGAGAACTGACTGAATGACCAAGGCCAGAGGACAAGTGAAAAGATGATGTCGAACCTTCATCCAGGATGTTTAGTTCTAAGACAGAACTGTTGGCCCAAATAGTAGGAATTTTTTGTGTGTGTGTGTGGGAAAACTGCAAGCCTTCTCACTTCGCTTTCTTACATTTTCCTCTCTGCTTGTTGTCAGGAATTAAAATCATGGGTGAAACGGAATGTATATGCCAGGACATTGTTTTAAGTTGCTGTACAGTGATCAGTCTTACTTTTCTTTCTCTGGAAGAAATTTACTATTGGGTCAGCATCTTGGCTAATGTGTTACCGAGAACCATAATAAAAATCTAAATTCAGAATTTTGAAGAGTTTTCAGAAAAGTAAAAAGATGAAAATTCTTTCTGGCTTTTTGTGCTTGTGGTGTGTTTTTTTTTTTTCTTTTTGCACATATTAGTGCAGCATGTATGTGGCATGAATTTTCTGATTCAGTTCTATTTTGTTTTCTGGGGGAGAGAAAGAGGTTGTTTTCTTTTTAATCATTTCCTGTCTGTTTTAAATTTGAAGCAGAAATTCTGGTTTGGCAAACATTTAAATTATAGCAGGAAAAAATTTTGCAGCTAGAATGAATGTAACTTTAAACTTTTTTTGCTAATGAGCAAAATGTGATATAGCTGTTGCTAACTAAAGCTGAAGCCATTTTTCCTTCTCTTGAGGTACTTGGAATATATTGATATTTGAGCATTTTTCTGCTTTTGTTTTCTCCTTGTGCTGAGCAGAAATAATACTTACAAAATACTTAGTTTTGCTACCCTGGGAAATGTAACATAACTTTGGATCTTCTTCAGGCTGTATTTATTATAAAGACAGAAGGGAAGAAGGGAAAGTGGTTGTTAAGCTTTAGTATATTCAAGAAACAGTCAGAAGTGCTGGTGTTGGTTCTAGTGTGCATCACTTTGTTACCCTTTTTTTCCCTCTATCCTTCACTTGTCTGTAGTATTTATTCAGGTGGCTTTTTCTTTTTTTTCAGTCTTCACCCCCTGGGGCATATTTGGGGAATACCTATCCAGAAGTGAAGCTGTATAATGTGTAAAACTGGAATACCCTCGAGCAAAGCTAGGCATCAGAAGGGTTTATTCCTACTCCTATTCCAACAATGCATGAGTGTTGATTATAACATTAAAAGCATAGAAATAATAGTTACTCCTTTACCATGTGTATATCTGATATAATTTCATGGGAGTGGGTTATTTAAACTAAGTGACTTCAGAGTTTAGACTCTTCTAAATATATCAAGTGGGACAAGGTGCCTGATCTGCTGTAATACCGTATACCTTTTATTGGGGGTTGATCAGCTGTCCTTTCCATTTATATTTCCTGATGTTCTGTCTTGATTCAAGGTTATTTTTAAGTAACCCAGGTCAGGAAGGATATGAGTGGGGTGGAGTGCTGTGGGAAATGTGGACAATAAATGGAAAACATATTTGGAAGAGCGTTTTGGGAGCTTCCAAAGAAGTGTATTCAAATATAATTGACTAGTTCGATTAAAAATGAGTATCAGAATCAGGCTGCCCCCTTACCCTCTTGAAAAACCCTGAATGTAGCTACAGCAAATTATTTAATTATCACTGAGTAATACTTATATCACTAACAGTATCCAGTTCTGCATGTATTGTATATATAACCTGCAGCTTTGATTATGGGTTACTCATGTCATGAGAATGTCAGTGTATGTTAATTTTTAGTTGTTGTTTGGGGTGCTGGAGTATGTCAAATCTGCTTAAAATGCCAGCAGTTTTCAGTGAACTATTTTAGAAAAGCACAAGGCTACTAAGGTAAAAATATGGAAAGTTTCAGCCTAGAATTGTTGGTGCCCTCTCTTGCTTTTAACTTTGGGACTACAATGTGGCACAACAGAATATGACACAACATTGTTTCTTGGGTGTTTTTTTTTTTTAAATTAAGGACTTAAAAGGGAGCAGCTAGTTTAGTGAGATACTTTAACCCCATTTTGCTGCTGAGGGTTGGCGTATCTGTTTATGTTGAACAAAAACTGTCTCACAGAACAAATTCTTATGGTTACAGTTGTCACGAGACTATAAAAACCCTTTCTACCAGAAAATCAAGACTGGCACTAAAAAGTCTTAATTCCTTTTCTCTGTCCTTGTCTGCCCTTTTTCCTCCATCAGGTAGCTGTGGAAATACTTGATCTCTCACTGCCTTAATGAAGTGCTCTTTGACAGGCAGAAGTAACTGCAGGTTTTTAATATGCAGATGACATTAGCTGTTCTAAAGTTGTCTACTCAAAGTAACTGAGAAAGTATGCGGTATTGTAAACTGTTCTGTGATGAGTGGATTCGTGTGTTGGTCAGAGCCTTGCTACCTCAGTGCTGCTTTGATGTCATTGTTCTGTTGGGCAACCTGTGAGTTCATCCCTGTTCCTGGGCGGGGTGGGTGTGCGGACAATGTTGTTTGTATATATGTCATAAAAAATATCCAAGTACCCTTAGCAAATACCCTCTTCCTGTTAGACAGTGATAGCATATTTATTTAGCAGGTTTGATGCATTTAAACCTCTAGCAGCCATTTGAGTATACAGAAAGCCTTAATCAATTTTAGTGCCCTCTGTTAAATACTTAGAGAAGCTAAATTAGAAGATGCTGCTTGTATGTGGAGGAGCCAAAGCTGTGTAACTGTGGGCGTCTTAGAGCTAGGCATGCTTAGCTTACCATACATAGACACAGGAAGGCACAGTAAGGTACAGCAGACATTCCAGATTGGATTAAATGGAAGTGTTGGCACCTGGTAGCGTAATAAACACAGAGTAGACAGAAAAAGCCCTTGTGATCTGTAAAACAAAATATGCAATATGGACTTAGAAGCATGGAGAGATGCACTTTTTTTGTTGTTGTTGTTACTGAAAACTGCTCTGAGGATGTCCTTCAACTTCGCACTTGAAACGCTTGTTTTAAAAACTTATGCTGAATTGATTGTTCTTACATACTGGTTAAGCATCATCGGCTCTGGGATGCATCTCGTCAGGTCCCATAGACTTACATATGTTCAAGTTCCTCAGGTGGTCACGCATCTGATCTTCTCTGATGGTGGGAGGGACTTTGCTCCACCAGCCCCTGTCTTGTGGTCCATTCACTCGAGAGGTGTGTGAAGAGAGGTTGCCATTGAAGACTGAGGCAGAAGTGTTGATTAACTCAGCCTTCTCCTCGGCAGTTGTTACCAGTTTGCCAGTCTTGTTCATCAAGGGGTATGCGTTCTTTGACCTTCCTTTTCTGGCTGACATACCTGTAGAAACCCTTCTTACTATCTTTAGCATCCCTTGCCAAGTTCAGCCTCATCTGCACCTTGGCCTTCCTGATACCACCCCTGCACAACTGGGCAGCGTCCCTATACTCTTCCCAGGATACCTGCGCCTGCTTCCACTGCCTGTGCATTTTCTTCTTGCCTTTAGTATCCTTTTTGCCCTTTTCACTTCTTGAAGTGTACTTAATGAAATGTACTTCATCAAATGCGTTTTATGAAGTTTTTCATAAATAACTCCTATAGTCAGGGACTTCCAAATGTAGTAGTAGTAATTCCTGCTTATTGAACTTGGCACCCATCATACATTCAAAGTTGCTCAGTGCTTTTCAAATTAACATCTAACTTTTCTATCTGTAACACAGGTTGTGTTTTAAAAATAATGCTTGCACATGTGATTTGTCATAGAGTTACATTACTTGCAAGCCAACCATGTTTTCCAGAATCAGCTGACAGCCAACAAGAATAATATGATTTCTTTAAGTACATACTGTCATCTAGTGTATTTTTCTTTAAATAAAAAGGTCTTGAAAACTTGCATTAAAATGGGTTACCTAGTCACACACCTACACTCAGATCTGGAAACTGGTGTCTGGTGCCTTGCCTGAGATGTTCTGATGGTTGCAGAACATCAGATAACTGACAGTTATGGCACTCTTACCTAGCTAAACATTTCAAAATAACAAATCTTTGAGGTCCCCCTTCCGATTTCCTCTGTTCTAGTGATGTATCGGTGTCTTGTTAAGGAAAAGTGCTGCTGCCTTCTCCAATTCAGTGTGAACCCTCACTGTTTTTTTGATACAGTGTCGATATTTGGGCCCTTGAGGTTCTTACCGACAAAGGGATTGTCATGTTTCTGTAGTGATGTCATGTGGTGCAATTTATTGTTACCAGATAAAGTTTACATCTTGACTTCCTAGCCTGAAAGATGAGTGAGGTCAAAAATACTAGCAAAGCTGTGCAACTCAGTTGCATTTACATGACTCAAAGCAGAACGCCATGTGTTTTTTTAGCTCTGTGGATGAGGAGATTTAACATTATGGTGCACAGAGCACCTTTTGAAAAATGTTTAGGAACTGAGAGCACTAGACAACTTCTGAAGAGATGGCACACACATCAAGTATCAACCCTGTGCTATAAATCAGACTTAATTACATGCCATTCATAATTGTTACATAATTCATTTTGCAGAATGCTGGCTTCAGTCTTGTAACAGTAGCAAGAGTCGAGTATTGATTACGGCAATGTAAGCTTTACCACCATAGATGCAAAGTTCATTGACCCCGATCTCTGCTCTCTGTGTCGAGAGCTGATGGCTGGATAAATGCATCATAACAGGGCATCTGTGATGCTTTCTACAAATCCTGTCTTAGGCTCTAGCAAATTGCAGTCCTGGTACCCTCAGCTGAAGTTCATGCCTTTGCAGTTAATAGCCATTTTTCTTCTCAGACTTTATTAAATGCTTTTTTGAATCCATACACACTTCTGAAGTCTTCAGTGGCTGTTGCAAGTAGTTTGAGGGCTCACTACACATTATTAAAGAAACATCTTTTGATTTTTAATCAACACCTTAATTTTGTACTGTTGGGGGCTGATGAGTGTCCTGCAGCTTCATCCTGCCGTGTCTGACCAGTATCAAGGCACACAGCCTCATGCAGCAACGCACGCACAAAAGCCAGGCATTCAGTACACACAGATCAACGCAAACAGAAACGCTCCGCACTGATGCAAACACAAACAGCACCAGTGGCCTCATCCTGTTTCCCACTCTGGCTGATCAAGATGAAGGTCTCTTAGCAGGAAATTGTAATATGAATCCCTCCAGAAGATGGCCTAGACACAGTTCATCCAGCAGCTGGGTAGTGGATCCTCTTGCCTCTGGTGAGCCCATGCACAGCAGACAGACACACCCAAATGGATCTCTCCACAGACCCCCAGACTTTATGGCCCCACCAGTAGCTGGCCTGGACCTTCTGGCCCCTTCAATATCTGAACGCTTCCGGTTGTCTCAATCATGGAGACTCACCTATTCGGCCCAGACTTACTTCTGTATTGATAGCTGACTGCCAGGCAGCTTCGCTTGTTCACTGGCTGGTGTGGCTCAATATTCAGTAGTAGTCACATTCAATCCAGTTTCTGGCACCACAGACACATGGGGCCTGTGGCCTGTGGTCTGTTATCCCAGTTGATGGCCCTTAGGTCTCCATACACACACACGCACACGGATACAGAGTCACCTCATTCAGGAAAATAGAAATACAGTGTAAGGCAAAAGCAGGAGACACTGTGGCAATCAAGCTCAGGGCATGGACAGGCAGATGTACTGGCCAGACTGGTACTTTTTATCAGCTTATTCCTTTATTTTCCCATGCTTACTCATCGCTTCCCCTGCCTTTGTTTCCTCCTGTAGTCATCCCATAACAAGTCTTGTAAAATCCCAAAATGCTCTTCCCTGCTTCCCTTAAGTGTCCTACTCCTGTGGGCATCATTCTCAGCCTGAAAGGTCTGGAGAGCCTTTCTAATGACTCATCTGGGTGGGTTTCTTACGATAGGTTCTCTCTTTTCCCCGTCCATTTTCTTCCAGGCTGAAGAACACCAGCATGTAGAACCATAATCACACACAGGAACCATTCTACACCTTTCAGTTTGTTTCATTGCCGTTTTCTGCAACTTACAGTTCTACTCTGTCATTTCTGAAATGGTGAATCATAAAGTCACAGAATGGCGTGGATTGGAAGGGGCCTGTGAAGATCATCTAGTCCAAATCCCTGCCATGGAGCGGGACATCTTTCACTAGATCAGGTTCCTCAGAGCCCCTTCCAGTCTCACCTTGAACACTTCCAATGATGGGACATCCACAACTTCTCTGATCAGCCTGCGCCAGTGTCTCACCACTCTCATCGTAAAAAATATCTTCCCTATGTCCAGTGTAAATCTACCCTCTTTCAGTTTCAAGCTGTTGCCCATTGCCCTGTCACTACAGGTCTTGGTAAAAAGTCTTTCTCCCATCAGTACTGAAAGGCCGAAATCAGGTCTCCCTGGAACCTTCTGTTCTCCAGGCTGAACAGCCCCAGTCCTCTCAGCCTTTCCTCATAGGAGAGGTGCTCCAGCGCTGCGGTTGCACATTGTTGGCTTATGTCCAGCTTTTCATCCCCCCATACCCTCAAGTCCTTCTTGGCAGGGCTGCTCTCAATCCCTTCATCCCCCAGCCTTTACTGATACTGGGGTTGCCGCAACCCAGGTGCAGGATCCTGCACTTGGCCTTGTTGAACCTCATGAAGTTCACATGGACCCATTCCTCCAGCCTGTCAAGGACCCGGTGGATGGTGTCCTGTCCCTCAAGCAAATCAACTGCACCACTCAGCTTGGTGGCATCAAGCCAGGATGTACATAGCACTGAAAATATAGTTTGGCCATTTGATACGTTATGGCGTAGGGCCATCTTGTGTTTTGCTCCCATGCTCTCTCCAGAATGTCTTTCTGATGAGTACCAAGCCACAGACCTGAGGTTTTCCGCTACAGCCCCAAGGCCTGATTAGTGCAGTCAGTTCAGGGCTTATTATCGTGCATGTAAAATACAGATTGTCTTTCACCATGTACTTCTTTTCCTATTTATGTACATTGAATTGCAGCTGCAGTTTTAACACTTGATTGGCTGATACTGTAAAGCTTTCCTATAGGTATTCAGAAACAGTCTTGTTCTGTGCTACCTTGAATAATTTACTCTGGCAAGAAAGCTTTGTTTGTTTTGGACATAAGATGCTATGTTTGTTTCATTTTTTCTTTTTTTGTAGAGGAAAGGTGACTTAGATGCAAAGAACATATGTTGTAGTATAATTAAAATGTAGTTATTATTTTTACTATAGATTTGCCTGCCACTAATGTAACTTATGATGCATCTACATTTCAGTCACGCTTACGACTGGAGTTCAGGATATCAAATTGGTCTTAAAGCAATTCTAGCTCAGGTAGCAGTGTAGTCATAAAATTACTAGATTTTGTGTGTCTCACTGCCTGGGAATTAATTCAGTGTCGATATATGCTTATTTATTTTTATTATAGATGACTATTCTGAGTATTTTTCTATTTTAAAAGTATATAACACAATTTGGCAAAAGTCCACTGTGATAATTTCTTGAACCACAAAATAAAAGTCTCACTGCTAAATGGAAAATCTGCTAGCACGTAGTTTTCCGTGTTTTTTTAAAGAAAGTAAGGTTAAATGCATCTTTTGCACACACAGAAAAATGTATTTACCTCAAAAATTAGTGCCTCCTTTTGTTATGAAACTATTTTTTTTGGGTTTTTTTGTTTAAATCATGGTATGGCAAATAATTTTTTCTAAAACTGACATATTTCAGTTTTGTGCAATGTATCTGATTCACATAATTGACTGGATGAATCTTTTGTGTGTCATTGCAGTTCTGAATAATAGCCATATGTGTGCAAACACTGAAGTGGTGGTGATCCTGTGTCAAGAATAGTTCCTTAGCTTCAGTGCTAAGTCTTAGCAATAACCATTATTAGCCTGACAAATGATGTAACATAATTGTACTAACAGGAGCCCAAAGCCTCAGGTCCTCATGCATGTGTATCTACATGAGCAGCAAAGTGGGTTTTTTTGAGGGGAATGGTGAGCAACCTGGCAAATTTGGACCAATGCTAGCTGAAAATACAGGATAGTTAAGAAGCCTCCTCAGGACCAGATTCTTTTTGTTGCTGTTGTTCCATTACCTGCTGTAAGAATTTTATGCCCTGCTAACCTGAAATGAGCTCTTTTTTGCAATGTCTTTGGGGTCAAGGCTGTGTCAGTGAAGTAGTAGGTTTTGCCACACCGGTGTTACAATCTATACCTATGTCCCATAAAATAATTGTTAGTTTTTCCAGGCTCTGGTGTTCTGCACGCTGGTGTGGAAGGCATGCCCTTCTGCAGTGACATGAGGGTGCGCAGGAGTGTTTTAACCTACTCTGTCTTAATTATGCCTGGTATCTGTTCAGCTAGTGCATTTGGTATTCCTCCCATGCTTTAGCAATACTGACTTGTGTGGGTTGTAATGGGCTAGGAGTGGCCAAGGAAGATGCTAGCAGCTTCTTGTTCCACAAGAAGTAAGTAGTAAGTAAGTAGTCCTTCTGCGGCGTCTGTGTTGTGTGACTAGCAAGGCCCTGTTGGTCTAGAAAGTGAAGAGTAATATGGCCCCTAAGCAGCAGGAGATGAAGTTACAGAATGTGCTCAGACCACCACTGTTGATTGCTTTGTGGCTTGCTGTCTATGGTGTTGTGCGTCCCAGTTGGGCATGAAATGTCTGATGCTGACCCTCTTCAGAAATTCTGGCTTATGTATCTGCTGTCAGCCGGTGCTGGCGATGGGTTACTGACCTAGATGAATGCTTGGTTTGTGCCAGTATGGCTGTTTAATTAGTAAATTGTTTGGTACTTTGTTGAGTCTTAGTAAGTTCCCCCATTATTAAAAAAGAAAAAAAAAAAAAGTTTTTTTGGTCTATAAAAATCTTTGTAAATTGATACCAAATGATTTTTTTTTAATTTCTTTGATTTGTTTTATGAGTCAGCCTAATATGTAGTGTATAGGAATTATTTTCTCTAATATTCATGGATTGAAAAAAAAAATTATAACTGCTGTAAGATACAAAACTTCTTTTGTTTAAGGTACTTGTATATTGCGTCATAATTATAAAACATGTCTACTGAACTATATTTGCACTTGTTTTATGTTTTGTGGTTTCTTTTTTCCAGAGGTAATAAATAAAATCTTTAGGACCTTTGAACAATGGGGTTTCTCTTCTATACACTGAATAAATAACGAATGTCAAGTTTGGGCAGTTTCTTTTTAGTTTTTGCAATTGAGGATGCAATGAGAACTACTAGCTCGGGGCCTACTCCTCAAATCTGCATGCAGGTCGTTTTAAAACCTTTGAGATGAGGGCAATGTAGAGTGGAGGTGGTGCATGCAAGGGGCTGAGCAAAGAGACGGATTATTTTGTGTGCTGGGACCTTCAGCGTGTGGTGGATTTTCAGTGTCTAGAAACTTGTTTGTGAGTTAACGCAGGAAGTAAGAAGAGTAAGAAGATACAGCGGGTGATGATAATTGGAACTGCATCATTTTAACCTCAGTGTAAGTGAAATCAGGGTCAGATCTAAAGACCCCAGATTCCTCTGCATTTAGTTGAAGTTCTGCCATTTATTTCAGTGATGATAAGATTTCAGTTCGGTAGTCATCATTTAGCTAGCTAAACAAGAGGACAAAGTGTTAGGAGTTAAAACACTCACTATTCTTTATTATTCTAGTAGAGCCAGTAGTGCTGTATGATCAGTGTTTTACAGAGGGATTTTGAAAGTCTTCATCCCAACTCTCCATCTAGCTATGTAAATAGCCGTATTCAGATTACTGACATTCTTAGCAGGACATGGTGTTTTCTTGTGTATGCAAGCCGCAAATTGTGCCGGGTCATCTGACACCTTATTACATTGCAAGCTCACCTTCCCACCTTCAGCTTGTTTTGTTAGAACTCTGCTTTATAACTACTTTAGCTTAATGACATTGGGATTACTTTGCTGTGTACTTTAGAAGAACAGGAATGAATTGCTCTTCAGTGTTTCCAATCTAAATGACAGCCATTTAGCTGGAGCAATGGTATAGATTGGTACCTATGTTGTGGAAGCTTAAAAAAAGATCTGATACAAATATTTACAAGGGAGAGGTCTCAGTGGTAACTTGAAATACCTAAAAGGCAAACCTTTAAAAATGTAGAGAGCGGTGACGCTGCTTTTAATGTTAAGATTTGTTCAACAATTCAAACTGCTGTTGTAGTAGAAAAACACTAAACACTGCCTTTTTAAGGATTGAGAAGTAAACATGGTTAGTTGTGCTGCAAGAAAAAAATACGTACATACTTCTTAAGAAAATAATCATCTCCTTCCACCACTGGTGGTGCCAGTAAAGTATTTACATATTGTGTTTTGTGATAGCACATGCCTTTGTCTTAAAATTATTAGAAAGAAAATAATCCTTGCATCTCAATCACAGGGTAGCCACTGACAGCAGCCTCTAATGGCAGCCACCAAGAGTTGTATTTTGGTAATTTTATTGCCTGTTTTTGGGAACAGTTTGTTCTTCCCCTTTTCTCTGAATCATTTAAAAACTAACAGGTGGCTATGGTCACAGATCAGATAATAGTTAGGTGGCTAATTTCAGCCAGGATGGCAAAACCTGTAACCACAATGTGACTGCCTGCCATGCCCACATGCTGTATTCTGTTTATACAGAAATTATTTTCTGACACTAACATACTGTGATTTTACTCAGCAGTTCTTGAGGGACAACCATAGCTTGTCTTCATAAAGCCAACAATGTTTTGTTGTAAAGAAAAGGAGTGGGAGCAGAACGAAAATGATCCCTTGGGTCTTGTCAATTGAGTTTAAACTAGGTTGCAGGTTTATGGATTGCGTTTTGAATTCCTTTGAGGTGGAAGATGTGAAACAAGCTTTTACAGATCACAGCTTACACTGGAGCTGTTTGCTTGCAGCATCTAGTTTGCAGGCTCACACGAGACTTGGGTCACTCGGTCTGCACTCAAGCTTCTCTGTGCATCCCTCCTGCTCCATCCACAACTGAGGCTTGTGGACTGCAGCATGCTGTCAGCTCTGTACAGTAAACTGGCCTTCTGGTTCTGTGTTTTGATGAGGACTGTTGTCTCTGGGTTTAAGCAGTGAGGAACTAAGTCATAATTAAATGTTGCATTCCCTCAAACAAGTGTACAAGAGTAATTGCCAAAATTAGAGCGGTGCCTTTGCTTTGGGTGTTATTGTTCCAGTTTGGATGCCGCAGAAATTCGCCACAAAATGCTTAATGGAAATTCATCTGTATATGACAGTAGTGAAAGGAATGTCACTTTGAAGTTAGAATTTTGTTGAGAAGTATTCTCCTCCTTCTCATTTTTCTCTCTTAGTGCAGCTGGCTACATCATTCCTGTTTCTGCAGCAAGCAAGTGAATTCATGCAATTTTTATGCCTTTTTTTTACATGGGAATATAAAACTATAAGGCTACAACACAGTAGATACAAGAACGCACTGTAAACATCTCTGTAGAAACAGATGTTCCCCCAATTGTGTTCAAAATACGAACTTTGAAATTTCTTGCTTTAGTTATCAGAAACACTGTAGCTACTTTTGCATTGTTTTGTCTTTGGAAATGATAATTTTAAGGGCTTGACAGGGATTGTTTTGTGGGTTTCTTTCTTCTCTTTGAGAGACCTGAATGAGGTTATCTTTCTGACACCATGTCAGGCAGTACGATGGCAATCTCCGTAATCAATACAACTTCTGCATTAGAAATAGTATCCCGTTTTTGTGCAACTGATAGAACAAAGAAGGTTCTTAATTTTTTACATTTCAAAATTTAGAGGGGAGGTGTCAGAAGTAGAACTGTAAGAATGAAAGCAAGCAGGATAGGAATCCAGGGTGGGTTTCTGTGGATGCTGGTCTTCAACTTCTTAGAATTATTTTGCATGGAAGAAGTAGTTTCAAAAGACCTGAAAAACCCTCATTCAATTTACTGCATTTTTCCCCAATGTGACTGACTACATCGTTTTTGGCTGGTTTGATTTTGTAGATCAAATAATCCGCTGACCCACAGTGAAGTGTTTGGCTTTGAACTGAGTTACACAAAACTTCATTGATCTGCAGCGCTGTGGTAGCTCAGAGAAGATGGGTCTGGTGCCTCTCAGCTTTTCTGGTGTATCTTGACTCCCCACTGCTTCCACTGCAGCTGAGAGCATGTATCCTGGGAGACATATGACCACAGACCTACTCTGCAAATACAGCTTGGATAAGGAATATATCTGTATGAGGTAGGAGCTGCTTTACAGTTCCCTTCAGACATGTATAGGTTGGTGTGGAACAGGCTTCAAACAAACTGGTTTTTGGTTCGTTCATCACAGTTGATTGATTCAACACAAACGGCTAAAGGCTTTTGGTTTCTTTTATGTTCCTAAGTCATTCTTGATAAGACATTAGAATTTCCTGTAGGACAGAAATGGGTTTTTTTGCCCTGTTACTACCCCCAGCTCCTCCCTTGCCCAACTCTGGTGCAAATCAAAGCAGAAGATGTAAGCAGTATTTTTCCTCTTATTAGAAGTATTCTTCAAGAAAAGATGACTTAAGGAAATTTGTTGCTGCAGAAAAAATATGTTACATTTTCAGTAAGAAGGTGGGTGAGGCTTCTAACTGACCTGAAATCTGTAGCTGATTTCCTGCTGTATTTTGGCATGATGCCTTGTATGCCTGTTAGTGCAGAAAATTATGTTCTTTTATAGTTTCCTTAGTACAGGGAATGCCTCTTTTGTTGTTCAGTGGCAAAATTGGATAGCTTTTCAGTCCTTACACACTGGTGTATGTGTTTGTATGCCTTTTATAAAAGGATAATATTCATGTAGGCTACAAAGCTCCAAACATGAGAGAACTGTGAGAAGAGAAAATGGATTTTTGGCATAGTCTTCCCACAATAAATTCCAGGGAGTTAAAACAAAAAACAACAGAAACTGTTTGTGTTTAGATACAGCTACTGGTGATAAACTGCTTTTCAGATGTTTTGCTTGAAACTGATGTCTTAAAGATGTGGTGGTGTTTTTCTGTCTGTATCTTTTTGTTCAAAAAGGATCAATTTTGGTTAAATTGAAAGAAGAGGCAATTTGTATTTTGTTTGAGAGTGTTATGGTTTGGCTGCCGCTGGCAACAAAAGCGCCACGCGGCCACCCCTCCCCCTGCCGGGGTGCGGAGGAGAATGGGAAGAAACAGGCAGAAACTGGTGGATTGGGATAAGGGCAGTTTAACAGAACAGCAAACAGAGGGAACAGGAACAACAACGATACAGATAAGGAGAAAACACAGCACAAACCGCATGGCCCAGAGAGCCGCTCTCCCGGACCGGACCCCTGCCACGCGCTCCCGAGCCGCGAGTGAGTTCCCGCCACCCCGCTCCCCCCCACCGGAACGGCACATGATGTGGAATACCCGGCTCTGTTTGGCCAGGTGGGCTGTTTGGCCGCCCGGCTGTACCCCTTCCTGGAGTCCGGTGAAAATTAACCCTGTCCTGGCCGAACCCAGGACAAAGAGGAAAAAGAATTTCAGTTAAAAATGATAAATTTATGTGCAAATGGAAAAAAGAAGTGTAAAGCAAAATTAATTTCAGCATTTGCCATGTGAGTACTTCTTTGGTCATACAGGCTTTACTATTACATTACATAAAAAATGTGAATCATGAATATAGGTTTGAGAAACTCTGATAGAATAGCAGAGATCATAGCTTCCAAAACTTGGTATTGGCAGCAGTAAAAGTAAGTGCAGTGACATCCTTTGAAATGATTCTGTTTGTGTTCAAGCTGAGGTTGGTTTGGTTGCTCTGCTGTATTTACCATCCTACATTTTTCAGCAATTTTTTATGAAAAGTGTTGTGAAACAAACGTAGTAGAAAGCAGAGCTTTACTTAAGAGATGTTTCTTTGATTGTATGGCAAGAAATCACATGCGCCCAAAGAAATGTGCGTTTCTGTCAAACTGGCAAGAAATCAATAACATTTGGCCATTAGGCTGCTGCAAAGGAAAAATCAGGGTGCTGTTCTGCACTTTTCAAGCTGAGGTGTCATAAGATTTGTTGTGGAATAGCAACAACGCTACCGTCATGGGAAGGTTTTCCTGTTCAAAGATGATCTCCCTCAGGAACTCAAAATCTGTTTATGCAGGTTAGCTTGAGAAAGCTGTTGCTGCTGGGGATGTGGCTTGACATAGGAAGCAAACTTTGAGTTTGCGTAAGAAGGAGGAACGTAAAATATTCTCTTTGTGGAAAATGAACAGAAAATCCCACTGGTCTGCATACAATTTACTCTCTTCTGGGAGAGTGCAAGTGATGCCTGTACTTTTCTGCCCGCTCTTGCTCAACCATTTTATAACTCTGTCTTCTCTAGAACGATGACGCCAGCTTAGAATTGCTCTCGGTTCTCAGGGTCACCTGCTCTTTGCAGGGAAGTGACGTTTGACCAGCCGTCCTGTATATGCTTTGAAATTCTCAAATCATTTGTCTGACAGTAGGATCAGGCTTTACGGCCTGTCCTGTGTGTGCAGGACAGCCTGATGGCACAGCAGCTGGACTGAGGTGACGTGGCCATGGTCACTGAGCCCGAGCAACGCCCATGACTTTGAAACAGAGTTCTGCTTTGCTCTTGCCAGCTTTGTTACGAGTCTGCACTGGTAGTTGCTGACTTCCTGCAGAACATATTTCAGGAAGTCTGTAACAGAAAATGGTACTAATTTAAATGAATGTGATAAATGCCCTAACAAACTGCGTTGTGTAGAGAATGAGACCATGCTGCATGTGCCTTATCGCAAGTGACAAAACGGCACAATCTCAGAAGAGCTAGTGGTGACACTGCTCAAATGCTGATGTGATCCAGGAGTTGTGGAACATCTGGAACTATCTCAGTTATCAGAAAGGTTCTTCCAAAGGTCAGTATTAACCAACACAGAGCCAGAATATTCTCATCAGATGGAAAGGGAACTCATGCATACCATGAATAAAAAGGTTCTTCAACTTTTCTGTCATAAATCCTTTGGTAAACGCAGTGTGCAAAAAAAAGCATCACACATGTTTGCTCAACACCCAGAATTGTCACAGCTCCAGGGGAAAAAAGAGTTGATGAAATTGTAGTATCAGTAAATGGATTTTTGAAAGTAGTTCTGCAGCTCCTTTTGGTATATTTGCTTTAAGCCCATTTTCTGCACAGGCTAGAAATTATCACACAAAATATAGTTTTGGTTCACACTTACAGCTTTGTTCATGTCATCTCTGAAGAGAGGAGATGCCTGCCATCATATTACGCAGCTGGATAAAGACAGCACTTGTGAGAGTAAGCTTGGTTTCCGCAGAGAGGTAGCATTGGTAGTGAAATGGTAAAAATTGGTATCTGTAGCCGAAGAGGGGCAGTGGGACAAATAATGTTTGTGCCTCTTGAAGGGTTTTGCAAGGATGCATGTATCTTGCAACGCTTTTATGCAGTTAAGGACATGACAACTCTAGCATCTTTCTCTCTCTAAAGATTTTGGTGAGCTTTTCTCCTCCATGCAAACTCTCCTAAAAGCAAGCTGCAGGTAGTATGACCCCTGCTTTAATGAGTCTAGTGAGGTTTGGGTGTGACCTTCCTTATTGGAGGAAGCCTGTAGCTCCAAAGAGGTAGAACAGCTAGGGATCAGTTGGGAAAATGTTCGCTTCCGTGTTTTCCTCGTTAAGGCAGACATTTACGGTGGTGTCTTTGAAACCCTTGACTTTGGAGCGGAGCAGAGGAAACACTTACTCACACTCAGAGGTTCAGTCAAGGTGTTCTTGGTGTTTGCACGGGTAGCAGATCGTGCCAATGGATGTTAACAATGGTCCCACAAAGTCTGGTAGAAATGTGGGTTCCCTCCCCCACCAGTATAGTTTAAAGAGTAAGAAGTAGATTATGGTTACTACTCTGAGTAACTTCCTGTTTCTCTCTTTGCAAAAACCTTGTTGTTTGATTAATAGTGGTGGAATGATGAGTGTGATTAAAACCAGAGCATTCACAGCCAATTTTTAGGGGAACCAAGATCGAGGCGTTCTCTAAAGGTGAAAAATGTTCCTATCCTATTATCAGAGAATATGAGTAATTGTTGAATTCTTAAAAAGGAAGCTTCAACATGTCCTTTGCTGTCTGCGTGACACTCATTTGTGAGAAAAATCAGGTATGATGTCTGAGTGTTTAAAGTACTTCACATTGCATAAACTGCAAAAACTTTGTTACTAACAGACAATCTATTGAATGTATCACAGCTAATGTGATTTGAGAGATACTAGTAAAAACCTAAAAAGAAAACATATAGTATAGTTGCAGTTGGGTAAATTGTTGAGAACTAAGTGTATGCTTAAGAGGGTCTTTGACAGTAAATATTATAAAATGTGGATTCCATCTCTAATGCTATTGGTTTTATAGCCTAAAAATAGTTTTATTTTACACAAGCCATGAACATATTTCATCAATCTCCAGCCACATTTTGAAAACCAATTTTCAGCTCACCACTTCCATAGTAGAATTCAGTTCTCACCCTTCATATAAAATTTTAGTGGATGTGACACTCTTGTCAGTGTGAGGTTTTCATTTATATGTGCAAGGTGGGTTAGTTGATTGGATTATTTTTGGTTTACTGGTGCAGCATGTCTGAACACCTCAGTCAGTTAAGGAAATTTCAGTGAATCCTTGTAGAAGACCAGGGGCTGACAAGGGATAGTTGGAAGTTGAAATAATACTACTGAAGATTAGGGAAGGATTGTCTTATGGACTGAGTCATCTTAATTGTTGCTTTATCAAGGTGAAGTACATTGGATTTTAATTTTTTTTTGTCATTGATGAAAACTTGGAGAACTTAAAGGATAGTGTGTACGGAAATGTCACAGAAATTTGATCCAAGTGTTTCTTAGTCGGTGAGATATGGCAGGACTCTACCACTGGATGTTTGGTGTCCTGAGACAGGGTAAACATTTTCTTGCTCTGTATATCTGAGTGTACCCCATATACTCAGAAGATTTTGAGACAGAGCAGTCCAAACCATTGCCTGGTGTTCTTGAATGTCCAGGTGCACTAATAGGCTCAGCTATAGTTCCCTCCAAATGGGTAAACACTACTTTTCTACTTACGGTCTTTAGGGACAAGGTTGCAAAATGCAAGTTTAGTGAAGAACTGATTTCTATGTCAGTTATGGTTAGAGAAGCACTGTTTTTGGTTCTGTGGAGCCAAGGGCATTCCTTGGCCTCCTGAGTTTGGTCCAGGTGGGTAGACCAGCCATCACTCCTTCTAGTGGAGTAAGAGTAAGTAGAAGATGGAGGTCTAGACAGAAGAACATGCTTCTGGTGTTGGAATAACTTTCTCTTACTTAAAAATAGATTCTGTCACTTTTGTTCCCAGGTTTTTTCTAGGTTATGTCCAGGCTCCAACGCTTAGTGCTACTTAACCACAGAGTAAGGCCTTTGGTGAGCAAGGTGGCACCAAAAAGACATTATTGCATGTCATAAAATCATTCAGGTTTGATAGGCAGTTTTGAAAACCTTTTAGGTGGCTCTTTGCAGTGGTCTTTTATTTTCCACCAGAGCCCTGGAAGTCTCTGGTGTTGGCAGGTGGGCTGTACTGGTCTTGTTCCTCATCTCACAGAATACTGCAGTTGCTTGAAATTTTGAGGTTTTGGGGTTTTTTTTCTGAAACTGTTTATAGGTAGAAATTATTATCTATAACAGAGATATAACAAGGTCTAGGATGTGCTGACTTCTTATTCTTGCTTCCCTATCTTATGTTGGCTCACTTCAGGGAGAGAGGCTCTGTTTATAGCAATCTTGAGTTGAACTCGTTTACAGCAGATCTATATTTGGGCATCTTTGCACATATCCTTGTGTCTAAAATGGGCACCATAATTCTTACCTTGTAGAGGAGTTAGAAGATTAGTTACTGTCTGTAAAGAGCTTTAAAAAAGACGAATCCTGTGTTTGCGTATCTTCAGAATATAATTAGGAAGCCAGCCAATTAATCTGCTTCCTAGAAATTAATACTTCAGAATTATTTACTCTACAAAAATTGTTTGTGTGCATGATTTGGGATAAGTATGCCTTTTTGCTTGGGTTTTTTTTGCATATGTAATGGTGTTCACTGAGAAACCCAGGCTCCACTCTTGAAGTACACACTGTAGGGACGCAATCTTCAAAACCGAGGCCCATGATATAATTTCATTATTTACCGATTTACTCATTATTTAAAATGAAGCTGCATGTTTTTGCTAGTGAGGGTAATTTAATACTTAGAACAACTGATCATGGACTCAGGTGGGTTTTTCATTACTTTTTATGTTAGATTTGATTGAGGAGAGTCTGTGTCTTGCCTTGATCCTCTATGTTTGATGCAGGAGCTGTCTGGTGAAATTCTTCTGGCCTGTATAAGTCATCAGACTAGAAGGTTATAAGTGTCCCTTCTGGCCTTTAAAGTCTGGTCTTTTAATTAAAATACAAGGATGTGTTTTGCAGGGCAAAATAAATTCTGAGATAGTTTGTAGCTGAATTCATGTAGAGGAGCTCTGCATCATTATCAGATTTCTGACAAGAAAGCTGGATAGCAGGTGCTCCAGCTGTTGTTTGGACAAAGAGGGAAAGGCTGTCAATACTTGGAGAAAGGTTAAGGTTGTTGAGAATGGTGAAGGAATGAGATAGGGTAAAATAAAGAACAGAACCACAAGAAATGTAATTCCTGAAAAATTTATAAAACTGCCACTGATTACAGTTTTCCTTGCCGTTTCTTTTTGTCTGTTTCCCCCATCTGTCCTCTCTTTGTCATTGTGAACAGCACAGTTTTCCACTAATACAGCTGTATTGTGCTTAGTTATGTGGCAGGGCTGTAATCTGGATTTGCTTTAGCTGTGCCAAGTTTGAGGAAGGACCAAAACTTGGATTAACTTGATTGTACATTCCCTCCTCTTTGGCCCGGGTGGAAAGGTGGCTAATGACGAAAAATGGAGGTAGAGTCAAGAAGTGAGGAGCTGTGCCCCCACCCTCCGTGCTGGAATAGGTCATCAGTAAGAATAATCGGATTTCCATGCTTCTTTTCCATCGTTTGCACTGCAAATGTTTCACTACAGGAGATCATGGTCCCAGCATGTAGCTGACTATTTGTTGAACTTTTCACATATAGCTTGAATGTGTGTGTGTCCTGAGAATGTCTCAAACTACAATTAAAACTAAATCTTTCAAAGGAAGTGATTTCCGCTTTGCAAGCGTAAGGAATGTATTACAAAGAAACAGAAGACTGGAAGGGATCTGAGGCAAGAAGTGGTAGCTGAAATTTAGGGGTTGTATTGATAAGTGGGATCTGCAGACCTGAGTGCCGTGTCCTTTTTGCAGTGCTTGGGAAGGTTAGAATCCTAGGAATGGGAATGAGGACATACAGTGGTGAGCAGAAGGATATCTACACCATTAAATACTGGGAGAAATTTTGTCTGTCTCTACATCTAGACAGGTTAGATTTCGCTGTGGTTTACAGAAAATACTTTTCACTTTATAGAATTTCTGTCTATAGAAAGTATCTTCACGGCACAGCTACTGCATCAATGACCTAAGGGAGTTAGATGTAGAGATGTGTCAGTGTCAGTCTCAGAAGACCTTACATGTGGGAGGAGAGGGTAAGCATATGCAGGAAGGCAGCAGTTCTGGGAATGCTGTGAATGTTCGCTAGTGAATATACTGGCCTTGAGATGCAGCCTTTCAGATCCCGAAAAAGTTAAACGAGTGACATTGTGGATTGCTCTGCCTCACTCAAGCATTGTGATACAGTGCAAGTCCCGGGTTGTTTGCCAAAAACCCTTTGAGAGACCTGTCTCATATGCAGAGTTCCCAACAAAATGAGACGCTTAACCTAACTGTCCTGAATTCCAGTTCCGTACCTTCATTATAGACCTTATCTCTGTTCAGTGCAAGGCGCTGGAGACAGCAGCAGTAATGAATGTTGCAAGCAGACAGAAAATACCCTGCAGCTAGGTGATGCACAGCCTTATAGGCAAGCAGCTTGCGGCTTGTGGCAGGAAATTCCCACTGGACAGTGTCAAATGCGTTTTGAGACGATGGTACCTATGTTTAGTTTATTATTAGTGAATAATTTAGCTGCACTTACTGTGTTGTATGAGGTCCTGTAGGCTTTGCTTTGTGAAATTTCCTTTTGTGTGGCAGAATTTTTCCCTATTGATAAACTACTGCTAAAGTACAAATGGTCTGCACTGAATATATAGCAGATGGGGCTGTATTAGCCTGATTCTTTCATCCATGAAAATAAATGCTATAACTGTTGTAATTTGGCATAATTTTGATGCAAATCAACAGAGTTGCAGGAGAATTAAGGTGTGCAGTGACCTTTGTGTGTTCCTTGATTTTTATTTCACATACAAGTTGGATGTGGTATTTTTTCTGTTTTACGTGCAAGTTGGATATAGTAAGAGGTTATAAAACAGGGTATGTTTATGTATACTCTCCCTAGTTCCTAAACTGCTGATTGCATATTTAAATACAATGACCTCAGAACGCTGTTGCTCTTGTCGCAGACAGTATTTGAAGACTGGCTCAGGAGGGTGATCCACTGTCAGAGGCCGGAATAGATTTTACACAGCAGGTTGTAACTTGATTAATCCAATATTGGTTGAAGAGAGAAGATGTCAAGTCATCTCATCTACCGTACAATATAGTGTGTGTATATAAATATACACAGAGTATGTATTTTACCAGCGTTAAACCAAACCAAGAGCAGATGCTACAGCCCATCTCTGAATCTCTTCGGTGTGGGAGATGGAGATCCAACACAATGTCTTCTAGTGTGTTCTTGAGCCAGTAGCTTGGCAGGTAAAAGCCCTATTGTCATTTACCTCTAGAAGTTTTTTTCTCTTTAGTCCCGTTCAATACCAGATTTCTGTCTAGCAGGAGTGATGATCTAACATTAAGCTGATAAAAACCCCCTTAATCCCTGGGTGCCACGACAAAGAAACAGAGAAGCTGGAATACTGCAGTGAGTCTCTACCAGTTTTGCAAACTGCCTCTTCATTTTTTTAAGGAATCAAAACAAAAACCAAAACACGCAAGAAAAAAGACAATTAGCAAGAGCCAGCACTTCATGAAAATGTCAGTGTATCTTGCTCATAATAAAGTGCAAAGCAATTTGAAAGATTTAAAAGGCTCGCATACCATCAAGTGAAGTTTTAATTAGCTCCCATAAGACTATGAGAAATGCTATGTTTGAGTAGACCAAAGGTACAACTAGTCTTAATTCCCTGTCTCACATAGTGGCCATGAGGACATGCCAGGGAGGGCACCAACTTAGATACATATTTTACTTTTTCTTTTGCTCTTCATCTGAGATGACTTTAAGCTTCCAGATATTTTCAGCTTCAGGACTGTTTGAGTTCTGAATATGTGAATTCTGTGTGTTCAGTAGCCCACAATGTGTGTACACTGAAATCTCTAGTCTTCCTGCACCCCATTGACACCTACTGCATTTACCACTTCCTTTATCAAGGAGCAACACTGGTTTACTACCAGTTCCATGAAGAATCACTTTCTTCTGTTTGTTTTGAAGCTGGTTTCTATGATGTTCGTTTAATAGATTTTTAAAACTTTGAATTGGAAGGGGAATAGAGCAGTGGATCGCTATCCATCCATGCCATGTCTCTTGTGATTTTGTAGACCCATGTTGTATCCCCAGAGTTGTTCCTTGCTTTGTTGTTCCTTACTAGAGAGTCTTAGCTCAAGTTTTTACTTACATGGATATGTGATTTGGACATATGCAAGCCCTTCCAGACCAATTTTGTCTTTTTCTGAACCTTTCCCGTTTCATGTTACCCTTTCTGTGATGGGAGGTCCAAAACTGCTCACAGTATTCAAGAGGTTTTATAGTGTAACAGCTTTGTCTACTTTGTTCTGTGTCTTTTTCAATCGTCCCTTGCACTCTGGTTTGCTTTTTTGGCAGCTGCTGAGCGCTGGGCTGGTGTTTTCATGGAACTTATTCCAGGATCTTACTCCCGAGTGATAGTACTAAGCACAGAACCCATCTTTTCACATGTGAAGCTTGAAATGTTTTTCCTCATTTATGTCACCTAATATTTGTGTACAGTGAATGTCACCTGCCATTTTACTGTCCAGTAGCTCAGGCGTGTTGAGCCTGCAGTTCTTCATAAATGGTTCTCATCATTACTATCTTAAATAATTAACAAACTTTGTCATCCTTTGTACTGCCTGTCCCAGTCCTCAATGCAATTTCCTGAGAAAGTCATTTGATGACCTTGTTTCATTGTTAGAACTGACAGATGGTCCAGTATTCCAGCTCTTTTTCCTGGCTTTTGTTCTGATTTTTTTTTCTTTTTTATCCATGGAGGGATGTTTTTCTTGTAAGTCCTAGATGCTTAAGTGTTTCCCTAAAAATCTGTCAAAAGCAGTTTGAAAACCATATCATTGTAATCCAAATGCTTGTTGACCCCTTCAGAGACGTCCACTGGGTTTAGAGGAGATGACGTCCTTTTACAAAAGCCATACTGACTCTTCCCAAGTACATCATATAAATGCTGATGTCCACCAATTCTGTTCTCATTATAGCTTCTACTAATTGGTGTGATAGAAACACGAAGTGTCTTGGCTTTGTAGATCTCCCTGGAAACTTTTTAAAAAATTGTCACGGTTTTCACCCTCCTGTCATTATTCCTTTTCCATGCTAATTTAACAACAGTGGGCTACGGATTTCCTGCCAGTGCTAGTGGCACAGCAAGTCTCAAGATGCAGTAAAACCCAACCCTGGCATTTGCCTTCCCTTGGCTCAAGGCACAATGCTCTAATTCCCACTAACATACTGCTCATCCAGTGATGGAGAGGGATTGTTGTCTTCTGCCCCAGACATTTCCCTCACCTCCATACACTCATGCTTTTGCACTTGTTGCTTTTCAGGAATGCTGCCTTCTTCCAAACATATTCCCTTGTTTTCCTTCCCTTTCCTCAGGATGTAAGAAATGCAGAATTCATGTGATGTATTGTATTTGAGAAGCCAGGTGAGATACTGTCAGTAGAACATATCTGAAAACTTCGTGAGTTAACATGTGCTGGAGTAGTACAAGCTGCTTTGATTTAGACTGCAGTTTGCTTCTTTTGCTTCAAGGATTATTGAGGAGTCTTCAGTTGCTACAGTGATTGTCCTCTTCTGCCCAATAATTTACCAGTGCTTGAGATCGCTTACAGGTTTCCAGATTCTGAAATGGGAATGTCTTTTGAAGTGAAGAATGGAAAATATTTTTAGTTTGTCATCTTAAATTCTAATTAATCACCTCTCCCACTGTTTTTAGTCTCAAAAGTTTTTTGACATGCTGTGATAAACATCAGGTAGTGAAAATAAGCCTTAAAGATGCAGCAAATGATTAAGCTTCCTCCTGCCTCACACTGAAGACAGACTTCTGTTAAGAGTCTTAATTTTTGATAGCAATCTTGGTACATAGACTAACTTTTCACAGTTGTTTTGCATTCGTAGTCTCCATCCTAGTATTGACGGCTCAAATTTTCTTTTAAAGTTACTCTTGAAGTCCTGGCTTGAATGATTATAACAAGACTGTGCAATGAATCACTTAAAGATCAGGAAGCAGCATCTAACAAGGTCACACCAAATTTAAGCTTTAAAAATGGTATTTTTATAGTATATTATGGAGAGAATTAAATTTGTTGTATGTTTAGTAAGAAAAGTTTAGGGAAAAGCAGTTCATAGGCAAGTAGCTATTGCCATGCTGTGATGATTTACAAGCCACAATACAGCAAAATTTGGTAGTCACCTTGGAGTCATTTGAAACCTGATTTAAATGTTTATGTACCATGGTGATGGAAGGATAAGACAACAAAATCACTTGACACATGCCTCATTTCTCCCGTATGAGTTTTGCCATCCAGACATTGAAAGCTGACCAAATTTATGAGGAGCTAAAGGCAGGAGCTTGCAGTAGGAAGTGTCAAGCAGCGTTATTATCTAGGGTGGCAGCTTTTTGGCCTGACAGGTAGCAGCACCACGGTAAGAAGATGAGTGCTTATTCTGCTTGGGCCTTCACAGTGTCGGTAACTGAATTGTTGCAAGCGTGACAACTAATTTACAAATGGAAAAGACACATGAGGTTACTACAGCTACTGGGGGATGAAAAGCAGCGACTGACAAAACAGACATAATGATAAGTTATCAGGTTAATGGTCTCAGGTTGCATCAGGGGGGTTTAGATTGGACACTGGGAAAAATTTCTTTACTGAAAGTGTACTAAAGCTTGGAACAAGCTGCCCAAGGAAGTGGTGGAGTCCTCATCCCTGGAGGTGTTCAAAAAACATGTAGATGTGGCACTTCAGGACATGGTTTAGTAGGCATGGTGGTGATGGGTTGACAGTTGGACTTGATCATCTTAGAGGTCTTTTCCAACCTTAATGATTCTATGATTCTGTATAAATCAAATTCAGTAATTTCATTTCAAGGTGTCCTTGAATGCCTACTATGAATATACAGAGTGTTCATTTTATCTTCTGTCAATTTTCAGAATAAACAATAGTAAAAACATTGTCCAACTGAACTATGGCCTTAACTTGAAACATGAGTGCCTGCCTTCTAGTCCAACAGACACGATAAATGATGATGAGGGTAGTTGATGTACATGTGTCCTATAGTTCTTAAATATTTGCTGTCATTGCTTCAAGAAACTGTATGCAGAAAGGTGATTTTTACCTGTACTGTACTACAGTGATGTGGAAGCTGAGCTGTTTAGCAGATTGAATGGCAGGGCTAAAATTATATACGTCCGTATAAAAATATATGTATATAGTCCCACTAACATACATCATCAGCTTAAAAATCTAATAATGCATCACAGATACCATCTTATTTTCTTGTAGCAAATTAGTTTTGTAAATAAGCAACATTTATTTTAAAAAGAGAATTCAAGGATGATTTAGAGATTCTTTTTAGAGACGGGTTATATTTTGCTTGCACTTTTCTTGCTCTGGAGTTGACTGCTTCTGGGTAAATGATGTCATAGTTGATACTGTTGCTTGATAGCAATATGCATGTTTGAGGGGGGTGGAGGATGTAGATGGTTTTTGAAGTAGCTTCTGAAAACAAAAGCCTTTTATAATCGAGTTTTTGCGGCCATTGGGTCCAGTCCTACTGTAGTAGCCCTCTAAGTTTGTTTGAATTTGTGCATTTTCTTGGTCTAAGCGTTTAGATCATGGCTATCACCATAGTAACTGCACACGTCTAATTTCTATGACATGGTATCACTGCAAGTCTTGCTCAAAAGAGGTCTGAATTACCTCATTTTAAAGGAAAAAGTAGGGAGAACTGTAGTATTGTCTCTCCCTTTAATGTGAATCCCTGCACAATGGGATTAAATGCACTGCTTGTCTACACTTGTGTCTTTATTCTAATTTTAGTATGTAGCAGCTTTATGAAATACAAATAAAATGCAGCTCTGAACAGTGTGATTTATCTTTAAATACACTTTTAAAAATAGACTATTCCAGTCTGTAAACAGAGCACATCAGTGTGTAATCTTGCTGCACTTTTTTACTATCCTGTAGGTTATTTTGAAGTGCACTGTGTTGTTATAGAAGTTTGTATCTGTCACTGCTATGCAGAATCCTATGGACTTGATTAAATGTTTCTTTCTATTCATAGCATTCAGGCTGAAGTGATACACACAGTCAAAAAAACCAGTTTTGTAGGATTGTCCTTTTAAAGATTTATTGATCCTCGTCTGTGCTCTGGAGTTGTTTCATTTCTGCAACTTAACGGGTCAGAGCCTGGACTTTGTTTGTATAGCCTGTTAAATGTGAATGCTGCTTCTTATTTTGCCTTGTTTCTGTTTTGTTTGTCTGTTGCTAATCCTGCAGTGCTTGTGGTCTTCTGTATGAAAAGTGTTTTGTGTATACATAACAATGTTTGGTAAATTAATGTAATGCACAAAAGAATTGTTTTATGGAATGCCATCATATGTACTCATGTTACCCAAAAAGAAACCAGACATATGAGTGTACTCATATGCACAGAGGCAGCTGGGTTTTGTAAATGTGAGGTCCCCAGGCCCAAACTTCAGTGCAAATACAGGTGTGCAGGCAGTGCTAGAGCCGGCGTAGTGAATCTAGTGCATCTGGGGTGTGTTGAACCTGCTCTGTACACACTGCACAGCCAACTTGCATGTTGTACGTGCACAGGAGGCTGCCAGATGTTTCAGGAGGGGCCAATAAATGGCTGAAATAATCTCTTTTTGTTCATTATCAGTGTTGACAATATCTGTAGCCAATTCTCAGTAGGTAAAACTTCATCCCTTCTGTTTCTGTTTATGCTTGTGCTCCTCTTGCCTTGGAAATGGCATTTAATTCTGAGGTGTTTTGTATTTGCTCGATCTCCAGCATGGTGTTTGGCTCAGAGAGGCTTTTTCAGCTGAGCTGTGGGTTTGACAAGGAAAGCAGAATGTTTGTTGGCATCACTTTAAGTTTCTTACTGCTGTAAACAATGGCTAATAGCATGGGAGAACGCAAATTATATACCTTGCTTGGTGACTGGAGCGAGTTTGGAATTTGCTGTTAGACCCCACAAAGTAATTGCTGCCACTTGTGGTTATACTCAGTTCCCTGTTAACTGGGATGAAGGTGGAAGAGAGGTTGAGAAGTTCTAGGTAATGAAGAGAACTGAATGATCTGGTGCAGAGATTTTTAGCTATAAGAGCTCACGTGTCACATCTAACCTGATAAACAGATGGTTTTGTTATAAATGACAATACGCTATTTGCATTAATTTAAGGTAATAAAAAGCAAGCAAACAGCGCTGGGTGCGCGGGGAGTCACTGCTCCACCAACACGCACACCTTCTGATGGCACCGGCGGTCTTTATATTCTCTCCGAGCTCTTCGTTTCCGTGAAGTCTCCTCCTTCTTTTGGTTCTCTGTGCTTACGTGGCATCATTTATTGAAGCATGCGTATTATGATGTTGGTGATCTTTATAGTTCCTCTGGTGGTCTTCAGGATGAAGAGTCTCTTCTTCCTCGGTGCCCTCTAAATGTCCTTTTTTGGCGCCTTGCTGCAGCCTCCCCGCTGCTGCCCGCTCATCTTGCATAAGCAATAAAGTTAGCCCAGTCTCAAACCGCACTGGACTTCTATATTAGCCCAATCTCAAACCCACAGATATCCTGTCTATAGTTCCATGCCTTATGTAGTTTTGTTATTTCACATTATGCTAGTTTCCACAGTTGCACAATATGTGCACTCGACACGAATCATTTTCTAGTCTATTACAGTTTTATGTATGGGCAGGTCGCTCACTGGGCCCTCTGCCTGTCAAAGTGCTGGCTTACTAATAGGTGCGTTTAAGGCAGCTATGGAAATTACAGCTGTGTGTTTCAATAGAATGTGTTCTCACCCATTTTCCTCTAAATGGGAAGAATTCAGTTTGCTACCTGGCCGTAAGTTAGTATGCAAACTATGCAAAATAAGGTTGTAAATGACCAACCTTGCGAAATGGATTATAAGGTAGACAACTGGGAGTTCTCTCCTCCACACTAGATATTGCTATTATTGCTACATTCTGAAAGTAGCAAAAACTTTCCTGAAATTCTGTGTTCTGTGCAACATATCTTGCAAAATGTCCTTCATGTAGAAAATAGCATTGAAGAATATGACGCTTCTTGTATGAATAGCATTTTCTTGTGAAAACAAAAAGTTGTTCCAATGACAGTTATGGGTGAGGCTTCTTGAAAGAAGGGCAGAAATATTTTGGGGTTGTGATGAATCAGAAGGGATACTTTCCTTGTTCTTTTGGAAAGGGGAGGAAATAATCTAGAGCCACTGTACAATCTGCATCCTTGTGAGGAAGTGGTGGCAGTTCCAGCTTTGGTATCCTGTGCTGGCATCTAAGAAAAATTTTAGGTGAAAAAATGCAAGGGAAAAAGAATTACAGACACCCCACTGCAGTCACACTATTGTGTTCCGACTGTAGAAGCTGCTTAGGGAATTATATTCTGTTGTCTTGTCTGTGGGAGCTTAAGAGCAATAACGTATGATAAGTATCATGAAAGCTATTGCCTTGATACACAGGGGAATATGTTAAGGATATAGTTTCAACTTCAATCTGTGTTTCATGACTAATAGCTTAAAACACATATTCCTAGGCTGGCAATGCTTTGGGCTGTATTTAAAAAGCCAGATTTTTTTTTTTTAATTTTATATATTTATTTTATTTAAAAGAGTTCTCAGTATTTAAATTTTTTTTTCTTGTTCGAATTTGCAGCATTACTTTACTGTTCTTTTTGGCCATGAAGGGCAGAAGCCACTGGAGCTCCGTTGTGAGGATGAAGTTGATGGAGACGAATGGGTAGAAGCTATTCACCAAGCTAGGTAAGAAACCTGATTTTTAATCCTCAGCTCCATTTTATTGTAAATAGATTGGTAATAATTTGAAAATCTGAATTCACTCTCTAAACATAAATAAATGTTACAGTGCATTAGATATGTATTGCTTGTGATTCATGGGTATGTTATATGGAAAAATGTCTTTATCATTCATGCTTATATCACTGTATTTTATCATTCACGAGTGATTGATTGTGTTCCAGTTGAAACTAGTTCAAGAGGAATACTCTTTTATTGGAAACAACCCCTAGGATTAGTCCTCTGTTAGAGGCGAAGTGTGTTATATGAATATGTGAATATATGAATAAGTGATATGCCAGATGAATAAATGAGTGTTTCTTAAAAAGCTCTTATATAGAAATAAAAGTAAGAAAGAGGAGGTCAAACCATTATGATAATAAAAGGGCAACAAAGAACATTTTGACTTCAAAACTGAAGTCCTGAACAACAATCAGTCTTGTGAAAAAGGACGTGGTAGGACTTCCAGCCATGCCGGAATCTTTCCCTGAGAAAAGGTCTGTGTGGCAAATAGGCAAGGTTTACGGTAGAATCAAAATGAAAATCATCTAACTGAAGGTTTATGAAATGGTTTGCGGAGCCAGATGTCTTTGCTGAAATGCACTTTCTCCAGCCTCCTCTCATAGAGACTCACCTCAGCTAATCTACAGTGCCATGGTAACGCACAAGGAACCAGGCAGTTTCTGAGTTGCTTAGGACATGAGCCATGTAAACAGAAGTGATTTGGCTTTATAACTAAAAATGAACACCACCAGCTAGTAGTTTATAATTTAGAACTTGTGAAATGAGGCCCTGAAGCTGCAGGTCTTGTGTCGCCAGGGCATCTAGTCTTTGGATCTGCATCCTCTGCTTAGCTTGGTACCTAACTGAACAGGGTCTTGTCCTTTGTTGGGATGCACCTGCTGGGTTATGGTTTTAGGTGAACTACATTTTGCATGGTAGCCCTCCAGGTGAACACATTATTTCAGGTCAGCTATGAGGCTTTGAATTCTCAACCCATTCCAGGAGCGCTTGTCCACCAGCAGGCAGTCCCTCCCCAGGGAGGAGGAGGGCAGGGAGATCTTCACCGTGTCCCTGGATATGGGTCAATTGCTTTTGTGGAGTATGATTGAAAGCTAGTGAAGAAAGGAGCACGCCTTTTTGCATTTTGCTGAGGGCATTCAGGGTAAGCAGTATCCTACAGTTCCTCGTTCTCAGGATAATTTTCTTCTTATCCATTGCCTGGTGTAAAAGGCATGAGAGCAAGAAGAGCTTCATAACACTGAGTTAAAATTTCTCTCTGGGTAGTTCAGTCCATAAATGTATCACAAATGAATTCTGAAGGCAGAACTTAACAGAAAATTAAGCCAGTATTAAACAACACTCTGTTAAAAATATTGAGAAATTAAACTTGCTGACAAGGAGTTAGTCATGAGGTTCAGGGTCAGGATTGTTGAATTTTGACTCCACCGGGAATTATCGCTGCAGCCTTCAAGAGACAACCGTGTCTCTGTTGTAAGCAAGATGAATCTTTTTATCTCAATCGCTTTTGCTGTTTGACTTTTTCCCCTTTATTTGTGCCTATCTGAAATGACAGTCCTAATAGTATGGAACTATGGACACCACTGTGAGGGATATTCTCAGGGCCCTGTGCCATTTGGCGGATTAACTTAACCTATTTTTCTGCAGAGGCCTCTTAATTTCTTGGGGAAATTTTCCAGGGACTTGGACATGGCTTTTCTTGTTCTAGTATTCTTTTCTTGAACTAAGTATCAACCAGAGACACAAAAATTTCTGAAATTTAGTGGCTAAACATAAAGTGTTGTATGCTACTGTGGTTACCTCATTGTTCTGATGCTTTTTTACTTCACTGGAAGCTGCTTTTATTTTCTTTGCATTGAGTTGAGCAAAACAACTTGGGAGTTGCATAATTAGTTACTTAACCATTGGGTCTTTTACCAAAGATGCTTAACAAAGAAGTGAAAATAATAATTTTAGACTATTGCGTAAGATATGTATTGCCAACTTAATGAAACAAAGTAGAACAGATTTGCTTCAGGGATTAATTTTTGCTTGCATCATGATTTAGACTCTTTTCCTTCAGTTCATCTGTATTTGTGACAAATGGGGTAAGCTTTAGCAACTGCTTCAGTGTCACTATTCATTTGAGGCTAACCTAGGATATTTCTGACCTTTCTCTCAGGTTTCTGTTTTGAATTGCTGAAGGAGATTTTGTATAGCCCTTTGAAGATACTTTTTTGTAGTATCTCAGGTGTCTTAGGTAAAAATCCTAGGAGGTGTTGAGAATATTCCCGCTACTCTTAAATTGAAAACAGGCCTAGGAATATCCTGTTCTGTGTGAATATGTGGGCATTTGTGAAGTGGAAACATTTAATTCCTTTTTGGCGGGGTCTCATCCTTATGAGTAGCTATGGTAATCTATGTTTTAGCTGAGACAGGGTAGTTGGAATTTTTCCCCTTCCCCCCTCCCCTTTCTTTTTTTTTTTTACTTTTCTTAGATTCATGTATACAAAATCTAATTTTGGATTGCTTTTCATGATTTTTTGCCAAATACGTGTTTGCAGCCATCAAAATATCTTCCATGTTTTATTTATTTTGCAAGTTATAAACAGGCTGTTGAAAAAATAACGTGATCTCACTACACTCCATGTCCTACTCTGGATCAATAGATATTTTATTTGGATGCGAATTCATAGTTGAAGAGTATTCTGCTGTGACATTGTAATTGTTTCTTGGAAGATTTCACTGTGGGTAGGATCATTTGAGGGGTGCAGTGCACACTTTCTGAGAGCTGACAGGCTCTTGCATGCTGCAGCTAGATGCTGCATTGCTAATGTTCCTGTCTGTAGTGCCCGCTCCTCATTTGAGAGAGATTGTTTGGCTTGTGACCTTGCAATGGGAGGTGCAATTCAGTATATTTTAATGGAACTCCCCTGACAAGCTCCACATGCATGCTTAGTTTTCATTGCTTTCCATTTCATTTGAATTTTTAGTAATAACCAGGGTGGCAGAGTAAGGTTTGCTTCTTCTGAGTTACATTTCTGGGCTGGAGGATTTATTCCTGGCAAATCATAATGTGGAAGTCCTGCTTTCAGCTTTGTTTCATAAGTTGGTCTCTTATGAAAAAATCTGTTTCATCGTCAGTACACTGAGGTGGACTTTTCACCTTCTCTTGCAAATTCTTCTCTGGTTTTAATTTCATTTTTGCATTTAACTCAAAAACTTTTATGCTTCTTTTTTTTTACATGGATGCAGTACTCATCAAATTTGTCAGCCTTTTCTACTTTGACTTATTGGAAAGTCTTCAGTACTTCACACTGTAGTGTCATGTATGCTTTAGTCCCGCATAAGCCCACATCGCTGCTGAAGGCAGCAGCTGTCATTGTCATAAGTCAGCCATTCATCCCCACACCTTTACCAACCCTTCTTTCATGCAGACACAAGTGTGAACTTAATGGGGAAACTGATTTGCACGGAAAGGAATTATGTTTTGTTTGCTTTTTGCCAGCTTAGTTTTAATCCGTCTCACTCCTCTGGGTTCGTTCACTGCACATCCACCTGTGTTCACTGCACAAGGGAATGGGAAGCGCATGGGTGGGATGTGGGAGAGCAGGAGTGTGATTCAGGGAGGAAAGTGAGAGAGCTTCTTTCATCTAGGTTGCTGTTTAAAGTGTGTGAGAAAATAGTGTCCTCCAACTGGCAATTTAAAAAAAAAAGGGCAAAAAATAAGCATACTTTCAGATTTGTTGGCACACTTTGCTTGCTAATGCAGGGTGTATTTCACATAGTATTTTGCAGGCAGTCGTAAGCTCAGTGTGGTAGCTCACAGCTGCCTGGAAGCTTGCAGCAAATGTCTTGCTACTAATGCCTTGCTGTTGGAGAAACTGCATTAGCTGAGGCTTGGTGCTATAATAACTACAATTATGTAGTTTCCAGTTGGCTAGGAGTGACGCAGAGAGAATTTGAGTAATGCTCAAAACATGAGCAGAGCAATCTCATATCTGCCTTCCAAATAATGTCTAGCTAGATCCACAGAACAAAGTGGCAGGGGTTACCAGAGCTGGTAGCTTGATAGAGGTGAGGCTCCTGCTGCTCCCTGTACACAGGCTGAACCAGAAATGAGCCTGAGCCTGTAATTCCAGTGCAAACTAATACACATAAATACATACAAACACAGCTGACCACAGGGATCAGCACAGACAGAAGCATTCAGCACTCACACAGGCACAGACAACACCAGCAGCCTCGTCCTGTTCCCCTTCTGACTGATCAGGATAAAGGTATGTTAGTGGAAAGATGCATACAATACATGTATACAGTATGAGTCCCCCTGGTAAACAGCCTAGCCATGTCCAGGAGCTGGTCCTGGATCCTCCATCTCCCCATTTGTTGGCACCTGGAAGTACAAGCTGCCAGTGCCTGCAGACCCTCTCAGTCCCTGTCACTCACAGATAACATGCATGCCCCCCATCCCAGCACACTGGATTTCCCCATAACTGGTCTAAAACACTTAGTCTACCCCAGTAACTGGCCCTGGACCCCATGTACTTCCAGTTGCTTTGCACACCTGCACCACAGGCACATATATGTACTGTGGATCCCCCATTAGTTGGTGCACAGGTCCCCCAAACCCAGCACACATGAACACACATAGAAAACTGAACACTGTGGATCTATGACTGCCTTGCACACTCAGTCTAGCTGATAGCTAGCCCTTGGATGGTCTTGTGTCCTGCTGTCCCAGGCACACATGCATGTGTGCAAATAAGGTTCTCAGTCAACCACCCAATCTCACTGTCTTCCTGGTAGCTGGCTTGGATCTCATGTGCCCTCCAGTAGCCAGATGACCTCAGTGCTGGGGAAGATTATGGAGTGGTTCATCTTGGGTGTGCTCACTGCTCATGTGAAGGACAACCAGGGGGTCAGGCCCAGCCAGCATGGGTTCATGAAAGGCAGGTCCTGCTTGACCAACTGATCTCCTTCTGTGACCAGGTGACCCATCTAGTGGATGAAGTTAAGGCTATGGCTGTTATCTGCCTGGGCTTTAGTAAGCCCTTTGACACTGTTCCCCACAGTGTCTTCCTGGAGAAACTAGCTGCCCATGGTTTGGATGGGTGTACTCTTTGCTGGATAAAGAACTGGCTGAATGGCCAAGCACAGACAGTAGTGGTGAATGCAGTTAAATCCAGCTGGCGGCTGGTCATGAGTGGTGTTCCCCGGGGCTCAGTTTTGGGTCCAGTCTTGTTTAATGTCTTTATCAATGATCTGGATGAGAGGATTGAGGGCTCCCTCAGTAAGTTTGCAGATGACACCAAGCTGGGGGGGAGTGTCAATCTGCTTGAAGGTAGGAAGGCTCTGCAGAGGGATCTGGACAGACTGGGTTGATGGGCCGAGGCCAGCTGTGTGAGGTTCAACAAGGCCAAATGCCAGGTCCTGCACTTGGGTCACAACAACCCCATGCAACGCTACAGGCTTGGGAAGGAGTGGCTGGAAAGCTGCCCAGCGGGAAAGGATCTTGGGGTGTTGGTTGACAGCCGGCTGAAACTGAGCCAGCCGTGTGCCCAGGTGGCCAAGAAGGCCAGCGGCATCCTGGCTTATATCGGGAATAGTGTGGCCAGCAGGAGAAGGGAGGTGATCGTGCCCCTGTACTCGGCACTGGTGAGGCTGCACCTCGAGTACTGTGTTCAGTTTTGGGCCCCTCACTGCAAGAAGGACATTGAGGTGCTCAAGCATGTCCAGGGGAGGGCAGCAAGGCTGTTGAGGGGTCTAAAAAACAAGTCTTATGAGGAGCAGCTCAGGGAACTAGGGCTGTTTAGTCTGGAGAAGAGGAGCCTGAAGGGAGACCTTATTGCTCTCTACAATTACCTGAAAGGAGGTTGTAGTGAGGAGGTGTTGGTCTCTTCTCCCAAGTAACTAGTGATAGGATGAGAGGCAATGTCCTCAAGCTGCATCAGGGGAGGTTTAGATTGGACATTAGGAAAAATTTCTTTACTGCAAGAGTGGTCGGGCATAGGAATAGGCTGCCCAGGGCTGTGGTGGAGTCCCCATCCCTGGAGGTATTTAAAAAATATGTAGATGTGGCACTTCGGGACATGGTTTAGTAGGAATGGTGGTGTTGGGTTGATGGTTGGACTTGATGATCTTAGAGGTTTTTTCCAACCTATGATTCTATGATTCTATGATTCTATGAAATCACAGAGTTTCTGATGATCCAGCCTAGACGTATGGCATCTTCAACACCTGGAACTAATTCTACTCACCAGCTGGCCAGACTTGACAGTGGCTAGGGATCACTCACTGATATACACACCCAGATGACACGCACATATTCTCCCACCTGTTCTGTAGGTTACTGGCACTGCAGACACACAGGGTCCGAACTCCAGTACCTGGCACTTAGAGCTCCATGGATGTATATACTGAGTCCCCTTATCCAGGAAAGTAGCTAGAAATGGAGCTAATGAGAAGACAGCGTGGACTGTACTGATCAGGTGCAGTGTGGCCAGACAAGTGTACTGGTCAGCCCGGTTACATGTGACCCTTTATCCCCTTTTGTTTCCTTATCTCTGTCTGCTACCAAGCTTGCTTCTCCTCAGACCTCTTTGATCCTTCCATTTTCCTGCCTTTGATTCCTCCTTTAAACATCCCGTAACAAGCCTTGTGCAATCCCAAAATGCTCTTGCCTGTATGCTGTAACAAGTTTCACACCTCTGTAGCTGGTAATCCTTCTCAGCCTGAAAGGTGATCTGGAGAGCGTTTCCACTGACTCACCTGGATGGGTTCCACTGGCTGCTTGATGAGGCTGGTGGCTCTCCTGTCACAGCCCTGGGAGGAGCAGGGGTGGGGTAGGAGGATTGTTTCTCTGACTGGGCTGTTGGGGTACCCCACCTGGCATTGTGGCCGTTTCTGTGTGTGGAGGTGGGCCTTTCATGGACTGATCTAGTGACAGCCTTGGTAGCAGCCAGGTCAGGGGGCTTGTTTCTCTCAATTAGGTTATTTGGGTTACAGCAGCTGCTATGTGCCCTCTGTGCTCCCTTGTGTTCGTTAAGATCAGCCTTTTATCACACACTCTAGCATTACCTACCAGAGGTGTGATCCTTGCACAGCAGATACCTGTTTTAGCCCCTAGAAGGTCTGTCTGTGTTCCTGGAGCAGACATCTCAGTGATGCTGCAGAGAGCTCCTTAAGCCCCTCAGGGGGCTTGTAGGTCTTAGCAGACAGCAGTTTAAATAGCTTAGACACAGAACTTCAAAAGCAGTGATGGTGATACTGGTAATTACAGCTGTCCAGGAGATTGGTGTCATTAGTTGTTTTCTGAGGGAACATTTGAAATCCCACCAATCGCGCTCTCTGGAGATAGTAGCTACAAGCTCATAGCAGTTCTATGAAGCCTCAGCTTTTGCAGCGAGGAGTGGCCCTTCCATTATGTTTGGTGTGGACTTCACGGCTGATGTTGAATTCTGCCTCAGTTTTGCATAATAGAGTAAGGTGGCTGTTTGCTCCGGTTTGTAGATGAATTCCCATAGTCAGATTTTCTGGTGTAAAGGAGTGCCACAACAATGGTAACAGCTGGTTTCAGTATGCTTTGCGAGTAAGATGAGTAACACATTGGCTAATGAGAGGCATTTTCAGGATTGTCTCATTCTCGCACAACAGGGTAACATTCCCTTCCCCACACACCCATGCTCCCAGAGAAGGCCATTTCCCAGCTGACATGGTTTGGATGCATGAAACCTCCCATGGTTGTTGGGACCACCCTGTTGAAAGACTCTCTGTTCCAGTCTGTGTTTGCCCATCTCAACTAAAAGGATCTTGTAGTAAAAATAATTTGGGGTGTGGACTTCTCATGCTTCCCCATGTGTCACGGTCCTGCACCCGCCCACCCTTTAATCAGGGTTGCTGGAGTTGTTCACCAGGCCGAGTGCCATTTCCCACCTGCTTGATTAGAAATCAGCAGAGACGTCTGTTACAGCCTTTCTAAGCAGTTGTCCATGCATGTCTGAAAGCCCATCTTAATTTTGTATCTTCTGATAAGCCTCAGCCCTGTAACCCTCACAGCCGTAGGTGTCGTTTGATATCCCGTATCATACAGGAGTTCATTAAACGTTAGTGGTACTCATGTACAGGTTGTCTCCCAAGTCACCTTGAGTAGCATCATAGGGAAGGATTATGTAAGTTCTGTTGCAGCTTTTACAGTTTCCATCCCTAGTGTCTTCTAGAATCAGAGAATCATGGGATCAGAGAATCATAGGTTGGAAAAGACCTTGAAGATCATCAGGTCCAACCGCCACCCCAACACCACCATGCCTACTAAAGCATATCCCAAAGTGCCACATCTACAAGTTTTTTGAACACCTACAGGGATAGGGACTCCACCACTGCCCCAGGCAGCCTCTTCCAATGCCTGACCATTCTTGCAGTAAAGAAATTTTTCGTGATATCCAATCTAAATCTCCCCTGATGCAACTTGAGGCCATTGCCTCTCATCCCATCAACGATAGGATGGCTGTTAATGTGCCATTAGATTTTAAAATTAGGCTATCCCTCCTGTGTTAAGGAGTCTTATAGCTGCTTGAAGGTGTTTAGTATGGGCAGATGTAGGCATTTCTTTCATAAAGAGTTGATTAGGTTGTGCATTTTGCATTTTGAAAGGATGGTTTGATATGACCATAAATAGTTCTGGCCAGGTCCAATGCCTGGTTCTTTCAGCTGCCTGAGCAACTTTAGTAGAATTAGTGTAGAGTGATCCAAGAAACTGTAACTCTGGTCTGAATTCAGTACAAGAATCAATTATATTTGCTGGTAGCTCTGCTGGAGCCTTCATCTTGGTCTGCTACCACAACGAGGGGACCCCAGTAATGAGGCACTAGTTAAACTTTCTCCAGTTTCGCTATGTTTTCTGAGCATGTCAACACTCATGGGGCCTGAATGATGCATCATTTTTTCTCAGGACTTTCTTCATTTCTTTGTGTCTCCGTGTGGTAGGTAGTGGTTAGTCAGAGCTTAAGGTTCTTGAAATAGGTGTTTGGAGTCCTGTCTCTACAGATGATAGCAGGAAATAGGCATAGCCTCAATTTTCAGGATGCTCTGTCTTTGAGTCTTACTACATATTATTATAAATTTATGGAATTGATTCTCTCAAATGTTAATACCAATTCATAGAAGGCTGTGGTTTGCAGCAGTTGCCTCTTTCTGTTAAACTACATGCAAGCCAGAAAACTAGATTTAGGCTGGCTGCTTACGATTTGGTTTATTAATTTTTCATCTTCCTTTGACATTTGGACAATTTGGTACAATTTTCTTAAACAAAGGATTTTGTATACATGTGTAACTAAGTCAGCATTGAAACCCTTTGCTTTTGGAAGGCTCCTGGCCTTATGCTGTGTATACAGGTTAGCACTTAAGGCATGATCTTCTTTTAACTCATACGTATGGAGAGAGGGATGAAAAGGGCTGTGGGAAATATGTGAAATTTATTCCAAAATCCTATGATTTTGGTTTCACAGAACAAGTGACAGTTTTGAGAAGGAAAATGGATAGCCTATTCTAAGTCAGTGTAGGTGTACATAGGCTTTTCTAATTAACTCCTCTTCACACTGCAAATTATGGGAGTGAAGGAAATGTTGTTTGGTTTCCAGGCTAAGACTGACATTTTGGACAGCCAAAGCCACTAACTGGGCAAAATACTCTAAGACCATCTCAAAAGAACAAAAACTCTTCAATATTCCACAGGAGAGTTCTTGTTCTCTAGTAAAGCAAGACTGTGGAATTCTGCCTTAATGCATTTAAAGAAGCTGAAAAATATAGATTAAGTTTGTCTCGGTTTCGGCTGCTGCCGGCAACAAAAGCGCCACGCGGCCGCCCCTCCCCTGAAAACCAGGTCCAGTTCCATCATTGCTGTGCTCTGCTAGGTTTTCATCGAAAAAGTCCATCCTTCTTTAATCTGGAGAATTCTTACTATGCTACTACTGGTACAAAATATAACAATTATAA
>Ga0065711_1002598_pt1 | contig 46829 bp, 45 predicted proteins | sample Hoacrofraction12_FD_59098 | JGI IMG/M metagenome (GOLD analysis project Ga0065711, IMG submission 59098) | Hoatzin crop microbial communities from Cojedes, Venezuela - Epithelial fraction 12 v2 (version 2) | ecosystem: Host-associated > Birds > Digestive system > Esophagus > Crop | place...
GGCTGGGGGGCAGACGCGTGGTGGGAGGGGGCGGTGGGAGAAGGGCAGTCCCCTTCCCCAGGGACCAGCTGCCCATTAAAACCCAGCTTTTACCCGTTTGCCGAGGGCACGGAGCTCCCGTGGCAGAAGGGGAGCGGGGCAGCCGAGCACCGGCTCAGGGCCAGTGCCCCACCGTGACCACATTTCATTGATTCACAGTGGTGTCATCTTTTTCTTTAAAATTTCCAGTAATGTTGCAACACATTCCACGGCATGCGATCTGAGGTCATATCCTCTGCTGTTTGGTACTAAAATCTCCTGATTGTGATTTTCCACTACTAAGAGCAGAGCTGGTTAGGAAAGGCTTTGATGCAGATGAGGAAAAGATTAGGAGCATGAAGAAGTTACATTTCAATGTGGAAAGCATAGTTCACAACACACACAGGTATGATTTCGCGATGGTGCGTGCTAAACAACGTTCACAGATACACTGGCACTGGAGCAGGACATTTTTAGTACGTAAATAAAACTTTGGAAAATGTTTCTGCCTTCAGATGCAACTCCAAAGGGTGAAAATTTAAAATCGTTTTATTCTTAACAATTGTTTGCTAAAATCTATATGAAAGTGGTACTGGTACTCTGCCTTCAGCAGAAAACAGATAATCAGTTATCACATTCTGCACAAATTAGCCCAAAGTGTCTCAGAGATGGGTACTAAAACCCTTTCCTACAGACACTTTGGGTTTGACATTCCTGAGAGCAGGAACCTGTCCTCAGTTGCACACTCTTTTATGGCTGTGATATTTAGTTTTCTCCAAAACTCCAACCCTCAGCCCAAAGCACAACCCCCTTCCCGTTCAGCCTCGCAGGCTCCCGCCCCGGCGAGGGAGCGGGGCAGCTCGCAGCCACCCCCGGCAGCAGCGCGGGTGCCACTGCTCGCCGCCGGCCGCTGCTCCGTTGTCCTAACACCTCGTTTAACCTGCAGCAGGGGGAGGTATTTTATTCTTGTGAGCAAAGATGTCTTTAGTTTTCTTTCATTTTCTTTTGGGGATAGAAAGGAGACTAGAATGTACTCAAAGTATTTCAAAAGGCATTTTAAAAGAAAGTGAGCGAGAAATTGAACCTCTTGGGTAGTTTTGGACTTTAAAGTTGGGAAAAGAAGGAAAGGAGTGCCATCTGAAGGATGCTCATGAACTCCTGGCATGAAAAAGGCTCTTTGCACGTGTGTGGATGTTAAGGACGCGGCAGTCGTCAGACTGGAAAGCGGTGGTCCAGCTCATCAATCTTCTCCGCAGCTCCTGCCCCGAAGGGAGCGGTGGTGACGGCTCAGACTCGCCTGTCTGTGGCATCTGCCGGGCCACTGAAGGCAGAGAAAAGTCCATGAGGAGATGCCTGTCATTTTTTTCTGCCACTTCATTGCCTTGCTCCGTAGGACAGGGCAGGCTCTGCGGTACCTGTCCCCTCATCGCCGCTCCCCGGGGACGGGTGTCAGCTGCTCACCTGCCCACGTCTGCGCCTAAAGCACCCCGGGCTCCCTCCGCGCCCGCGGGCCGCCGGCAGCGTGAGCCTCCCCGCTCTGAACCCAGGCGAGGGGGAAGCGGGACCCCCTCAGCGTGCCGGTGCTGCCGGCGGGGCCGCGGGGCCGCAGCCTGGGGCCGTGCGTGCCGGTTCCTGACGTTAGGAAAATGAAGTATATGATATTTCTGACTCCGTTCTGCTAAAGCTAAAGTAGTAATAGTACGAGTGACACAACAAAATGTCAGCGTTCAATCTGACCTTGTAGTTGGGCGTTAGTAGTAGTAAATGCACACCAGGTAGTCTCGTGATGACCTTGGAAACAAGTAAGTAATCGTCTGCCAGGTCACAGTTCCCCAGGCACTTTTGAAAAGGAAATCCATACATTTACTAATTTTTTGAAAAATATTTTTCATTATTCTGCACACACAGAGTTTTATCCAGTGTCATAAAAAGACATACAAAAAACCCCACTGATCTTGGTGGTTTATGCGTAAGTATCCTATTTACTGTGGGCAAATGGAGAAGAAATAAAATTCAACTTCAACCTCATTTCATTTTGCAAGTTATAAAAAATGTTTCTGGAAGGTAGCTAATAAATGTGATGGATGCACCCAGCGGTAATTGATCATTTATTTAAAAAAAATCCTGGCAAACATTTAATTCTACTATTCATTAAGACGTTGCCCTTGTGAGGCATAATCCATAAAAATGATCTATCTAATAACTATGATGTCAGTGAACTGAGGGTGACGGTAACCCAGGATTTCTAAGGGGCAAATTACAAATGCTAATTCTCCTGCAGGTTAATGCAAGTGGTCCCTGTGTCCGTTCAGCCCCTGCGTAATATATGACGACCAGCCTTTCTCCCCCTTGTTTGGAGTACATTATTTGGAAATACTTCTGTACAGTTTAAGGTTTCTGGTGTTGGGAAGAGCAAAAACCAGTGCTGGACACATATTTTTCTTGCTTAGCTGTGTCACGAGGAGCAGCAGGTCCTGCCACAGCTCTCAGCTTGGTCCTGAGCCCCCGCTTCAGCCCTGTGTGACCTGAGCACCCCAAAATCTCTTGGGTCTCTGTCTCACCACGTCCCCTCTTCCTCCGGGGAAGGCGCGTTTGGCTTCATGAAGGTTCTTCTCAGACAGTGCTTGAGGGACCCTTTCCGAGCTGTGGCTGGGGAGATCCACCACTGAACCTATCTGCAGGGCTTCAGGGCAGCTGCAGGGGTATTTACCTGCCAAATCGAGGTGCCCTGCACGCAGTGAGCGAGGGGCTGTGCAGGCAGTGTGGGCAGCATGGGTGCTGTGGGCGGTGTGGCTGGTATGGGAGGTATGGGTGGTCTGGGTGCTGTGGGTGGTCTAGATGGTCTGGGAGGTATGGATGGTGTGGGTGGCGTGGTAGGTGTGGTTGGTCTGGGAGGTACGGATGGTGTGGGTGGCACGGTAGGTATGGTTGGTATGGGTGGCATGGCAGGTATGGGTGGTATGGCTGGTATGGCTGGTATGGGAGGTATGGCTGGTACAGGTGGTATGGGCATTGCTTGGGGCAAGGCTGTGGTCACTGCACAGCGCTGGAGATGCACTGGCCGGCGCTTCTCAGCTTGGGCTGTTCACGTCACCTGCGGGAGGGACGCGGTGTGGGACTTCACCCCGTACAAGGGGAGAGCAGAGCGGTTGGGAACAGCTTCACGCATGGGACATTTGCAGAGCGAAGGAGAAAGGCCAGGCTGCGCTGGGCCTCTCCGCAAGCGCTGAGCACGTTCCCCATCACCACCAACACTACCTTCTGAGCACTGGGAGTGAAGAACATTTTTCATCACAATTTTTTCCCTTCATTTGGATTTGGGGCTGCTAGAGGCATCTGGCAGGCTCAGAGCACAGTAACGGGAGCCCGAGCACAAGGCAGAGCAGAGGCCACCAGAGGAGCGGGCTCAGAGCAGCTGGGCAGAAAATATTGTTACTCTTAGGAAATGCTGAGGGATGTTCATTGATTTCTGGTTTTGGATGCAGAACGAACGCAATCATCGGAACTGCCCTGTCTGTGAGTAATTCGTTCTTTTTCCACAACAGGGTAAGACGGTGAAATGTAGACAAACAGCTCAATTACTGAAATTCAAGTGCTGGTGAGAGCCAGGAGCAAGACAAGGTGGGATGTTGGCCTGGAAGGGGGGTGAGGAATAGGTGGGCGACGGCAGCCGGGGCAGGGCAGCCGCTCTCCCGCCCCTCATGCCCCCGGCAGCCGGCCGGCCGCCGCTCTGAGGGCCGATAACCAAACTGGCCGGGCTGCCCGGGACCGCACACCGCCCTGCCGTATCTACAGGATGAAGGTGATGTCACGACGGAGCCAGCTGTTGTGTTTGACCTCATTTTGGTCTCATCCCGAGTGCCCTCTCCTCCAGTCCAGCTGCATCCCCGGCCACCACCAGCAACACAGCTGGGAGAGGAAGGTGGCTGCTCCTGCTGCCACCATCCCGATCATGAATTCTGTACACGGCCAAACGGCCGGTCCCCGTGTCCCTGGCCGCGACAGCGGGTGAGCCACGGCGGCTGTCACACCGGCAGCGTGGCTGCAGGCTGGCACATGGCAGAGCAGTCCCCTCCTGCCCGCCATGGCCACCAGCTGCTGTCACCAGGATCTCAGGCTGCCGCAGCGGAACCCGCGGCGCGGGCGGAGGCGGAGGGAGCAGCGGCGTGGGGCCGCGTGGGCTGGGTGCTGGGGAGCACCCCGCGTGCCGGATCCACCCCGTGCCCGCGGAGCCCCGGGGCGCGTCAGACCCGCACGTAGATGGGATCCTGACGCCTGCTGCCGCTCACCTGAATCAAAATCCTCATTAAAATGAGCAAGCGAGAGGTTGCCATGTGACTCTAATTAGTTTGAATGGCAGGAAAAAACCCAAACCAATTAGGGACTAATGGAATGGTTGCCCTATTTTAGCGGGTGGTGATGTTTTTGAGCAGATAAACAATAAAGAGTTTATCCCGGCTGGGGAGCTGCCGCGCACGGGGGAGGGATGGAACGTCTCTGACTCCGTATCTTACAGGAAAGGAAGCAAAGTTTGGGTCAGAAAATTGACAGAAACTTAACCACAGACCCAATGAAGGACTCACACAGCTTAGAGCAGCACCTGGCTTTTCAGTGTTTTCTCTCCTCCACGGCGCACAGAGACCCCAGCCCCTTCCACCAGCTCCCCCCGCCCACCCAGGCCCCTGGGCAGCAGCTGCCCACCCTTAGCACTAACGACACCCTCAGCTTGCCGGGACTCTTAAAGCCTGTCCCACCAAGGCTGTGCTGAGGGTTGTCTGGAGGTGTGAATTCAGGTAGGACTGTTTTGGCTTCCTCTGTTATGGCTTGTGTGGGAAGGGGTGGTGATTTGGGCACTTGTTTCCACAGTGAGCAGGGTTTAATGTCTTCCCCTGCTGAATGAGAATTGAGCTGCTGTGTTTCCTGAGCATAGGGTGGTCTCTGGACCCACCAGCCCTGCAGCTCCTCTTGTCTTTGTCTCTGTGGGACAGTAAGTGCTCCAAGTGAAAAATAAGAGGTTTGGGTAGCTTGGGTGCCTGCAGGCAGGGGTAGCTGCTGAGTGGTTGCTTGCTTTGCTGACAGAACCTTGAAATACAGTCCTGTTTTAGACACCCAAGACAGGTCTTTTGTCTCTTCTGCTGCTTGTTGGGTTGCTGCAGCTGGGTCCCTGCTGGGGTTTTTGGTGTGGGGCTGCCCTGATGCCCCGGGAGCCTGATGGGCAGCTGAGCCCTGGGCTCCCTGTGCATGGGGCTGCAGATGCAGCAGCAGCTCCTCACGCTGCAGCACAAGGGAAGCTTTCTCTGTGGATGGGCATGCTGTGAGGAAAAGTATATCTGTTTGTTGCTTGTGATCCCCTGCTTGTCAGAGGTGTCAGTCTCGCTCTCAGGTTGTGCTTCTCTTTTTGTCTTTTTTCCTGTGGTGCTTGTGATTCCTCGGTATCCTTGAGGGCATTGGTGAGATGCAGAACATCCAGGGAGAGCAAAAGGCTTAAAAAAAAGCAGTCTCATCTGCAGAGATGGCTCTGCTAGAGGAGGAAATAGAAGATGAGGTAGGGGCATACTGAAAACAAAGTGAAAAACAGGGAAAACAACCCAAAAAGCCAACCAAAGGACTCTGCATCTATCTGTCGGCACTGGGATCATGCATCTTATCTCAGTGGGGTCAGTCCTGCCAGTGCCTACCGTGGGCTGTGTCTCACAGGGGTAGCACAAAAACTGAGCATTGAAGCACTTCACCAGGACAGCAGGGAGGCTGAATCCCAAATGGTGGCATTTTGTGTCTCAGTTCCTCTCCATTTTGTAGACTCGGTGTGTCTGAGCCTGTAAGTGCCTGCTGATGGCTGCAGAGCGTCGAAATCTGCACTAGGTGAACAGCAGCAGAGCCAAGCACAGTGTGCTTTTCTGACAGAGTATGTGCAAGTTACGTTGAAAACAAAAGCAGTATTATGAATAATTGCTATTAGTAATAATCTGATTCCTTTCTTATCAAAGGAATGGGTCTGTAATAACTTCAAATAATTTGAAAAAACATATCTGTAGCATCCTGGAGCAGTGTCTGGGGAGGTACCAATCGGAATCCACCAGATATTTCTGTGCAAGTACAAGCCCTGTCTTTCCTTGCATTTATTTGCTGTCTTTTCCACACCGCTTGTGGGAAAATGAGGCGAATTTAGCTGTACCAGACCCCAGAAAGACAACACAGAACCGAGACCTTGGGGATCCTGCCCTCTATATCAAGGAGTCTCATCCTGCAATAAGTAGTTCTGCAGACTTCATAGCTTTCTGTTGCTTTGAACTTCTGCATTTCCAACACCTTTTTTCTCATGCTCAATCTTGTACCTTACAAGTAAAAGTTTTACCCTGTGCAAAAATCGCCTCCCTCAACCCCAGTGATGCTGTGTGGGCTTTGAGACCCTGTACCCACCTGTTGGCTGTGCTGCTCGCATCTGGACGGTGCTTTCCCTGCCAGATCAAGCAGGCTGTGCCTTCTGCTGCCATCCCTGAAGAGTGTGGTGTCCATGCCTGGTGACTTCGCCAGCTGAAATGGGCCTGGTGACCACTCTTTAAACAAAGAAAACATTGTTCTCGGTAATGTTACAGAAATCCATCGTCCCCATGGGGTGCCTGGGGCAGCCGGACCAGCCAGCCCTAGGATGAAGCATGCATGGCCAGGGCTGGTGCCAGTCATCCCAATGGGGACATTCTCACATGGGAGCAGCTGTGTGGTCTCAGAGGTGGCTTAAGCACCTATTCACCCTTTAAAGAGATTTTTTTCAAAGTCTCTTTTTACTGCTGAGTGCTTACTGCTGTCCTGTCTGAGCCTCCATGGATGGGGCTGGAGGAGCACTGCTGGTCCCCTGCACTGCTGGTGAATGTAGCCCAAAGCAGCAGCATCGGTGCTGGATGCAGCGCAGCCCCTGCAGCAGGGTGGATTTCTCATCATGGGACTCTTCCCTGCATTGAACTGAGGAAGGGAGGTGAGAAGTTACTGTAGGAAGCATCAGAGATCTGTTTTACGAATAAATTTTCACTTTCGGCTTCATCACGATGAAGCCAGGCAGCATGCACCATGGGAGCGCTGCCCAGATGTGAAGCCTTCACGCAGGGATGTTCCCGCTCTCCAGGGCTGCTCCACCAGGAACGTGCTCTACTGACGAAGTGAATGACGGGGCCGGGAGAGATCACAAGCAGCGGGAAGGCCATGTAATGCCTAAACAGGCTGCTCACTTCGAAAATGTCAGCTAAACGGGGGTTATCAAGGTTTGGAACTCACAGAAAATGCTCTTGGAACAAAAGCGTGCAAGCTGAAGTGATGGTGATGAGAGCTGGCAGGACCCATAGAACCCTCACAGTGCTCCGGGGCCTTCAGGATTCGCAGGGAAAGACACCTGTTGCTGCTGGGAGCTCGCAGCCTCTGTATTTTCAGTTATGTCTTTGGCCAGACTGAGTTAAAACATTCCCCCACCTTCTTCGCCCTGGCTGCTTACCCCTGCCCTGCGGCTCAGGACAGTACAGCTGATCTGCCAGTGGCACTGGGGAAGTAACTCAGCCTAAAAAAAGGCAATAAATGTGGGTTCTTGCTGGGCTTTGTTGCTTTTCAGCTAGCACAGCTCCCTGCGCGCACTCTGTGTGCAGCCTGGGAAGGGCGGTGGGAGCTGGGGGTGCAGCGGAGACCCCAGCATGGGGCAGGGACAGGGACACCCACCCGCAAGCCGAGGATGCTCTTGGGGAATGGGAAAGCCCTCGGCAGGCAAACCTGAACTGGCACAACACAGCTTCGTCTGAATTTCTGACGAAGCTACAGGGCAGGTTTATGTTAAAAAAAGGATTTTTTTCTTAGTTAAATTTTGTTATTTCAGGGCTTTGAAAAATAAACACGAGTAGCCTTTTGGAGCCACTGTTTATATCATTATGCAGCTGTGTTACAAAGCTCTATTATGGAGATTTTATGGTTTTCAGAACAAATCCCTTCCATACATAGAGATTTGCATTCCTGAGAAATGTAGGCGTTTGAAGTCATGGCATTTTCCAGAAAACCTCAAGTAAATTATGAGGATTAAGTGAGTTGTGATCATTTTGAAGTACCACGTAGAACAAGGGGTCTAAAACACCTTCTCTGAAGAAAGCTGAGTTGCTGGGACATTTCAGGCCGAGGTTGCAATGGAAGCTGACCTAATTAGACAATTTATAGATATTTGGTTACCTGATTTAAGTCAGCTGTGGTGTAGGTGCCAGAAGAAGAATTCCCATTTCACTGCTTCTCTGCTGAGTCTTCTGTTTGCAGATGTCTTGGGTTGTTTATTTGGCTCAGCTGCTGAGCTCTGGGCCAGAGCCCTTCCCTCGGAGATGGGCGGTCTGAGCGAATGCAGGCTCTGGGAGAGAAGGGGCTGCCAGAAACATCCTGGGCTGATGGTCCATCACCCCAAAGCCTGGCTCTGGCTTCGGCTTCAACCCTCTGACTTCAACTGCCTGCTTGACGATGCTCACAAAACCAAAGACCCCTGCTATCTGACATTCCCACCGGGTGTCAGTACTTGTAGGTTGAGACCATGTCACCCCCAGGCCCCTCTTCCAGCTCTCAGCTCTTTGCTCAGTTCCCCTCCACCTCTCTGTGCCTCAGTGTTCATTTGTGGCTCGAGGGGAGTAAGCTAGGAAGTCTTGTTGGCAATGGGCATTAGATATGGAGTAGTTTAATTTGGAAGTCCTGATGGATATACTCAATATTGGGAGCTTAATGTGTTTTTATATTTAGCACCGGTACTGCGACTATTCTAATCTTCTTAGTGAAATTGTGTACAAAAGGGTACGATCCATATAATGAGGTGAAACAGGCAGTCTCACTGGGAGAACAGTCTGGTGCAAAGGCAAATTATAGGCCTCTCATTAGTCTGGTAAGTGACCCTATTTAAAAAATATCCTTCTTCTTCGCAGAAGGAGCTGGTGGGGTTGTAGAAATGCTGTTGCCCCAGATGAGAGGAGCTGCCTGCCTGCTGGCAGCGGCAGTGCCGGGTTCCCTCCTCCGCTCCTGGATCGTGCGGCTCCGGTACCGATGCGGTGCGTGTGAGGAGAGTGGTGGCTGCTGTATTGCAGCCGTCCGGTCCCGGGGTCGTGCAGCCGCTCCCGTCGTGGATGCTGTGGGAGCAGGATAAGCAGCTATTCTGTAATGTAGTCTCTAACATTTAAACGCTGCGAAAGAAGCAGCTGACAGCTTGGATTAATCCAGCATTTGAGGAATGAATATTATTTCCTCTGTGCTGCACCACTGCGGGGAGCCAGGGCGTGAGCCCTGGGCGTTTGGATCTGCATCCAGTTAGGCTGGCCAGACATGAAAATAAAAGAAATCTTGGCTGATCTTTTCTTACCACAGTTCTCAAAGTGAGGCGGTTGATGGGAATGCAGTGAAAAAACAAAGAGCAGCCCGAGCCAGACTGCAGCTGTGTTGAAGTCGGATGGAAAAGCTGCAACCTAGAGCAGAGGGGCTGTTCCTCCACTCTGGGTAAAACCCGTACAAGTAGCAGAGATGCTGTGGTCTTTGGCTCTTCATCGCTGCTGAACGGGGGAGTTACCAGCAGGTCCATGTTCTGCTTGACCAGCTCCGAGTGTCAGGATGCCAGCGGCAGGTTGTGAAAAATGTATTTGATGCTCTGTCTGCTCCTCGCTTGCAGCCTTTCAGATGCCCGGGAGCAGGTTTAGGTGTAGGATGGCGCTGGCAGGTGGTGCTGAGTGGGATGCTGGCCATGAGGAGCTCTCTCCCGCATTCCCAATGGATGGCTGCGTTTGGCTCTGCGGGAACGGTTCTGCCACCCCCACCTACCCTCCAGACCCAAGGCCTCAGGGTGGTTCGGGCTGATCCTGCAGCGATGCTGACACAGCCCTGGGTATTTTGATTGATGTGATGATCTTAAAGGTCTTTTCCAACCTAAATGATTCTGTGATTTCTGCTTCTCCCTAAATCTTTATTTCTGCTGAGAGCGCTTTCCTCTCAACTTAAAACCCTCTGATAGACTCCATCCCCAGGAGGGGTTTGGATTCAAGGGTGGGCTTCCATGGTCTTCAGCCTTTGAGGCAGATGCAGCCTTGTTCTGTCTCCAGTCCGACCTGGGCCTCATGAGACATGAGTCGGCTCCAGCCTGACAATCAAACGTGCTTTGCAGCACAGGCTGGCCCCGGGCGAGGGCTCAGTGCTGCAGCTGTGACCGTCCCTGAGCACCTCTGGGGAGAAAGATGGGGGCGGCCGCTGGTTCTTCCGAGCGTCTCTGGCACACCTCGCCCCATCGCCGTGTTAACGCGCGCCCTGCTGCCGGTGCAGCCAGGGCTTTTGGCTCCTGCTGCCCGAGTACGGGACAAGGGGAGCGTGACCCTTCTCTGCCCGAAGCAGCAGGGCACGGCTGAGGGACGGCGGGTGCTGCCTGTCTCCTCGCGGGAGGCAGAGCCAGAGCAGGGGCTGTGCAAACACCTCTCCGTTCCAAGGGTGTGCGGGAGGGGTTTCCCATACAGGTCACAGCTGGCAGTTTATGGTACAAGCAGTTTGTCATTCTGACGATCTCTCGGCAGTGAAGTGACAGATGTATGCAGCACAGCTGTTTTGGGAGGACACTACCCAGTGTTCTGCAGCTTGGAGCACCCCAACAGCAAAGACGGGTGCCAGCTGAGGTGACTCGGTTATGGTCACTGCCAGCATAACCCCTGTCCCAGACAGGGCAAAGGGCAGCTCGTCCAGGGTCAGTAATATCGAGCTGCTGGCACGGTTTCCCTCTCCGGCTGTGCAGTATTAATAGCCATGCAGTGTGAAGATTGTCCTAAACCCCAGCGCTGGTCTGGATCCCGGCGCTGTCATCGCTGGTTGGGCTGTGCCTCGCTGACCTGGGGCCAGGCGGGTTTGCCTGGGAAACGCAGTATTCACTCTCATGTTGCATCTGCTTTTAAATGAAAAGAAACAACCAGAAGATTAATATTGAAACATTATGATATTTATGAATTAGCTTTTGACAACTTTAATAGGTACTGGAAAAATAAGGCTGCTCTGACATTAATGAAAGGCAGTGTGATACGGCGTGACCTGCCTCCTCAGAATTTGACAGAGGATTATTTCAGTGCTTCCATGTTAAAAATGAAAACAAGACTAAAACCCACATAAACCTTCCACCTCCTAGTCTTTTCTAAAGACTCTGCAATCATTTTGTAAATTATAGGAAGGAAGGCAGAAAAAATGGTGGCTGCAGTCAGAGGAGAAACGTGTGGGGATTGCAGTGGAAGGTGCTTAAACCTCTGCCTTCTGCCTGAGGTCTGTTTCTGGAAGTCCTGGGTGACTGAAACATTGAGAAGATGTGGCATCTAAAGAAAACCTGTTTTACAGTTATGAGAACTGAAAAAGAAAGGCACAAAAGCAGTAAGGTATGGAGACTTGAATTCAAATATTGCCCTTCTAAAGGGACAAAGTGAGTCAGACCATGGAGCTGGTCTAATGCTTTAAAATCATTAGAAAATGAATTTATTGTTTCTAGACTTCGCTGTGGCTGAACTTAGATGGGTTTGGATCACCTTTTCCAGTTTTTCCTCTATGACCTAAGCGCTATAATCTTACTTCTTTAAACTCACAAGTATTTCCAAGATGTTATCCTGTGCAGCATCACAAGTTGTGTGATCAGAGCGCAAGCGCTGGCGATGTGCTTTCTGCCTAGAGCATAAACAGAGGTATTTATCTCTGTCCTTAAATTGCTGAGTGTTTGCCTCAGAGGGGCAAATGTGTGCCAAGGCCAGGATCTCTGCCTGGCTCGGCCAGGGTCCTGTCTGCGTCCCCGTGCAGAACTCGGAGAGGCAACGCGTCCGCTTGCTGGAGGTATTGATGTATGGCAAGTTGCACAAAGGTGCCTGGGCCAGCGCTGTTGCATGAAAAAATGAGTGGTGTAAGTGGCATGTGATGATGCAGAGCTAAAATCCAGCCATCAGAGTGCACCTAATGTTGTGTCTGACAGGAGCTTATAGACTTTAACAGAGTTTTTCCATTGACTGCTGTATAGAAGGTTATTTGTACATAGCAGGTTATTTGTATGTTGTGTTATTCCAAACTCATTCTCTCAAGTAAACAGGGTTTTAAAGGAAATAAAAACAGTGCAAATGAACCACAACCCTTGTAAATATGGCCAGGTCGTCATGTAAATATCAAAAATAGTACGCATAGCCTCAGGTCATTGTGTTCATAGCTGAACTCCTCTTCTGAAAAATATTATTATATGGCTTTGTTTCACCCGAACTTGCACAGGAAGAATGTGCTTCTGCCATGACCTTTTTATTCCAGGATTCTTTTCTCATAATAACTAAGGCTGGAAGTGGCTTGGTTGGCATGAAGCTTGGTCTGAGCTTTTGCATAAGCTGAAAATGAAGCTCCTTTGGAAAGTTAGAAGGGCTTCTGTGCCTTCTTCAGAGCTTGCTTGTCGCTGCCCTACAGCTCTGCCTCCCTGATTTCTGCCAGAATGAGAAGTGCAGAAGTGTCTTAAAAGCTGTTCCGTTGTGGTATTTGAGGAAGCTCAGAAATGTGTGGGTGCCAAGTGGAAGCCTACTTGTTTAAAATGGTGGTGGGAAGAAATCCTGTTGTCATTTGCCCAGGCAGTTCCTTCCCATCAGCCTCCCTGGGAGAAATAACTTGCGTCGGTCAGGACCTTGCAAAGCTCGAGCCACGGCATCAGTCCCGGCATGGGGCCAAGCCTTGGTGTCCCCGGGAGGAGCCCGGTGAGTCCAGGAGTGAGCTGTGCCTGGGGAGAGAGGTCCTCGGGACGCCCTGGAGAGAGGAGGTGTTGCAGGCAGCTGGGCGCAGCTGCCCCTGCTCCCCGCATCAGGGGAGCCAGCTCAAAGCACGGCTAGCAAGCAGGTCTCAGGGGATTAATGCATGTAATGACCTCTTGGGCCAGCTCCTGCTGTGCTAATATATTTATTCGGGCAAGATGAAGGCAGCTCAGACATTAAAATTTTGTCTCGGACAACATTACATCTGGGCAACCAGCAAATATTGGTACCCAAAGGCACTGCGCATGGCTCCGGGAGCCGCCGGGCTTCTGCACCGATGGCTGTGCTGGGAACTGGCACGCAGCCGGGCTGGGAACGGTGCTCGTGAACGTCCAGAGAACCGGTGCGGCTGAGAAAGCGGCATGATGAATTGCTCACCATCAGTTCAATGTCTTCTAAGCGCAATTCTGCCTGACGGCTCCCCTCTACCATCTGTTTGTTTTTGATGAACATTCATCTGGGTGAAATTAGGTTAACTGGGACCCATTTGGTCGCAGACCAGCCTTGCTTCTACTGGTGGGAAGCAAAGCTGAATTGCCTGCTCAGGGCGTGGAAACCAGAGCAGTGAGCAGGTGACCCTGCAACCTGGGGTTATGAAATCCCGGGGCTTGGGTCCTGGAGCATTACCCTGAGCAAACAGCCCACAAGCAAGCTAGTACTATTTATCTTCTGAAGACTTTCTGATTTCTGTCAAATCGAATGGAATCTGCATTGTTTGGGGGCATTCTGTAAACATTCACCTGTAACTTGTCCACTTTCAGTAAGACACTTTAAGATTTAATGTTATACTTGAAGGTTGTAATGGTTGTGCAGTTGACAATGGAAATGTTCCTTTTATTCTGAGAAGTGCCTTGCTACCTTTGTTTTGAGAGCTTAGCACATGGCAGGCCCCTGTGGAAGATCTAGATTTAGAAAAGAACCTGAAATTTTTGCTCTGTTTTCAACCCAGGAAGGAGGTGCCTGCTTGAAGGGGAGAAGGCCAGTGGGTTCATACCCACTCTGCCAGCGTAACAGGGACACAGCAAGAAAGAAATAAAAGCAGGCTTAGAGCTGAAATATCCAACTGCTATCTCCAATCTGCAGTGTATTTATATTGATCCCCTATAATAGTGCATGTGGGGTTATAAAGCACTTCATGTAACTCTTGGGGAGGAAGCAATTACCCCTGAGGGGGCTCTGCTCCCCCACGACCAGCAGAAAGGGGCATTAGCAGGTACATGGTGGGGTGATGTGATGGGAAAGAAGCAGCATGGATTTGTAGAAGGAAACTATTCCTCATAAGACTGCTAGGGGCCTCTGAAAGAGTCAGCAAGAGATGGGGTGGTCTGTTTAATAGTGTGAACTTAGATTTTCAAACAGCTTCTTGCCGGTCCTCCAGCCAATGCCTGCAGATGAATTAAACTGCCAGTTTCACAGTGGAGAAAGGGGGGTAGTATTTAAAAAAAAAGCCAAACCAAAAGATCCCTGTGAAAGACTGAAGAGTGAGGCAACACTAGCTGCTGACCACAACATGATAATACAGGTAGCCAAAGCAAAGAAAGTTACTGAGAAACTGCTAAAAGTGGGCAAACAGGCAGGCAGGAGGAATAATGCGTGATGGGAATCAAGAGACAGCATATGCATACGGTGTTGGTGTATGGGGTGGCTGTGGCCACTCGTTCAAGCGGTGTTGGTGTTGCTGCAGATGCTCCATCAAATGCCAGCTCCATCCTGACCCACTGTCACAACGGCAGAAAAACACTGATGGCAAATGGGGCTGGCACTACGGGGCGAGCGCCGGCACAGCATGCATGGCACTGCTCACTGCAGGTAACCAAAAGGTGGGGGGCCATGAGGGTATGGACAGCTTCCCTCTAAGGAGAATTTAAATAGATGAGACCTCTTCAGCTTGGGAGAGACACCAGGAAGGGTAAGGACAGCAGAGCTGCCGGTATGACCAAGAAATCATGGAAGAGTAAGGAACAGTCACTTTTTTCTGAGGAGCACAGACGATGGGATTGCACGTCAGGGCTGGAGTCGGAACGCAGAAGGTCTTACTCTGGCAGCACACGAGCAGCCGGGGCTGCTCACTGCCGGAAGGTGCAATGCCCACCAGGGCTGATCATGGTTCATGGGAGAAGGACCTTCCTGGGAGGAAGAGGAGGAGGATCGGGAGCCGAGGGATGCAGCTCCTGCTCTGGAGTCACTGCTGCCCAGGGCAGCGGTCGGGCAGTGACAGCTGCCACTGAGGATCTGCACTGGCTGCTGTCCTGGACAAGCAGTGGGCAAAGAAATCTTTGCCATGTCCCTATGTGGTCATCTTTGTTACGTTTTCTGTTCCTGTGGATTCTGCATGTTGAGCTGGGTTGAGGGCTTTTTTTCCCCTCATTTGCCCTTATTTATTTTCTTCTCACTTCGGCAAGTGATGGTACCACCAGCTCTTCAACTTGAAGGTATTATCCAGACCATCTGGGAGCCCAAGCACCATTACATCCAGTTAATTTTCATTTTTAGCTTAGTCCATCTGAAAATTTTCCAACATATTAGTGGAAAAGCATTGAAATAAGTGAATGATATTATGTCTGCAGTAGATGCAATGCCATTGTACTGGGAGCAAAGATTTAGCCTCTAACTTGACAGAATTATTTTATCTGGATCATCCCAGAAGATCTATAATGAACCTGTTCTTCAGACAGTCCTCTAAAAAGACTGGTGACAAGCTTAGGATGCAGACTTTGCTAGTTGCTCTTTAGTTACAAACTCTCCGATTCAGACTGAGAAGGAAACGATTCAGTTGTCTCACGGCTATAACCAGTTTCCATTAGTATTTACTGTTTCTTTGGTAACTTCCAATAACCTTGATGTACATGACATTAGTACATATCTTCATGTCTTATTCTCTGGGATTTCTTAAACTGTGTTAGGTTCATGCTCAGAAACTTTCTTTCCACCAACCTATATATCCTACATATGAAGTCAGAAGTCACCTTTCAGCAGCACGAAGGAGGGATGCTGAATTATTTCCCAGTGCGTTCCCCGTGCTCCAGTTAACGTCCTGCTTGTGCTCTCCTGCTGGTGACCAGCTCCTGTTAAACAGCTGAAATCAGTAGTATTACTTAGAGGTTTCATACCCAGCTTCCTGAATTATATTGTTAGCTTTTACCTTCTGGCTTTTTTTTTTTAAAGCCTGGATTTTTTCAGTACCTTTAGTCTTCCACTGCAGAATTACTTGAGTATCTTTTTGAAAGCTACCTTAAAGTGCAGCTTTACATTTTTTTGCAAACCCAAGGAGATGCTCAGATTTTCCCTTCCTCACTTGAATGCCTGACCTCCTCCAGGCAGCAGCAGTGCGTAACCCCGCAGCAGGACAGACTCTGGTTTCGCTGTGACACTGGAGGAAATCCCACTTTTCTTTGCCCATCTGATGAAAACTTACATTATCTTCAACGAGCTCTAGTGTATCCTCTTTGTTTTCCCAGTAGTATCTCATGGATGATGTTTTCAAGGAAAAAAAAGTCACTGTATCTATCTGATCTGGAAATCAATCTTTTGGTCAGCATTTTACCTCGCTTGCCCATTGTACTCAAAATAGCCCAGGATGCTGAGGTGCCCGTCTCCTTCCAAATGCGGCAGAGGGGTTCCAGCAGCGGAGCCTAATCTGCACAGGGAGCAAGGTACCAGGTGAAAGGGTAAAAAAAATCTCCTTTTCTTCCAGCCTGGCAAGTACGTGGGAATGTCCTTCTCACCCATTCACGATCCAAGTAGAGGACTGACTTTTTTTTTTTCTTTTGGTAAAGCTTCAAAATGTTGTATTTTATCCCAAAGCATCAATCCTGAGGGCACAGCTTTCTATCATCTGCCCCAGCTAGTGGCTTCGTGACATTTGATGGTGCTGTGACACTTCCTTTAGCAGCCGTAATTTCTCCTGGTGCCACAAACCTGTCACCGTGAGCACTGTGTCTGTCACTTTACCCAGCTGTCAAGGTTGTCACCAGCACAGACTTTGCTTGGAGAAAAATAGCAGCAGAGCAACAACCTGCGTTTGTCATCGCTTGGCTCCGGCTTGTCCCTTACACCCTTTGGCAGCTTAATTATTACCAGTCCCTTGATGGCTTTTGCAAGGGGCACAGGGAGGGCAGGAGCAGTGTTTTGGTGGGCAGGTGGAAGGAGCGGGCCACAGCAGTAGTGCCCTACAAGGGGCAAAACCCTCTGTTTTGAGTACAACAACAGAGAGAGGAAAGAGGGTAAAAATCCTGGCAAGGTCCATCGGTGTGCGTGGCTTTGTCCAGCACTGAGAGCTGGATTCCAGCCTGGCAGATGCTCTCCTGGGGCACATTCCGGGATGATGCTGCCTCTGTCGATTTGGCTCTTACCTATGTGGCAGTGAACAGTACACTTCATGACTAAGTAGGAATTTGCTAGTCTTTTGCTGTTGGAAAAGATCCTTCAAAACATGGGCAGGTGGGTGGCCTGGGTATTTGTGGTGCGGGGCAGGAGCTGTGGGACTAGAGAGAGGGATGACACCTGCACATTTATACACAGGCATTGGCTCACAGCTTCCCAGCTGCCTGCTCCTCTCTGCACAGTTTGGGAAGCCAGGAGCGCGGTGCAAAGCTCGCTCAGCATCCTGCTGGCTGATGCAGGGGGAATCTGGTAGCGTTCGAGTAGTGTGGGGAAATGGGCTGAATTGCACTTGTGTGGTTATCTGTGTTAAATTGGTTTGATCTAGCCATCTTGACCCCACTATTACAACGATTTCAAGCAAGCATTTAAGCACATTGTTTTTGCTTCTTTATATAACAGAGTTCTAATTATGGAGGGTTTATTAATACACCTGGTATGCCTGAGGGCATCAAGCATGCAGTCCTCACTTTCTTCATGTAAGGCATTTTGCTGCGGATTCCAGGCTCATTAATTTGGTCAGACGAAGAGTACTTAGTTTGGAAACTGCAGTGCTTTATGAAGCAGAAGTTTCTTTCCTGTCATCTGTTGCTTCATTTAAAATAAAAAAAGCGTATAGCACAGTGAACCTCCTCACCCTTTTACACAGAAATTCTGTAGCTGGTGCACTAAGCTGCTTCCCCGTCATTACTTTGCAAGTTTGTAGTCCACTAAAAGGGTACTGAGTTCATCCTCAGCTCATGATTTGATCCAGCTTGATGACATCCCTTGCTGCTGAAAGTGACTGCTGGTGGGAGCTCGCCTAGCACCCTCCTTCACAGCGCAGGAGAGCATCCCCCATCCTCTGTGCCCCTGGGGACCCCCCGCCCTCCCCTCTGTGGCCTGTCTTGAGCAGTGTGCACGGCTCAGGATCCAGAGCTAAGTTATAATTGCTTTGTATGGGGACACATCTATTGAAAGCATGAAAATTTTGGCTGGTGCTGAAGCAAATTCACTGCACGTATTTAAATATCATCTCTCCTGCTGTGATTGTGCTGAATATTTCTGACAGAGTTCCCAACACATGCTGTTTGCATCATTGCTTTCAAGCCATTAGAAGACTTTATCAGACTGTTAATGACAAGTTTGCTATTTGTGTGGTATGTCCCAAGTCCTTCACTTCTTAAAAGCCTGGAAGATAAGGTCGAAAACTTATGATAACATTTGTATGACCCAAGGTGAGGCTTTGGAAGGCCACATTGCTTTGATATCTGGAGATTGTTTCTGAAACATTTTACACCAACACCACGTGAAGGTATCTGCAAGGGGGACAGCGTTTTCCTGGCCTGTAGCGTTTAGGCAGTCCCAGCTGTGGAGCTGCTGAAAGCAGGCCATGGTTGTGGGGGTGAAATGATTTTCTTTTTTTTTTTTTATGAGAATTTGTTTGCTTTTCTGCAGGCAGAGGGAGTCTAAGACTGAATAGCCACAGCCTTCACTGAGCTGATATTTGCTTCATTGTTTTGCCCTGATTTTCAAAGACTTATGTAGGAGGTAGAAGAGGCTTGTAAAAACAAAAACAGAAAAGAACAAAACCATGCTGTGTTCATTTTCAGTTGGCTGTCTTGCTCAGCGCAGTGATGATGGCGTGAGTAAGGCACCGTGCCCTGTGCTCGCCTCCAGCAGTGCCTGCAGTGCCTGTGCCGTTCTCTGTGCCCCAGGCTCAGCCCGATGTGCCCGTGCCACCCGTGGCTGTCTCCCTTTTGGGGTTTCCCACCAGCACCCATCCCGCTCCCCCCGGCCCCCCCCTTCCACCTGCATTCCTGGGTCTGTCTGTGCTGCCCTCTCCCCAAAAACCCCAGCAGTCGCTGTATTTTTCAGTCTCCTTTTGTGCTGCTTTTTTCGCTATGGGAAGTGGGGAGTCACTCCACCTCCCTGATCTGCAGGAAGGTCTGATCCTGTGCTGCAGGAATCATTTAGCAAAGAAGGAATCAAAAACAGCATCCCTCTGGCCATCATGGAGCTGTGGTGGACAGAAGCAGTGGAAGGATGCCGAGGGACGCATTTGAAAACACAGAGTGTGGCCCTCCACCCTCTCTTCTCAAGTTCACACTCTTTCATGTCCACAGGAAAAAATTGCCAAATAAATATTTCCTTAAGCTTTTCTTGTTTTTGAAGGGAGCTGCATCCAAACTTTATCTCCAAGGATTTTCTTAGGTGAAGCACAGAGACTGCTAAACTGGCAGCAGCAAGTTTCGAGAAGAAAGTGTTAATCTGCTTCAGTGTGATTCTGAAGTATGATTTTCATGGAATTGTGCTGTGAGCGCACACGAATAGCGGAAGATAAACCGTGGTGGTTGTGGTTTCTGTGTTACAAAGAAGGAACTGGCCATAAGTTGCCAATCATGTCAGTTCAGCTTTTGCAGCAAAACCTTCCCTTGATTCCTTCCAGGCACTGGAGATGTGCGCAGCGTAACGTGGAGAGGGGGGAAATCGCTCGCTCTCATGCTGAATTTGCCCCTGTCCCACAGCTGCAATGGAGGGGGGGGCAGCCCTGCCAGACAGACAGTGTGTGTGTACCTGCATCCCTGGGAAATGTCTGTGCCACGTCCCAGCACCTGGTGTCTCCCCAGGGAAACGTCCAAGAGATGCTCCACACCAGCACACCTCTGTGTTCCCAGAGCACCCGCTCCCAGCACTTCACTGGCACTTCCCACGCTGGGCAAGGACCAGAGCGTCTGCTGGACCTGCTGCGGGGTGCAGGGAGGTCGGTCCCGCAATGCCTTGAGCACACCCCCAATGCTTGACCCTGACACAGCGGCTCCGCACGCTGGGCGGCTTGTTCCTAAGAAATCTTCAAAGGAAACACAGTGTTATCAGGCACACCAGCTCAGTTTTCCAGCAAGGTTTATCTCCACCAGGTTCTGCAAGCCAGGATGGGTAGGTTATCTCCTTCAAGAAGCATCTTTTTTTAGCAAGTTCAGCAATGTGGAGAGGAGCAATTTTAATTAATGATGAATACTTAGGTAATCTAAAAGGGCATGGAGCGATAGGACAAGGGGTAATGGCTTTAAACTGAAAGAGGGTAGGCTCTGACTGGATATGAGGGTGAAATTCTTCACCATGAGGGTGGTGAGGCCCTGGCCCAGGCTGCCCAGAGAAGCTGTGGCTTCCCCCTCCCTGGCAGGGCTCAAGGCCAGGTTGGATGGAGCTCTGAGCAACGTGGTCTGGTGGAAGGGGTCCCTGCCCATGGCAGGGGGTTTGGAACAGGATGAGCGTTAGGGTCCCTTCCAACCCAAACCGCTCCATGATTCTATGAGTCTAACATGGGCTCTTCCATCAGTACCCACCTGGGTCTCCGCAGGCAGGAACCTGGCTTGCTGCCCAAAAGCTGCGAGCTGGCCTGCTGCCCCGAGGAGCTGCCGGTGTCGGCGCCGTCCATGCATCTGCCCTCGGCTTGTTGCTCACGCCATGGAGGTTCATCCTCTCTGCGCTTGGCTGGGCCAGGCAGAGCCAGCAGCAGCCATCTCGTGGTCACAGAGATCAAACTCTCCTCACAGCCAGGAGGTTTTCATCAGGTTTTGGTACTATGCTTCATACTAATCCATTAACAGAAATTAACACAGAAATTAACACAGATCCACTGACTTTGGTGAAGCTCTTACATTTGATAAAAATCGAAATACATCTAGCCACATCACAATGTGCAGAACCGAGCTTTATTTCTAATTTGTGTGGCACTCAGACAGGAACTAGGTTAGAATTTATAGCAAGATGAAGTTAAAAAAAACAAAAAGGAAAAAAAAAAAGAGCATTGCATTGTTTTTGCATTAATTTTGAAGTGAGTTAAAGGGTGGGCCATTAGTCATCTAAAAAGTATGCTCTCCACTGAAATAGAGTGGAGATTGTCTTAGCAGAAAATTTTTGATACAAATAATGATGCTGGTTCTTCAGATGCAAACATTGATAAAATACCCTTTTCCTCCATGTTGATATTGATACATGTGTCTTGAGAACCCGTACTACTAAAGGCCAAAAAAGTAACTTGCATCTAATAAATTAATCTGGTTTAATTTATATTTATTGTTTACAAACAGACATAAAAATCTTCTTGTCATAATTTATTCTTGAAATGAGTCTTGTCTTGAGGGTTTCTATAGTTACAGATGTTTCTGATTTTGTAATGTTAGCACAATTGACATTTACTGCCCAGTGAGAACCTCTGATTGATTTTTCTACGTGGAGAGGAGAAAACAAGTGCTCAGCGATATGTGTGGTGCTTAATTGCCAGTTTCGGGGGGACACAGTGATGTAACCATGCGCCACAGGGGTGCAATGGTTTGGACAACAAGCGATAACGCTCATAAATAATTTGACAAATGGCAAGATAATCTGATCAGCCGCGAGCAGCAGCTGGGAGCAGCCTCCGGCAAGCGTCCTCTTTTATGCGTGAGGGTGGAACGTTTGGCTTGCGTGAAGCATGCCCGAACTAGAAACCTACATCTGGGCTGTAGGAAATGGCGTGGGGAGAAAGGAAGGCGCGTGGAGCAGGCACAGAGGAATCTTGCAAGGTGCCTACAGCAATGACACAGTCTGGTGAACTAAAAAATAGCGTGGGTGGCCCAATTCCCATCCCGCTTGAGCTGCAGGATCTTTGGGACTGTGGGGAAGTCTTTTCCGTGCTGTTTATTCAGTGTGTTTGGTTTGTGGTGAACAGCACCTGTAAGAAGCTGTAGCACATATGTTTTGAAGACCGTTCAAAACCAGGCTTCTAGCCTTCAGATACTGCCAGCGGTGCCAGGCTGGCGGCCAAACCATGTGTTGGTATTTTTAATGGTATTTTTAAATGTTTGAGCTAAGTTAGCTATATTGACAACAATATTTTAAGTCATAAATGTGAAGATCTGGTTATATAGTGTATTATTTTTCACAAGTGCCTTGTTCCGTTCTTCATAATAACAGAAAATGATGACTCGTGTTCTGGAGAAACAGCACTGGTTTATACTGAGAACCATAAATCCATTCTCCATTTCTATAACTTGTGGGACTGTTGCTTCAGTAAAACGTGTGAAGTCTTTTTAAATGTAATCTCATTTCCAAAGATTGCGTCTCACTAGGATGTTCTTATTCTTTCTTCCTTGGCTGTTTGATTATTTTGAACTACTTTTAATCTGGCAACTATGGGATCAGGAGAGAAGCATCCAGGAGAGAAAACAAGGTGGATTAAAGCGTTAAGGCTGTAGCAAATCAAGAAAGATTAGGAATTTCAATTTATAGTACCAAAGGCTAATGCTTCTGAAATCTCTAAGTGCAGTTTAATGGGCTGATGTGAAGAACATCAGGCTAAACTTCTCATCTCCTTAAATCTGTTTTCCTCATCTCCTGCTGTTACCCAGATACAATTTTTTTTATGGTTTTCAGGAGATTGAGAACATGAGACAAAATCAAATTACGTAAAGAGACATATGGTACGGTGCTTTGTGGAATAACTTCTGTTTACAGGCTGCTGGGGGTTGTTCTGGGTTCTAGCGAACAGGTACTGGAGCCGTAAGCGGCTGCACGTCTCTCAGGTGGGCTCCAGTCCCAGAGAAACCTCTGCCAGCATTCTCCACAAACCTTGTTCCTGTTTAAAGCTTCAAAGATAACTGAAATTCCTTAAGAAAACTGAAATTACATAAGAAAAGTATTTAAGTATGTTGGGAAAATGCACAAACTCAAGCTAGACTCAATGGTACTTTAAGAATGAAATTACATGTTTCACTGAGTGGGGACACAAGCTTGTTTCCTGCATGGGGAGTAGCCTGGGAGTCCACAACGCTCACAAACTCAGCAAAGCTGGATATTAACCACAACCGGACAGCCTAGCAGAGGTAACTGGAAAATGGAGATGGCTGAAGGTGTTCTCTTACAGAAAATGACAAAAACAACACAAAACCCAGCCTCTTTTAAAATGGAGGGAGGTCCTTCCCACAGTGAAATAGGCACAAGAACAAACTTTATTCTGCTTTTTTCCAACTCTAAATACAAGTAAAGGCATCGTGTTGGCGACAGTTGGAGCCCGTTGTGTGAGACAAGGAAGCAGCTCAACAGAAATATAGAAAGTGGAGAAATATGGAAAGTGGAGAAATACATTGAAATAGTCATTAAAATGCCCATCTGAGGGCACTGAAAGGGCTCAGCTAGCAGTGAGCCATCAGTGAACTCGGTGCCTGCAAGAAAAGGGAGTAAAATACCTGGAGACCCAATTGCCCCGTGCCGAGGGATGAAAAGAAACATTTCCCGGCAGCTTCCCAGAACTGGAGTGCTGCCCCGTCGCTTCCAGACAGGACATCTGAAGCTGGGGCAGACTCCTAATGCTCGAAGATAACTAGAAAAGGCTCTGGACTAAAGAAACTTTCTGGAGTTGATAAACCTTTTGCGAAGCGCTTTGGCTGTCGGTGTCCCACCTGCACACCGCTCCCTTCTGCAGCAGTCCTCCACGGCTCGAGGTCTGCCGTGGTTTGAAGGAGGCCTCCTGCAGATGGTGGCAAGGGATGGTCTCGGAGCATGGAGAGCAGCACAGCAGAAAATACGACCGTCCTGCGTAGATCCTGAAATACGCAGGTGATGGGGCGGAAGCCGTACGCCAGCAGTGTTTGGGATTTGGTATCCTGGTGGTGAACGGGTCCTGACGGGCTGCGTGGAAGGCAGGGAGAGCATCAGCGGAGAGAGCAACGCTCGGGTTCGGTGTGGATAAAGAAGGGAAAGGGAGACATAGCAATGAGACAGAAATATTGCCTTCATGCAGGCATCCTGGGAGGCTGCGGATGTACTTTTGTCATTTGGTAGACCCCTGCTCAAACTCTTGTCTATCTCGAAATTCCAGCTCTCGATTAACCAGCAACAGTATTGCCAGTAACACTGAGTGCTAATTAGGATTTTCCTTTTCTGTTAACATCTATTCTGCAACTTCCATGCTTCATTTCTAGCCTGCAGTAACGCACACCAGGGAGTTATTGCACGGCTCGGGTAGGCTCAGAGGAACACCAGCTCTGCCCAGCACCGCCAACAGGACTCGGCAGCAGCAACCTGCACTGCCAGGAGGTCCCTCAGCCAGGGACACTCTCGGAACGGCCACTCAGAAGCACACGGCAAAGCACAGCGCAGTGCCCAGGCTCTGCCAGTGGTGAAACTGGAAACACCCTGCAGCTGACCGGCAGAAAATAAGTCACTTGCCAGCAAGAAAATGGCCAAAGCGGCTGCTGCGAACATTGCCCTTGTCGGTGTCGCTGGCTGTTCGCTAGCAGCCGTCTCCCTTCCTCATTCCCTGCTCACGGCTGGGGGTGCAGCGAGGGCTGTGCTCCAGGGCCGGACTCGGTGCTCCACCTCAGCAGCAAACAGACGGCTGGAGCTTTTCCAGTCCCACTTTCCTCCCTGGTTCATACCTCAGATGTTCAACCAGTATTTATTTAAATTGGTTGATTGTAGCAGCATTCATTTGTTTTGAAGCCTGAGCCAGAAAGCATTTGGCAGCTGGATAGGAAAATCTAAGACAAACAAACAAAAAAACCCCTTAAACTGCAAAGCATTGCTTAATTCTTCAGCCTGAAGGACAAAACACCTTAGAGAATCATTAGTTCCGTAAGAGTAATGAGGCAAGATTTGTTTCATGTTCAAGCTACAGTCTTGGGCTCGTCTCAGGTGATTTGGTGGTTGTGACTTTGTCCCCAGCACTGGGCTTCTGCGCTCGCTGACACCAAGTGCTGAGGAGCCTCGGGCATGTTCCCCGAGGTGCGTGGCACGAGAAGCACTGACCTTCTTTTCCCTCTGTATTAATAACAATGGCAGGACAAGAAAAAGCATAACTGGAGCTTTAATCTCCATTCTCCAAGAGCACTGTATCGTTTTGGCTAGAGATGCGAAGTCCATACACATACAAAATATAAATGTGAAATAAGCAAGAGAAACTAGTTAGAAGAGGATGTTTAATGTTTCCCTTTGGGATGTTTTCTACACAAATACTGTGGTTTGTGACTTTCATGCTGATTTGATTACTGATGCAATTTCAGATTGATAAACTAATTTTTACAGCGAGGTGCTAGGAAAGTGCTACAACAGGCAGCGAGATGGTAGAGCTTTTTGCTCTTCAGGAACCACGTCTCTGCTGGCATTCAGGTAACCCTGCCCGGCAGCGGGGACTCCCAAGGGCTCTGGTTAATCAGTGCCCGTGCTAGAGGCAAGGAGACGGCGCAGCCGGGGGTCCTCCAGCCTGTGCTTCTCCCCAGGGCAGGACCAGCGGTACCTGTACGTGCTGGCTGAGCTCGCGCTTGGGAATCCCCAAGCACACGGACGCCACAGGGTCCCTGGGAAGTCCGTTTCAGCACTCAGCTGAACTTACCAGTAATGAGTTTCCTTGTGCCTAAACCAAACCTTGCTTGCTTCGAGTCAAGCATGCTGTTGCTTCTTCTGCTTGCTGCAGGGAGCAGACCGTCCCTTGCCCCTTTGCGACGTCTGTTTGAGTGCTTGAGGACGGCTGTGTCTCCTCGCGGTCGGCTCCTTCACAGGCTCAGCAACCCGTCTTACCTCCGAGGCTGCGGTTTCTGGTCACACTCCATCCTGTCGCTGGAGTCTGAGCTCTGCTTCCCTGCCCTTTCCTGCCCAGCCGATGCCCACCGGGCCACCCCGGGGAGGTCAGCCCTGCCGGCTGGCGACCAGTGCCCCTCCTTTGCCCAGAACAGAGAGGCAGCTACCAGCTTTGGGGTGAGCCTGGTCCTCTGCCTGCGTGGACGCTGGTCATTTGCTCTGATGGTCCCAACAGCGAAGGGAGCGTCTGCTGCAGAGGGACAGCTCTGTGGGAGGTGGCCGGCACCTCCACTACGCATGGAATCCCTGCACGAGCACGCTGCCCAGCCACGGCCGGGGCACGGGGTCTGCAGGATGGCACCAGCCATGGCCAGGCCCAGCGCTCAGCCGTGCCACCACACTGTCCTCACGCAGCTCTGTCAGTGACCCCCGCCCCCCCGACACCGCAGAGCTGGGGTGTCTCTGGGGAAAAAACTGCTGACACTGCAGAAAGCTTGCAGTACTTCATGAAGTAGATAAACATCTCTGAGGATTCAGGCTCAGAATCCCATTCTGGTTTTACTTGTGTCCCGAGACACTTGAACAAAAGTTTTCAGAAGGGAAAGACTAATAAATCACGACCGTACTTCTCCGGGGCTCTGCTGCCGAGCCGCTCAAGGGAGCCGGTTAAAATTAGCAAGGAATGTGGGACGGAGGAGCCCTGCCTTGCCTTCGCAGCGCCCTGCGACGCCCGCTGCGCCGCACCGAGCCAGTCCCGGCTCTTCCAAAAAAGGCGATGAGCGGCTCCCGGGGCAGACGGGGTCCCCCCGCTCCCCGCACCCTGGGCAGGTACCGGCCTTCGGGCTGAGGAATGCGCTCCCAAGCAATGTCAGAGGAGGTCAGGGTCAAAACCTCAAACTTCGACTCGGATATTGGGGAAGGAGTGGGATGAGGCATCCCAGGGTCCTTGTGGGTTTAAGGGTTTTTTTCTGCACGTCGTTGAATACTAAAGGAGCGCTCAGCCAAAAAAGGTAAATGGCGGCTGTGAAGTCACTGCTGGCCAAGAGCCTGCTGCATCCCCGAAAGGAGCGTGGATGGAGGGAGCACCTCGGCCGGGGCAGCAGCCGCCAGCGAGGTCGAGGAAATGTCCTCTGGAGGACGTTCTGGAGCAAGGTCCTACAGTCTGAAGTACGCAGTAAAGATCAGCACAAGACGCCAGTTACCGCAGCACCGACGGAGCCAGCAGTGCGTCTGGGGAGGCCGGCGGCGAGGGGCCGGGCAGCCACCGGCTGGGGTTCACCTCCCGGCCGCGCCGTGCCCTGCCAGCCCCGAGCCGCCCGCTCCGGGGCAGGGAGGGCAGGAAGCTTTCCCCAAGGTTTCCCAGAGTTTCTTTTTTTGCTTGTTGGGAATTGAGCATGAAGCAGGATGGCTAGCAACTCCCGAGCTCTGCTTCGCAGGCAGCAGCGAGGCCGCACGGAGCAGACCGTCGGCTGTTCCGCAGATGCTCCTTTGCAAAATTGCATGCCAGTCTTTCCTGGTTGTTTCCAAGCAACAAATAACCTGTAATTTGAAAAAACAAACCCTTCTTTTTCTTAAGAAAAGACCACGATGGTGGCATATCCGCCAGCAGACAGTCCTCCATAGCTAGGCTGCAGTGCTGACTGCTCCACGTACGCCCGCTGTGTAACGCAGTACCCACCGGGATGCAGAAAAAAGGGAGAAAAAAGTCCCTGTCGAGAGGTAAGCGAGCTGACCTCCAAGGCTAAACCACTCCATTCTTCTCTTCTCCTGCTACGCCCCCCTTGTCAATTCAGCCCACAAGCTTTGCAGGAGGCGAGACTGTCCTGGCTCTGTAACAGCGGCACAACGAAATCGTGCGCATTTAGCTGAAACACTCCAACATGCAGGTACCTCTTTGACTTCCTTTTTTTTTTTCCTACAGCCTGTATTTATTATGGGAGTTCAAAGCGATAACACTTAAGTGAGCAGCACCCAGTGACAAGCCAGAACCCAAGGGCTCTCTTTACTATTCCTTTTCTATTTTAAGAACAGGGCGTTCTTGTTAATATAATTCTTGTGTTTGGTTTCTATGAGAGTGCATTTGTTTAACTAATAGGCAGATTTATCTACTGGAAGGAGGAGGAAAGCAGCAGTTAAAAGGATACAGCAAATACAGCAAACATTAATCTTGTCCCCAGCAAAACCACTGGCAGCACCTTGGAATTTTTTCAACTTTTCTACAAGGACTTTAGGTTGTAGTCAAAATAACGCCTTAGTCTGCACATTCCCAACTCCAAGGTCTGCAACAGTAAGGGCTTGTGCTGGAGAAGAGTCCTTGCCACAAAAAGCCATGGAACTCGTTGGGCGACTCAGGAACTGATGTCAAAAGATGCAATTCCCATGTATCTCAACAGACGATTCCTCACTGCTGCTCAGGACCTATGGTACAGTCACTTTTCTGATTTAAAAGAAAAAAAAATCTCCAGCAGGACAGGACAATAATTCCAATTTAATTTTGTCTCCTCACTTTTACCAAACAGAGCCATTTCATTCTGTTTCATGGAGACCATTCAAATGAAGATTTGCCTTTGGTGAGAGGTGATCCAAACTTAACATTTCCATAAAAATGGAATTTTATATTAAAAAAAATCAAACTGAAAGCTTAGCTTTTCCACTTGGGTATTCCAGTCCCTCTGTGAGGAGAGTGCTTCAGACCAAACATCCCACGTGATGAAAATGTACTTGGAAGAGGCAAGTCCCAGCGAAATCTTCTCACTTTGAACACCACTTTCAGGCGAAATGCCATTTCCTTGAGAACGTGTTGCATAGTGAAGACGATTAAATCTTGCAGCCGCTCCCCAGCCCGCCGGCACTGGGTCTCTTCCAGCCAAGGCAGGGTGCTGTGCGGGCGCTGCCGGCGCTGGGACGTGCCCTGGCCCGGGACAGCCAAACCCCGGGTGCTCGGTGGGGAGTGGAGCTGCGGCGCCCGAGCGTGGGTCTGGGCTTTACAGGCTGCGCTGCATTTTTGGAAAGCGTGCTGAATGCGAGATTACTCTCTGGATTTTCGTATCTGTACCCAGAAAAACTGTGAATTATCTGTGAACTGCAGTGGTGACTTATTAAAAGTAGAACATCTATTTTTTTTAGTTCTTGGCAACCTATTGCCATTTCTCTATATGCTTATGTTTGTGCAGAACACCATTTGAATTTTTGTCCAGCTGAATTCCTTGAGGCTTCCTGTGGTTAAAATGAACAGTAACGTCTGAAGTTTAAAAAAATGAATACCCTTAATTGGAACATCAGTTAGCTGGAGATACAGGCAATAATTTGCTTTTAACATTAACACCCACGCTTCCTATACTGAAGCTAAAATTAACACTGACAACCTTTGACAGTACCACTAAAATCAGTAAGACTGTTTACTTGAGTGATAGCACACGTGATTACTGCACTTTATTTGGGGTTAATGATTTATACAGTGTAATTGTACAGAGAAGCGTAGGATGTCTATATGCCTTTTTTGAAGCTGTGTGAAGACACTAGATTTGAGGAGCTTGAGTAATTAGCAACACATCACAGAAAATCCCTTGTCTCTTGACTCACACACCCAAAGGGAGGACGCTTGCTCGCTTTCTTATTCATCTGCCTTTTCAGTACCCCTGGACACTGCTTTGCATCTGCGTTGACAGCCAAGAACAGTGAAATTAATTTGTTCAGAAAATAAAATAATTTCTCTGTTCACAGAATTTGTCAAAGAGCTTCCTTTCTCTTCCTTGACTGCTTTACAAATGTTAACTTTGCTTGAACATCAACAAGCAGCATTTTGTCAAAGGAAACCATTTTATTCTCATTGCGATGTTTTTGTGAAGAGGAAAGAATGAGTCGGGAGCGGAGCCGAGGAAACACTCCTGCCGTGTACCACCCCCGAGGAGGCGAAGGGAAGGACCCTGCCCTGCCCTGTGGGTTCCCGGTGCCAGCGAGCCATGCTGGTGGGGACGGTCCCTCTCACCAGCCCCTGGTGGCCTGCGAGGCTCCTCCTGCCCTCCATCCCCGCTGGGAACCCCACGAGCCAGCCTGCCTTCAGCAGCACGTACCGCGCTGAGTTTCAGGCCAGCACTTCTGATTTCTTTGATGCTGGTCTGTGCTCGTCTTTTGTGGATTCATTTTGCCCTCTTCCTGTTTTATGTGTTGCCTACAGCCAACAAAATCGCACCGAGGATGGATTTGGCTTGCTTATCCCTCGTCTTTCTGTGCACCAAACATCTGCTTTCCCGGGGAACCAGCTGTTTCTCACCAAACAGCTGAAAGGCTGCTTGGACGCTGGCGCTCAGCCCTTTCAGGTCACCCTGCGCTTTCCATCCCAGCAGGATCTCTGCTCCAAAGAGAAGAGATTGATGCCTCTATCTGCCACCTATGTTAGTCCTCTCCCGACAGCTCCGGCCGTACCAGTCAATTTAAGATCCTGACAAATTAATCAGGATTAGGCCTCGCTCTTTCTTGAACAGGCTGATCGGCAAAGGAGACTTCTAATTGAGACATGTTCGTGATTTGAGAGGTGAAACATTTCCTCTTATAACTACAGAACAGCATCTGAGATGCCTTCTAGCTGAAAGATGGCGGAGCACTGATCTTTGGAAATCCGGTGATCTCTCTGTTTTGATAATCCAATCGAGTGCTAATGTGAGCAGTATTTTTTCTGCTATCTACCAGCCTCTGTTATCTTCTTGCACCGTTCACGCTTTCCCTCCATCCGTTATGTTCCTCTCCCAGGAAGGCTGTGTTGGAACAGCACATTAAACCTTTACAGGGGCAGCTGCGAATAAACGTCTGTGGGAATCTACTGCCCATCAGCAGTTTTAGCTCGTCTCTCCTGAAAGGCGTGGTCTGTGCATGAAATGCAGGAGTCATCACTGCAGGCTTACCCAGCACGCCACAGCTATGCAGAAGTTATCTTCTTTCTTTAAGTATATTGATTCTTCTTGGTATTGTTTTTTGTTTGCCTCCCTTGTTGTTTCTTGTTAGTGAAGGCTGATAATTCTGAAAATCAGTCCCCGGACCACAAATGGGGGGGGCTGGTCTGGTTTGCCTCTGAAATCAGGCTACGGGGCGGTAGCATCCAGGCGTCGGCCGTGGTCCCACCAGTCACCGCAGGCTGATCCTGCAGAAAGGCCTCTGCCACACAACTTTTTTTTAGTATCCTTTTCAGCAGAACTAATCAAGGCGTCTCTGTAAAGTTTTTTTAGGACCCATTCCCAGTATCTCGCTGAACGAAAGTGCTCGCTCAGATCAGCAGCGGCTGGACGGGGAGGAGTGTAACCCAGCCCCGACCGAGCGCCAGTGCCAAAGCAAACGAACTCGTACGGTGGGAAAGCACAGGGCTGCATCCCAGGGGTGAGACCTGCCCTCGACAAACGCTTTCCAAGAGGCATGCTTTCACTAAAATGTAAATATTTTTTACATTTACTTCACTGGACGTTCTGAAAAGCCAAATTCCCTGATATTCAGGTGCAGCTAAAGCCCCTCTCGCTTGTCCTCATCAGTTGGCCCCCTCCCAGAAGAACACACGGCTGAACAGAAAGGAACTGAGGTAAGGGTGGATATATGTTTATGCATTTAAAAAAAACACACAGAAAAAAGAGACATGAGTCAATGGTAAAGTAGTTGCAGAAAAGAGCACAAAGCCAATGTCAGTGACAGCACCAACATCAAAGGCAGTGTGCGATGAGAGAGAGGTCGCAGAAAGCACCATTAGACACAGACAAAAGCATACCTGGGGAGAGGGAGAGAAGAGCAAGCAGAAGTGCTCAGTCGCAGCAGGTGTGGGGTTGAATCCGTCGAGACTGAAAAGCCGCATCTACTTCGAAAACTGTTGCAACAGGAAAACAAGCGTGCCTAAACCACCCACCTTTCTTCTTGGCAAGGAGGACTGGCAGTCGGGTTAAAGAGCAAGTCGGTCTCTGTAGAGCTCCCGTGTCTTCTCTGCCGCAGCCACAAGCGTTTCGGTGACGGGGGTGCATTTGTTGATACTTGCCTGTCTCCTGCGGAAAACCCCCGATGGACAACACACCAGCGCCCGAGACGCGTTACCGCGTGCCTGCGCTCTCCCTGGCACGTGTCCTGGCACTCGATCCTCCTGAAGCCGATAGCTCAAACCCTCAGACCTCGTCTGCTACACCAGGACCGCGTCTGTGCCCGCAGGGACGTGGGCTTTGGGCAAAAGGGGGAGGCTCGATTTCTCGAAGGCAATGCAAAGCCTCCAGCCAGGCCCCTGGAAGCCGCAGTCCGTGGGGCAGTCGCTGATGCCAGAGACTCCGCTGGCTGATGCACATGAGAAATGGGGACACGGCCAAGAAAGGCACAACGGTTTGGGTCTACACTGTGCAAAACCATACCTGCCGAGTCTGTCAGCGGCAAGATTGATTTGCCAAAAAGAGTGACAGTGGTTTCTGCAGTGAGGACTAAAGCTGTTTAAAGAATATCTGCTTCATATGAGTCAGGTAAAAAAAAAAAAGAAGCAGAGCACAAATTTTATTTGTCAACACCAGCACAGAAGTAAGCGTAGGAAAAAAATTAGTTAAGTCATGGTATCTGAAAGACTCAAAGGGAAAGTAGGAGGGGGTGTGATCTGGGAATACTTGAGGTTTTTTGCCAGAACTGTGGGTTGAACTTTCTTATTTAAATGTGCCTTTAATATCATTATATAATAAATTTCTAAGTCGTTCACCATGGCAGCAATGGCAGACTTTAATGAATGAAAATAGACATTAGCGAAGATGAGACTGGAGAGTAGTTGGATGTGGTTTTTGCAGTCTCTGTTGGCCTTGGATCCACCAGCTCCCAAGAGAGTGAGCTCCTCCGGCGAGGGCCGATCACCGAGCTGCAAAGCTGCAGGGAGCGGGGCACCCTCCGCCTCCCTGGGATCGCCTCCTGGGGACGGTGCAAAGCTCTTTGCCATCAAGCTCGGCTCACAACCCCAGACCCAAGGTCTTGGTCAGGGAGGACTGACAGCTTTGCTGTCATCTTCCCATGTTTCCTCCTACTGCTGATCAGCAGAGATAAATTGGCTCCCACAGTAGTACAAAACACCTGCTTTGTTCATTTAGTTGGCAACTGCTTAAGAAATAAGTGAACCTTCACACTCTATGCTCCTAAATTCAGCATCTCCCTTTCCTTCTGTGCCTCAATAAAGCTGTTATTTAACATGAAGCTGGAACTACAAAGAGATGCTGAATCTGTGCACTGAAAGAGGGAATCAAACATTTGTTACGGCATGGTTAGCAGCATGCTTATAAGCATCTGCTTATAAAGTTTGCTGTTATGCTACTGTGCTATCTAGCTTGCTTTTCATATTGTCCTGCAGCCCACATAGCCCTTTCTGGCTGCTGAATATGGGAGAGAAATGCCCTTTGCAGCTACCAAAACCTTCTGCTGTGAATTCTCTTGTCTAAAGACCAGAATAGCAGAGTAACTTTACACCGACACTGACCGAAGGGATCAGTCTAAGCACACAGCTCTGATTGTTTTGGTGGCTTTGGAGTTACTGAAGAATAAAAGAAAGTCACAGCATTACAGTGGTGTTCAATATACAGCGGTAGCACTCTTGTTGGAAGCATGCTTTTTATAAATTCTTCTCCGAGGTCACTTTGTGGCTGAGCAGCCTTTCCTCCCACATGCCTACCTGTCAGGGCTGCCCTTTGTCCTTCTGCCTTTACTCGTGCGCCGAGCTCAGCCTTTCTTCCCACTGCTGCCGTTAATTTTGCACACATATTATTAATTTTATTAGGTATCTTTTCTTACTCACAACGAAGTTTGTTCTGTGTTTCATCTTTGACGACTGGACCCACGTTAGCAGCACGTATCAGAGGAATGGCCCCCTCCTTTTGCTCTGTACCTCAGCCCCATGGCACTCAGGGCNGTTTCCAGGTCAGGTTTTAGTGCCCCGGCACCCAGAGGGTGACTGCCAGCGGGGCTGGGATGAGGGAGGGCAGGAGGGCCAGTGATTTCCATCTCAGCCAGTCCCACCGCAGTCGTGCCCAGGGCCACGGGAGGGTCCGTGGGGCTTTGGAAGCAGAGGGCTGGTTAGTCCCCAGGAACATCACCCAGCAGTCAAGACATCATTTCCAGTTACATCTGTTGCATTCCACTCTGGAGGACAAAATGCCCACAGCCAGAGAGAGGAGAGCACAAACACCCCGAGCAACAGCTGACTGGCCGGACATTAATCANAAACAANGCCGAACCTGGGGAAATTAAATTATCTTTGACTGGTTAATGACATTGAAGAAAGCTCTCCAGCGAGAGAACTAAAATGTTGCCGTGGACTTGCAGCACCGGCCGGGGCAGCAAGGAGACAGATGTGAATACCAGGCTTTTACTCAAACAGAAGAACAGCCCCAGGTCACTCCCGGGGTGCCGCAGGGAAATGGTGGCAGTGACACCGGGGAGCCCCCCCTTGCCGACACCATCTGAGCGGTGTGGCGGGAACCGGGCTTCCTCCCACTCCGTGCCTCCTCTTCCTCCTTGAAGGAAATCTCTGCTGGAAGGATTTACGTATGTCTACGCTAACCTAAACAGAGAGTGGAAAAGGAAGTTTATACCAAAAGGAAAGAGCAGACAGTTTTCCAAATACGCTGTTTGCTGAACCTTATCTAAATCAAGCAGCCGCGCTTGGCCATCCAAGAAAGGTCCGGGCGAGAGCGCTGCACGGGCCTGTGTTCGCAGGACGTTGAGGAGTTCAGTGCTGCGCTTAGATAAAACCGATTGAGGTCAGAGTCATGAGGGATTAGATACATAAACTGCTTTCCTGCTCTAGAGAGAGGCTGGACGTTCCAGTCTTTAGACTGAAGAGGAAAAAAATAGCTGAGAAGGAAGGTCGTGTCAGTCCCTTATCCATTTCTGATCCACGTTTAACAAGCAGAATAGCAGCGGCGTTTGCAGACTGTCAGGAATGTTTTCTGGGACAGACGATCTTCAGAGCAAACCACCGCGAGTATCCGTCTGCCACTCCTGAGCCGGGGCGGACACGCGGGGAACGGTGGGGCGCGTGGCTCGCGGAGCACGGGGTTACTGCCGATTGAAGCTTCCGCTGAGGCCCGTCAGCGGGACCCCCGGGTGCTGGGGCACGGCTGCAGCCCTTGCCATGAGCCGGCGCAGCACGCCGGGGCCGGGAGCCCCTCCGGCGCGGGCTGTTGTTCGCGTTTCTCACGAGGCTTCCGCGACCTCACGGCTTGTGGCTTTCCTCCCCGCTCAGCGCCATCATGGTGCCGCAAACACCGAGCCCTCAGACAGCCAGTTACGCAGCCCAGTCGGGTTCCAAAAAAAAGGTTTCTTTCACTTTTTTTTATTTCTTTCTAGGAAATTGAAAGACAATTTTTATCAGAGAAAAATTTGTTTCCATGACCATCAAAGCTTCTGCCAGCGGCAAGTGCCTTATCTCTAGGAAGTGAGGTTCAGCCAGTCACTCCTTCTGGTTTGTTTGTTTGTTTCCAGATCCATTGCACTTGTTTTCTAATCTTTTGATGAATTTCAGTGTAATTTGATAGGGGCTGAAGCACATTAACCAACTGGAGGTTTCACCCAGGAGGGGAGGCAGGAGGTCCCGCAGCCGGATGGACGGACAGACAGACAGCGGCTTAGCCCGGGTTTGGTCCTCAGGTGAGGGCGGCTGCCTGGTCTAGACCTACTTCTCATTTAGCGGTCTGACGAAGGGCTTGGGATTAACGAGGAGATAATTTGGACTCCCAACTATTGCGTCCGAGCCGCAGCCCAACGAGCAGAAAGTGAAGCACCGAACTATTTATGTTCCAGTTCCTACAGCTATTTTTAATACAGCTTCAGAAACTCGCTGTATTATCCTTCCTTTTTAGCGTCTGCTTCTTTTCTTAATCTCATCTCATTTTCCCTGCCCTTTCTTTATCTTTGGATCAATTTATACCATCCTTTTTATCACGGTCTAATCAGAACGCACTTTATGATTTCAGATAAATGTAGTCATGGTAATTTTCCACTCCATTTAGGTCAAGTCAGGATGAAACCATTTTTTCAAATCTTATCTAGTAACCACCAGAAGTGGCTCCCTATTAAACTATCTGTTCCCTTGCTTTTCTAACTTTATTATATTTTGATATGTCAAGTGTCAGTCTCTTTTGGAGGGGTTTCAGGGAACTGGTTCTCTGCTGCAAGCCAACCCGTAAGCCCTGGGAGGAAACGCGGGGGCCCCTCTTCTCTCCCCACAGTGTCTGCGGGAGGCGGCTGCCCCTGCCCCCGGTCCCACCGGCACAGCTCAGGCCGTGGTAGCCCGCACCAGTCTGCGGGTCGGTACCGGCCCTACAACATCCCCTCCCGAGGGGGTGGGAGCAGAGGTGGATGAGGAATCCCCGCGGCTGAGCCCTGCCCCAGCCACACAACCCTGGGTTCCGGTGCTGTCGCACGGGCTCATCGCGTGACCCTGCCCGGCGTTTCGCCGGCTTTCTGCGGCCAGCAGAAAACTGCCTGGCTTTTCTGAAGCACTTTGAGCAGGAATGTGTTATCTTTGGGTGACACACACCAGCTGAGCTTTCTAAGTATTACCCATAATAATATTATTCAGCTTCAAGGAAGCTAGGAGAATGTTAACAATCTTTTCATTTGATATTGCATGATTTCAAAAGCATTTACATGCAAAATTGTCATATTTCTCTTCTGTTTTATCCCTTCTCTGAGGATGGCAGGGGTGCCAGCTCTGAAATGCAAATACCAGCCCCAGCGCTCTCGCTTCCCTCGCAAAGGTTAAGAACACATTTACGGTGCAGTTCCTGGCTGGCTGGAAAGGGCAGGAGATGGGCACCGAGACGAGGGCTCTGGCACCGCACGGGTCCCAGCTCGGCCGCAGCAGGCTGCATAACCCGACAGGTTTACTCTGGCCGCTTACACTTAGTTCATATTTTGTTTACATATGAGGGGTTGTTTTGATTGAATATTGTAGCTATTGGCAAAGATACCTACAAGCCTTTTGCACGTAAGTGTGAAGTGAGGACAAAAGTGTTCAGGATAAATTTTATCTTAACCCCTCAGGGTCATTAGTGTAGTTCAGCATTTTAACTTTAAAATCGTAATATGGCCGCTGGGCAGTGTGCTCTGAGGAAGGGACCCTCTGCGGAGCAGGAGTTCAGCAGAGCTCGGTGCCAATGGGTCTGTGGGCGAGGGGTAACCCCTGGCACCCCCACCCCAGCCCGACGCTGTGCACAAGGGCAGGGGAAGGAGGCTCCGTTCTCCTGGCTCATCATATTCAGTCACATCATCTCTCTTCTGTGAAGGATATGTGGGCTCCTCTCGAATAAAATAAAATCTGTGCTTCCTGGTAGTCTGCAGAGTTTAAATTCTGAGGATTACCCTGTGGATATTGCTGCTTAATAATTGAAGGTGGCAGCACAAACTAGTACCAAGAGTGCTAAAATCAAAGGGAAGCAAGGGAAATTACTTGGTGATGCTTTTATTGGGCTCTAACAGACGTCAAACCTCAGCATAAAAAGATTAACCTGTGCAATTTCTATTTTCAGAACGAAAGAGACACGGAAAAGAACAGACTGCATTTATTTTGTGTCTTTCACTGAGTTATCTAAGGCACCTCGGGACACCCCAGTGCCACAACCCCACTGTTGGAGGAGCCGCCAGCCGTCACGCCACGAAGTGACACAAGCGTGGCTCACGGTAACCCAGCCTGAGTTCAGCCAGGTCCTCAAAGACTGTGCAAAGCTGCTCACAATTCACAACCCCACCCCGTTTTTCAGTGCTTGTTTTAAAATGCCCTTTGACTTCTGTGCTTTTAGACTGCTTCAAGGTCACGGCTGAAGGTTTCTCTCCCTGCTGCTGACAGCCACGGTGCACGGCAGTGCGTGCCGGGCCGTTCGTCAAGCATCGACACCTCACGTCTTGCAACGACACCACAGACAACAAACAGAAAAGCTCCCAGTCAAGCTGTGCCCTCGACATCTCCGATGGCACCGGATCAATATTGGGATCCCAGGGCAGCTGAGGTGGGAAGGGACCTCGTGAGACGGGCGACCCAGCCTCCCGCTGCCCGCCGGGCCAGCTGCGGGGCACCTTTACCTGGCCAGGTCTGGAAGCGGTGGAGGATGGAGACCGCACAGCCCCTCTGAGCTGAGCAGCTCTGCTCGGCTGTCCGCAGGGGCAGAAAGGTTTTCTTTGCACCCACCCTGAAGCTCCCTGCCGTCGGTTCGTGCCCGTTACCGCCCGTCCTGCCCCGTAACACCGTGGGCAGCCTGGCTCCGGCTCTCTGTCCCGGCTGGGAGCCCCACGGCTGCTACAGCACACGCGGATGCTGGGGGTGGGGGAGTTTGGCATTTTTAAGACGTTTGTGACTTTCCCAGGGAAGGCAGCTGAGGTATGAGGGGGCTGCCACATCCAGCCCTTGCCAAATCTCATGTGTCCGGCTTTTCCAGACGGACAGCACAGCGCCGCGTTTGCCGAGGGCTCCAGCCCCTCGTGCCGCAGCGGTGCCACTGACCGCGCAAGAAATGCCCGCGACCGACCCGCCGTCAGGCGCGGCGACTGCGGAGGGAGGCAGCGCTGCGGAAACACAGCTCTTGTAAGAACAGCTCTAATGAGTTTCCAGCAATTAGCGGTTTGGTGTGTGCTTTAATGGGGGAGAGGGGAACTGCTTGGGTGTTTTTAAGATTTCTTCTAGGTACAAGTTAGGAAGTAAACAGCTTTTAAAGAAACAAAGTGAATGTTATCGAGAGTATGGTGCTCTAATTATAATTACATAACTCGTATTTCAATTTTATGGGAATATTAAAAGGATTCCTGGGAGAGTTTTGAACAGTCTAAAAGTGCAACAGCATAAAACCCAATAAACCTTGCCTTCTTTTAGAGGACATTTCCTTAAAGGGCCAGGTTTAGCTGTCAGTGCTGCAGTCTCCGCAGAAGTGAAATTTCCTCAAACTTCCTAAAAGATAAACTCACTTTCATACACACCAGAATTTTCTCCCGCCCACGTGATGGAGTAATGATGGCTTTTTTACTGTTGTCAAGGCTGGAATCCAGAGGACTGGGCGAGTGAATGCGATGCATAAATATTTTCAGTGCATGCCTTACTTGTATAGAATAGAAGATGTATTTATAGCCCCCCTGAACAGAAGATGGAGGGGACTCGGGGAGAGCCGTGTCTGAGCGGGCGGGAGCACCCGGCCATCCCCGGGCAGTGGCAGCAGGGGGAGGCAGTCTGGGGGCAGGGGCATCACCGGGGCTGCTGCCCCGCTGCAGCCCTCGAGCTGCTTGCAGGGCGGGCTCCCACAGCCAGCGCCGAGCCGGGGACAGCCCGTGTCACGGGGAAATATTGCTGTACAGCCCCAGCAGCGGGGACCGGCAGCGGAGCCCCAGCGGTGCAGGCACGGGGGCACGTGCCCGAGGTGCTGCGGGAGGAGGGGGCACACCTGAGCCCCCTGAGCCCCCGCAACCCCCTGATCCCCCTCAGCCTCCTCATCCTCCTCAGACCCCTGATCCCCCTCAGCCCCTTGACCGGGCTCCCCACCCCACCCTGGCCCATGCCCCGGCCTGCAGAGCAAGGAAGACAAAACGTTACAGCTGGTTTATTCCCACTGGAAGGAAAAAAAATGCCCTTAATATTCGGGCAGCCATCATCTTTTAGATCTTCGTTGCCAGTTCCAGGCGTGGGTATTCTGTGGTTTAACTGTTTCGTGTCCTGGAGCACTTTCTGAAAGGAATTTGTCCGGGAATCTTTTCAGAAACGAGGACCACTGGCTCGAGCGTGCGATCAGATAGAGAAATCCCAGTAAATACCCAGACTTTCTTCACAGCTTCAAGTTTCTTTTTAGCTTTTAGGCTTAATTGAATTTTCTGAGTTTCCAGTCGTTGGTCTAATGTAAGTGCAGCTTTCTGCAGCTGTGCCAAGCCATCTATGCAAATCTTTTTGTTCAGGTTTTCTCTCCCGAGATTTTCCAGGCTTGTTCAGCCTATACTTTGCTCAAAAATGAGGAAAAAACCCTGACACTGGAATATTTGCCCCAAGTAAGATAGAAGCATGTGGTCACTGGTGTGAGGAACTCGTCGGAGGGAACGCGGCCCTGGCTGAGGCTCTGGGCAGGAGAGGGGGCTCCCCCAGGCAGCAGGGACGGCTCGAGGTCCCACCAGACCAAGCTGGCCTCTGTCACACAGGAGGTGACGTTCCCCCGGATGCCGGGGAAGGTGTCCCGAGCCCTGAGCCGGTCACTGCGTGGGCTGCGGCCACAGCTGTGGCACTGGAGGAGCTTGGGGTGCTGTCGGGACGTCCGGGGTGCTGGGGCCGCCCGCCTTGCCCCGGTGTCACGGCTTTGCCAGGCATTGACCGCAGCCGCTCCCCAGGCGAGGGGTTGGTGACAGCGCGTGCTGCTCGGGCAGAATGGGGCCGGGGGAGCCTCCCCCCGATCCCGCCAGGGCAGGAGGGCAGGGGGCCGTTGTTTGGCACAGAGGGACAAATCCTGAGAGCTGAAGAGCACTTTTGCCTGAGAGAATGGGATTTAGATTAACTATTTTTAGCTGGATCTAGTGGGAGTTGGAGAAGGAGAGTGTCTTCCAGGAGATGTAGAATACCACGCTATATTGGGCGCCAAAATAAGAGCAGATGCTTCCAATTACACTTAATTCACCTCAATTATAGAAAAAGTCAAAAAACCCTACAGTTACACTAAGAATATATTTTTTCTGAAGTTAAAATTATTTGGCACTGAAGGCTCTCTGCGTTAAAGAGCAGTGACACGTGTGACACCAGCCAGCTTCGGTGCAGTGTGTGACTCTTCACAGAGCGCTGGTGCTGCTGCCATGGGACGGCTGGCACGCCTTCGGAGGGGGTTCCACGCCACCCTCCGTCTTTGGGACGGTTTGTCCTGTGCCTGCTTCCTGACATCAGCAAGCTCTGTGGTGTATTAGTGCGTCCAGGAAAAAGTATTTTGTTAAGACTTCACGCAGGAGCACGGTCTGGTGCCAGTCCTCAGTCAGGCAGGTTCACGGAGACAACACCAAGTCGCCAGGTAAACAGGGGCTGGGACTAATTTCTGTCGTACTAGAAATCGTAGTGAAGCCGCAATGGCCGCAGGTCACAGCAAACAGCCACAGCCTGTGGCACACCTGGGGATGGCAGAGGCGTCGGCGCGCAGCGTGCCTGTGCTCGGCGCAGCCGGACGCTGCCGAGCGGAGCAGAGCCCTCCCGGCTCCGTGTGGTGCCAGCTCGCCTTCGCGCTGCGAGGACCGGCTCTGCGGGGAACCGGAGGGCTCGGATGGCACTTGCTCAGCTGCCAAGCCGTGAGTCATTATTTCCTTTGGCCTTCCTCTCCGACTGGCTGTTTCCTTCAGTTACGCTACCCCATTTATCAGCTGGAGACAGGCACCCAAGCACAGTTTCCACCCGCTCCTCCCGGAGGGCTGGTGGCTCCCGCTCCCGACGCAGGGGTGCTCGGCCCCTCGCTCGCTCCGCTGCAGCCGGGGCCCGCGTCCCAGCCCGTGCTCCTGCAGACCCCCACCCCCGCGGCCCTTCTGCCTCTCCCGGGGTCCCGGCCCCACCACCGGCACCCCCGGCAGCCAGCGTCCCATGCGCCTCCCTCCTGGTGCCGCAGCCTGGGCAGGCTCTTGACATTTTGTTGGACTTCCAGGGGAGAAAAAGTCAGTCAGTGCTGATTTCCTAACTCAGTGCAACCTTTTCACTTCCAGGCTAAGGACAGCTTGACATTTCCTCGGCATCCCACGGAGAGGCTGCGAAGCCTCTCAGCTTTGCTCCCGATGCTGCTGCGCATCTCTGGGACACATTGTTCTTCATCAAACCTTTGAAAAACATGAAGCTAATTTTTAAAGCCCTTCGTCACCGGTTCACCCACTCGAGTTGCCATCGCTAAGCACCTGCGGTGCGTGCAGCTCTGCTCTGCCCGCTCTCCACTGTGCACCTTGCCGTGGCCACGAGGTGGTGAAGCCAATTCTATCACAAGGAAACCCAGAATGAATGCCCACCACCTTTGCAGGCTGTCCCCTCGTTGCCTTGGTGGTGAATCGTAAGCTCCCTGGGCACACGCTGCCTTGACGTCTACACACCCCTCTGTGCCCTGAAACAGTGTGTGAGCAGTCGCTGCAGGTGGTCCCGCCGTCCCACCCACGCGCTGGGTGTGCTGGGGTCCCTGCATCTCCCGATGAGATTGCTACCTTACATCTTCTTTGGGTTTGGATGAAGGAGCTGACTGCACTGGCATTTCGTGTGTTTAGTTTTTCCTTTCCTGGAGGCCAGCCTTTGATGGGACTGAAACAAACACTACTGTCCCCAAGGATTTCCTGTTACTCAAATGCCAGAGGGACAGTTACACCAGGGGAAGAGGCACCGTTTGTAACTGTATATCTTCAAAGAGACATAAATAAATTTTGTAGTCATTTTCCAATAAAAGTGTGAATGGATGATCATATTGAGAAGACGCAGAGTGGCAGAAGTAATGAACAGCTACAGGAAAGACACCTGCCTTGTCCCCTACTCTCTTTCTGCAAAGCTGGGACCAGCCAGCTTACTATAGCTCTTCACGGTAAGAGCAATAATTGCTTCCAGTTCCAACCCGCTTTCCCCTCCTCTTCTCTGCTTGTACTTTTTCCATTGTATATTGTCTGTTACAGCTGGCATAAGACATGGTTTACATCTTGGTCACTGATTTTGGGCCATGGGGATTTCTAAGAGGTCACAAGCCAAGAGCTGCTTCTAACTGATGGTGCTGTAGCCATGCTCCATGCTCATTATGCAGACCACCAAAACTTGATTCGAGTCATAAATAACCCCTGACAGAGCTGAAGCATGTAGCTGTTTGGTTTATGCCACGTGCAGGAGGGCACATCTGGTCTGACTTTGCCAAAACCATTGCTGAATTGTAACCTTCATGAATGCAGTATATTCTGATCCTGTACCAGGGTCCTGAAAGCCAAATGCACCATCTCCAGGATCCCTGGGAACCTGGGAGTCAAAGGCAGAGAAAAAATCCTCCAGCTTAGAGCTTTTCTCTAAAACATCAGCATGAACCTTTCTAGGATAGGAATCAGAGAAGATGTGCCCTCTCCCTTGGAGAGAGCACTGAAAGGAGGTTGGCTCCACATAGGTCTCACTGCGCAAGCTCTAGGGGAGAAGGGGAAGGAAAGGCTGGCTTTCAGACACGCACAAATACCAGTCTTAGCTACCTTTTAATAGCTTTCAGCGTGTCCATCGCTTTGCCGTCTGAGCACCCTCCAGCGACTCAACACATGACCAGTAGCTGCTCTTTGTACTTCCTTCCCTGTTGCTCTTCCCAAAGGGAAATATTATTTATCAAGGCAGAGAAGCCTTTGAAAATAGCATCTTGGATGAATTCGGTTTCCTCTCTACGCTTGATTTATTGTCCCTAGATAATGTAACAGGAACAAGCTCTTGCCAGGCTCTCTCGTGTAATCTTAAGTATTGCCAGTGCCTAAAGGGATTGTGTGAACTTTACAAGCATACCTTCATCTGAAAATTTTGCATGTAGCAGTGCTCCAAAAAGTATCTTTTGCTTTGAATGAAATTACCATGAGACAGATTGAAGGACTATTTCCCTTTCACTCTTTTGACATCCCTTTGTGCCCCAGAATCAGCCTGTGTCTTGTCCCCTATTGATTAAAAAGATCTTTTGCCCAACAATCATGCACGGGGGGCAGGGGGAGAGAAAAGGGTAAAAAAAAAAGAGCCCAAACCCTACAGTTAGCAGAGAAACTTCATAGTCTGCATTGTTCCTCAAACTGTCTGGAGCTGTTTCTCTTTTAATAACCACTTTTCAAGCTGACAGCAGCTCTTGAAAGTAGTTTTGGATTAAAAAGGAAGGAAGGCATCCCAGGACTTCATGTTTCTAATTATGCTCCCAGAGAGCCTTCAAATGACTTTCATGAATTTATACCCCAAGCAGCCAATTCTCTTGCTGCTCACACTGTTTTTATTCTGATATAAATCTTTTCACTTTAATGGGGCTATTACTGTTTTTAACGGGTTTACATAAGAGGAGAATAAGACCCTGTAGGTGGTCTCTATCTCACGTCTTTTCCTTGGTTTCAAACAGCTCCTGAAGGAAGAAAACCAAATTAGTTAAAATGAGCCCAAAAAGTCATACATGTTGCGAAAAAAGCAGCAGATGCCCACCCATTGCTTATTCTCCAGTCCCCGAGATGGGACCAAAGTGTCGTGGGCGTGGAGCTTTCAGAGGTCGAACAGCTGCTGACGGGTCCGGGATGCACCCCTGCAGGTCCCAGCCTCTGCAGCCTGTCGTCAGCTGCCCGGAAAGCGGGACGGGGGATCACAAGCTGTATTTAGAAAAAGGCACTTTGCACTTCATCTTGTCCAGATCTTACCCGTTACATTACTTCTCCGTGGCACTGACTAGTAACATGGTAAGTATGAGTGGTCCAGGTTTAAGGCTGATGCCACAGCTACTAACCCACCACCTAGCCTATGAATGCGGTGGCTTGTAGACTGCTTATGTGAAGTGTTGGATATTTTACCAGATCACCTTTCATCTACTAGGCTTCTTGAAAACAGAAAAAACAGGATCATGACAATATTTTTCATCTGGTTATCTATCCTTTGGCAGCTACTGAAAAAGTAAAGTGCAGGTGTTTCTTTAAAAATGGAAACAGAATTTCAGCTACAAGAAGGGCAGTAAGCAATAACGTTTCATAAAGGAATTGAAATACATCTCTGCAAATAAACTCACAGTGAGATGCCTCTTCTGGTGCCTTTTTGAGAGAGGAAAGGCGTAAGGAAGCATTTAGTGAAAGTAATCTGCATCTTGCCTTGGAGCTACTCCATTTCTTCCTCCTAGTTGCCTGCTTCCACGTCTCAGAGCAGAGGGAAGGAAGGAGCGGTGCCTGCCACCCGTGCTCCTGCCTGTGCCTCTTCCAGGCAGCCTGCCCGCCTGCAGTGAGCTAGTCTGCTGCCCACGTTCTCCTCTGGGTACTTTGCAAGCGAGTATTGTGCACAGGTGCAGCTTCAGAGGATGAGCACAGGTTTGAAAGCAACGTGATTCTGTACAAGGCTTTGCATTTGTTAATTTTATTGCTGCTGTAGTATTTGAAGTAGTCTGAGGTGGAAAATCCTGTTGGCGGGGAGCTGCTTTTGCACTTGCACCTCACCAAACAGCTGTGCTTAGCATTTATTGCGTGGTTTTGGCCTGAGTGTACTTGTGAATCAGGACTGCACACTTTGCTTCAGGACCTGTCTTACTGATGACGAGATTCCCAGTTACTATGCCTGCTTCTAGGGAAAAGCTCTGTACAAACCTTCTCCACAGTGGGAGAGACAGAGGAAGAAAAAGTTAACTCTTTAGAGCACTTGAAACTCAGCAAGTGACACGTTTTCGCTTTGGCATAGTCCTGTGTTCTCTGTCAACGTGTCTGTATGGACAGTCTCAATGGGAAGTGCTGAACCTGACGTGTGCTCTGTGCCTGACCGGGAGCTGGCATGGGATGGTAATCCTCAGCTCTCAGAGTCCCTTGCTAACATGGGGATATACTGCTGCAACATTCAGACTGGGTTCAGCTCAGCTGCTGAAGGAGCCCAGCAACCACTCTGCAAAGGGATCTGCTGCCTGCCAGTGCTACCCCTACAACCACGGTCGCCCTGCGAGGTCCGGGAGGCTTCCCCACTCGGTGGGAGACGCGGAGCAGGCTGACATGGCAAAGCAGTTAATCCAGGTGCTAATTAAGCAGCAGCTGTAAGGCACACAGCTGCAGAGGGTGCCCTGGGTAATGAGAGATTACTTAAATGAGCATGGGAGAGAGGGCAAGGGAGAAGGAAACAAAGCAAATGTGCAGCGGGGAGGAAAGCTGGAGCCAGGGTCCCTGGGTGAGGGTCCCATCAGGTATGTGCAGTGCCAGGGAAGCTGAACTGCGGGAGCTGGGGGGTAAATCAAGCTGGTGCCACCCAGGCTGAAGTGCTCTTGGTCGGGTTTTTGGTGTACCCAGGGAAATGTTCCTGCTGTGCAGTGAGGTGTGCCTCTGCTGCTCTGCATGCCCACCTGCGTGCTCACCTCGGAGCGGGCACGGGGCAGCTCAGCAGTGACGTGGAGGTGATGTGCCTGGGCTAGTCCTGAGGGAAGAGCGTGTGCCCGGGTGTTGAAGAGCAGTGGGAATGCTCTGGAGTCACATCTCTGTTTATTTTGTGCTGCCTTGAGAGCCCTTGTGTCTTGTTGGGTCTGGGTGCAGAGGGAGGTTAGTTCAAAGGGTTTGACCTTCCTCTCCCCAGCCTGCAAGAGGGACACTGTCATCAGGGTCTGGCTGCTCAGATGTTGCTTTTAACTTACAAAGCCGTGAGGCAAAGGGTGACTCTTCCTTGCTGTTTAAGCTGTGCTCTTCATGCACAGTGAAGAAAGAGAAGTAGGAGGGAGGTAAAGCAGTGCTGGAAAAGGTTAGGCAGCTGTGGGCTGGGGAAACCTCACAGCGCACCTGAGCAGGCAGTTATCGCGTAGCTCTGGGAGGTGGTGATGCCACCTCGCCTCTCATCATCCTCACAAGTGTGAGCAAGCCGTGGGATGGAGATGATGCAGGTGTCAGAGGCACATGGCAGTGGTGCCAAGGGATGAGCGAGCTGACAGGGATTGCCGTCTCCAGATGGCCGGGTTTGTGCTGCCCACGGCCCCAGCACCTCCCAGGCTGCTGCCAGAGCTCCACAGCTACCAGGAGACGGGCCCTGGTGCCCAGAGGTTCGTTTCAACAGCAGAAAAAGGCTGAATTTCACATCAATTTTGTGCGGTTTTTAACCCTGGACTGAGTTTGTCTATTTCAGTGAAATACAAGGGTGGGGGGAGGGAAATACATGGTGTTTGAGATGTTTCCAGCTTCTCACCCACCTGAAGGTAACCGTGGTGTCATCAGCAGCCAGGTGCCCAGGTGGGGTTTGCTGAGCTCCGGCTGCGCAGGGTGTCACCCCTGGTATGAGCCCAGCTGGGGGAGGGGCCGGTGGCATGGAGGCAGGCTTGTTGGATGCCTCGGGTGGAGGAGCCCTGCACCCCTGACAGCACGGTTCCACGTCCAGGGCCTCTGGTCCAAGCTCTCTGGTTTCCCACGTACCATCCTTGGCTCATGTGAGCTGTGGGGCCGGGGCAGGGCTCCTCCGAATCC
>Ga0065711_1027680_pt1 | contig 46827 bp, 33 predicted proteins | sample Hoacrofraction12_FD_59098 | JGI IMG/M metagenome (GOLD analysis project Ga0065711, IMG submission 59098) | Hoatzin crop microbial communities from Cojedes, Venezuela - Epithelial fraction 12 v2 (version 2) | ecosystem: Host-associated > Birds > Digestive system > Esophagus > Crop | place...
ATATTTTGATCTATATAAACTATACGGAAAAGGTATGGGGTATGCACGTTCGGTGGAATTATCCCCCGTGCATCCAGCGCTGCAATAAAGAATGCCTGCCTTTTAACACTACATTGGTGTTACGAGGTTTTATTCCCGGATTTTCGGTGACAATGGAAAAAAATCACAAAGCTGAGAGCAGATCTTGATTCTTCTCACACAACAGAAGTAACAGATGCTGCAGAAAGAATTGAGCTTTCCTAACACTGAACTAGGAACTTTATTACAAGATGATAAATAATATTACCCTAAGATCATTCACCTTTCTTTTCAACTCCCTACATACAATCTTTCTGGATTTCAAGAAGCAGTAACTACCATCAGTAAGACTTTCTTTGTCTGCAAACAATGCGCTCTCCCTCGGCTTTTGCCATAATTTGTAGTTTAGCACCACCTTCCTAGACACCAAAGAACGACAGCTTTGCTCTGCCAGAACTTTTGCCTTGAAGCCTTCATACAAAAGCAAAGAAAAAGCAAAGTACAAAGAAGGGTGGTTATTTCCCGATCTGTTTTAACTAACTGACATTTTTAGTAATGAGATGGAGTTCTCCATCCACAGTAATTTTCAGACCTCAGCAGTTTTTAGAAACTGTCCCTGAGAATACTGCTCCCTGTAGCACTTCAGTTATAGCAGCTCTGTCGATAAGCTGTGACTCTGTGCCATCATGGTTTCAGGGCCCATGGGTTACAGTTCCAAGTAATGAAAACTGCAGTTTCTATGCAAACTGTAGTTTATGCGTGTTTTTGTGTTGAAAAGGAGATTGTGAGTGCTTGATCTGAACACAATACAGTTGCCCAGCATTCTAAGCAATAAGCTTCAACCTATTTTCTACACTTCATCATAAACAACTTTTAAGGAAAGGGTTTCAATGATTGCTTGAAAAACTAACAGAATTGACAAATGTGTTTCATTGGCAGCCTCGTGGTCCACGGTATAGATATGTTCTTCCGTAATACAAGATGACAAGAAAAACAGTAAAGATGACAGGCTTAAGGGTAACTGATCTGCATTAGCATCAAAGATAAGCCCATACCTCAAAGAAAATTCAAGTCAAACATCTAGATTTTTTTTTTACGCATTCTTCAGTTTTCTCCTTCTGCAAGTTACCCAGCGTGCCCTCACTTGCATGGGGCATGTCCAGGATCAGCTAACCAAGAATAAGCTTAATCACAAAATTACCTTACAGTCACCTTCTGCAAAACCTTCTTCTAGGCTGAGCTCCTTATCTTGTGACCCAGAAGCTGCACACACCACCCATGACATGACCTGTTTTACAAAAGTCTCACATGTTGATACTTCAAAAAACCAAGAAGTCTGTGTACTTTCACTTGGATTGGTGCTTCACTTCAGCAATCTATCAGAGACTCACAGGAGGTGCTCCCCAAGATGTGGTCACAATATTCTGGGTGACACGTTGTGGCAGTCCTGCCTGTGTTTCTCGGGACAGCCTGGTGTCTAAGCCGCTCACTGCCATGTTGGATACTGAAGCTGCATCTCCTCTTAAGGCTTTGCTTCCCTCCCTGGTTGTTCTTTTGCACCTAGAAAACCCTTTTAATATGGGGGAAATCTCTTTGGCATTTTGTGTCTTTGTTTCTTTGCCTATGAAATTACTCTAGCGTAACCTGACTGAGAATATAAAGCAGTCCCTGATTTTCATCTCTTTCGAGGAAGAAGAAAAATAGTGATATTGCATATTAAGCAACAATTGCACTTTCCCTGCTAGGTCTCCACCCTTCTATCACATACTTAGTTTTCCAAAATCAGAACGCTAGTTGTAACTGACAGTGGTTTTAGTTATAGCAGTGAGCTAAGGTAATGACACACATTGTCATCTCATGAGTCTGGTCGACAACACAGAGAGAAGATGATAAAAGAGAAGAGAGGAGCTGTAGCGGTCAGCCTTTAAAATCTTCCCCAGACACCACATGTGAATCAAGTATGGTTTCTGCAGACAGTCTCAAGAAAATGCATGTGACTGAGTCTTTTAAGGTGATTTAGTTCAATTTCTTTACACTTTAGTGTGGATATTCTCATTCAGAATCAAAAAACCTAAAGTAGCCTTAATTTGATTTGCTTAGTTTCCAAGGAGAAGTAAAGCAGATCAAATTAAGGACACTGTAATTCTGGCTAACAGTGTCCACATAATACTGTGTAATGTAGTTTAATTATTGCCTTTTCAATTCGAATATTTAGTTTGTCTGGACTGCATTTGCAGCGTGGCCCTGAGAAGCCAAACACCTGTTTGAAGAATAATAGTCATAGTAGTGTGCAAGGGTAAGCAGACATGTATTATTTTCTTGTCCCTATTAATGGAGCCTATAAATATTTCCATAGACATCGCTACTCAATAGAGGTAACTGCATAAACAGATATGCATGCTCAAGTGGCACATATTTTTGATGCTTCTGTTAAAATTTTAATTTTACTTTAATTGTACCTGGAGTTTGCATAGCAAATGTATTCTATCAGAGAGTTCTTTCAACTGTGTATGATATTTACACTTGCAGAAATTGCTATTTTTGATACAGACACACCAAGCGTAAACAGATTAACTCCTACTTAGCACAAAAACTATTTTTAGATGTCTGTACTTCCCTTGGCTCTCCAGACCTTCTCAGACACCAATCGTTACCTCTAAAACCCCTCTCAGATTCCTCAGTATCAGATCTAGACCAGCCACAGTGTGGGACAGGTAGCTCTGTCGGGAAAGCCGTGGGGAGGACTCAAGCGTCGTGGCATTTTCCAGTCATAATGTTTATATCACTGGTTCATTAGGTTAGTTTTGGCAGACTCTGACTTCTCTTTGTAAAACATTAGCACTGTAGATGAGCCAGCAGGTATCTCAGAGGTGTTAACACTGGATAGCAAGCCTGGTCCATCAAAAGCCACGGTCCTGGAAAGCGCAGTCCACAGAGCAGGTGGCTGCCCAGGACTGGCAGTAATTCTCCATCTTCCTCTCCATCACCCTCGGCATTGCTGGCAGTGGCAGAGGCCATGGCCTAGCTGTCCACACAAAGGGGAAAGCAGCACCTGGAGACTTTTGGGTCCTGTGAAAAAGTGGCCTGGAGAAGGGGCTGGGGGCTGCCTGTGAGAAATCAAGTCCAGGTTGAAACGGAAAAGCAATAGATTGGGAGCTATGGGCTCAGTCACTTCGCTTCAATGCTTTTCTTCCATGTAATCCATCTTCCCTCAGGAGTGACTGGTAAGTCAGTCAAATATTGTGGGCAGTAAGAGATTTCTACCTTGAATGTACCGGCCTGGTGAAGACATTTGTTTGCCAAGTGGTGTTCTGTCTTTCAGGTAAGTGAACTTTGCAATTAGCTCCCCCAGCATGCTACTTGCATGAGAATTGTGCCATTAAGGATGCTGTCTTTGTCTCCAGCTGCTGCACTTCAAATCTGATGGCCTAGCTGCGGTGTTAGAAATTTGAACAGAATGAAGGGCATACAGAGAGAACAGAAGGCACACAGTATTAGCAATTATTGTTTGATGAACACAAAGTGATAGCGCCAACTAAAAGCTAGAAAAGTCCTGCTTATAGTCGTTTAACAACTTGGAATTAAATTTTACACAACGAGCATCTGTTATCAGCCGATTTCCCCCCACACTCCTTCACCAAAAGCTTCACCCAAGATAATTTACCCATTTTTGGGGCCAAGGCTGAACAAAAAAATGTGTCTCTCTTTCTCCTGCCTGATGTAAAATACTAAGACCCTGTTCTGGCAACTCCAGAAAATCTGAAGCAGTGATTCTGGATTTACCTGGGGACAGTTCCTGCAGCAGAAATGTGGCTTTTTATTTCAACAAAAATCGCGACAAAGTTTGCTTATACACAAAAAAGTGATAATTACCCTTGTCTGCTTCCCACAGACCAATGCCAAAGCCCTCTGCCTGAGGTTATCCCCCAGTAACCAGGACGGGACAACCCTTCTTGGGTCATAGCACCATCAAATGCCCTGGGGTGCCCGAGCCAGGGTGACTATACCCCTCTCTGCCCTGGCCACGGGGTCGTACCCATGCGGACATCCCACTGGGACAGTGGGAAATCCCCCAGTGCCTCACAAACAGCCTTTCTCCTGGCATCTCCCTTTCCCCTGGGATTTATGGCAAGCAGCAGGGAATAGCTTTCCTGGAAAACTTTTTCATCGTAATATTAAAAGGTAACGTCTTATTCTTGACTGAAACTTTTCTGTGAGCTGACAGATCCTTGCATCCTTCAAGCTCAGGAGAGTGAAGCCAGCTGAGCAGCTCACCACTGAATCAGAGCTGTGCGGCTGCAAAACCATCCGGCAGACCCAAGACGGTGGCTGCGGAGAGCCCCGAACTCTACCTGGGCACCAAAGAGATGACTTCTGATTAAAGCTGAGCTGGGAGATTCTGCTACAGAGAAGAACATCGATAACTAAAAAAAAAAAATATTATTTAGAAATTTATTCTGACATGGATTTGTTCTTTTTTATCCTCTTCTATGTTGAGAGCACAGGCCGCTTATCCCCAGTAATTGCAGCAGTCTCAGCAGATGTCCCTGGCAGGGGCAGGGACTGGCAAATCTGGTTTAATTAGCACATCCCATCTTACCCTGGAGATGGGTGGCTCTTTCAGCCACCATGTCTCAGTTACACTCAGTCCTGTCCTTAAGTCCTTAGGTTTTTCCTGTCACCATAGAAAAGGCGAGAAGCAGAGGCTGAGGCAGAGGTCTATAGCAATGGAGAGGGATGTTTTTCCCAAGGAGTTTGGTAAACTGCCATGCACTGCTAGGAATTGAAAGATCTGATAAAATGACCGAATTGTCTTAGATCACCTGTATGAACAGTTTAACTCATACGCTGCAGGTATGCTGGGGAGGAGGCTGCCAGCAGACAGCAGTGAGGACCCACTGGGATCCATCATCTCTTCCCTTGACACACTTGGGTCAGGAGAGGATATATTTCCATGGTCTAATGACTGAAACTCCTTAGTTTTAAGCCCAGCTCAGACTCATTAAATCCCCTCTGATGCCTTTAACAACTCTCTTTTTCCACTTCAGAGTTCCCAATGTGGTAACTGGATTAATCGGTGTTTACACAGAGCTTTGTGATGGAAAGTCTTGGTAAAATGTGTTCTGTAGATTTAGCACTGCTCAGACTACAGATTCAAAAAATTGCAATACAAAGTTATTTAAGGGTCCTCGTTCAGCAAAATACTTAGGAGCATGTTTAAAGCTGAGGATTTGGGTTAAGAACTCCACTGATTTCCATCCTAACTTTATTAATTTCTTACACAAGATTAGCAGTTTTCCATGCTGGCATATATGCCAGATTTCAACAATGTTTTATTTAAAGGTGTAAGCAAATTACATTTTTGTCAGACAAATCCAGCTGAAAATGTGTCATCTGAGTTATTTTGCATAAAAAATTTGAAAATGTGTATTGGGAGATTTTAAATGTTTGGAGACAGATGCCTTTGCTACATCCCTAAAGAAAAATTGAGAATAGAAGTGTCTTTAACTGTTTAGAACAGATGGTAGAGCAATAAAAGTGTTGAACAGCTACAAAGCAAGCACCAGAAAATTACATCTATCAGAAAGGAGCCAGCAGCAGCGAGATGCACAAATACAGATATTAGAGAGAAGTTACTTAAGAGTAAAGAATGAGACTTTTTACCCCACATATCGTATTCTGTCAGGCTTTATGTCTTTTTGGTCCTGCTGATGCCAGTCTGCAATTGAAAAATGAACAAAAAGTACAGTTAATTTCTTTATTGGGAACAGATCCATCCATATTCAGCATTTATCCCTCATGAGCAGCAGTGATTGTATGCTGTGTGTGTTACTGATTGCTTCACCCACTAATGCTGAAAGCAGTGAATGTTTTTCACTGTAAATTCAAAATATCCTACCACGCACCCTGAGAAACTGGTTTTCCTGCTCTTCTCCATCTTCTGCTCTGACTTGCCCTGTTTCCACTTCCATGCAGAGTGGGAAGGAGCCAGGTTTCCCTGCCAGGTTAGTCAATAACAATATTCAGCACCTGATGTACTCACATGTGTGTTCACTAATGACTTCAGAGATAAAGATGTCTGTCTCTCTGCTACTACCTGAACTTCTGTGGCCTATGACAACTTATTTTCAGACTTCTGTAAATATGTTCTTAATAGTTATTAAAATTACTGATCATTACATGATTATTTTTACAGTTATTATCTCTAGCATTCTAGAGCTTAGTGAAGAGCTGTGAAACATAACACTTCTAAACTTTTCTATTACCTATCTACTCTGGAAGACCAGTAATTAAGTAGCCTATTTGAAAAAGTAAATTGTTTCAGGATCTCTCATTATCTGCTATCCTCAGACTTTGAAAGCGTCAGTAGAATTCTTAGGTCCAGCCTCATCTATTCTAAAAATCCATGTGTCTCTGTAGGTCTTTCTGTCTTATTTGGGGCCTTGATGTCTCTTCGAGTTCCTTGTGATCCACATAAGAACTCTTCTTGCCTTCAGTTGTTTCACTGAAATTTCTGAAAAAGAAGGTTCTCCATAAGGAATAAATGTTATGTTTCAAAGGACATTTCTAGATTTTGCAGGCCCGGAATTTAAGACTTTGAAAAAATATTACCCTCTTAAGAAGTTTTACCGACCGTAGCATTTATGAAGTAATTGTTTTGATTTGTCACAACTAAACTGTGATGCTAACATCGCCTATTCACAAACTGTGAATCAAGCCTCTTGAAAAATGTTTCTTATCCTTTTATTTTCCTTATTATCTCCTTAGGCTTTGAATTAAATTTTAATATGCTCTGATTGTGATCACAGTCACGGAGCCTACAAACCTGTAAACTCAGAATCTTGGATAAATCACTTGACTCCAGAAACACAAGATTTATGCACATCTCTTCAAAAAAAGAGTAGCACTGCAAGTCTAGTAGCATTGCAAGTAAAAGTTTGTAGAAAAAATGAAACAAAATTTCATTTTTATTATTCAACTTTAAGCAAATTCAAGGAGCAGACAAGAAAATAAAGTAGAAAAAGTAGATTAGATACTTCAAGTCTTTATTTTTTGTATAAGAACTCTTGGTAAACAAGATGAGGATTATTTATATCTGAAAATATAATTCAGTTGTTTAATCTTCATTGTATGGTGCGACTCAGAGTCCTTAATCACATGTGTTGGCCATGGAATGGCTGTCTTTGAGGCTGAACAGAGCAATTAAAATCATATGGCAACTCCTAAAGCTAAGCTGCTTGTTTTTTACAGAAGTACAGAAAATTTCGAAGTTCCTTTCTTCCCTAGAAATGGAAAATTCTCTTTTCTTTGGTGCTTTCTTTAGAATTTATGACATGCAGAAAGTGGCTTGAAGTTTATTGACAGTAGGAGGGTTCACATCAACTAACTCTACACAGTGGTGCCTGCTGCCTCAGATCTGCTGATGCTTCATTTTCTTTGGGATTCATCACCACGTAAAAATCAGACGTGTGAATTATGTCTTTGAAACTGTTTTGTGGTTGTCTAATGCTTCACACTACATCACCGTGTTGCAATGACAGGCATTTTATCCTGAATGAAAAATAGATGAAAGGTAGCTGGAAATGCATTTTCTCTGTTGGTTTTTTTTTTTCTGAACCGGACCAATATTTTTTCTCTATTACAACCTAACTTGTTTAACTGATCTTTACAAAAAGCAAGTATAGGATTTCATAGTGCTTGTGTCTACATCATGCATCGCTTTTTACAAAGCTACAGTTACATACTATAAAATGGGAAAACAGCTCCCAAACAAGGCTGACAAGTTTACAAACTTTTCCTGATGACCAGCAGACTTGGCTAGACCTTTGGTATTTTTCTTTCCATGCTGTATGTCAACAAGCTAAGACTCACATAGCCCCTAAGAGGATAATATTAATGCTGGTTAAAGCCAAATAACTCAAAATTTTTGTGTGTGAACAGGATAGCGATTCAGTACACACCTTCCGTTACAACTGAGATTAACATAGCGACGAAGGGGCCGTAGCAGGCAAAGGAGTCATCATCACTCACAGAAACTGTGCTCAACAGCTCTCCTCCAGCTTTGCCCAAAAGCCCGTGCAGACCCCGTGTGGGCTCCACCACTTCTGCGTGGGGCAGGAGGACACCTGGTGATGTTTTCTGCATCCACAGGCAACGCGACCTGAACACCCAAATGCGAACCCCCCCATGGCTACAACCTGTCTCTGTTTCATTGAAGACTTTTTCTGGACTCTGCTGTTCACACTGCCTTTGACCTTCATGCTTGGATCCCAGTTTGCTAAGCTCATCGTTACAAGCAAAGTAGTCGTAGGCCACTGGAAACTCGGTGCAGCCAAACTGCGTGAGAACGAAGTATGCAAAACCGCCTAACACATCTTCTCACTTGCCAGGCTGTGTTGCCTCACAACATCTGGAGGCACACGGGTCCTCCCCCTGCCCTCCCCCTGCTCGGCGCCCCGGGGAAGGCAACAGCGATGCCAGTGGCCCTGCTTTCCCTCTGCTTTGCAGGCACTGGCCACCGCTCCCCTCCTGGTTCAGGCAGTTGCTCAGTCTCCTCCGAGCGGCTGGTCTCAGCGTGTGTTTAGCTTCACAGGTTGCCAAGAATTGCAGACCCACAGACCTCTCGCCGTGCTTGCACGGCGGGGTGTTTGTTGCAGAGAGCCAGCACGCGTGCACATTGCAAGCTGCAGGTTTGGACCTGAGAAGTCACGGAGGAGATGGGCTGCTCTGAGGAGAGGAACCTGAAGCTAACACCTCCCACGCCCACAGCCAGCACTGCCAATATCCAGACAAATGGTAAATGGAAATAAATGAAGGAGAAACTAAGTTGAAAACATGTTGTAACTAAAATGGCTGCAGCATGTTTATCAGCAACAGCTAGGGACTTTCCAGAAATGTAAAACGGGATCATCTTTTCCCTGAAGAAACTAATAAACAAGGGCAGGTACGGGCTAGGGGATCCTTATGCCAAAGATATAGTAGAAGGTCACCAGGAGTTATTTAATTAGAATTTAAAGAAAAATTAATTTTCATAAGCAGTGGGAAAGTTCTTAAACAACTGCTGAATATAGGTGAATTATCTTTCACCCAAAGTTACCGTTACAAAATTCACATACCATAACTTTGAATAAATGGCTGAACAGTACTTTCACATGAAAAAAACAATGCCATTTGGTATCACAGCAGAATTCCAGCTGGATGGGAGCTTGGGGCACCTCAGTCAAGCCTCCTGCTCACAGCGGGGCCAGCGATTTCATATTGTGGAGGAGCTACAACTCCAGAATTTCCTTGTTTCCTTTCCTGGATTATTCCATTCCTTCTTTTGTTTAATTAAAAAGTGTACAGTAGTGAGTGTATAGACCAATGGTACTCAGTGTCTAGGCTTTTAGATTTCAAATATGACAGAAAGGGCATATTTAAACATGAACAGATTAAGAGGAGCCAAATCATCGCCTAACAGAAAATAGCACAGGTCTAGCAAAATACAAGTTCTTGTGTGATCTTCTGGGAGAGAAGTTTGCATGAAAGGAACACATCAAATGATCACATTTTTTTCCCAAAAGATAAAATTCTAGGAATGAATAAATATTCATACTACAGAAATTTTAGATGATGTTAGACTAAATTCAATCCTCCAGAAAAATATTAACTTCCATGTTGAACAGGAAAAGGGGAACTTACAGAATCATAGAATCATAGAATGGCAAGGGTTGGAAGGGACCTTAAAGATCATCCAGTTCCAATGCCCCTGCCACGAGCAGGGACATCTTCAACTAGACCAGGCTGCTCACAGCTCCATCCAACCTGGCCTTGAACACTGCCAGGGAGGGGGCAGCCACAGCTTCTCTGGGAAACCTGTGCCAGTGTTTCACCACCCTCATGGGGAATAATTTCTTCCTAATATCTCATCTAAATCTTCCCTCTTTTAGTTCACAGCCGTTCCCCCTTGTCCTGTCGCTTGTGAAAAGCCCCTCTCCATACTTCCTGTAGGCCCCCTTCAGGTACTGGAAGGCTGCTATAAGGTCACCCCAGAGCTTTCTCTTCTCCAGGCTGAACAGCCCCAGCTCTCTTAGCCTGTCCTCATAGGAGAGGTGCTCCAGCCCTCTGATCATCTTCGTGGCCCTCTGGACCCGCTCCAACACATCCAGGTCCTTCTGTAACGTCTAGCTTAAAAAATGCTACTAATCTAAAATTAATCAGTAGATCATCAACTGCTATAGCAAGGGCCTCTGGCAATGCTGGAAAAGAAGTACTTTCAAAGGCCGCAAGAAAGATTTTCCCCAGAAACCTGAAGGAACTCTGCAACAACTGTGCTGTTCTGTACCATCTCTAGGACATGCAGGGTCTGGAACAGACATCTCAGAACCCATCTTGTGTAAGTGTCAGCAAGCTCACTCTGCTTGCCTTGTTTTCACGGAGATTATCGACTTCTGATGTGGTAAAAATGTTTACAAAAAATGCTTTTTATTTATGAAAATTAAGTCCCAGTATTTATTTATCTGGCTGCAAAATCCATTTATTTGTATTCCTGTTACCTTAAATATTTTTCAGCTTCAGGTACAGACTTTTTTCCCCCTGGATTTGAGAGAAAACGCTCTCTCAAAATCGCCATTTGTTCTTATTGATCCACAGCTTATAGGTGGGCCACTTGTGAGCCTGAACTGCTGCCATATCTATTGCCATATCATAAAGAAAGTCTGACAGCATTTTTCTCAGCCGTGTCCCTTGGAAGGGCTGGGTTGCTCCACTTCACTCCTAGCTCCCACCAAGGCCCGGGATGGCAGTCTGCTACCTGCAAATAACGGAAGAGAATAAATCCCAAATAAAAAGAATAGCTGGCCTGTTTTTATATGTGAATGGTTTGATAGTTCGTGGCATAGAAACATATTATTCCTTTGTATGTTGCTAGCAGAAAATTAATAGCCTCTTTCTTTTGCCACAAGGGCAACAGTGATAGCTGCTTGCCTAGTGGAGTCTGTCCCGTTTCTCAGCTCATTTATCAGGAATGAGTTTAGATGAGGAGCATTTTGGATCCTATACTTTAGTTGAAAAAATCATGATTAATTGGTTTGGGACATTGCAGCCTGGTTGCGTCTTACACCCTTCTCCAAAACATACGCAGTAACACGCCACACATCTCTGGGAGGTGCTTATTTTTGCATTTCTGTATGCCTTGCCGTATAGTACTCTCCCACAGGTAAATATTCACTGAAATGCATTTAACAGCTTTCCTCTCCTTGTATTTATCTAAAGCTTCTGTGATCTGTTCTTCTTCTTGTTCGCTGACACAGGAGTTACAGACACACCAAGCGAAACTGCTTTGGCACCTTGCTGCTAAAACGTAAAGCTGTAAAGCACTTAGCAGGTGGTCTGACTTTCCTGATTTAAGGAATGCTACTGTGTTCCTGAAGTCAAAGTGGTTATAAGAGAACAATTCTGGCCTTAAAGAAACTGAAATCATACAGCATTGCATAGACTTACTTAAAGTAAGAAAGGTACTGCCACAAAATAGGTATTTTGGATACAATTCAGCAAAAAAATGTCAAAATCTACTCAAGTAAAACCCCTAATGTGTGTTTTTAATGAAGGCTTGCGTATACCTGAAGAAGTAAGTTTGTTTTGAACAGCCAGGTTTTAAGCAAGTGTGGGAATGGGGCTGGGTTCCTACACTGTTTCTGCTGAGTTTACGCAGTCAAACAGTTCTGACATATCAGCCCTGCAAAACCTGCCAGAGAGCTGACAAATTAGGGGTTTTTCTTTCTTTTTTCCACCTTCATTAATTGAGGTCTCGCAGGAGAGAAGGTTTCCTTGTTCCAGCAGCAGAAATTGTATCCTACTCTTTGTCAAGCTATTTAAATTACACTGAAAACTGTGATGTGGCTCGAGAGTTTTTGACTTCCTGTTTGTAGAAAACATCAATTCTGCTCCCAAGTGCATTTGCGGGAGAAAAATAATTTGTTGTGAGCTCTGAGCCAATGGGTCTTGCCCACATTAGGGACTTTTTACACAAAAATCCCCAGCTGTTGCAAGTAAAGCTGGGAAGACAGACACTTAATGTGCTGCTGAAAAAAAATGTGAGGTGCCCTTAAGTTTTGTATGGTAATAAATCCAAAATTAACATTTGAAGATGTGATCTCATCAGCAGGAATGAAAAAGATCTAATTACAGATGGGTATTTTACACCGGTACTGTAATGTTAACAACTCTAAAAGACAGAAATAATTTATTTTAATTTCTAAAATATGCGTAATTGACTTCACATACAGCCTGGATGCAAATTTACTGACACAGAAGACACCATTCTTGTTGTCATATGCAAAAGAAGAATTGTCCTTTAAATATAATTAAAATCCTCAGAGACACTAGCTTAAATATTTAATGATTTTCAGGTCTTGCTAAAATGATGCTGATTGTTCTTCAGATTCTTCACCCTTCCACTTTGGGAGTTGTTTTTGCTGTGAGTGTTATGCATTCATATAAATGTCTCATGACCACTGAGACTGAAATTTGAAACTATCAGAGCGGTGGGTTTTTTTTCTAATAGTAATGACCACAGTGCACAGGATGTGCATGGTATCTGGCAACTATAATGTCCCTCCTTCTCCCACCTCCGCTCACTGGGTTTGCAAAAAATATTACTTTTCAAAATACATGAAAAAATCAGTGGAAGCTCTTTAAATATTTGTTAACCCGGTCTTTCTGCACGTGCCGAGTATTCTGTGGATAAAACCACATTAAATAATAAGAGCATAATGTGTGGGGAGAGAGATGGGGGCTGGGGGAGAGGCAGACTGCTGAAAGAGCAAGCTGGAAGGAAGAAATGAGGTGATGTATCATGGCTGCAGGCGGACAGCTGGTCCCTGGCCCACACTGATGCTGTCTCAGCAGGACATGGAGAAATTGCTGGCTGTGACATCAGAAATTGCTGGAGGTGACAGATGACAGTGGGAATAACTGGCATAAGTTAGGGAGAGCACCAGGAGGTATGGCAGGAATTCACAGGGGGCTAAGGGGAAGGTGTGTGAGCAGGGGCCAGACGTAACAGCTGAAGGTTGCACGGGGGACTTTTGGGTGTGTTGTAGCTCACAAGGCCAACAAGGCCTGGGGATCCACTTCACTGACGCCCTCCAAGGCTGAGGGTATCACAAATAGCAAAATTGAGGTGGGATGCAGCAAAACTGGGAGGGATGAGGAAAAAGTGATTAGGGGCAGGCTGTTTATCCCAGTGGAGATAAGGGGAGGTGGAGAATGGGATGTAAAAGGGCAGCTAAAAAGGTGATAAAGAAATAGGAAAAAGGAAGATAAGGTACACAAAGGATGAGATCTGGGTGGTCTGGAGGTACTTGCAGAGCAGCCCAGCACTTGGTCACAGGCTCGCAGGACCATTCCGGCTGGTAGGGAGCTCAGGACATCTCAGTCCAACCTCCTGCTACACCTCTGAGTTCAGACCTGGCTGCTGAGGGCTGTGTCCAGCTGGGGCTTGAAAACCTCCAAGGATTGCCGAACCCAGGATGCTGAAACCACATCAGTTGTCTTGCCCACACCATGCATCAACCCTGCTGCCGTGGCCAGGAGGCTGGAGGCAGGGGGGCACTTTCATCCCCAAGCCACAGGTGGTCCCAGGGGACACATGGAGCATGGACCTCCCTTACCAAAACCACATGTTACGGCAATGCAACTCTCCAAAGCTGTGTTTGGTATGTCCGAGATGGGCTTCTGAAAGCTCGTTATCCCTTCTGCCCCGCCTTGCCCCCTCTCTCAGGTCATCTAATGGACACAGGCACAGGGCAGGGTTTAGCCAGTGGCAAGTGACTGTACGAGTCACTTGTGCCAGCGTCAACCAAATATTAGTTTATAGCTAACCCCCCTTTAGCACTTTGCATCAAGTCTTTCCTACAGTACTAAGGATAATATACAAGAAAGTGGTTTGAATGAGGATACAAGCCATTTATGCAAATCAGGCCTCCTATCCAGTGTTTCAACAAGTAGTAATTTATGACATTCTTAACACATTAAAAATTTTGGTACCTAATCATTTAATCACTCAGTTCTCCGCACTCATTAAATTAACTAGGACTAGAGATGCCCCATTTCCTTACGTTTCATTTTTGACTGACTTTACATGAATCACTCTGGGATTGCAATGCCAATACCTCTTCCTCAGGCATCAGACATCATCACTTAACACAGGATACATAATTCATGCAACCATAAGGCAGTAAAAGAGGTCAGGTAGTCTCAGCCCTGCTTCAAGACCAGGGGAAACTACACCTAAAAATAGACATTTGTCCAAACTGTCTAAAGACCTTTGGCTGTGGCAGCTCCACAACCACCCATGCAGCCTCTTCCATTGCTTCCTATCCTTGGTATGTTATTGCAGCACTGTTAGACCTGCAATCCCCAAACGTCCTGTGATCTTTTCCTGCAGAAGAGAAACATCTGTTCCCTGTGCAGTGACATACTCAGTGACTCCTGCCCAACTGTACCACCTTTCTTTTATCTCCATGGTAGAAATCATCCATATCTCCAGTTTCTCAAAATTTTTGAATTCTAACCTTCTTCCCCTGTGTTCATACCTTATTGTATCCACGGAAATCTGCACAAGAGACATCTTAAACCAGGTGTAAATTACCTTCTCTCTAATTAGGCATGAGCCACTAGTGAAGGTGTGGCTAGGTGCTCTCCATGTCAGCCTCCCACAGGCAGTCTGTGTCCACACAGACTTTGCCTCGACACTGCTGTCCTTCAAGGCATGCATTAATGGCTTTTCCTTTGTCACTGGCTAGCTATTTTTACAAGTAGCGTCAAACTTAATATCTCCAAAACCTTTTTCCCACTGCCAAATTTATTTGACAATAGCCAATAATTGCAAAATTATCCAGGGGAAACAATACACACTTTTGATTCCCTAAGTGACAGTGCTTTAGAAAATAGTAAGAGCAAAAGATGAATTAATGCATTTTGCACTCATGTTAAGTAAATACTTTCTTCATTGACTGAGAAAATTAGATGAATCCCCACCTGAATCTAGCATTTTCAGTCCTGGAGCACCTATTTCTGCTATAGTTTTAAAATCCTAGCATAGGATGGTGACTCTTAAAATAGCAACAGTCTCAGGCCTGGAGAAGATGAGATATTTTCTAAACACTAAGAAAAGAACTGGTGAAAGAGTTACCTGTTCCACCAAAAAATGCATGATGGTACTTATCTTGCTTTAAGAGGTAGTGGTTTTTTACCCAGAATAACAAACATGGTGTGAAGATGTATTGAGTGCACAACTTTGTTTCTAATTTGAAAAAGTTGCTTTTGTCTGTTTGTTTGTTTTTATGGTAGAGTCCTGTTATTTACACTTTGACTTCATAGTATTCCAGCTCCAATAAACTTCTGATTCTCTTTTCCTCCTCTCTCAAAGTAGCTGTTTGAAAGGAAGGGAGAAACAACTACTCTTGCTGCACCAGTACTTTAGATATATAGAATAATCTGTAGTTGACATATTTCATCACTAGAGGGAAATCCGTTACAGTGCTCTTCTTGGTTATGCTGGTAGACTCACTGTTCTCCAGGGTTGCAAAATGCACAACAGGCTTGAGTTCGGGTGCAAAAGTTGTAGAAACCGAGTACGACATAGGGAACACTGTTTTCCCCTTTCTCTCGGAATTGTCCCTAGTGTCATCACACCACACCATAAAAAAAGAAGGAAGATGCTGGAGCACAAGGGTTCCGGAAAGAGAAAACCTCAGACGGGCCTAGCCTGAGCAGTCCAATCGCCCTGCAGCAGTGTCTCCAAGCCAAAACCAGGACAGACAGCTGTCTCCTCTAGAGGAGCACAGCAAAGGAAACAGCGAAGCCTGTTTGTGCCACCAGCCCCCAACCCACAGGCATTTGGAAGAAACAGCAGCACTTTGAGACACTTGTAAAAACCACTTCCAGCTGCTCTTTCCCTAGCTAGTCTCCATCCTTTACCAGAGCTCATGTTGCTGCTGACCATTAAATAAGATATTGAAGACATATTAGAATCATAGAATGCTTTGGGTTGGAAGGGACCTTTAGAGGTCATCTAGCCCAACCCCCCTGCAGTGAACATCTTCCACTAGACCATGTTGCTCAGAGCCCCACAGCCTGGCCTTGAACATTTCCAGGGATGGGGCCTCCACTTCCTCTCTGGGAAACCTGTTCCAGTGTTTCATCACCCTCATGGTAAAAAATTTCTTCCTTATATCTAGTCTAAATCTACCCTCCCTTAGTTTAAAGCCATTATGCCTTGTCCTGTCACAACAGGCCTTGCTAAAAAGATTGTCCCCATCTTTCCTATAGGCCTCCTTCAGGTACTGAAAGGCTGCCCTAAGGTCTCCCCGCAGCCTTCTCTTCTCCAGGCTGAACAGCCCCAACTCTCTCAGCCTTTCCTCGTAGGAGAGGTGCTCCAGCCTTCGGATCATTTCTGTGGCCCTCCTCTGGACTCAGTCCAACAGCCCCATGTCCTTCTTGTGCTGTCCAGTTCTAAAGGCCTGGGAGCAAGAAGCCAATATGGAGATGAACGGTCATAAACGAAAAGCATAAAAGGGGCAAGCAGAGAGCCGGGGTGCTGCGAAGGCAAATTTGTTGCAGTCTGCCTCATAGCCCTGATGTGCCCTTACACATTCTTGTACCCGCTCCGTGTCTGCTATGGGACACGGACACGCTGGGTGCCCGCGCCCTTGCCCGGCCGGCCCGGAGCCCGCTGGCTGCCCGCACTGCTGCCTGGGGCCGCCGCTCGCCCCGGCTCCTGCCGCACAGCCCTGCGCAGCCTGGCCCAGCTCTCCGAGGGGAAAGCCCCAGCCGGCACCTGCCCCGGCGCTGCTCCAGCCCTCGCACCGCTGAGGGTGATCTGCAGCGCGAAGAGGAAGCAAGCAATGAGAGAGAAATGCTAACGAGGGAGCAAACCTGCTTCTCAGTGCTGCCTCTTAGGGATTTTATAGCATGTTCTATCTTTGACCTCATTTGGTGGGAGTCCAAGCAAGTCAATGAGAGAACAGAAACAGATCGCATGAGCCACTGCCATTTTGCATGACAGTTTGTCTGTTTCTAGCTTAAATGTTTCATTTCAAAGCAATAAATTGAACTTCCATTTCATGCTGGTTTTACAGTGACCTTCTGTGGCAAAGTACTACAGAAGTCGGTGTGGCATGTATAGCTGGTATTAATTATGCTCCTTTTAATCAAAACATTTTTAATGAAGCATAGTCACGACAATTCAATTTTTACTACTTTTATTTCCCTTTTTAAATACTGCTATGCTCCTTACCATTCAAATATTGCATCTGAATATCAGAATATCTTAAACCCTGAACTTCATGCTATGAATGAAAGAATAAAGAGCTTTCTGAGTGATTTTTTAATAGACAGGTCCTCACTTTGCCATCCATGCTCTCTGTTTTGTTTTGTTTTTCTTTCCACTGCAGTGGCACACACTAGTAACTACTTTGCTGCTCTGGCGTCCTACGCACAGATGCTGAAAGATGGAGTAAATCTTTGGATAGACACAGGGTTACATTGACTTATACTGGCAAAATCCTAAGCTCTGATCAGCCTTCTATATAATTTCCCAATTATATTGTTCCTTTAACACACCGCAAAGCAATTTTCATATTCTTACACAACTTTCTTTAAATGCAGCTGAGCATTAGATTACAAGATTTTCAGGCTTCACAGATGAATGCCTGAACCTAAGAATCATCAAAACCTCGGAGATCAGACTGAAAAAATACTTGTTGTAATTCCAGTTTTGAACAGCAGTCAAAATCCATTTCACGTTCAAAGTTTCTTATTCTGTTCCAAAAACTGAAGTGGCTCTGTGTTTGCATACTGAACAGCTAAAAAACCTAGACACAGTAATACATAATGTGTCCTAGGAGGCTTTTTCTCCTAACAGTATTTTCTTCTTCTATGAACACATATTTTAGTACACATATTTTGACCAGTTAAAAAGGACTTATACGGTATCTAAGTGCTCTTCCTAGATAATAGCAACTGGCAGGGAAAAGAAGAATATGAGGGAGAGCAGGAATAGAGGGAGGAAAACAAAAAAACTAGTGAAATTGCAAACAGGTTATCAGCAAAGGCTGATCAAGAAAGGCTGGTGGAGATACCAGCAACCTGCCTCCACCCTGTCTTGGGCCACCACCTCCGTCCAGCTGCTGCAGGTCACTTGTGGCTGTGCAGACAGACCTGACTTCTAGATTTGCTTGTTTTGGAGCTAGAAGTGCCAAAACACCCGGGATTCAAGCCTGTTTCTAGATATTTTTCATCCAAGAAACAAGTATCTTGGGAAAAAGAAATGTAACTTGCAGAAATCCATAAATAGTAGCCCCTTACTCACATGGGTTCGCTGTCCTATAGCTGATTTTCTGTACTTACATGCTTTAGAATAGCAAGATAAATGACAATTATTTTCTTTACTCACTGATTCAGTCAGAATGCCATATGACAAATTTCATACTGATGTTTTCAGGGAAAATTATATCGTTAGACTGATGCCAAAGAGCAACATTCTTTCAGTATTTGTTTGCATACACATATATACACACACACAGAGAAACTCACAGAAAAACCTTATTTGGAAGGATCCTCCTGATCTCATCTGCTCTGATCCTTGCTCAAAGTAGGGCCAACCTTGAAGTTAGATTCAACGTTAAAATTAGATCAGATGGCTCAGGGTCACATCTAGTCAAGTTCTGATTATCTCCAAGGATGGAGATTTATGTTCTTTTCCTAATAAACAAGTGGCTTAGATCCAGAGCACAGGCAGCTCAAGGACTTAACCTTTTGCAGTTTAGCTTCAAAAGAAATTAACACTAACATAAGGGATCATGTGAAAGCAAAGACACTTCATCTCATTCACTAGTCTCACAGCTGGGTTTGGGTTGTAATCTACTGTTCTGTGATTAATTTTGCTTTTCCATTTAGCCCGTTTGGGGCCTATAGGAAAAATGGGGAAAATCTTTTCATCAGGGCTTGTTGCGACAGGACAAGGCATAATGGCTTTAAACTAAGGGAGGGTAGATTTAGACTAGATATCAGGAAGAAATTTTTTACCATGAGGGTGGTGAAACACAGGAACAGGCTGCCCAGAGAGGCAGTGGAGGCCCCATCTCTGGAAACATTCAAGGCCAGGTTGGAGGGGACTCTGAGCAACCTGGTCTAGCTGAAGATGTCCCTGCTCACTGCAGGGGGGTTGGGCTAGATGACCTCTAAAAGTCCCTTCCAACCCAAAGCATTCTATGATTCAATGATTTCCAGTGTTTTACTCTCACCCTAACATCACAAAAATCATGGGTACTTTTTCCCTTAGGGGAAAAAATTAATTACATTATATACAGGTATGCAATTTAAGGGTTAAAATCAAAATGGTATCAAGATGTTTCCTTCCAGGTTCTCTCTCGCACACAGACTCTGAAAAACTTCCTTTACTGATTAATAGACTTCTGGCAATCAAATAGTCCAAAGTTTTACTGGCAGGACTGAACTCTTTTGCTCTTTATCATTGATGAGCCTTTTCAAAGAGCTGTAAAGTAATTAGTTAGACTTTTTAATAAATTACCTGGGGGAAAAACCCCACACTTTTTTTACCATCTCAGAGTTGTCAGTAAGCAAAATAATAAAATCAATTGGCAAAAATATAGGTTCATTTCAAGATAAGTTTAAAAATGTTGTGGCATTTGACGTGTTCCACATTTATTTTGAAAGGCTATGCAATATGTTGATATTTTGCATTAGAAAATACAGTTACTTAAAAATATGAATTGTTTTCGAAAAAGCTAGCACAGACAGTGTTTTAAATACAAAACATATTGAACAGCTACATGAAATTTTTCAGCTAGGTATGTCCCAGGTGAAATAGAGGACCAGACTAAAAAACAAGGGCTCCTGTAGCTTAAGCCAGACATTTCAGATGTTCTTGACCCTCCTGAAGGTCTCTCTTCACCGACGAAGGTTACTGAGCCCATCCCTATCTCCATTCTTCATCCATCACAGTCATGGCTGCTGCAAACCTCTCACTTACAAAGATGGGCTTGTTCTAACATGCCAACGCTGGGTACAGAGCTGTGTAGCATGTTGAGCCTCAGCCTGTCCATGTTCTCAGAGGATACCAGAGCCATTCCTCCAGATCAAGCCCACAGGGACTTTAAGCAGCAGGACATCTATTTTATGGTTCAGATGATCAAGGTATCAATTTGCTCAGTCTTGCTGATACTGGGACATCTCTGGATACACATACAGATGCTACCATAGTCATTGGGGAAAGTTAAATCACACAGAAAGATTTTTCGCTGGATGCTAAGAGACTCCAGGGTTAAGCAACACCCAGGCATGGTTTTCAGGACCCTTAGTTTTAGACATTAGGCCATACTTTCATCTGGCTTCTGACACCATCAGCAACAGTACGTCAGCAATACCAAATAAAACAGGATCAAGGCACTGGACCCCACTGCACAGACCTAGCCCAGGCAGCCCTGCACAGCTAAGGGGTTGTGGACGACACAACACACACAACAGCAGGCCGACTGCCCACAGAGAATGAGCACGTCCGAGGAGGTTGATCGCTGTTTGCTGATGTAGCACCGTTACTCCACTGAGCCCCAGGCAAGTGAGACAGCATCATGTGGAGATGACCACAAACCAGAAAAGTCACTTGCTGTAGCCCCAGCTGACTTCTCTCTGCTAGCCTGGGCCTCTTGCACACTGGTATTGCCATCTGCTCCTCTTGTTCTCACTTCCAGCCAGAGTATACAGCACATCAACCTCTCAGTAGGTTGAGAAGCGTGATCCTAAATCCGTCCTTTAACAAGGCCTCATATCTCATTGCCTGAGCAAAGGCAGCCCTCACTCTGAGCCTAACCAAAGTCCTTGCACAGCCTATGCCATACTGACCCCAAGTCTGCACATCATTTCCCTGTTTGGACATCAGAAGGCTGCCACGACCCACCAGGACACTTGTTCTGTGCTTGGTCTCCAGCTTCCAAAAGCTAAAGTCACCGCTGCGGCATCAGCCATAATCTTATGCCATCTGTAAGACAGAGCATGGCAAGAGGTCCCAAACTTGATCCCTCGAGGCTTCTTCTAACTGAGGCCTTATTCTTGTTCAGTGAATTCAAGCACACATCTTACACCCTCCCCCCCTCCAAACTGACCTGTGCTGATTTCCAAATCAGTTCCTTCTCTGTCCCAGCCCTTTTCCCCATCAAATGTTCCACCATTGCAGCCCAAAAGCAAAAAGATGCAGTTCCCTCTAAAACAAAATGTTAAGTATTCATGTCAACTTCCAACAAACCAAATGCATCTAAACCGTAGCCCTAATCCTTTACACATGCTTGAAAAGGCAAACCTGATCTAGCTATCTTCCTCAACACATTTCACTCAAGATATTCTGAGACTCCAGACTTACAACTCAAAAATAAATAAACAATAGCTCAATATCGAAATTAGAAAATTATGTCTTAGATATTTATTTCATTTCCCTAACTCCCCACTTCTTTAACTGAAACCTGTAATTAACTCTAACTACAAATTTTCCAAGGCAACTTCTATCAGCTCAAGAGGAAAGTCAAGCTAGGACATGGTCAACAAAACTGGGCGTTTTTTCTGAATGCAAGACTTACCTCTATATTTAGACCACTGAAAAAAACATACTCCTGCAAAGCCCAATCAAACTGTACCAATTGCTAGGAAGAAAGGTGATCTGCAAGCCCCAAATGCACAAATGCTAACCTGAGCCCTGGATGAAGGGCCTTCTGAAGGTGGAAACTTAAAAAAATGCCCTCAGACCATGCCAGTGCACACCCATAGCTTGGTGTAGCTGCCCTTTACACCAATGTACTCCACTGGAGAAAAGGGCAATCCTCCCTGAAGAGACTCAGAGGAGCAGACCCACGAGTTAGCCTGAACTCAGGGTAGCCCAAGATAGCCATTTTTTAAAATCAGTCACCGTGTGTCAGAAGCACTCTATCTAACCTCATTTCAGAAAACCTGGAGTCTAAAACATACAGCAATAAAATCAAAACTTCCTCAGACCTCAACCCACAGCCCTAACATAAAAATTATTTCTACCTGCACCATCCCCCCCAGCTGTCTAACACCAAATAAGTCTTATTTATTCTAAAAAATTCCACAGTATAAGCACCCTCCAAAATATCCCCTCTTAGAAATCAGGCTGATCAAGTAATGAGACTGGGGATGAAGTTAGGAATACAATTTACTGAAACAATAGCCAAGATTGTTATATGTTCATTATGAAATTAATTAATCCTTCTCTCCCACCCAACAGGATTAAAAATCAGTGTCTGCAAAAACTGGGCCACCAAACCCATAAAGGATCCCATGCTTCTTTGCAAAGTTGACATGGCAAGGATATCCCAGCACTTGATCAACATTGAACTTCAGCCAAAACAGAGAGAAAAGAGCCTCCTCTGGTACAGCCAAACTTAAATTCATCTTGCTGCCTCTGTCCAAGACCAGAACTTTTCCAAACACTTCCAGCCCTCTCTGCCTCTCTTTGAGGCCACCATGAGTTGGTGGCTCCTGGCACAGGAGGGTTGAAGGCACTGGGGCTTCAGGCATGGACCTCAGGCCAAGGTAAAGGTCTGGCTTTCAGGCAGGGTCCCCACCATTGCAGGAGGCCACTGCCCCACTGCCAAGGACAGTGCAAGGGATGAAGATACAGTGCCATAAGCCAAGGGGGTTGAGAAGGCTGAAGACTACACGGGTCTCTGGACAAGATTTAACTTGCATTTTTTTTGCGAGGACTCCCACACCAGCGCCCTGTCCCATGGAGGGTGGTCGTGCTGGGTCACAGGCTCACCGAGAATAAAGTGGAGGCCCAGGACAAATTTCAAGGCCATGTGCATGTGGGGCTGTAGGCTCAAGGTGGGGTTTCAGACCCTGTGAATACCAACACAAGAAGGTGAATGAGCTGGCAAGGGCTCGCTGGGCTGAACTGAGGGCTACTCTCCAAGTTCGGCACCACAATGTTTCAGCACTTGAGGCTAGATGGGGTGCCTAGACCAGGATTAGGTTTGGTACAACTTTTCAGGACAGCATGAACACCCAGCTTTAAAAAATGGGTTGTCCAGGACACACTGCGGGCTGCAGCCTCGTTAAGACAGCACAGCTCTTGCAGGTAGCAGGGCATAGGCTTTGCTCTGACTTTGCAGAGCCTCGGGACAAAGGCTTATCAGGCTAGTTTTGCCTGCATTTCTGTAGACCTGCCCAGAGCTTTCCTTTTTTTTGGTTTCTTTTGTCGCTGTAACAGCCATTTCTCTAACGACCAGGTAGCCACACCTAGCTTGCTTTGCTCATCTTCGTACACTATAACCATAACTTCTGTACAGGTAGTAGTAACATGCAACTGTGAATTATTTATGACCTTAGCAGAATGATGTAATGCAGGCCTGGTGTGAGAGAGGAGGCCCTGAAGATGGGCTTGCAAGGGGTGGCGTAGAGGAGTACAGGCACAGGACGATGGACACGGGGCGTGGGGTATTGCCGAGCGCTGCAGGGCTGTGACCCACACACCAGTGGTCATCTACAGAAGTACAGACCTGGGAGTTGAACCAAACCCATCTGAGGAGCAACAAAAAGAATGAAGAACAAGTTTCTATCATAGGTAAAATGCACCATATATAGTAAATTTAGATATGATGTAGAATTGCTGACTGATGAAGAAAGAACAAAGAGTGAAAGGTGTTGGGAAACATGAAAATGACCCTGAGTGGATCCTAGAGGAGGAGGAAGAAACCACCGCCACCATACTCCTCCCAGTGAAGGACTCAGGGTGCCGTCGCCTCGCCACTCCTGTTCCCCCCAGGAGGGGGAACAGCCACTGACCCAGGGGAGCAGTAGAAGGGTGAGCAGGACAGCAGGGGAAAGGGGTAGAGCCTAGACACAGTTTTGACTCTATTATTATTGCTGAGGCTTTCCATAAATAATTATATTCCTAATTTTTTTCCTCCTTCTTCCCATTTTGAAAAACAAACAAAAAATCAATCTGCATAACAACAATTTTTTTATTAGACTGCTAAGACTTCAGTTATACCCTCCCCCCGTAAGAAGATTTTGAATGTGACAGGGCTTGTACAAGTATGGATTTATTTAGGCAAAGGGTGGCAAGGATTGCTAGGCTTTGGCTAAGGCTGGAGTCAGAGTTTGGTTTAAGGTTGAGTTTGTAGCTCAGGTTTGAAGGACTCTTCCAGAAAGCATAGAGTTTGGGCTCCAAAATGTCTGTCAGGTGTGGCTGAGCTAAACCAAGGTCATTCAATGCGATCCCTCCACATCTGCAGCTACATTCTTGCAGGCATCTCTAACAAAAGCATCAATCCTTGTTGAGCGACCCTGAGCAGGGGCAGAGCTCAGTGACCCATGCAGGCATTAGCAGACAGCTTAACCCCCCATCACTTTCTGTAGCCTGTCAGTTGCCTCGGTGTATCCCAAATCCCAGCTGCGGCCAGGCTGTGGGCAAGGGTGATGGCTCGGGCTTGCATACACCCATGAGTGGGAGCAGGCTGGTACCACCAACAGTTCTGCAGCTTCCCACCTCCGCTGCTGCCCGAATCTGGGGGCCTGAACCTCAGCTAAGGGTCATGCAGCACCAACAGGAGGGGAAAAGGAGAGAACCTGCCAAGCGAGAGCCCAAATCCATTCACTGTCCCCAAGACAGCCTCACCTTCCTGCTCTCTGAACTTGGCTTAGGTCTCAGGGAATGTATTACTCTGAACGTTTTTCCTTCCAGTTTGGATGCCAGACCATGACAGTGGCTCTTAGGCAACAGAAATAGTTAATTAAGCAACAAACCTCTGAATGGAGTTGTCAAGCAACAGGGTCAATTTAACTCTTTTGCCTTGGACTCTGGCCCGGGACTGTTGCCTCCACACAGTCCAGAAGGACACAGTCAAAGTTCAAGCAAACAAAAGATTATTGGTCTGCTTGGGCAACTGGGAAGAAGAGGAAAGATAAATTATACTGCCTGGATAACCATGTAAAGATTGATTGTTATTACTAGTGTAGGGCAACAATAGAGAGAGGATAAGAGGTTTATCCACATTTTGCAGTGACAAAAGATACAAAAAACATCAAGAACAAAGCCTTTCCCACTTCTATTTATACAAAAATTATTTTACACGTAGACACTGAGTTAAAAAAATTACTGAACGAGTAGGAAGAAAAAGCTTTTCGTAATTTCTCCTCTTTTTTAAAAGGAACCAAAACCAAACATAAATACCTTGCTTACTTTAAAAAAAAAATCACTTTATATTCTTTTCTGTTTATACACTTCATATGTACAAATAATTTACTGAATTTACCAAAAAATATTTTGACCTACCATTACATTGAAAAAAAGTAGATCTTTCATCTTTGGATGTTTTAGTAAATGGCAATTTTTACAGAAGACACTACCCTCATTCAAGATGTCAACTTCATTATGTCTCTCCAGCCTGACATAACTATATTCCTCATCGCCACAGAAAACTTTTTTGGCTGTTAATCAGCTTAACAAGATTAGTGCAAGGATCCCAGCATTTGCTGTTCTCCTAGCGCAACTTTATGGTGCCTCGCTTCTAAGGTCAGTGCGTTTCTTTCCATTGACACGCACTTGCGTGACACAGCTGATCCTGGCACACCTTCAAATGAAACTCCTGGGCGGCCTCTCATGACCCCCTGAAGAAACGTTGGCTCTGAGAGCTCAGCAGTCTTCAGAGGTGCCTGCAAAAGGAGTCTTGCAAAGAAGGACATACCAACAGAAAAGAAAGAATTATGGAAACACAGTAGGCAGCCCTAAAACATCACTTTTATGACCCAGCTCCTCTACAGCAGGACATTTGTTTGGAGAACCCTCAGCTGTAGCTGATCAAACCCTCGGCCACAGAGTGAGGCAGCCAATGCCTTCAGCCAACAAGGCTGTGCTGGCAAGCATTGAGAAAACACGCACGGATACAAAAATCTTCTCTTCTGGGGTGGGTGTGCAGCATTTCTTCCTCCTCTGAACCTTGAATACTTTAAAAGAAAAAAAAAAGCCCACTAAGAATGAGGGAATCATCCAAAAACTCCCCTGGGCACAGACCAAGCCCCTCCGTGACTCAGAGCCCTGCTATTTCAGCAAGGTCAGTCAGAGTTAGCCTGAACTTATGGTCAAGCAGCATTTGGCCCAACATTTTTTTACAGGCACTTAAAAGAGTTTGCTTCTGCCTCAGCCTAACTTTCAGTGAAATGCACAGTAAGCCTGGGGGAGTGGGACCAAGCAGGATGTTTATACCGATCCCCCAGCTGCCCCTGCCTGTGGGAAAAGCTTTGACGGGAGAAAACAGCAGCAGCTCTTACAAAAGCCAGGTAACCCCATACAGTACATATTTCTGTAATTTTATCTCAACAAGGAAAAAAATTAACAGATCACCTCAGCCTCTTAGAAAACCTTTTGTCCCTCACTGGTCGCGTTCTCTGGCAACAGAGCAGCTCCATGTTTGGGCTGAGACCTGTGTCTCAGCTGTCTTTTGGCACGGCTACAAAATCCAGACACAGATTTTGCCCCACAGAAGGCGGCATTAAGGACTCAGAAGAGAAGGTGGAAGAGAGCTATTCGTTCTTGGGTAAAAATTTGAGCAGAAGTTTTCAAAAAGATGTGGATTTTTTGATGCTCAGTTCACATGGGTGAGCAGATGAGTCTGAGAATTCCTTTTTTTTTTCTAATGAGAGCTTTCCCTTTTTTAGTTATTAACATGTATCTACAGAACAATAACCCAACTAGTTTTTGGCATCAAGCAACCTTAAGATTTACCTTAGCTCAGTAAATCTGTTTACTTTGCTGAAGTGCTTCTAATAAATACTAAACAATAAAGAAATTTACAAATAACAATAAGGATATAAATTAAACATTAAATATTTAATAATATTTAATTAATTAAAATAAATTATAAAATTGTAAACATTTTTTTAAATTTAATATTAATATAAACTCTAGAAATGCTCTGCATTTGAAAACTGGCACCAGTGCAGTGTTGCAGGACACACAGAAGGTGGCATAAGAAAAGCAACTCTTACATATTGAGAAGAATTTCTCAGAGTTCTCAAATCTGCGTGCTTTGTCTTTGATGCCCGCTACCTGGAGCAAACCATACTTTTATTTTACCCATTAAAACTTGTTTAACTTGCACTTAGCTGCCTTATTCTTTTCTATTGCCAACAACTTAAAGAGCCCTGATGAGTCTCGTACACTATTTCTATTTTATTATGATACTTCTAGTCTCTGAATGGCTTGGTGGCGTGGTAACTCACAAGGTCATTAGAAACTGGAGGGACTTTTGGATGCAAGCTTCAGTGTTTGGAGTACTACAGTTAAAAAAAAAAGTAATGTAAAGTGTTGGTGAACCTCTCATTTGTCTTTTGCAGTGGAAATCAAATCAAGTTCTGACCATGTGAAGTCATTGAATGCACCCTATGAAATGTCTGTTACTAGGGCAGAGATATGAAATGCCTGCGCTCTGGCTGGGGCTCATTAAATTGTAATAATAAGACTCAAACTATTTCATGAAACTGAGAGATTGGGAGGAGAAGGATAACCAAGGGTGTACAGTATATCTTTCACTGATGTCCTACCCACTTAAACAAAAGTCACTACATCTTGTTTTGATACTACTTTCTGTTTATATTTTTTATAATGCAACACATTGATAAAGATAACACCTATTTTGTTATACTCATAGGAGACAACATTTGTCTTATGCTGAGCAGCTGCTTGAATGGATTTGTGGTCTAGCATAGCTGATTTATGCAACAAGATGCTAAAAAATACATATGCCTAAGAAAACATGTTTCTGGAAGAAGGCTATCCTTACTCCAGAATATTTTGACAGCACAGTGTTGCACAGACTGGGTTGATACCTCTAAAAGGGACACTGTTGCCTCAGTTTAACATTTATTTAAAATTTTAAATTATAAAAGGAAGGGTTTTTTGTGATGGAGCAATCTAATTTCTGTGGAAATCCTGTTTTCTTCATGATGTTCCTGTCACCGATCTCCAAAGGTAACTTTGCAGCCAGGATACGATCCATGAATCCTAGAACTCATAACGCTTCTATGATGCTCTAAAAAAATAGAAGTCCTTTTTATATTGTCTTAATAAAACAAATATTAAGGCAAACTTAGCCTTCTTCCAATAGCATTGTATGAGTGGATTCAAAATGAGATTATTAAGGGAAGGTTTACCAAAAGCTAGAATGAGCAGAGTGCAGCCTGCCAGAAGAAACAGCATGCTGAGCGACATACGTGCTCCCCTTGCTTACTTTAACACTCCACAGCACCGCACAAAACCGCAGTTCAGCGCAGCGTTCACACGTGGGGTCTCATTTTGTGCTCAGTTTCAAGACAAAGTCTGTAGCCTTAATTCACTCCATATTCCAGATGTTTAATTGTTTTCGTAGTTTACAAAATTAAAAAAAAAAAAATCTGGCGCTGACATGTAGAAATTTGTATTTATAAGGGAATTTAGACTCATCCGCTTGCCTGCAAGCCCCGTTACCGATACTCTTATCACCACTGTTATTAGAACCACTGAGCCTTCCGAATGAGAGCAGGGCCTGTTTGCACGAGGTGTTTTACACAAGAGAGTGAAGTCCTTGCATCAATGGGTTTAAAATATGTGGATATTTAAAGTATAGGAAGAATGCAGTTTGGTGATTTGTCATTAATGCTAACCCTGGGCTTTTTTTTTTTAAATTCAAATTAGCAGTTGGAAGTAAGGAGCCCATCCATTTCTAAGGGATTCGCAATGACCTGGCCCAGCCTCGCGAGCAGACGGGCAGGCTCCCAGGCGGAAGGCGAGCCCGGAGCTGTGCTCATCTGCTCGGCGGCAGCCAGCGGCGAGGCCCAGCGGGAGCCAGCGAGGTCGCGCCTACGGGAATGACGCAGACACATCCAAGCTCACTCTGAACTAGGCCAGAGTTCACCTGGGCTGTACAACTTTGTCCAAGAACCAGGGTAGATATTCGAGCAGTTCATCCGTTCCAGCGAGAGAACGAAAAACAATGCCGGATTCAGAGAGAAGAGAGCAGGACTCTCTGCAGCTTAGCAGTTAGGGCACAGAGCTTAGAAAGAAAATCCTGGGTGACAGCCTTTGCTTCACAGGCTGTTTCTGTTTTCTCCAGCCACTCTCCCTGCTCTTTCTCACCTGCTGACACTTGTTTGTGGACACCAGCTCACTATATGGGGAAGCATAATTTGTTGTGAAGAGTCTGATCCTGTGGATGTGTGTTACATGTGATCTGAGACGCCATCCTGGATCAAGACTCTTGTGGGACCTTGAGGCACGAAGGTCTTGTTTGGCCAGGATTACACACCTACTAGATGCTGAGCTTCTCGAACATGGGATCATATATCCTTCAGCAAAGGTGCAACAACTTGTCTCGCACGCAACCAAGACTAAGAGCAGCCCACCACCAGGAGCTGCCAGGGAGTAGCTAGCTTTAAATCTACACACCCTAGCTTGTATTCTAGTAACTTGTTCACCCACATCCTCAGGTCTGAAGATCTTCTCACCGTGACAACAAAGTCTATAATAACCTGTATTGCTCAAGTGTATTTGTTACTTCAGTGAAGTCAAAAAGCAGTTCTACAGAATCGCCTAAAAATAAAACAAGGTTTTCTTATTCTAATCCTGGAAGCTGTGACTGCTCAAATACCAGCTTCCCTTTATTATTCGCATGCTGCTTGTCCTCTTTAGGCTGATGCAGAGAACGTTACCCATTGCAATGCTACTCTGAAAATGGATCCAAGTATATACAGGTTGGGAATCCATCCAGTTTGCAAATGAAAGGCCATATTTGCTTGTTACCAGCCCACCACCCTGCGGCTTCTAAGCAGCAGGCTAAGCTCTTCTTTGATGTCCATCCTCACCACCTACACAGATAACCTACACATCATGCTCTTAAAGATATCCCTGCAAGCCATGTTAAGACTAGATGAGTGACACTAAAAGCATTAAGTGGCTTCAGCAATCTGTGACAACTGAATCTGATGGGTGAATGATCCTTCTTCTCAAGAAGTCATTTGGGAAAGCACTCCCTGTGCTTGGCTCACCTTCTTTTCCATAACCATCCCCTCCTAGACCTTGAAGCAGCTTCCAGAATGCGTTCTATTTAAAGAGACGTTTTCCCACAGCTGACAGGTAAAAACCATGTAATTTCCAACAATACAAGGCTGCATTTAACCAGGACCTAAGTATGGGGAACTCCAGAGACACCGTGGAGTGCTCTCACCCTGCAATAGGATCAGTCAATCAGCTTTACCCGTAGACTGGGGTTTATGGAAAAAGGAGAGATTTCTGCGGTAACTGTGCTGCTGGATACTATTCCTGGACTCTGGGCGTCTGTGTAAGTTCTGCGGGGTTCTTCCCGGAGATACCAAAAACCCTTCCCTAAGGTTTTCCCGTGTATAACTCTTCTTGCCTTACAGTGCTGCTTTTCTCTCAGTGAACAGAACTGACAGTTCTTTGCAGTACGCTGTCTGCCTAAGTGCAGTAAACTGTAAGGCAGAGGCACAAAAATTATGCTGCACAGGATAAAAGTCATAATCTGTTCCTTATACATGAGACTCTGCAGTGCAATCGAGTCCATTCTAAGCTATGTTTTAGCAGCCAGCAATACACACCAGTAGCTGCACTGTATGTCCCCAATTTTATAAAGCTGGCAAAGAAAATGTCAAGGATTGTTTTATGCACACTCTTACATGTAAGAAGATTAAGAACAAGTCTTTCAAGTTTTCAGAAAGAACAGAAAATCCAGCTTTAATCATCTGCCAAGATCCAATGTTCCAATACTTCTCATGAATTTATATGCTTGTCTACCCACATACTTCTAAGCCAGGTCATTCAAAACTCAAAATAGTATCATAGAATCATAGCCTGGAAAAGACCTCTAAGATAATCAAGTCCAACCGTAAAATATTTCAACACATAATGAATTGATCGTAAGAACAAATGTAATATAGTATGAAAGGAAAGTAAAAAACAAATATATGTACTACTAGTTACTAGCTTTACCTCAGATCTAGCCAGGTGTTAGAGCTAAGCATAAGGGAGTATGAGCTTCCTCCCCTCCTTTGTTGCTTCTATGCTGTTTCTGAAATCCTTTTCTATATTCAGGAGAAAACACTGTAATACTATTGATGTTCTACATGTTTTGTGTGATACTTTGATGTAGCTCATTCATTCTCCCTGAGTTTCAGTTAATAATATTCATTACCAACCTTGCAGAAAATACAGTAACAGTTTTGCTCAAAATGGCCAAGAATTTATAAGCATTCATTTACCCTCAGTAGTCAAACATCCAGAAAATAAAAACTGTATCAATCACCCTCCCATTTTTTTCATTCTAAGAAAATTTGTGATCAGCTTCCATTTGCCTAGCTGTTTACCCCCTGGCCAGTTCCCCTCCAGGATTCTGCAAAATCCTGACTGCAGCACAGCATTCGGCACTATAGAAACGCACTGGACCAGTGTGCCGAAGCAAGTGAGCCAGAGAAAGGGCCAGCATGCTATTCTTTTCTCATCGTAGCCGAGGGAGCAAGTGAACAAGCTGTGCTGGCTTTACTCCATAGGCATCAAGTGGAAGCCAAGGCCATCTCCATTTAAGGGAGCTCTCTTACCATTATTGCGTTCTTGTGAACAACAGAGGATAGGCAAAGGAAAGCCAAAAATGCAATGCTCAAATAATTTGTTTCAGGATATAAAGGCGGTACAAATATTGTGAGGGTGTACATGTAAACAGCATAAAAAAACATCTGATCTAAAGCATTGACCACCAAAACCAGCTTCTCCAAACAAAAACTAGTATTAAAGCAAATTGCCAGACAAATAGAGCAAATGCCTTCAGATCGTATCTGGGGACAAAGGATTTTGTTCTGAGAAGAAAGCAGACTCTGTCCATTCTTTTCTTTTTGCTGTCATACTGTAAAAATATTGACTACCCTCAATTCACTTGACTAGTTTTTCAATAGCATAGTCATTCGTTCCTCTCCACACCCATATACCTTTTCTCTTCCTCTCATATTCATAATCAAAAGCTAAAGTCAAATAAAAACTCCTGTACAACACCCTATGGAAAGCAGCTCTAACCTTACAGTATTAAAAAGGAAAATTCTAAGTCTGATTATTTTTTGAGTTTACAAATGTATCTGTTTACATTTAGAAACCTGAAACAGTCATGTTCACCTCTGAGGAACAACTCCCACCAGCGCTGGTGGAAGCGAACATGAACAGAGCAGCTACAGCAAACAAGCCGTGTGCCATCTGTATTAGCGTTTTAACTTGTTTCCATTTTTGAAGCACTGCCTACTCGTCTCCACTCACTGTGGTTTTGGTTCACATTGAGGAAATTCCCTGCACGTGCCAGCTGGACTGATTTTAGATGGAACGGAGCTAGCATAGCTACTCCAGGGGACTGCATAACGCGCTCCAGTCCCCAGTGAACAACCAGTATTTAGGACCCAAACAGAGTTATACCATACTAAAACAGTTAAGCTTTCTAAAGTTGAGGGGTTTTGCCTCACCAAGTTGTGTGAATTTAAATGTTATTTTAAAAACAAACAGAAGATTCAGTACTGAAATTTGATTTATGAGCCCAAATGAGTTATATCATATCTATGAGTTAATACAGCCTTCTCAGAGGTTATCTGTAAGAATTCAATAAAGCCTGAATTTTTAACTCAGCTTCACCACATTCAGAGGAAAAGCTAGGGCAAGAACAGGACAAAATAAGCTAGTGCTAGACACAATCCCAAACACTGCCATTTACAGTGCAGGTTAAAATTTCCAAGGTAAAGATGATGGCATCTACTGTAAGTGCACGTGTCCATCTGTAAACCAAGTCTGACAGAGCACATGAAGACAAATGTAAGAGATACTAAGCACTTTCACAGTTGAAGCTATATGAGATATTCTTATTTGCTGTAACAGTAAAGGAATTCCAACAAAAGCAATCCCTCGTAAGGAATTCTTAAATGATTCCTGTATTGACATATTCTTCAAGGAGCAAGTCTTAAAGGCACAGGAGCAGGCTGTCCCCATGTGCCACAAGACAAACCGGCAGGGAAGACGACCAGCCTGGCTGAACAGGGAGCTCTTGCTGGGACTCAGAGAAAAAAGGAGGGTCTACCACTTTTGGAATAAAGGGCAGGTGACTCAAGAGGATTACGGAGATCTCATTAGGTTGTGCAGAGAGGAAATCGGAAAGGCAAAAGCCCAGCTAGAACTCAGGCTGGCCACTGTTGTAAGGGGCAACCAAAAATGTTTTTACAAATACATTAACGACAAAAAGAGGGCCTAGGAGAATTTCCATCCCTTATTGGATGAAAGGGGGAATATTGCCAACAAGGATGAGAAAAAGGCTGAGGTACCTAATGCCTTCTTTGCCTCAGTCTTTAATAGTTGGACCAGTTATTCCCAGGGTATTCAGCCCCGAGAGCTGGAATACAGGGATGGAGAGTGGAACAAACCTCCCATAATCCAGGAGGAAGCAGTTAGCAACCTGCTGTGCCACCTGAACACTTACAAGCCTACGGGGCCAGATGAGATCCATCCAAGAGTACTGAGGGAACTGGTGGAGGAGCTGGCCAAGCCACTCTCCATCATCTATCAGCAGTCCTGGCTACCAGGGGAGGTCCCAGGTGACTGGATGATCGTCAATGTAATACGCATCTACAAGAAAGGCCAGAAGGAGGATTCCGGGAACTACAGGCCTGTCAGCCTGACCTCGGTGCCGGACAAGATTATGGACCAGTTGATCTTGAGTGCACTCACTGGGCATGTGAAGGACAACCAGAGGATCAGGCCCAACCAGCATGGTTCATGAAAGGCAGGTCCTGCTTGACCACCCTGATCTCCTTCTATGACCAGGTGACCCGCCTAGTGGATGAGGGAAAGGCTGTGGATGTTGTCTACCTGGACTTTAGTAAGTCCAGTGACACTGTTCCCCACAGCATCCTCCTGCAGACACTAGCTGTGCATGGTTCGGATGGGTGTACTCTTCACTGGATAAAGAACTGGCTGACTGGCTGAGTCCAGAGAGTGGTGGTGAATGGAGTTAAATCCAGTTGGCGGCTGGTCACAAGTGGTGTTCCCCAGGGCTCAGTTTTGGGTCCGGTCTTGTTCAACATCTTTATCAATGATCTGGATGAGGGGATTGAGTGCTCCCTCAGGACGTTTGCAGATGACACCAAGTTGGGTGGGAGTGTCAATCTGCTGGAGGCATCTGGACAGACTGGATCAATGGGCTAAGACCAGCTGTATGAGGTTCAACAAGGCCAAATGCCAGGTCCTGCACTTGGGTCACAACAACCCCATGCAACACTACAGGCTTGGAGAAGAGTGCCTGGCAGAAAAGGACCTGGGGGTGTTGGTCGACAGCCGGCTGAACATGAGCCAGCAGTGTGTCCAGGTGGCCAAGAAGGCCAAAGGCATCCTGGCTTGTGTCAGGAATAGTGTGGCCAGCAGGAGCAGGGAGGTGATCGTGCCCCTGTACTCGGCACTGATGAGGCCGCACTCGAGTACCGTGTTCAGTTTTGGGCCCCTACATTGAGGACATTGAGGTGCTGGAGCATGCCCAGGGAAGAGCAACGAGGCTGGTGAGGGGTCTGGAGAACAAGTCTTATGAGGAGCAGCTGAGGGAACTGGGGCTGTTTAGTCTGGAGGAGGCTAAGGGGAGACCTTATTGCTCTCTACAACTACCTGAAAGGAGGTTGTAGTGAGGCAGGTGTTGGTCTCTTCTCCCAGGTAACTAGCGATAGGACAAGAGGAAATGGCCTCAAGTTGCATCAGGGGAGATTTAGATTGGATATTAGGAAAAATTTCTTTACTAAAAGAGTGGTCAGACATTAGAACAGGCTGCCCATGGAGGTGGTTGAGTCACCAGCCCTGGAGGTGTTGAAAAAACATGCAGATGGGGCACTTCAGGATATGGTTTAGCAGGCATGGTGGTGTTGGTTTGACCGTTGGACTTGATGATCTTAGAGGTCTTTTCCAATCTTAATGATTCTATTCCTACATACGTACATGACAATCTCCTGAAGTCACATCATTTCCTCTCCCCCATTTTTTTTTTTTTTTTTAAAAAGCCCTCATGTTTACAGAGTACAATCTTTCAATTTGATTTGACTGGACACAGGGCCTAAACTGCATGCATCTTCCCTGGTGCTGCTGGGAGACAGCCCTTGGAATCGCATTTCAAGTCCTGATGAATGTCAGGGAGGGAGAGCTTGCAAGGCCAAGCCACTGCTAAGGCACTAGTTGGTGTTGAGGTCATGCTGATGAAAATATTGGTCTAGGCTAACTGTTCTACAGTACACTTCCCACTTTTCACATGTGGGTCCCCTACATAAGAGACACATCTTGACTTTCAGGATGCACCGTCAAACAGGTACTTCCGAGAAGCGTCCCCCTACGCAAGAGCATCCCTTCCAAGGCCTTAAAAAAAGTTTGAAATGAATGTATTTGAGCCAGCAAGAGTAAGCAATTAAAGTTTTATTCATGATCATTTACATATGACTAAAAATGGTCACCACAAAATGCAAACTTTCAGTTACCTTGTATTTAGCAGTGAAAATAGCCATCTCTTCATAGTAAAGCACCAAGGAGCACATCACTGAACAGTCAGAAACAGATTCCATGTATCAGTTTTTCCCCTTACAATGTACATGACAAAACTGAAGATTTTAGAAAAGTCTAAAAGTTCCAGAACAAATTCTAGAGTCACCTGAGTGCTTGGCAGGAACAGTATTATTTAGTAGCACTTATACTACCTGTAGTGGAATTTACATAAGTTTTTTTCCTCAAAAAAACCACAGAAAAATGTGCTCTTTTCACAAAACTGAGACAGACATAATTGGGCCAAATATTGGGTTTTGTATTTTCAATGGGAGCCAAACAGAACAGTTTGCTAGTAACGGTATCTACAACCACTGTAACAGCAGATGTCAAGAGGAAAGGAAAAAAGTCAGCTCATCACAGCCTGATTGGTAAGGCCCAACTGCTTACAGGCACCTATACCCACTATTCCACTCAGCTTTTTCCATTACTTTTAATTAGCATTTCATTCAAACACACTACATTTAAGAAGACAACATGATTTTTTAAGTTACGTGAAGTTGTGTACATGGACAAATACATGTCCACAGTTTTGGTAGTCATTTAAAGCTGTAAAATTTATATGTAAAGAGTCCTACGGATCCCATTACAGATTTAAGAGAAATAATCAGAATCAGTGTTACAAACAAAACAATGTTCTAACACATAAACCAATACAGTTATCAAATAATTCATTAGAGAATAAAATTGTTATACAAAAAGAGAAATGGTGCCTTTTTATCGCTTCAGAACAGCAAATAAGAAGGCAACATTAAGAAAAGTGCACAGCAGAAAAGAATTGTTCAGTTTTCTGAAAAAGTTTAATTTTTCTTTCTTGTCTGGAAAGATATTGGGTTAGGATTGCTTATATTCTCTTCCAGATCAGTCTCTTCTTGAATTAGTTCTCAGTAAGGCGCTTACTCTGACATGTAGGAACGATACATCAGGGCCACGATAATTGCCGCTATTGCTGGGATCACCCAGTTGGACCACGAACTAGAAGGAAGTTTTTGAAACAGCAGTTTAGGAAGTGACGATCAACAAGTTCAAAAAAACAACAAAAAAATAATTGCTTAAAGAAGTTCTTCCTCCCCGCCCCAACAAATGCTTCAACATTAGGGCAACACTTAGGGCAACCTGGGCTGGCCAGTAATACTCTAGCCAAGTAAAAAAGCTCATACTGTTGGGGCTTTGTACTAGAGCTTACAAGAAGTTTGCTTAATAGAAAAGAGTAGGACTCCAGACACAGTTAAAGTCACGGCATGCTGCCCCGCACACCATTAATTCAAAAGCCATTTCAGCAGCAGCATCACACAACACTTTCAACCACCCAGGCTCCCCACTCAGAGGAGCATGGAATCATCCTCTGAGGTTTCAGCAACAGGCAACTGTCAGCAGCACGTAACTAAGAAGTTTTATTCAGTACTGTCCCAAGGTGGCTTTTTCCCCCCCTCCCAATTCTGACAGATTTTCCTTCTTATAGACACAATCCTCTCATTTCCCTTAGATGCAACAGTTGTAGCAAATTTTAAAAGTGAGGCATCCATGTCAGTAAAAAAAGTCAGCAATGGCACCAAGTGTCTTCTATTGACTGGACAGCCTCCAAAAAGGAAGGCTATTGTTGTGCAACGTAAAACATTCAGTAGAGACTGACACATACCAAAGAGAGAAAAAAATCTAGACAGTAAGCTAACATGCTTGTAAAGTGGTAGACAGATGCCAACTTGGACTTCACGTAGAACAGAAATTTTCACACACCACCCTCTGACATCTAAGCTTCCAGCAGATAGAAGCTATGCAGCTTTTTAGGCTTCAGAAACATAGTCATGAGGAATTTTAAGTTTGACAACAGGTGTCATACTATACCTGGAATTAGACTGAGTAGTGGTAATAAGAGTTTCCTGGAAAGCAAAGCATAAAAAGATATTTATGTCAGGCAGACATCCCTCTGAATCTTAACCATCCCCTCAATTTCTAAAAACTCATTAAGTGGGACTAATTTAAAAACAACTTAGTGCATTGCATTTGGAAAGCATATCTACTACAACAGACTGTTGTGTTAGAAGCTAGCTAGCAGCAGTTTCTGTAGTCAACACTGCATCAGAAGTTACTAAAAAAAAAAGTATCATCACAAGGAATTTTCCTGCAAGTTTCCATGAAGCTAACTTCAACCTCAGGTTTGAGAAACTTTGAAAAGTTTTAGTTGCCTAAAAGGCAAACAACCCTTACTTACCTCAAATCTAATTGAAAAGACTCTGAATTAATACACAGATATTTTTTACATGGAACCTACATGAAGAAAGTTACCAATTTACATCCACAAGGCTTATTAAACTCAGTTTTTTAGTTTCAGATGGTATAAGAATCAGTCAAATTGTTATAGTTGTTTCTGATACTGATTTGGACTTCTTGTTGAGTTTCCATAGAAAAAGCAGCACTACAAGATCAAACCCCAGTTGGGTACACATGCACAATTTATATGAAGACTTATTAATTTGAATACTAGTAATTGCACATGGCCTTAAGTGCATTTAGAAGATCCAAGCATTAAAACTGTACTTAAATTTAGTGGTACAAGATCCATCACTGAAAAATTAATTGCTTCAATATCAGAATATTTGCAATTCATTTAAATAGCAAAAGATTCCCAACGTCCTCACATAGGTTCAGACAGGCTACTTTTTCAAACCCCCTAATCATCAGAGGCTTACACATGACAAATACCATGCATAAAAGAATAAGACTCAGATGATTACATCTATATTGGTTTTGTCAACGCTTCTGTGAAAAACTAATCCCAATGCCAAACAGTGCGGAGCAGCTTGTGCCCACACTATCAAGGCTAACGCCTGCTACGACACACTTGCCGCATCCAGTGCTGGAGGACGGTTCTCCCCACACCAAGACAGTAAGAATACAGCCCAGCTCATATTGTTTTTAAACAGTATGACACTGGGCACGTACACCAAGGGTACTTTAAATACGGTGCAAGGATGAGCAGGCCCTTTGAAAGCACAGGACCTTCTGACGGGTCCTGGAGGGCCAGGGCACGGGGCATAACCTGTCACACTGCGCACCCGGGGCCCCGCGCGCAGCGGAACTGCCTTATCAGCTACGCCCATGCGTCCTGCTGGAGGAAAGCGCTCCAGCTTCCTTCTGTAATGATGGAAAACACACATGTAGCGTAGATAACTATGACCTGCTCTAAAACAAGGGACTAAGCCAAACAGGAGGATAGTAAAAAGTCGTTTGGATACATCTTAACGCCCAGTTTGCAACACTTTGGCTAAGCTAATATTTTAAGTACTTCAGTTGAGTAAGTTCCTGTGAGCTTAATCAAGAGATAGTATACTGCAGCTTGCACCGGGCAGTCTGCTTCTCAGTTGCGTTTATTGTTGCTGCTCCTACAGTTTAAGTGTAAATTGCCCTGAATTTCAAAAGAAATCGGAATGCAGTTGTTGTTCTTGGTGGGAAGAAACTCTGAATTCCAGTCACCACTCCATTTCTTGTTTTCATTAGTATACTAGTTCCAGTTCTTAATTAAGAATAAAATTAATAACTGCTATAGCAAACCTTTCAGTGTATATAGTTTTTTTAACTTTCTCTCCTTTAACTTACTCATATTATTGGAAGATCTTCCAAAAGTCGTTTCCTAAAAGTAACCTCTCAAACAGCAAGACTAAGATCCTATTCCTACTACACTTCATTTAAAAATGATCTTTAACTGCTTCCTCAGTGCACTGCTGTACTGTTGAGCCAGCCCTGAGTGAACATCCTCTATACACACAGCAGCAGCAACTGTACAAATTAATCCCCAATACACTTGCTCCTTTAAGGGACATCTAAATTTTGTAAGTTTGATAGTTGAGTGCCAACACAACTTTACTCTATTAAAGATAGAAAAAAATAGAAAATAAGTGAAATACTGCATTGACAGGACACTTGGCAAAATCTGCTAAAACAGTCAAGAAGCAAACAGTGTTTTCACCCTTGAAAAGGGTTCACAATTGCAAATTAACTCATCTGTAATACAGCAATCAAATGCCCCTACATTCTCCAACTGCTAGTGGTATCCATGTATTAAGCATAACATTTTTCCCCACAAACACTTCTTAGTTTAATCCATTCTGTCTATAAACTGATTTTTTTCTTAAACTGAATACTAGAAAGCCACTGACTGATTCTAGACTCACCTTTTTGCTGTAGTGTAACGCCATCACACTTAGTAACCTCCTGGTTACCAATTAAAGAAAAGAACAGCTAACAGGAAAAGTAAGTTGAAGCCAGATCAACAGGTTTAACAGATTTATGACCTGAAACACTACACTTTAAATCGAGCTGAATTATTTTTGCCTCTGGAGGTATACCATTTAGAGAGACACACTATCCCCAATGCCCAATGGCATTTCAAGAAACACACTTACTGTTGGTTTCTGAAGCTTCCCTCTATCATCCTGCAAGAAAACAAGCAAAAAAAAAACACCCCATATTTAGAGAGTAACTCAAAGCATTCAAATAACATTTATCACTAAATTAAGTTTGCAATTCTATTCTGATAATGTGTACCTATTTTTACCTAGGAAACAGACTTGCAAAAGAGTAGATGCCACTGTATGATTTTGAGCTACCATAAACAAGATCACTTCCTTAAATAATACTTCTCAGTGTACAATAAAGAAGTGAAACTCCAGTCTCCAACATATTTCATTATTTCTTGTCCCCATGATTTTGCATTTCCTTTGTCTCTAAACAGTACATATATCCTTAGCTTATACACTGATTACAATCGTATTAGTTTCCTTCTACCTAGTCTACTCATACTGTCACGCAAAGTCATCTAACTAGTTTTGTTCCAACGTCCAGTACAAAGGTTCCAAATTCTGTGGATCTTTCATAAAGTCAGGAAGTCATAATTGAAATAGTCACATTCAACACAAAAAAGCCCAACGTATATAATTTTGACAGTGCTGTACTTGTACATGAAACTATCAAGCTGTTTGTTTCATGTCACATGAAAACAGGCACTTGTCAAACACAGAAGAACTGGACTAGCAGACAGGTTAAGAACAAGTTTACTGGCATTAACTGCCATCTGAAATAGATGACAGGCCTGCAAGCTTACAAACGTGCATCAGAGCTGAATTATTTCGTGTCAGGAGAAGCTACAATATTAGTATTTATCAAGAGAGGACCCAAGACAAATACAAGATAAGGAATCTTACTTTGAAATATGCTACTCAAGACAGTGATATTTACCCCAAATGCAAGACAAAAACACACACAAAACAGACAGAAGAGAAAAAGAGAAGAGGTGGAGATGGGCAGCAGAGCAGATGGGCACACTAGCAGCCCAAGTCTCTAACAAGTGGTTTTCAAGCACTCAGATGCAGGAGAGCTTAAATAAGGCCTATCTGAGGGAAGCCAAGGCAGCAGCAGCTCTGTAGCTAGAAGTAAATCCTACAAAGGTTGCGGCCACAGAAAGGTGCTTGTTAGAAGTCCAGGAAATGGCAAGGCCAGTATAGAAAAAAGGAAGTGACAGATGATCCAGTAGAACTGATCACAAACAATGCTGACAGCTACAAGTAGGGGACACAGATACAGCACAAAATGGGGGGACCCAGAGAGGGGAAAGACAGAGCATCAAACTACAAGAAGCTTAGAGCAGCCATTTTCTAAACATACATGTGAAAAGCCTGAACTGTACTTTCAGATCCAGATGGAAGTCTGGCATATCTACTTACCATGGTGAAAGAGGCTGTCAGTAACCACTCTACGTATTGACATAAGCAAAGGTCTAGACATTCTGACCTAGCATCTTCAGGGGTTATAGAGTCCCACTATAAAGCTCACAGGATACACCAGAAATGGCATGATTCCATATTCAGTTTATTCAAGAACTAAGCTGTAAAATATTTCAAAGCAGCTAACATTCAGATGCGACCATCCTTATGCTACACTAATCAAATCACTTCACATTAGGGGAACCTATGTCCAGTTCAGGTCCATCCACCAACAGCTGCAGGGATGGCATCCAACGGAACCAGCAGCTCTCCTTTATTTTGAAGTAAATTACCAGAGAAATAACTAGATGCAAAACCACTACAGTAAACAGCAAATATTGGTATTCTCACATACTCACCGGATGAAGTTCCCCAACAATAAATGTTTCTGACAGTGTCCTTGCATCTGTGGAATGGCCAACATCTTCGAAGTTCTCAGTAGCATCTCCCCCAGCTTGCTCCCTTAGGACCTCTTCACCACCTGGGTGCTGCAATTTTGAATGAGTTTGAATTTGCTACCGAAAACCACTCCACATTCTAAAAATGGAAATTCTTCATTTCTACATTTCTAAAAATAAAATAAAATAAATTGTCCTTGCAAAATCAGCTGCTAGACTTCTCAGAGCAAACATAAGCTTCTCAGAATAACTAAAAAGCTTTATGTATTCTCTGAAGCCAAAACCAAGGAAGCGAAGTCTCTATCAGAGACAGAGCAGTAAGAGGCATTACCCCTAATAACTAACATTTAAAACATTAGGGCAAACAGTCAGTCTCTTAATAGCCCAACTATTATCTAAAGTTACATGCTGTGTTCTCACTTCTGCAGGAAATGTGTATTTTTATTCAAACAACCCTTTATACCACAAAAAGATAAAAGCCAAAAGGTGTAAGTTGCAGCAAGAACATTCCAGGTAGATATAACAAAAAAAGCTATTGACAAGAGCAGCAGTCAAGCACTGAAGGAAGTTGGCAAGGGAGCCCACAGAATCTCCATCCCTTGAGGTTGCCTAGCCAAGGTGCTAAGGAACCTCACCTTCAAGTTAATCCTAGTCTGAGCTGGCAGTTGGACCGGGTAATCTTCAAGGGTCCTTTCCAACATACATTACTGTACGATTATTTAGTAATCCAGCGACTTTTGAACTGCTTAAACACAACTGAAAGCTTATACAAGACACTAAAGTAGCAATTTGGTTTTAGCAGACTATGGAATCTGAAAACCACATTGCTGATAAAACCCTTGAGATGGCAGAGAAGTTGTCTCCCTGTGTCCGCCGACACCTCAAGCCGTCACCATTCCCTTAACCTAAATCCCTGTTCTCCACTGACTTTGATTCTTCCCCAGGATGCACTTTCAGGATTGCATGCAGTTCCACATTTCCATCCATCATATACCTCTGTATGTACTGCAAGATGTATCACATCTTCTAGTTCAGCGAATTTACGCAGCTTCAAGTTACTCATTTATGTAACAGATAAGTAACATGCCATAAAAATTCACCACTCAACTTTTCAGTAGGGAACTACTACATAAACACCAGGAATGATTAGATAAGCAAGTTGAAAACACTTTATTACTACTGCCTCCAATTAAGGCAGCCAAGTTCTAACACTTTACCAGTGACAAGAAATAAGGCTACAGAACCTCAACTCCATTTTTAATACTTCTGACTACAGGATCTAAAATTATGAAAATAGGCTAAAGTTCTACTATTTAGGGTCATCTTGCCTGGAGTATAGCTGAACAGAAAGGCTATGCTTAGACAGTAAATGAAAGAAATGGTATAAACATTGCTGCTATTCTAGACAATTCAGGTTAGCATTTACTTCAAATCCACCATGTCAACCTCCTATTAATTCTCTTCCAACAAAAATAAAACTTGTTCATACACGAAGACTTGTGCATCAGGAAGACACTACTACTACCAGTTGCCAGCAGTACCAGAACTCCAAAACTTGCATTATTTTAATAGATTAAGAAAGTTTGTTTTTTTTAAAAAAAAAAAACAAAAACAAACAAAAAAAAAACCCCACAAAACAATCCAACTCTTTTTCTAAAGAGCCAAGATACCACAGCTAGAAGGGTAAGGGATCCCTACAATGACTAAGCAAAAGCAAGATTAAGCAATCGACAGAAAGATTAGGCACGGCAGCTGAGCCAAAAATGGCTAAAAGAGTGCATGCAGAGTAAAGATTATGCAAGCAGACGTACAAATATCGCATGCTCACCAAAATCCTGCCCTTGAATCCGTCCTGATAAGTATTCAGGGAAAGCACTGGACAAGAGTTGAGAGATCACTCGAGTTCAGTGCCTCGAAATGTATAGTACATTTAAGAAGTTGAACTTGGGTCCAACAGGCTTTCCCACATATTGCTACAACTAATTCTTCAAGTAACTCCTTCAGCAACATGGGGTTTAGGGTTTTGTTGGGGTTTTTGGTTTTGTTTTTTGTTTGGTTGGTCTTGGTTTTTTAATACCTTACTAAAGAATTGTGCGCCCCAAAACAGAAAAATGTATGAAGAACATATGAAGAAAAGAAGGCAAAACTCCTTGGAAAACATGCTTACCAAAGAAGACATCAACAAGTAGCAAAAGGCACCAAAGTCAAGCTACCCACAAAGCACTGGTAGCACGAGTAGCATGTAGTATCGTACTCATGCACTCAATGCCAAACCCCACTCGTACAAGTAAATAAACCACTAGTTACTCCAGCAAGTTGTCAAGATCACATGGTTTACACTAGTTCCCCCCAAAAATCCACCAGCCAAACAAGTGGATACCTACCAGTATAACAGCATCTACATTAAAACTGTTTCACAGTACTTTAACAAACTACCTGCAAGTTGCTGACTACAGAATGATCATATACTGGTGGTATTTTTTCCTCACATCAGCAAGACTAAGGTAGAGACAATCTCACACAGAGTTCCCAACTTAAGCCAATTAGCAGATGTTGTTACTAGTAACCTACCAGACATACACAAAAGTACTCTGAAATTAAACACTTTTCTTTTAGATGGCACCTCCGCTTGAAGAGGCAAACTTGCAAACCCTCTGCAAACAACTAGCATGTAACACAAGCAATTAATGAAAAGACTTCGCCTCCCCTAATGCAAGGGAGCAACTCAAAGGGCAAGAAGTGACTTTTCTAGCAAAAGCTGAGCTTTTTGTATATGGTTCAATGAGTTTCTCAAAGTTTCTTTATACGTTTTTGGGCCTTTTTGACACTTCTGCCTGGTAAACAAAGCTTGCTACCAGAATTTCTACTTTAACAAAGAGCCTCTGGAGAGACCCTGGAACGGGAAAGCCCAGGAGACTATACAGATAATGACTCCTAAGCTGGGTACAAATAACTAAAGTGGTTTTGCAGGTCAAATTGCAGTTCAAGAAAAATGAAAAGGCTCTTGCTGGTAAGTTAAGCTAGTCTAGCTCATTCCTAGGACATTCCCATTACAGTAACACAGATATTTAAGTTACACGTGTAACAGAAGTCTGTGCAAAGCCAGCACTAGTACTTGGCACAGACCAGTTCCTAACAGCAGCACGTTAGTAAGGTCTAGATAAAGAAGATAAGCAGTTAAACTCACTGCTCTGATCTGGGTCAGAAGTCTGCAATTACTTCATCCTGAATGCCTGTCACCTCTCCTCCCCCTCACTACAGTCATGCAACTTTCTCAGTACCATAGTTCAAGACCCTATTAATGTATAACTACTCTAACTCACAATCCCTGCCCCCTCCCCCTTCCCATACTGGGACAATCAAATCCAGGGTCCAATTTAACTTTGGGGGAGATCAGGAAACATCTCCACCAGTAGCAGTCTTTATGAATTCACGTTTTGCTTTCTGCACTACAGGGAATGAGAAGCAGAAAGGAGCAGCAACAGAGCCAGAAACACACAGAGAACCTCAGCGTTATTCTGCAAGACAGACAGACGAACGCTTGTTCTTTTTAAGGGCACATTCATGTAGTCCAAAGAGTCCTCCACATTATTTCCATCACCTATTTAAGTTACAGGGCAGAAATTCTGTACTCATCTAAAATTTTAGGAGCCTAGGAGAGAAGATCTCTTTCCGAGAGTCATGTATGTTTGAAAACCATCATTAGGGTTTTAGATGAACTGCAAAAGAAACACGCAATAGCTGGGTGCCCCTTTCCCTACTTAGAAAACAATTACAGCTTGCCGCATCTTGCATTAAAGAGTGCAAAGAAGTGCTATTTTTTTCAAAGCGTTTTCAAATCTTGCTGCAATTTTCAAATCTTCCTGCAAGCTTCATCAGAGCTTAAGGAAGTGACAACACCGGTTTTAATCCTTAGACTAAAAGGTTCTGCAATGAAAATTCACATGGTACACTAACAGACTTTAAAACGTGCTAGTACTGGCAGCTTCTGATGCAAGCTATTCATTACTTTAAACATGGAAGGCATAATGCTACTCCTCCACAGTGTCATCATACTGGATGAATGTTAACTTATAACCACATAGTGAAGAGAACATCTTTCATTCTGACACAGTAAACCAATTGTTTTTCTGCACTTCATTTGATCAGCATTACAAAACTCTTTTTGCGCGAGCTGTCCATTTTGTTTAGAAACAGTGCTGCGAAAGCACCTTATGAAAAACCCATTTTTATTGGCCACTAATATTTTCACTAAATTACGAGACCACCAACAACTGATGTAGCCTAAACAAAGTCTGTATTGGACGAATATTAAATACATATCATAGTTAGCTTCCAGAATAAGGAACTAGTCTCAGATAGAGATGTTCTTATCCTTGTTAGCTTCTCTGCCTAGCTTAAGGCATTCAACCAAGTTCCCACAAAAGCCACAGGGAAGACTCACCACAACAGGAAGCAGATCAAGACACTGATCATTTTATTGTTATTTTTATAGCCCCCAGCTACTCTTGTTTAGCTCATTAGATTGATGTCAAAGCCTGACTATTGGGATTGCTTTATTAAACTCTGGGAAATACTGTCAAGCTTTACCAACATACTTAACCCATTAATTGACATTTAGTATTATTCACATACGTAATTATTTGTAATATGGTTATTACCATAGGATCCTGCAGTGAGTGCACATACATTTCTACTAGCTATTTTCCCTTAAATAATGGAGGACCTGAAACTATGAAAAAGGTTTCCCAAATTTTCTGTAATACAGGTCTGACAGCCTTTGAATGAAAAAGATACTAAACAAGTTTCTAGTCTCAAGAATAGTCTGTCATGCCAAGAGCTTTCAGATACTACAATCCAAAAGCTGAAGTCTCTAGATTTCCTATCCTAGAGGATATACTTGGATAATCAAAGAAAATTCAGATACATAAATTCAAGCAACAAAGTTTTCCTAAGATCTGCCATTAAAAAAAAAAAAAAAAAAAAAAAAAAAAAA
>Ga0065711_1001507_pt1 | contig 46815 bp, 17 predicted proteins | sample Hoacrofraction12_FD_59098 | JGI IMG/M metagenome (GOLD analysis project Ga0065711, IMG submission 59098) | Hoatzin crop microbial communities from Cojedes, Venezuela - Epithelial fraction 12 v2 (version 2) | ecosystem: Host-associated > Birds > Digestive system > Esophagus > Crop | place...
TGAAAGGATTGAGAGCAGCTCTGCTGAGAGGGACTTGGGGGTACTGATAGACGAAAGGCTGGACATGAGCCGGCAATGTGTGCTGGCAGCCCAGAGGGCCAACCATGTCCTGGGCTGCATCAAGAGATGCATGGCCAGCAGGTTGAGAGAGGTGATTCTGCCCCTCTACTCTGCTCTGGTGCAGTACTCCACCTCACCTGGAGTACTGCATTCAGCTCTGGAGCCCTCAGCACAAGAAGGACATGGAACTGTTGGAGCGGGTCCAAAGGAGGGCTACAAAAATGATCCGAGGGCTGGAGCACCTCCTCTATGAGGACAGGCTGAGAGAGTTGGGCTTGTTCAGCCTGGAGAAGAGAAGGCTGAGGGGAGACCTGATTGCAGCCTTTCAGTACTTAAAGGGAGCCTATATGAAAGATGGGGACAGTCTTTTTAGTAGAGACAACAGTGACAGGACGAGGGGTAATGGTTTTAAACTAAAACAGGGTAGGTTTAGGCTAGATATAAGGAAGAAATTCTTTACAAAGAGGGTTGTGAAACACTGGAACGGGTTGCCCAGAGAGGTAGTGGAGGCCCCATCCCTGGAAACATTCAAGACCAGATTGGGCAGGCCTCTGAGCAACCTGATCTAGTTAGTGGTGTCTCTGCTCGCTGCGGGGGGGTTGGACTAGATGACCTCTAGGGGTCCCTTCCAACCCAAAACTTTCTATGATTCTATGATTCTGTATTTATAAATGGCCACTCATCATCATTTTTGACAAGTTGTTAGGCACTGGAAGACAAATACACTGTACTATTCTGAATTGTCCATGGAGTTCAGCTTCATGCTTGGGAAGTTTGAAAGAATGTACGCAAACTAGCCCACAGATAACAGCTGCTTCTCAATCAACTGATCTTTCAGTTATTTAACTAAAATTCACTCTTCAAACCAATCTGAGCACTGAAGTTTTGATGTTCTAATGTTGACCTCTTTGAGGAAAATCCTATGTTAAAGTAACAAAAAGATCAAAGAATACGCAGCCATAAAAATCTATACAGCTAGTATTTTATGTGCAGATGGTCATTTGCTATACATTAAGTGCTTCCTTGCAAGTTCCTATTAGCAACATGTGAATTAAAATTTGACCATTAATTTTTTTTTTTAATTTTTGTTGCTCCCTAAGGGCACACCCCACTCCTTTTCTCCCCTTACACTTTCACAGTGGTGACAAAGATGTGAGAACTGTGGATGTCACTTCAGAGTCTCCCTTTGGCACGAGCAGTCTCTGGCATGGACACAACACCTTGGCGGGTGCCTAATTCCCGAGAGCTGAGGGAGCACTGCTAGTTCTCTTGGTGGGAGGAGGGAGAGGAGGATGGATCTGGGTATTGGGTAACATGGCTGAGGAGGAGCTGTGGGAGCTGAACCTGGTGAGGGGTGGAAAGCCTGCCTTGAACAGTGGCCCCTTTCAGCAGCAGCAGCACAGCATCGTAGCCTTCCTCCTGCTCCATGGTAGGAGGCATGGTTGCTTGGCTGGTCTGTGAGTCTCATATTCAATGCAGGAGGCTTGACTGGTCTGGGGTAATGTAAAATTAGTTTACTGATAATTACGTCCTGCTCCAGGTGTGCCTTTTACGGTCCTGTGAAGCTCATGCCCAAGATCTGCCCAGCGAGATGTGCTGCGCTCTGCACTTGCGTCTCAGCAGTGGTCTAGATACACAAGGTGTCTGGCTTATTTCGTGGATGGACAGTAACGAAAAGAGATGGTGAGCTGGCCTGGCATGGCCTCTTGCATCACTGGATGTGCTAATGAGCTTCCGTAGACATGCAGGGTAAAATGCCAAGCATGAAGCCGGTTCCTCATTCTCTGAAAGTCCTGGAAAAATTACGATTTTTTTCCCGGTATCTTGTTTTCTAATAGGTTTCTGTTGAAGATGTGAAGTACTTCATATGCTTTCATTACCTGACAGTTTTCACAAAGCAGGCTTCTGGAGTTCTAGGAACTGTGACATTTTTGCAGCTTCTGACTTTGGATAGCAATGAGAGTGGTGTATATGTTTCCTGTCTATAGCTTCTATTAACCAGAGTTCCTTCAGAAACAAGTGCCAGGGAGTCTGCTAGGAGCGTCTTGAAAGATAACTTCTCAGCAAGAAGAGATATCTGAAAGTACTATCTTCTGGGAATCCCTAGTAAAAATATTCTTGATTGCACAGTTCTGAATGGCTCTCGTGGCAATTTCTGCTCTTTTATTTTGCTTGTTCAAATGTTCTTTCTTTTCCTCTGTCTTGAAGAATAGCCAGCCTCTTCCCAGGCCATCCAGTTTCAATTCATAGACTCTGTCTAGATACTTATTGATTCATCATGCCCATGGCTTAGAGACTTGCTATTTGTGTGGAATCAATAATGTAGAGGGAAGGTTGTAGCAGGGGAGATCACTCTAAAAGAGGGGATTTCACAGGACTAGACATGTGCCTTGTTAGCAGTTTTTTTCTAAAGGCCTGAGTTAAGTTCCTCCCGTGACTCTGCACTTCAAAGAGCTTGCCTGGGGCTCTACAGAAGCAAGCTGAAACTTAAAATTAAGATCTTTCGTTCAGAAGGTGAACTGTGTGCTGGGCCATCCTATGGAGTTTCTCTTAACTCATGTGGGGGAGTCTGAAGCACTGTAGGGAAGACCTAGAAGGCAGGGGTGGAAAAGGAGAAGGAAGAAAAAACACTAGTTTTCAGAAGGGCGAGTATGCATGCATGTGCCTGCAGTTTGTGGGAGGAATATTTCAAGGTATATTTGATAATTTGGCTTAACTGATGGATTAAGTAAAAATGCATTACAGTGCTGCAAAAGGGCTTGTTATGTATTATAGAAATATGTTACAGAATTAAAGAAGCTTTAAATTAGTACAGAGATACCATTCTATCCAGTCATGAAAATAGATAAGGCAAAGCAAAACAAAGCCAAAACAAACCCTAAAAGAAAAACATTGACACACCAACTAAAACTCTTATCTGTAAAAAACAACTAGCCATCCAACCAACTAACCAACCAGAAATCCTGGAGAGTTTTCAAAGTGCGGAATTTCAAAAATTAAATGCTTTTTATAGATAAGCTATGTTGAATTTCAGAACATATTTATGTGATAAATGTACACACACATATGAATGTAAAAAACTATTTTCAGAATCTTATGGTGTATTTTTATTTAAAAAACCTTTCTAGATGAATGGGTGCACAAGTGTACGTAGCTGCCTTTCTGTATAGAAGAGAGATAGAGAGTGACTCAGTATTATGAATATTATGTTTGGAAAAATTCTACCCAATGGGAATCTTGACATTGGCAGAATTTTTGGAAGTGCGTCTTGACCTCACTGAGTGGTTTCTATCAGGTCATCACTGAAGTCCCAGAGTGCTTCTGTTATAGTGTGTATGCTACATTTGATCAGCTTAATAGTTCTTCAGTACAGTTATTAAATAAGTGATGTTCTTATTCATCCTTAGGAAAAAATCTTTGTGCTGCTTACTTTGAAAGTCATTGCTTTCTCTTTCCTCTTCTTTTTTTGGTGGCATTTATTAAAGAATTTCCCAATAAATTTGGGGGGTTGTTGTTTATCTGACCTTGAAGAATCTTAGCATGGGGTGCAAAAGGGCCCTAAGCATAATTTTTTAAAAAGATCTTACGGGTTTGCATGGCAAGGTTTTGGTAGTGGGGGGGGTATAAGGGTGGCTTCTGTGAGAAGCTGAGAGAAGCTTCCCGCATGTCTGATAAAGCCAGTGTCAGCCAGCTCTAAGACGGACCTAGTTAAGAAGGGGAAGAAAAAAACTGCAGTGAAACAGCAGTGTAGAGAGAGGAGTGAGATGATGTGAAAGAAACAACTCTGCAGACACCAAATTTAGTGAAGAAGGAGGGGGTAGGAGGTTCTTGAGACTCCGGATCAGAGAGTCTTCCCTTGCAGCTCGTGCTGAAGACCATGGTGAGGCAGGCTGTCCCCTGCAGCCCATGGAGGTCCATGGTGGAGCAGATGTCCACCTGTAGCCTGTGGAAGAGACCCCACGCTGGAGAAGGTGGATGCCTGAAAGAAGCTGTGACCCTGTGGGGAGCCCATGTTGGAGCAGGTTCCTGCCAGGACCTGCGGACCCGTGGAGAGAGGAGCCCACACCAGAGCAGGTTTGCTGGCAGGGCTTGTGACCCCATGGGGGACCCACGCTGGAGCAGCCTGTTCCTAAAGGATTGCACCCTGTGGGAAGGACCCATGCTGGGGCGGTTCATGAAGAGCTGTAGCCCATGGGAAGGGCTCATGTTGGAGAAGTCTGTGGAGAACTGTCTCCTGTGTCTCCCGTGAGAGGGACCTCATGCTGGAGCAGGGGTAGAGTGTGAGGAGTCCTCCCCCTGAGGACGAAGGAGTGGCAGAGACAACATGTGATGAACTGACCATAACCCCCATTCCCCGTCCCCCTGTGCTGCTTGCGGGGGGAAGGAGGTAGAGAAATGGGAGTGAAGCTGAGCCCGTGAAGAAAGGAGGGGTGGGGGGAAGGTGTTTTAAGATCTGGTTTTATTTCTTATATTCCTGCTCTGATTTGATTGGTGATAGATTAAACTTTCCTTTTCTCCCCAAGTTCAGTCTGTTTTGTCCATGACAGTAATTGGTGAGTGATCTCTCCCTGTCCTTGTCTCGACGCTCAAGCCTTTCATCATATTTCCTCTCCCCTGTCCAGTTGAGGAGGGGGAGTGATAGAGGGGTTTTGGTCGGCACCTGGCATTTATCCAGGCCAAACCAAAACAAAAGTGGAATAAAACATAAATATTTGGATAATGTAATTCATGATGACATTCAGGTGCTTAAATATGAATCGACCTTCTTGTTACTGAGATCTGTTACCTAAATAGGTTTCTGCACCTTAATAAATGAATAAATGCCTTAACTGCAGAAGCAGGATCACGCAGAAGGAGCTAGATGTGTGTTGAGATGGAAATAGACCACAGGGACCTAGCTGCATGCTTCTTTGGGAAGAGGAAGGCACACAGAGGCACCTAAAGTCCACTAAGCTGCTTGAACTATTTTCTAATAAGCGTGAGAAGCCTGAAAGCAGGCTGTTCAAAAGGACTATTGAATTTACCTCTTCACCTTGTTACACTAATCCTATTTTGTAAAGACTCCCATACACAGCATTTTTCTTAAGACATTACTTCAGGTGAGGGTTGTGTGCCAGAGGGTCATTCAAATATGTGGGGGTAGAAAAAACCCTATGTTTCTTTTTTCACTGATGCGTCCCTGAGAACATGTTAATTTGTCACCTGGTACAATGTACCCTGAGACCATTTGGATCAGCTGGAAAGAAAAAAAAATTAATAATGAGAGTCACTGAAGGAAACAGGGGAAACATATTCCCCATAAACTGTGTAAACTACAGGCTTCTGAAGCCTTGAGACTGAGGAAAAAATGTGTTTTTTTTCTGTATTCTGTCAGATGCTTAAGGCTGCTCTGAGACATGTGCTACTGCTTCTTGCTGAGTCGAGATATTTGGCAGAAGGCCCACAGAGAGAGTAGGAGAGATTAAAAAGTCTTTGTGCCAAATGTTCTTTTGAGTGCCTCAGAGCTGCATTGGTCTTTTTTCTCTGTGAAATCATATAATTAGTAATCTCAAACCTCAGCCTGTTAATTTACAAAATGTCTGCACACTTTAATATATCGTTTGCTTAACATGTTTGATAACAACCTCAGAGATACTGGGGCTTTTGACTTCTTGTAGTATTTATAAACCGCGCCTCGCCCTGGGTGTTTCTCTGCCAGCTCTACACAGGCTCGTCTCGTGGATGGTGTCAGCCCACAGCTGCTACAGAAGAAACGCGGGAAGCGTCTCACCAGCAAAAAGCAAAATGGCTCCATTTTTGTCTTGTAGGGAAACACGCAGCCTTCACTGCTGCCAGCGTCCTCTCGTCTGCTCAGCTGACTAGCAAACGGGTGGACACGGAGCAGTGGTTACACCCTGGGCGCCTGCGGTGGGAGGCAGTGGGAGACCTGGCTGGCTGCAGCCAGAGAGGTGAGCTTGTTGTGAGGGCAGGGCCTCTTCTTCTCCACCTCTTCCAGCGGGTGAACATATAAACAGCTGCAAGATCCTAAATGATAGCTGCTGGTGATCTTGTCTGTGAACACTCCATGGTTTTGTGATCCTAGTGATCATCTGATTTCAAAATTGAAAGCAGGACCTAGGGAGGACAACACTCTACGCTGAGAGGGGGTCATATGAAGAAGAGGAAATTATCCTGCAGGCTACCTGAAAATTAGTTGTCTTTTGAGTGCTTGTGTCTTTGGCTAAAAGTTTGGTGTGAAGGCGTCATTTATAGCTATTGCCATGCACCTCGAATACTGTGTTTAGTTTTGGGCCCTTCACTACAAGAAGGACATTGAGGTGCTGGAGTGTGTCCAAAGAAGAGCAATGAGGCTGGTGAAGTGTCTAGAGAACAAGTCTGATGAGGAGTGGCTGAAGGAACTGGAATTGTTTAGTCTGGAGAAGAGGATGCTGAGGGGAGACCTTATCGCTCTCTACAACTACCTGAAAGGAAGTTGTAGTGAGGCAGGTGTTGGTCTCTTCTCCCAGGTAACTCGCGATAAGATGAGAGGCAATGGCCTCAGGCTGCGTCAGGGGAGGTTTAGATTGGACGTTAGGAAAAATTTCTTTACTGAAAGAGCTGTGAAGCATTGGAACAGGCTGCCCAGGGAAGTGGTGGAGTCCCCATCCCTGGAGGTGTTCAAAAAACATGTAGATGTGGCACTTCAGGACATGGGTTAGCAGGCATGGTGGTGTTGGGTTGATGGTTGGACTTGATGATCTTGGAGGTCTTTTCCAACCTTAATGATTCTTTGATTCTGTTATTTTATGATTCTGTAATAAAGGCTCTGACTTTTATGAGAGAGGGGATAAGCTTATTTGAGTAACACTGGCTCACTGCTGCCAAAGGACTTATTGAATAAAATTAGCCTCAGTAAGGCCAGGAGGATAAAGTCAGATGGCTGTGAGCTCTCCAGGTCCAAGTTATCCTACATGAAGTGCCTCGTCAGTGGTTTTATGCTTGTAAAGATTGTGTGACCAGCTGGGACCGTGCCAGCTTCCTGTGTTATTCCAGTAAGTCTTTTCCTGTCTCAATGGAGATAGCTCAATCCTTAGTTCATTTCAGTGTGTAGGTTTTGCTGTGGGAATATCTGAGGCTTGATCTCGCAGGGTCATTAGTGGGCTTTTCTTGCGGAATGCTTATGTTGTAGTTTTCCTTGATTTTTTTCCAAAAGGGAAAAAGGCTTCCCACACAGATGGCTGTAACTGGTGGCTGGCAGACAAGCTGATGGGTTGAGATCTTTCTTTGGCACTGTGCAGAAAAGTATGCTTGGCATTGTGACTGTGGCAAACCATTCATTAGCTCAGTTTTCAAAGGCTACCAGAGATGCTGTCTGTGTAGTGTTGTCATATGAACTCTGCTTACCGTCCTTCACCCAAGTGGACTGACCTGGTTAATTGTATGGTAGGGGCAGCCCGATGAGAGGAGCTGGGCTAACATCTGCAGAATAAACACTTATCAAGAATTGCTCTTGTGATTTTAAAATGGTTCTCTCAGGAGAGAAAACACATTGAATCCAAGAAGCCTGGGAGGGACTGCAGTTAGCAGGATCTTTTGTGTATGTGTTGCCTACAGGTGGCACTGCAAAAATAATCAGTCCGAGCAATCAGCGCAGTTTTTTAACAATTCACCTGAGAACACGTCCCAAGATGCAAGAGACATCAGAACAAAAGAGAAATGAAAAACTCTGCTGTACTTTTAAGTTAAACTGACTGTCTAGTGGTGTCAGCAGAGCATAGTGTGTGCTCTCTCTGTCTGGACTTCTTCAGCAGGCAAGGTGACCAAGTGACTTTTAATAGCTATAGCTGAGGTGCAAGGCATGGAAATGTGAATGCAGTGAATAAGGTCTCAAAGCCCTGTAAATAGGGTGTGGTTGTAGGAGTTTAGTAGATATATGCGTGGGAAGGAGTTGTCTACATCACATTACCCAAATCAAGCAATAAAGAGATCTGCATGGCCTCTGACGTGGGATGGACTGTTTTGATCAAACAGGGCAACTCTTCTGCTTGACTCACTACAGTATTTTGCCTGTCGACAGCTATTGATCTGCTGATCGAGCAGGTAACCTGCCTAATATGAGAGAATTATCTTGACAGTCTGTGTACATTTCTTAGAAGCAAAGGTTGAAGGTTAAATGTGATTTTGCCAAATGCTGTCTCTGTCTTCCTTGCTCATTTTTTCTTTCAAAAAGGTTTCTAATGCTCGCATCTGGTAGGGGTTGGTGAATACAGAAGCTGAATAGATGTGAAGCTGCTGCGGCTCCTTGTCCTCAGGTTCTGCCAATGGTGAGGCTGAGTGTGTATGCTCCTTAGACATGTATGGATGGACATAAACACACACAACGTCACACACACAGTGTGCACAGAGCCGGCTGCACAGATCAATGCAGATGAAACAAAATGCTTTGCCTGGCACCCACGTTAATGCACACAGCAATCACACAGCGGGTGGCCCAGTCCTCTTCCCTTTCCTCTTCCCTGGCTGATTAAGACTGAAGTCTGCTAGTGGAGGGAGATACATATATATACAAATGCACAAAATGGATCATTCCAGTAGATGATCTTAAACACTCAGCCTGACTGGTAGCTGCCTGAGGTGACTCTGTATTGCCAGTTGCTTTCACATGGATTCACGAGCCCATGAGGTTTGTGATCCCATGCCAGTTGCAAGTAATCAGATCTCTCAATCTATCACAAACTAGTCTAGCTTAAATTTCCATAGCATTCACACATACCCACTCAGAGAAGAGCGTTGACACTCAAAAAAAGATAGAAATGGGGTTTAATGAGAATGTAGGATCATTTGCAATATTTTGAGCACAAGGCTCAGCCGGGCAAGCATATTGATCAGTTGCTGTTTATACTTCACTGGCCCCTCTTATCCTGTCCGCTTTGTTGACTCATGCTTGTTCCTCCCCGGTCCACCCTGACCCCCTCTCATTCCCTGGCCCTGGTCCTTCCACTCAACATCCCATGATGAGTTTCTCTTGTTTCCAAAAAATGTCTGATGGCAAATTTTACACAATCCCAAAATTCTGTTCCGCCTTCATCTGCTTACAGGTCCTAGACCCCTGTGTGCAATAACTCGCTTTAGTCTGCAAGGCTTTTCGAGGAGGCACTTTCTTGGATTGGCTCTTCTCGGTGGGTGTCCCACGAGGCCCAGGGGCTGATCGCTCCCTGTGGATGGCACTGGGAGCACCAGGTCAGGGTGCTCTGTTGGTGCTCATTCGCATCCTGGGGCTCCTCTGGACTCCCAGGGTCTTAGTATTCAGCCAAAGGCCATGCTAATGTGAGAGTTATTTAGCACATCCTCAGTGCTAGCTATTGGGAAAAGAAATGATCAAGAAACTTACCATCTTCTCACTATCAGAAAGTTCTCTCTTTAAAAGCAAAATTCGGTATTTGTTTTTAGTTGTACACTATGTTTGAACTACGTGAAGGTTTTAAATGTGTGTAGCATCAATGGAATAGATAGCTAAACAAATTTTTAAGTAGCCATGTGAAATGCAATGGTAGCGTAGAAGAACACAGCACAAAATTATAATTTTTCCCGCTGATTCTATAGTGCAACCCCGTGTGTCATCTGGAAAGTAAAGCAGCGTGAGTGCCTTTTGTGAGGTGCACCACAACAGTGGCATGCCTCATTGTCACCACTGAGGACACAGGAATTACTGCTGTGTCTGTAATTGATTTTTCAGTTCACTGGACAAACAGGAAAAGAAAAAAGAAAAATGCCAAGTAGGTTTTTTCCTAAATAAAATTGAATATTTTCTTTCTTTTTGAGAATTTTTACAATTTTAAAAATCCTGTAAGTTTGCCAGAGCAATAAAAAATGAAGTAAAAAAAAAAATTAAAAAATGTGGAAAGAATCCTTTTTTGCCCCATTCTGAGGATGCCTACTTTTAGGTTCAGTGCGTAACCAAATTTGACTAGATTTCAAAACCAGTTACACTGCTTGGGTACTGTGCTTTTAGTAAATGAACTGTTCAAATCTAATGACAGTTTAAAATATGATTTAATAATCTTGATTCATCATAATTTTCAGTCACATATCTAGACTGTATGTTATCATTTGCTCAATCACTGTAATTGATGCTACGTATGCAATCATCAGAATAAATACCTCAGTTGCAAATCCAGATGTCACCTTTATTGAAAACAAAGAATTTTAACTCTATCATTGAAATTCTGATCCAAAACCACTGATCAGACCAAACCCATTGATTTCAAAGGGTTTTGAATCCATTCTTTAAAGTTTGTACTTAGTAAGGCTCCAGTCAATGTGTGTCTAGCAGTGCTTCTCTGGGAGTCAGTGGCTTGCTGCATGCCAGAGGTAACGTGATTATGAGTGGTATGGGAGAAGCCTCTGCTTTTCCTGATGTCTGTGCTGCCAGTTCTTCTGCTGGCCCATGGAGCTGAAATGAAAATGTGCTTGTTTTGTGTTCACACAAGTAAGCTGAAGCTTGTGTTCCCAAAATCTTGTCTGCTTTTTTCCCAATTACACTAATGACAGGTCAAATCAAAGACTTTAACAAAAAGATTTGCATTGCTTATATTCTTAGATCACACAACTCCAGCGATACCACCACCATTGCTGACATAGTATGAATAAACTAAATTCAAGTTTTTCCCTACCAGCTGTTAGGTGGATGTAACAGAAAATATTGAAAAACACTGAATGAAGGAACTGGACAGTGTATTTCTTTTCATATAGCTTTGTCTGATGTTTAAACAGAGAAAGCTTAGATGTAAATCCTGGCTTAGCTGTGGTTGCATAAGATTTTGATTACTTACATGTGGCAGCTACTAACATATATTAAACTATGGAAAAAATGCAAGAATACTGTGTGTGCATGTGCGTTTTTGTGTGAAAGATTTTGCAAGTTTATTTGTATCTGTCCTGTCTACAGTGACACACGGAGACTGATATGACATATTGAAATTGCTGAAGTGTAGCAGAAAGATAACCCACATTTGTTTTCCATGTCAGTCAGTATGAACAAAGCAAATAGACTGAGTGGATGAGAAAATCCACTTTTTTCCTGGTCACTTAAGAGCAGGACAGTGAATTAGAGCCTAATCTGGAAAACGACGCATTATAACCACTAATTTTATTTATTTTTCTGATATCAATAATCCCTCCTCACTTATTTGAATACTGTGGTATAGAATAGTGACAAATCACTCAGGGAAACGGATGAAACAGGTTGATAATCTGCTGAAATATTGTTTGTTTTTCCTTGCAGGTGGTTATTAAAAAAAAAGTAGTTTCGTGATAGTCCTCAACGCAGTTACTCACGTGGATATGGTTTACGTGAATAAAGACTGCTTATGTACCTACTTTGAAAGACTGAGTCACTCTAGTATTTCGTATCGGACATCTTCTTGATTGTACCCAAGATGATAAAAATGCCAAACTTTGTATAATATTAGATGTAATATGGATTGAAAGTCATGGCTAAGAGTAATTTTCATTCCTTATTGCTGATCTGTTGCTTCTTGTTTCAGCTGAAGCTTTGTTTTTGTGAAAAGCTTTAAAAACCACACAGACACAAGCAAACAAAGCTTTGCACACTTTACATGGTATCTCTGACCTCAGAGGGATTAACTGAAATGAAATAAAACAAGATACCTTTATGTTGTGTAAGAGCATGGAGCTGCAGTGCTTGTAAGCCGATACAGGAACAGAAGGGAGTAGTTGTGTATCCGTGGCTGCCTGCTCCTGCTGCTTCCCTGTGGCTAAAACTGCTCCTCACTAGTCTCTGCACCCAATTGTGGGAGCTCAACTGATAGAGAACTAAACAAGAAAAGAGGATGTTTCTCTGCCAGTCTAAATCCCTGGTGTACCATCGTCACCATCAAATGACAATTTTTATGCAAGCAAGGGATGAAGGAGTGAGGGAAGAGAGACAAGGGATCTTCTTTTTCTTCCAGTAGCTGTTAGTCGTTAGATGGGTTTAGCTGTGTCACCCAGTTGTGCCAGTGTCTTTGCAGAGAGCATGTAATAGAGCCTTTTTGGTGTTTTTTTTCACTGTTTGTACATGGCTGCTGAAATGATGGGGAACCTGAGGGCAGAAACAACCTGTGACTTTATTTCATCTGGTCTGTGGCAACACGATTTCTTCCTCTTTGTTAATGGCCAGTGTATGTGTTAGTGCATGACCTGCGCAACTTTCAGGAAAGAAAAGATTCAAATGGCCGAGCAGGTCGGTGTCAGAATCGAACAGGAATATTTCAGTGGTGAGGTGAGGAAATGGCAATCATAACAAAGAATGGAATTCAGAAGACTTAGGACTAAGGGCCATAACTTATGCACAGATGCACTGTGCAAATGTGACTGAAATCTCATTCACCTGAAGGAAAGAAATGTAAAGTTACCATGAAGGAAAAAGAACAGGTAGAATTTATATATATTGAAAGGTCTTTGCTGTGTACATTGAAACATAATCTTTAAGAGCATTCTGTTTTATGTAAAGTGAGGAATAATAACTGCTTAGCTTTATTTTTTCCAGGAGCATGGTTGTGAACACTTAAGTTTTTTGGTGTACCAATATCATACTGATTTATGAGATGGCTATTGATGATTTCACTACATGAAAAATGCTGTAAAAGTGGCAGGTTAATTACAGGATATACCATTAATGTGTGAGAGATGGTTATGTCTGTTTCCCAAGTTAGGCTCTCCTAATACAATGTTACATCTTCTGGAACATAATATATACATATACATATACATATACATATGTTATGCATAATCATCCGGAAAACTTCACAGTCTGTACACGTTGATATTACTGAGCCTCTTTCTTCAGTCCTTCTTCATGTTGATTTCAGGAAGGATTACTTGCATTAGCAGAGAATGCAGGACCGAGTGCTTGCAGTGGTTTTGAATAATGAATTTCTCTGGGATTCCAGAAATGACATTCAGTTCCTCAAATGTTTTCTGCAAAGCAAGCAGCACACTTTGAAGTCTGTGCTAGGAGAAGAAGAAACGAAACCAAAACGTGAATCTCCTGAAGTACTTTCCTCCTTTTGTGGAATGGTTCAGTGGCTTAATGAGGTTAATTTGTATTATGTTGTGGGAAATCCTTGATCTACTGTATAGGGGCTTTCATTTCACGTGAATGTGACAGATACTGTACTTACTGCACTAGAACTTAATTATTTGATAAAAGGAGCTAAAATCCTTACATTTCCTCTCAAGGAATATTCATTGCTTGCTCTAGATGGTAAATAGAAACCAGAGGATGGTTGGGCTAGATTTTCAACATTTGAAATACCTTTGTATAATTTTTAGGTTGTTTTGGTGTTATACCTAGGAAATTTCAAAGCAGCTTTATTAGGGATTCCCCAAATACTGTCAATAGTATGTGATGATTTTTTGTTCTCTCCCATTTTTCAGCCTTTGAAATGCTTTTCTGTATTGTACCTGCATGTAAGTGACCGTTTCACTTCATGACACTCTTTTTCCATGAAAGTCTTAAAATGCCTGATTTTCTCTCCCTAATTACTACAAACCAAGTCTTTAAAAAGATTTGTTTCAGTATGAACATTTCCCTCACAGCATTTTACAACCGCTCTTTGAACTGGCTTCCATTCAGATGGCTATTGGTGCACATAGTACTTTATTTTCTCTTAGCGGGTGTATTACGGCATTTCTCTACACCTGATAGAGCTGAGTCAAACTATTTAATAAGAGAGTGAGGAGACAAAATTTCAGGATCAGTGATACACATCAGAACACAAATAAGAACTGAAAACTAATTTAGTGAAAAATCAAGTGGGGTGAAATTCACATCCTACCACTAAAATTACTTTATTTTGTAGACTCAATGTCTAGGGTATTTTTGTGCCTTTTATAAAACACAAATAAGTGGATTTGTGTTAGCGTGTGTGCCTATAAGGTGTGTAATTGCCTTTCAAAATAAAAATCAATGTGGGCTTACAAAAGCAGCATCTGTTTGTTCTACTATATGTTAGACATTTGAAATACATCCTAGAATAATTTTTTCACAGTATTAAAAAATGAAAATCCCTTATAACAGTTTTATTGAGACAAATGAATGTATTTATTTAAATTGCTTTATTGGCATATATACCAGTGAAATTGTTTGGAAAATAATTAAAAGTATTTTTTACAGCAGGCTGTGCTGGTAGCTGTAAAAATGTTTGCTCATCATCAAAGGTATGAAAATATCAGAGACTGCAAAGTTCGGGCTAAGAGTATGAATTTTTTCATCATCCTCTATTGAATTAAGAATAATAAATATTAAAAAAACCAAAAAAGTATTTTTATGCAGAAAAATATTATTTTTTTTGTTTCCTCCGAGATTTCTGGTTTATATGTAACACTTCAGCATATCGCAATACAATGGATCATGGGTTAATTCGTCACATTGTGTTATATCATTTCAGCTGTAATACAGCATGTTGTGATAGAGTATAATCTAACCTGACATAGTATGATGCACTGGGTGATGACGCAGATCACAGACTGTTCAGTGGACTTTGTTCTACTGAAAAATGCATAACTGCCTGAAAGAAATGTCTAGTAGTTTATGTTTTGTTGATGTCTAATTGCTGTCTGTGGCTTTTGCCTCTAGGCACATTCTTGGGGTCCATAGCCTACATCAAGTTTGTTTTCTTTCCTCAGCCTTTTGGGAGCTGATACTGTGCGATAACTACTGAGTGGACCCAGTGATCAATGTTGGGCTCCTGAAAGCCTGTTAGTAGGGCCTTCTCTTCGTGGAAGCTCTTGTTTATTGCTTGCCATGAGGTATATAAAAGTCAGCCGAAGTGTGTAGTACACGGGATTTGCTTAAAGCATACAGAAAGTGAAACAGCAGAAGGAACAGAGGGACTTAGGGGTACCATTAAAACACATACTGCTTTGCATAATTCATATTCCTCCCGGTACAAGGTTGTAGGTTAATACGAGCTAAAGGTTGAAAGTTCTTTCTCTCTTCCTTCTGATGGAAATAAATTGTGCTCAGAAATATCTGGACTTGTATCAGTAACCACTGAAAGTTCTGTATAAATGATTTTTTCTGAACTCCAGATCATTTGGTAGCTGACTGCTGAACCAGAAAGTGTAGTTTTGTAGTTCTCTTACCAAAACGGTCCTCTCATAGGACTTCGGTAGCATGAGTCTGGTGATCACTTTGAGCAGCTAGGGTGGGGGTGATGGGTACTGGATATGGGATAATGAAGATTGTTCTGTTGCCTGTTGCTCCTCGTCTTTTAAAAGCTTTAATTCCCTGTGTTCCCAGAATTTCTTTGCAGTGTCAGGCAGAAAGATATAAAATGTAATTCCTTAGTAGATTTTATTTCTGGTTTTTGTTTGAGGGCTGCCCATCTATAGGAAGGTTTTGGGATGTCATATAAAGAACTGCATCTGCCATGGGCAGAAGATCTGGAGACATAGATTCTGAAAACATATGGATGTATGGCTATTTTAACATTGATACACTTCCATTTCAATGTTTCTCCCTTAGGGAAAAGAAAAAAAATATCTTGGTACAGATACACAGCTGTTTATGGGAGTCCAGAAATTAATATAGTTTCTAGGTTAGTTTTATAATGTTTCTGCTTCCCGCTTCACTGGAACAGTCTGATATGCAACCTTCTCCAATTGTTCTTCTTTAGCCATTATTTTCTGCCTGAGGTAATTACACTACATTCAGAAAAAAAATCCACTTCACATTTTAGTGTTAGTACCATTGTAATTCTAGTTTCATGCGTGGCAGATATCCTTACAGAGCCAAGTTTAATGTACTTCAAATTGAAAAAAAAACACCTCACAGTATGATGCTACCTCGTGATGTTATCAAATTGCTCATGTTCTTATTTTCACAGCTCACCATGTTAAAACTGGGACCTGTGAAGTGGTGGCACTCCACAGGTGTTGCAATAAGAACAAGATAGAAGAAAGATCACAGACGGTGAAGTGCTCCTGCTTCCCTGGGCAGGTAGCAGGTACCACCCGGGCAGCTCCTTCTTGTGTTGATGGTGCGACTACCTCTATTGCTTCCTTTCGTTGCATGTTCCTAGAGGGTTTTGCTGGCTTAATGTCATCAATGAGAACCACCCCTTTATAGTTAACTGTTTAAAATAAGAGTAGGAAAGCTGCTGTGTTTTGAAGGGCATGCCCAAGGTGAATGGGAGGAAGATGGGAAAAATGAATTATTTGCTATTACCCTGTGGAAATGCTAAGCAAAATTATTAAATGCCAGTGAAAGAGGCCACTTGAGAAGTTAAATCTGATCTAACAGAGTGCCCTCAGAGTTGTATGAAATTCACTTAATTAAAAGTGTTTATGCAAAATCTACATGAGCATATAATTTTGATATGCTGAAGTCTTACATTTTATTTATGTATTTATTTTCATCACACAGGAACGAACAAGCAAACAGAACACAGTTCTGGCTGGTTTTTAGTCTTTTTAGACCAACACTATTTTTCCTATTCACAGTGCAATATTAATGTTTTACTTAACAAATCTGACATAGGCTTGTATGTTTTATTTTTTGGGGGGAAAATACTAGCTGATTTTTCACATCTCTTTCTCTGATAGAGGAGCAGGATGGATTCACCCTTTACATGATTTCTTTAGTGTTGATATTGCTGGCTGTCAGAGAAGCTGTAAATATGTCATCACTGAGGAATAAATTTAATCAGGCCATGCTAGACTGTATAAGTAGATCAGGGAAAATATACTAACTTAAAAGAAGAGGTTCTACTTAAAACTTTGAAATCTGACCGAGCAAGAAAAAATGAGGGTTGGAAAGAAACACTGTGAAATTAGTTCCTGAACTGCAGTAAATTAGAAAAATAACCCCACAGTAAAGAGATTGACTTTGAAGCACGTAGCACCCTGTGCAAATTGAGACCTAATTTCTTATGAAGGTTCTGAGCTGGCTGAAAATCACAGACTAGCTGTTAGTCAGTGTATTTCTTACATTTTCCTGGACAATAAAAGAAATGGTGCAACATCATGACATTTTTAAGCGTTCATTTCAACAGCATGCAAATCTGTTTGTTTTCCTCTCTTGTAGCCTCAATAGTGGAGCAGAAATGGTGGTGCCACATGCAACCATGTCTTGAAGGGGAAGAATGTAAAGTTCTTCCAGATCGTAAGGGATGGAGCTGTTCCTCTGGGAATAAGGTGAAAACAACTAGGGTAGGTATGATACCAACCTGAGGTGTTACCAACAAGTAAAAAAATAAAAGTGCACAGGAAATTTGGTCCACACAGAAGACATGAGTTGAGAAGACTGAAGAAATGTGGAAAGAGAGTCATGCTGGGATTGGACTTCCTGGTCCTGCACACTTTTCACGGCATACTTTGCAATGGCTTGAAAATGGTAAGCAGTGTGTCAGACCTTCTCAGGTAAGCAGTGGATATATTAGAGTTGACCCTTTTTTAACTACCAGTAGTGATCGAATGTATTATAATCTGATACATATTTCTCTCTGAAACAAGTTGCACAAAGTCTATACACCTTGCTAAGATCTTTGTTCACAGGATAGCAAACAAGTGCTTTTTTATCAATGACATGAAGGTAGCATGTTTCTACATGGAAACTGCTGAGTATGGTAAGCATTTGATGCGTTATTGTACATAACACATCTTCTGGTTCTTTCCCGCTTGTATGACTGTGATTTACTACTAAATTTTGACAGTTTCAGTGAGTTCCTTTTCTCCATTTGACACTTTTTATATTATTGGTTCAAAATTACATTAGCAGAAATACATCTAACGTTCATCATACACAATGCCTGAAAACAAAGTAAATGTGCTGTCATCTCTGCTTTTTAGTGGCTAAGAGAATCAGGAGAATAACAGGTTCTTCAGATAAGCGTTAAGCACTCAAACTTCCTAAAATGTCAGCACTGCATCTCTGTACTCTATAGGGTCAACACAGTTCTTCATCAAAATAAACCAGATTAAAGGGCACTCTAAAGACACACACACGTGTGTAAGTGCAAACAACTTCACCCCTACACCCCACACATGCTGATGACTGGTTTTGCTCGTAAGTATTTAGTACTTGTTTGTAGTGTCAGGCCATAATTTGCCAGTGTGGTGTTTACTCTATGCAGGTGTTCGAGTGTCCATGTAATTTGACTGAAATCTTCCTGGCATAGGCACTAATTTTCTGGTACACCTTGGTTGTAGTGAACTGTTGTGTGCACTGACTGAATTCTATTCCTCCTGTTCCACAGAGAGCTCTACATGTCTCAGTTTTTGTATGTATAAGTCTTTAAAACATTTTTATATTCTCTGATGGAAGGATACTGCCTAATTGATATATAGTTGCACTCCTGAATCGTCTTTCAAATGTGTTACTTCTGAAGCTAACCTGGCCTGAATCCTGCCCACGCTTAGCTTTATACGTGCCAATGCAAAACTGATTGTATGCATGTAAAATGTGTGTGCATGTATAGTATAACCAAAAAGAACTAGGTAGAATTTAGTAATAGTAATAGAAATAGAAAAAGAATTGTGTGTGTGTGTGTGTTTTGAAATTTGTGCTAGCTACTAGTACATGGCACTATTACTGTTAAAGAATGCATGCCAGTTTATATTTATTATGTTTAACAAGCAGTAAGTAAAAATGTGGCTCTGGGTTACATTTCTGTAGGAAAAAAGGTCACAAAAGGGGGAGATATCAATTAGAATTGCCTTGAGGAGATTTCTTCCTAACATTTTGTCAGAAGATAGATTTTCTGCATTGGTCGAAGTTATGAAGTTCTGTCTACTGTTAGGAATCTACAGAAGCCCAAGGCTCTTGTCCTTAAGGGCTTATACCTTTACTGCAGATTATAGGTCTGGCTCTTTGCAGGAGTTGGACTTCTCTTGTCCTTCATAGATGGTGGCAATCCTCAGGACTCATTTCATTCCTCTCCAGAAGAGATGCTATGAAAAAGTCAGTCCTTTTCTCCATTTGCCATCATACGCGCTGATTCAGTACAATGGCTGCCATAAGCTGCTTGCAGACCTAGCACCACTAAAAGGAAAATACTAATCCCCTTAAATCCCCCTCTGTTTGTTCTGCCTTCTTGTTTGTCCAGGTACTGTATGTTGCCCTCTTCTTCCTTCATTTCCCACACAGCCGCAAAGCTGTTTTGAGACAATAGCAAGCTTGAATTCGAATTTCTGACTGAAAGTTGGTCTAAGTCATTGAAAACAGGTGGCAGGAGAATGAAGATCTCTCTCTTTCCAGATGCAGGGGGCTGAGACTTTAATAGACATCATTCTGATGCCCAGGAGAATATAAATTGCTATTGGAAATGTGAGTGATTCTTTGTGTTAAGAGAGTAGCTTATTATCAAAAAGCAAGTACTTTTCCCTAATATGTAGTGACTACAACACTTTTTAGCTCATCTTCCTGCTCCCCAAACTCTATATAAATAAAAGGAAACATTTTGAAGCGATCTGTGGTTTCAAAACCCATTTTTTTGAGAAAAAATAAAAAGAACTGTAGAGAGACTCGGTATAAAGAAGTAATGAATAATAAGTTTCTGATTGTCAAATGAAATAACCCATATGTGATTATCATGTATAATGTAAAAGCATAAAGAAACAAAGGGGACTGAACAGCTTGGGCTATTTAAGTGTATTGCAGAAAAGCCTTGTGAAGGCTTTCCTGAAAGGCCTAAGAAATTCTATATTCACCTCCAAACATCTTCTGTTTACCTCCTTCATGTGCAGAAAAAGTAACCCAATTAACCGCTGAAGCACTATCTTCTCCTCTACAGGATACCAAGTTCAAAAGCAGCACCTACGTTTCGACATCTCAAGCTGTTAATAGTTAAGAATTATGTTACAGATAAAACCAGTGGAGGAAGGAGGTATTTTGCTCATCCACCTCTGTTAGCATATTTAATCACACTATTGTAAAAAGTGATGATGCCAACCACTTAATACTGATATTAGTCACTAAGCAAAAAGACTAAGTGAATAATGGGAGAAAACAAATTGATTTTTAAAAATGTGGTCTAGTTGAGGTTTTGCATTTTGTTCAGATATGGGTATCTAATAAGGTAATACATGAATAATGAATCAGAAATAGCATGAATGTTATGGTGCTCAGAATTCAAATGTTGAAAAAAGTCGGGTGGAGATTATTTACCTTCAGAATGCAAAACCAGGCATTATGGAAAGATTAAACTATTTTTCCTAATTTGTCTGCATATTAGTGGGAGAGGGCTGACATTAGGAGTTAACCATGAAAAAGGAATGAATACAAGGGGGAAAGTGTGTGTAAATCAACTGAGTACTGAGTTAACTTGTGCTGCTTTGGAATTCACTATTATGGGTCTATGTAGCCTGCAGGAGGGGAAGGGGAGAAAAAGCAATGACAATTTAGCTAAAACAGTAATTTTTTTTTACTTCGTATAAAGAAATGCGTGTTTGCATTTCTGAGCATTATAACACAACAAAAGAGGAGTTTCAGGAACACATTAGGAGAATTATGAAATAATTATGAGCATAGCTGAGATTTACCAGGCACATTGTGGCATTCTCCTCCAGGCTGAGAAACTGTGGTGAGAGGAAGCAATTGAATTTGTTTCTGTATTGCTAGCCTCAATGTTTTGATAAATAAACAAAAAAAATTTTGTCACGTTGCTCTCTTTAAATGATGAAAAAAGTGTCAAAAAAAAGGGAAAATTGAAATTTTATTTTTACTTTTGAAATACTTTTTCTTCTTACAGCCTTTTTCTGATATGATTGTTTTAATTCAAAAAGCTCTCTTGGTTGTGTTTCCTTTGCTTTTTGCAAAATAAGGAAAACTTCTGTTTAAAACAGAGGAATTTTCCAATCAATTGAAAACTACAAAATATAGCAGTACTATGTATAAAATTGACAATGACATTTAAGAAATGTTATGAGTTTGTGTTAAACAAAGGAGCCCATTAGAAAGATGCAAAAACAACATTTTGCAGTCAGGTAAGAGCTGAGGAGAAAGAATTTCATATTTCTCTCAGTTATGGGGTGTATTCCACACCAGAAGTCTCTGGATAGCGGTTTTTCAAGGGCAGATCCAGATGCCAGGCTTTACTTGCATTTTTAAGAACAGTACATTGTCTGTTACCTTTGCAATAGAGGCTGACTTTACATAAGAGCACCAGAAGCTGCATGCAACCTGTGTGAAAGAGCATGCTGAAATGCCTCCTGGGGTCCAGATTCCCCACGCACCCACCCTGGGACTAGCTTAGAGCATGTCGTGGCTCCTGGGCAGCCCGTACACCCGTGTGTCTTTCCTGCAGAATCTGAAAAAGTGTCCACTTGAACCCGGGAGTGGGGAAGTGTCCCTGGGCTGATATTTTACAAAGATGTAGAGAAATATGCGTTAATATTTTTCATGTGAAATAGAATAGGCTATTTCAATTGGAACTGACCTATAAAAATCATCTAGACCAATTGCCTGACCAATTCAGGGCTGATCAAGTTAAAGCATGTTAATAAGCGCATTGTCCAAATACCTCTTAAACACTGTCCGGCTTGGGGCATCGACCACCTCTGTAGGAAGCCTGTTTCAGTGTTTGACCACCCTCTTGGTAAAGAAATCCTTCCCAATGTCCTGTCTAAACCTCCCCTTGCACAGCGTTGGACCATTGCGCAGTAGTGAAGTAGTGCCTTGTCCTTAAGCTTTTAGTTTGATTTGGTAGAACGGCTTGTGGAACGAGGCATAGTTTAATGCTAAGTACTAAGTTCTGGTTAAAATATGTGGAGTGGAATTTACTGGACTTTGCTTGGGCTAGGACTCTCCAGAGTGAGATGACTAGCCTAAGCTCTAGGCTGTCTTTTTAGTACTGGAGAGAATTGTTCAATTCCAGAGGACAATTAATTTTGTCCTGAGATAAGTCAGATGAATTATCTTCTGGGGGTGCTTATGTCTCCCCAGTAACTCTAAAGGAAAACTATGACGACTAGCTTAGCACCTGACATTTAGATACTTAATATTGAATAGGAAGATGCTTGGAGACTTTACTCTCTTTGATATGGTCTTCACTAGGAAGATGATTAAAAAAAGTTGATTCTTTCTCAGTTTGGGAAGCTTTGGACTTTGACCAGTATCAAACGCAGTATAAGCGAAGTTTCAAAAACATTCATGTTCTGAAGATACACAGCTATGAGCTAAATCAGTGAATGATACTGTGATGAGCAACATATCCAGTATCTATTATTCAGCAAAAACTGGCAACCAGTGCACGTCCTTTTAGAACTGACTTGTTGATATAATACTACTACTACTACTACTACTAATACTAATAATATAAAATAACCGAAAAAATCAGATGTAATGCGTAGCAGGTATTGATTATTAACCTCTGAAAATCTCTGGAAGGTGAAAGTGAAAAACATTTTGCTATGAACAAGTGAAAGTAATATTTTCAGACAGGTCGTAAAGGGCCATCTTTTCGAAATGAGTATCCAACTGCTGGAATAGCTGAGCACCCACACTTTTATGAGGGGCAGAAGGAACTGCAATTGTCACTCTGAAAAATGGCTATTATTTTTAATAGGTGTGGAAAAGCACACTGCAGAACAGAAAGAAATCAATATCTTATATATTACTATGTAACTATATGCCAAACCAGTATTAGAAATAGAGTACTGCAAAAAAATAAAATAAATATTACAAGGGCAGAGAGAAATAAAAGAGAAATATTGGAGGGCCAAAAATAAATCCATATTGAGTATATTTATCTACATTCCTAATCCAAATCTGCTTTCCGAATCAATACCAGAGATAGACGGCTAATGTGAAAAAAACAGAAATATTGCCAGGATGGAAAGAAATCCATACTAAGAGTGTTTATCTACATTCCAAAACAATATTGGAGAGAGCCTGAAGCCAGATATTTATAATATTCCATTTAATCTAATTTTACATTATGGCATCCAGAGTTTAAAAGAAACTAAAAACTGAATAACATTCTTGGAAGAGGAGAAAATGTACCATCCAAACACACCGACTGGCTGCACGTGAAGCCAAATGGTGTTCAGTGTGTGCATTCCACTACTCTGAATCAATACAGTTCTGTTGCTATCTATAAATACTGTTTACATTTTTACACTATCTAAACTTTCTCACTTGCAGATGCTGGATTGTTTCTAAATTAATTACAGCTGCTGAAAGGAGAGGCAGTAATTTTATTTATGTTTCAATTTATAAAATATGCTGTTCATAACACTTTCAGCACAAGGATTGAAAGGGCCTCAGTTAGCTGTCTTTGCATAGTAATGCTTTGCAGTGGGCTACTGAGATTCCTGGTATCAGGAGGCAACATTAATGGTGACTCAACTACTACCCGTGCTGTCATACCCATTGCTTGAGTAAGACAACAAAATACAAAAGAGCTAAAATGTGTCACTAGGTATGAGAAGAAAAAGGCATTTTTCTTGTAACTGAATGCAGTTCTTGTAGCTGCATGCTGCTATGTTAGTTGTTGATCGGTGCTTTTCCACGTGAGCAACAGATGCATAGGCTCTTTAAGCAGCAGCAGAGGGGAAAAAATGGAACGAGTATTACTGTTTCTTCTGCCGAAGTTGAACAGAAATACTGCCATTGTGGTATCCTCTTCCCTCACGTCTTTATTCCTCTTCCTCCTCCAGGCGTTTCAAAAACAGCATTAGTAATGACATGTAATTAGAAAAAGCAGAAATTCATCATAGAAATATTGTGTATAGGTTACTCTAGGATGTTTCCGACAAGCCGGATGTATGGCAGTTGTGGTCAGTCAGTGCTAATACGGCAATGCATTTCTCCCTGACATGTTTTCAGTGTAAAACTGCTGCTAACTTCCGTCACATAAAACAATTTGCCTTTTGCTTTGACCACTGTGAATTGTGAAATACTTACAGGATAAATCAATGATCTGCCTTGTGTCAGTAGTAAATAATGACAGAAGTGCTTTTCCTAATATTATTTAAGGGGCTGTATGAATAAATTAAGAAACAACATCACTGTAAAACTAGTCTATTCCCCTGCCTCACTTCAGAGCCTCTGTCTATAGACACCTTACCTTCTGCCTTAATTTCAGATGAAGATTTGTAGGAGTAATACACATCTATACAGTGACTAGCAATACCTTGTGTTTCTTAAAAAAGGATGTGATTACAATATAAGTAAGTGCACAGACTGTAGCAAAACAGGGCCCATGGAAGAAAGCGATTGCACTGTTGACAGCCACTTTGTTGCTATGGTATCTCTTTCCATGCCTTTGGCTAATCTGTCATTAGGAGAAATTTGCAGCGATCTCAGCATGTTTCTCATTGCTAACGCAGAGACCCACTGTATCTAATCTGTCATTAAAATAGCAATAAGTGGTATGTACATCTTTTCCTAAAAATACATACAAGTTTCAGGGGGCAAATGAGCTGGTACTGGAAGTAGGACGACATTTTCTGGGGTCCAGTTAGCTTCTTGTATTAGTCAGTAATTATTGTTTTGACCTAGCATCACAATTCTTTAATCCTGAAGCTCTGTATTTTTTGTAGGGCACCTAAACACTAATCTTTTGGGACACTTGGAGATCTTGATGAAAATAGTTAGCATTGCAGCCAACACATGTTACAAGGAATCGAGGGCTATACAACTCACTGATTTTCTTAAAAATAGCTGCTGTATACCAAATTGACTTCTTGGACATGGAGTTGGTGTGCCTAGTTCTACCCTATGAAAGTGTTCCTTTTGCAAGTCTACATTTGACATGAGTTTAGACCTACAGCTTGATGATGTCCATTTGTAGGTTGCAGAAATCTAGACAAGTCAGAGTCCTTTCTCCAAAGGCAAATATACTTAAAAATACCCACGTAACACAAATTATGGTGAAAAGGATTAAAAGAAGAAGCATTGTGGTGTGAAGTGATACAAATCTAGGGGTAGTCTAAGGGTTACTCTAATTTTTTTTGTGAGTAGACACACTGCACAAATCAAGAGGAATGAAATCTTTTACAATCCCTTCATCACACTCGCAGACTGTTAGTAATATATGCTGTTGTTTATACATTTTTACGAGGGAATAGTTTTTCCTAAGGTAAGACTGCAGCTAGCATCCATTGTAAAGCATCGTTTCAGCTTCTGCAGAACCTGAAAATTGACAGAATTATTCTGAAATAAAAGGAAAATATTTCTGCAATATTTTAAGAAAAATGCAAACGGATTTCAGTTGCATGTCATTAATTAACTAATCAGTGATTTTTTGCAAGCATTGCTTTCTTCCACATGGGAATCCTCCACTACATCAGTCCAGCCAAGAGGTTTTCTGCCTTTGTCCCAAAAGATTCAACTTGTGATTTATTTTTCTTTCTTTTCTTTTTTCCCCCCAATTTGTCCTTTGCTGGCATGTTTGAGATATTGACCTCACGTCTGAAGGATAATTTTCTGCCTCTGTGATGGAAAGTGATTTCTGAAGGCTGTATGTAAATAACTGGTTTTCTCTGCTTCTCCACGAATTGGAAGAGTCCTGACACCGGTATCAAAGACATTTCCACTCTCCTTTGCAGCTCCATTCCGCCAGTCTCTTTGCACTTTCACAGCTTTGCAGGAAGGGCTCTTTGAATATCTAGCAGTCCTTTACAGTTTTTCTGGAAAATCTTTGTCAGTTTCTACTGCCTCACAAGTTGCTATATAGGAAGATGATATTCAAATGCCAGTATCGTGTGAGTCATGCTGGCATGCTCTAAAGCTAGTGCTTCTTCCCTGTCTCACCCTCCTTTGCAGTCTGTAAGGGCTTCTTTGGATCATTTCTGCAAGTCAGAAATGATACATTTCAGCTCAGAGGGACTGGAGTGTTCTGAAACCTCGCATTACCTACTACCTAAATAGCTGCAGGCAGAACTCTCACCTCTTTCCATGGGTATTTGGCACAGACTTCACAAACTGTGCATCACTGCTTAGTTGCAGAACTGATATGAGGGAGTGGAAAAGTGGCCCCCCACTGTCCAAAAGGTATTACTTTTTATTCTCCAAAATCCCATAGTTTTCTTGAGGTATCTCCTTGCTCATTAAGACTGTTTGTAGAAAACCTCAAACATACCGCCTTGTCATCGCTCTGCTTTTTTGGCTTCTAACAGGGAAGGAAGGAAACGGAGAATAATCAATATCAAGCGGAGAAAGTCAGTCATACAGAGCATTATGCACAGTCACTGTTGGAGGAGTGACCAACTCTCAAACCAACTGAAATCAGATTACTCAGATATTATTCCCTTACAGAGCAAAGTGAGCATGGTTGTATATCTTACTTATCTCTCCATAAGAATAATGAAGATAGTCCTGTCCTATCAAAGAACTGTTCGAAATGAAGAAGAAAATGTATTTCAGGCAAGAATAAGTGGAAGATTGATGTCTAGGACTAAATTAAGAGGACCAACATAAAATTAATTTCAATAAGAATTTAACAATTGTTCGTTTTTTTCATAGGTTGTAGTTTAGTCCTTCTTCCACCTTGGTGAACACCAGATTCATCTTAGGAAAGACACTACTGCGGTGTATGAACAAAAGACTGCAAAGGACTTATGTGTTCCATAAAATGGACCTTGAGCTTTCTGCCACTGCGTTATTAGCATACACAGATGATTCCTTCTGAGAGCTTCTAGTCCTGACTATTGTTCATCCCCTTCCATATCTGCAGTGAGAAATGTCATAGAGGTCTGAAGTAGAAATTCAGGGTGAAGCGAATTTATATAAATATCCAGTTCACTATAACTTATTTGTATGATGTGACCTGTAGAATTCCGTTGGCAAGACCTCTAAAACCAGAAGAGAGCACAAGTCTCTCTCCAGTTTATGAAGATGGATATGATCTCAAAGAAACAATAGTGTCTAACCAACATGCATCTACAAACTCAGTAGTAACAGAAGATTTGAGAATTTAAATGGAGCTGCATATTTTAAGAGGTCCAAAACAGCTTTGCCTCTTCAGATTCAAGAATGACAGAAAATCTTACTGATGCCAACCAGAAGAACAACAGCTTACTGCCACATTTTGAATTCAAGCTTTGCGGCTCAGGAACATGTCCCTGCCAAAAGGAGACAAAAGGATTTTATCTCCGCTTGTGCTGTTATCAATTAGGCAAATGCACTTGAAAATCAGAGTAGTTATTCTTCTAGACTTCTTAGATCCCTCTGTCCTGCCTCCTTGTCTTCTTTTCAGAGTGACCTTGGAAAACAAGATCATAGGAGATTTATCATCCTCAAGGCATCATTCTAATTCCAGTTGTTAATAATTATTGTTCAACATTTTCAAAATACAAAAAAGGAACAGGAGACTTTCTCGTAGAATGCAGCTTGGCAAATTTGAAGCTGATTACTTGCAAAAATAAATTCTTTTTGAATTCTTAAATTCATTCAAGAAGTTACCAGAGTCCGTTTTCTCTCTCTTGACCATTGCACATCATTGGTACTTACATTCCTGGAGTTTGAAGGCAAAAACTTCTGCAGAGCCTTTTGGTCTTTCCTTCATTACTTGAGAATTTAGAATACCAGTGTCTAATTTTCATTAGCTACTTTGATTCATTCATGCTTATCTTGTCTTGGGTCACATACTAGTCAGAAGATAATGAGACGATGCAGGTATGAAGACAACTGGCCAGGTTCTTTAAGAATGACAAGTTAAATTGAATACCAAAGCAGGTTCTTAGTTAAATTTCTAGAGTTCGTTGTTTGCTTTGACAGCATACATCATTTCTGTCTACCGTGGAGTTCAAAAACAGTATCAAGATGATCCCCAGTACAGATCCTCAGTCGTAACTTTTACCTGGAAATCTCCATGACATTCAAGCAAGAAGACGTTTCTAATCAGTTCAGGAATGATACTAGTAACGTGCATCACTTTATCAAGAGTTCAGGGCAAATACCAGGGAAAAGCATCAAAGCCATCGTTTTCAGGGATTAATACCAGTGTGTTGTGCTATCTTCTTCCAAGAATGCCACAGGAACTTGTGACCATTACATGTAAAAAATGCAAGAGAATGACAATGACATTTTATCATCTACATGCAACTTCAAAGATGGATGGTGGATATGTTTTCTGTTTTGCATTCAATTTATTGACGTATTAAATTGACAGTACTAGTTGCTCTTTACCCTTCTTTTTCTCTGACCAAGATGACTACAACCATTACTTGGGAATCAGCAACCATAATCTTGACTACTTCTTAGTGAGCGAGACTTTATGTATTTTTTCTTGGGCAATGAGAAATCCTTCTAATTGTTCATCTATGACAGCTTTTAGGTGAAAAGCCCTTGAGTCTTCCTTTTCCATGGTTCTACGAAGACTTGAGACAGGGTGACACGGATTTGTCTGAAATCCTCCAAATCTGCCGCCTTCTGTTTCTTATCCGTCTTAGAGTGATGGCGTGGTGGGTACTCATATTGGAGAAAGTTAAAATTAGATTCCCTTAAAATAATTTTATGTTCTCTGAATGGGTACCCACTATGCTGTCAGCACCCACTACTTTGGCTAAAATTTCTCAAAGCATGGACAAGTCTTCATGTGGAGATTCTAAATGGATGGAAAGAGAGGAAAATGATCGAAGGGTTTCAAGTTGACGAGTGATTCATTGCTTTTAAACATTTCTTTTTCCTGCCTGGATATTGCTCTGCTGTTTTCTAACTTGTTTTTCAGTTGTCTTGTATTCCCTCAGCAGTGGCAGTATTCCTGGAGCCAAATGTGAGTGCACTACCTCAAAATGCCAGCAGTGGAAGCTGGTAAGAAAGTGGGGAAAAATCACCAGAGGAATCTCTGAAGCTTGGGACAAAGGCAGAAAACACATCAGTACTGCACTAGCAGAGCAGCAGGTACCCTCATAGAGAAGATAAAATTACAGGTAAGGAAATAATTTACGTTTGTTTTGATCTCCTCCAAATGGTGTGTTACTGTACATTCAAAATCACAGAAAAAATAACACATCATAAACATCTGAAGAAGAAAAAGATATCAAATGTGATTAATTTAGACTACCTGATTTTTTAGTGGGGCTAATTTGAAATTCAATCTTACCCCACTTCTGGAAAAATGTATTAGAAGATGAAAATCCGTTATACATAACCAATTTAAAACCTCAAACTAGCTTTAAAACAAGGCTGGGGCTTTCTCGTTTTGGTTTGGTTTTTTTCATTTTTAGAATATCAAACACAGGCAACTGCTTGTTGCAGGTTTTCCTTTCCAGTTAAGAACAACAGTAGGCTCTTCTTTAGGTATGTGAGGTCAGATAAAGCCAAAGACAGAGGGACTCTGTTCCCATCCCTCCTTCTCCATTTACTTTGTCGCAGTTGGAAGGGTAGCATGACTTTTTATTATGCTTCAGTAAAAGAGAAGAAAATTACGTTTATTTAATTAATTGTCTTGCAGTCTTTTATGCCGGCATGCTGCAGTCCCACTATGGAGGTGTGATTACCACAAAAACCTCAAGAGGATATATCCTTGTCTGAATCGCTACAGTAATTATCTGTTACAGAAAGTAAAATAAGGTTTATATTTAAGTCTTCTTTTAAGACTTCTTTGTCTGTAAATGAAAAATTTTGTGAAGTTAAAACAATTCTACCAAAAACTTAATTTCTCTGCTGAGTTACAGAAACATTGAGAAAGTATAGGTGTGTGCATTGCAGTGACATAACCTTTTGGAAGGTACGAATTATGAATTACATTCAAAAGACTAAGGAATTAGATTTAGCCTTGATGTAACTCATATGTTTGTATCAGATACACACTATGATAATTGTCCCAGTAAGTTGTATCAATTAAGTTTATTTTGTAAACTGTCAGAATCAAGGAAATATGAATACAGAGCCATATTAATTTGTTTCATAGTATTTAAATGTGTAGAGATTATATTCAAGCAAAAAATTTTTGGAGTTATGAGTTTAATCTTGTATGTTTCTAATGATATGCAGCATGAAATTGAAGTTAAAAAGACTAAAAAAACCTGGGGAAATAATAATCTTTTTGTTAATATTATTTGTAGAGATTTAGATGATCTTTTGACGTGCTGTGCAATCCTTTTTGGAAGAAATCATTATCAGCAAGTCCAAAAAATACCTTAAATATCTAGATAAGGAACTAGCTCTCTGTATTGTCTTTTGAAATGTGTCACCTGTTATTTTATAGTGTTTCCTGTAACCTACTAACCATATCAATGACTGTAAGTAGAGTTCTCATCAGAATGCTCACGTTTTTCAAACTTGAAACTTCTGGGGTTTGGTTTTTTGGTGGTGTTTTTTTTTTGCGGGGGGGAGGGGTGTTGTTTGGTTTTTTATAAACATGAATGGGAAGAACACACTAAAATCTTTCATTTAGAAGGAATCATATTGTCAATTCATGGCTGTTTTCTGTACCACAGGTCTGTCATTGGACTTATTTTCAAAGAATTTTTCAATTACTGTTTTATCATAGTTAAAGATTGCTGATATACTTGCAGAAATGAGTGTTATCTATCAGTTTCTATTGCTTTTTGGTGATAAGTTGATGAGCTTGAATTTGAGTATGTTAAAACCTTTTCCTTTAGGGTTACTGTTATTGCTTGGGGGTGTTTTTGAGACCATGCTCTTTTGCTAAGAGAAGTTGCTCTGATTCTGAAATATGTTTTTTCCTGTCATTTTGTACTTTTCCTTGTAAGTTAAAGAAAATTCCATCTATCCTAGTTTTGGTTTTTTGTAACGAATTCCATAACAGTGTAGTACTTGACATGTGTTTGTTTCTTAGGCAAACGTGTAAAACTCTTCAAGTCCGAATGGAGAAGTAGAGAAAGGAGGTTTCTGCTGTGCCTGATGACAATTTTTGATTTTTCCACACACACAAAATATTCTGGCTCCACGTTGGAGCACTAGTTGTGATGAATCCTAGTCTTGGTCGGATTCTAAGGAAGGGCCAGAATGTTCGTTGAGGAATAAAGAGTCAAACCACTCCAGAAAATGTGTTCCAGCCCTGGTTTATTACTCACAGAGCAGCAGGTGTGTACAAATACAGGTTTACACAGTTTTAACAGGAATTGTTGTACCTTACTCCTCATTGTAGTTGCTTAGTTTGCTGTTGATGCCCAGAAATCGTTGCTTATTTGGGCAGAGCTTCAGGACGTGGTTCGAGACACTCTGCGTTCCGCTCCTGAGCAGCCTCAGTGTGTCAGTCAGATGTTTCTGGGAGCCTTAAAACGTCTTTCTTCACTCACTCTCCTTTCAAAGGTAGACCCAATTGGTGAACTTAAGCTACTCGCTAGCATAGGAAAGCAACAGGTGCTCTGGAGAAGAGAACAGCACTTAAAAGGGAAGTATGTCTTGATACATTTGGTTAGGTGTCGCTTTGCAGTTGAAAGCTTAAGTGGATTACTTAAAATTCCAAAAATTCAGAAAAAGTTGGGAAAGGGGTATTTCCACTATATTCCTAAGATATGCTAGATGTTGTCTGTTTAATCTTCAAATCATGTTTAAGATTAAGAACACTGCCATTTTCAGGAATATATGCCATGCTCTAAAGTATTTTTCCTTTAGCTATTTTTGTAGTCCTAACTTTAAGATTATTTGGAACAAGTGGAAAGCTCAATTTACATGTGAAAGGTTTTCAAAGCCTTTTAGTTTTAATTACAATTTTTAACCTGATTGTGTAGGTCTTCACTTGAACACCAAAAATCTCCTGCTGAAATCATTAAGAGCAGTTGGAAAATGAGAAATACAGAGTTATATTTCAAATGGCATTGTGTGAGATGAGTTTCCAACATGTTCGTTTCTTTCTAATGGAAGATCCTAAGCACAAGAATTATCACAAATGCAATTCTGATTAGTCGCAGCGCAATAAAAGTGCAAAAGAATTAAAAGCTTTAGAGTCTGGTGGTTATCAAAGACATGGGAAACTTTTGAGCCGTTTAAGTGTGCTGGGAAATGTTCTATTTAATTAATAAAATGAACTAGGGATGTTTGCCGAAGGACTGACCCGAGGATCTAGAATGCTAAATTGCTCCATTACAGGCTTGGGAACATGTTTAGACTAATGCTTTTCATACTGCAGTGTCTAAAATAAGGGAAAAATTTAAAGCTCTTGAGACTTGATATCAAAAGTTAGGTAGGGCCAAAGTTTTATGAGCAGGAATGAAACATTTGAAGACTTGAAAAAATGGCTATCAATATGTAACCTTCTCTGAAGGTGAATGAATCCATATAGTTATCATTAAATATCTATTTTTTAAACTGCTTACGAATCACTCAAATTTTGCCTTTTCTCATTAGCCCAAGTCAAATAGCGGTCTGTGATATGGAAGCAGGGGCCTGTTTCCTAACTCACAGTTCTCAGCTGCAGTTACTTTAGCAACCATACCCTTGAAATACAGTTGAATCACCTTGACATTTGAAATGGTTCCTTGTGCCCACAGAAACTTAGTTATTTAACATAAACACCCAAATCTGCATCTATCTACTGTTAGGTGCATATGCATATGGGACCCCTATTACAAAAAGATAATTAACAGCTCTTTTTGTCCAGGTTCCTCACTTCTTTAGAAAATAAATTACAGGATTCTCAAGGTGTGAGGAAATTGTGAGCTTGTCCTTTGTTAACATTTTCAAAGCACTTTTGAGTATTGCTGGTACAAGGTAGTAGTATTAGATCAAAAGCACCTTTCAAGCTTGCAAGCTGAACTGTTTCAGTAAATAAACATGCAGAAGTGGCAATGCAAACTGTCATTTTCTTTCATAAGCCACATATGAATGATAGTGCATGGCAAAAACACTATGAATTTTGAAGTTCCAGGAAATAGTGCGTTTCCATCTGTTCAAAAGATTCATTTCCAACCTCGACCTCATTCTCAGAGGGCGTAAGTGGAAAAAATGCATTGGCAGATGTTTGTTTCTGGTTGTATGGGCCCTTCTGTTTCTGCTTTGTAATATTTGTATTAGGTTTTCACTAGCAAAACGAAGTTGCTTATGTCATGGAAATATATGACTGATATAGCGCTTTTCAAACCCATTCCTTATTGGGAAAGGTTTACTAAAGAATCACTTTGTTGACCATGTTTTATCAATTTTTTTTGTAGTTTGTTTATGCACAGTGTAAGAAAAGATGTAAAAATAAGGACACAAAATGGATAGTAATAATACTGCATACAAATAAGGGCTGTCTTGGTACAAGATCTCTGTCTTATCTCCGTGTCTTGGAGGACAATCCATAGCTATGCATTTCTTCAAGTCATTTCTTAGACCTCCTTCTTCACGCATTTATTAAGGGATTCTTGTGGCGTTCCCTGTAATGGACTTATCTCATGTTGGTCGTTAAGTATATTTGTGAGACCTTTTTTATTTTTTCTAGAAATTCCTACGCCATTTTTGTTTCCCACAGGCCTTTAATATTTTACAGAAGAATACTAGGGGTGCCGAGAAGGCTTTTCTTTGTCTCTTGAAATTCCACTTAGCCCAGGGTGAACTATTAATTGCTTTTTTTAAAAAAAAAAAAAGTTTGTTTCCTTTCTCTGTCTTACATATCTCAGAAAAAAAAAAGAAAAAAGACAGCTTGATGATTCTTGAGTATGCTCAGACAACACTCAGGCTATGACAACACACACAATCTTATGCAGTTGATGGAACAGTTCCAATTAAAGTGAAAAAAACCCAGTGTGAAGTTCTTTTTGTTTCTTGTGTTTATTTATATTCTTTGGCGAAAACCTGGAACAGAGGGTCCATCATACTGCTGAATGATCTGTGGAGGGAAGAAACACTGACTTAAAAATTTGCCGATTTCTGTGTTTGCATTGATACACAGTCATGATAACATTATAACAGGCTTCCCTCCAACACTCCTCCTCCACTAAATTCTGTTGTTTACGGTGCAGGATGGAAAAGAAATAGAATTGGAGTTGCAAGGGCACCCGTAGAAAGACAACCTGCTGACTGTCAAGTGCTTGACTTTACAAACTCATGAGTCTGTTTTAAATATGGATTTTGTGTATGGTTTGCGATAAACAGAAAAAAAATAAAAGAGCTGCCAGTCAATAAAATAGTAATGTACAAAGTTGTGTTATGAAATGTTCCAGCACACACTTATGTCAATGTACTGTATATTGTTATCTATTTTCTTCTAACATTATTAAATAAAAATCAATTGTGTGCTTCATTTGTACGTATAAACTATTCTGTATTTAGCAAATAATTAGTGATACATTTTTTCCTCTGAAGAAAAAGAAGAGTTGTACTATACCTAATTGTGGTCCTGTAACTTTGATGCTTAGGTGCACGAAAGTAAGGATAAGTGCTTTACTATTCAGGAATTATTCACTCAACCATTCTTTACATCCTATAGGCTTGATTTTCCTCCCTTCCTCTTCTAAGGCAGAAGGAAGTCTTGAGTAAAAGTATCAGGTTGGGTTTTTTATTGGGAATCTATTCTTATGGAATAGACGGTAGTATCTGCTGTATTCATCAGCTGTGGGGATTTCATAAGTGAGGATATTTTTCACCCATTGTCAGCAGCACTGGAATGGACGCTGTCCAGAAAATCTGTTGAGCTGGTAGCTGTTCTAACATGCTGCCTTTGAGATCTGTTCATCTCTGGTCCATTCTGGGTTGCCCTGGCAAATGTTCTGCCCAAAGACTGAATCTATTTTGAACATTTAGTGAGCAAAAGAAATGTGGAAAACTTTGGTTGCATATAATTATATATTGTTGTTTTAAAACAAAACAAATGAGTTCACGTACAATTACAGCAAATTTACAGCAGCCACTCACGAATTTAGATTAAAAAGTCTGTAACTGCAGAGTAATTATACTTTAATTGCACATTCAGTACAAGAAAGTGAAGAGAGTCTAATGCATTGCATTTATGATATAACAACCATGAAAAAATATATTAGCAGAAAGGGAGTAATTATGTTCCAAGAATGAGCAAATTAATTCAAATCAACACCTAGGATGCTAAAGGTTTTATGTCCTTTTTTTTCATTTGTATTGTTAAACAGCAGCAAAGGTAATTTTCCATACATATTAATTATTAACTGAAAAATTGATTAGACTTTGTTTGCTTCCATTCAGTGTGCTACTGTTCTCTTAGGATTTTAAAGATCACACACATACTGCTGTCAGTCTCCCTTTTGCTGTAAAGACTTTTGGCACAATACCTTGCTTCCCAGCCACTCAAACCAAATAGATTTTACTATATAAAAAATTAAGCATTTCCGGGAATACCATCAGCTAATACATATTAGCTAAAATTTCGTTGCTTCTTTATGAAACTACCTTTAGCATCTGAGAGTTCTGTTCTCTCCCTAATGTCTATGGATATGTAACTTCCATCAATGTTAATGTCTGCTCTGTGCTTGCACATAACAAGTATTACCTTCTTGAGTAGAGGCAAATGTGGACCACTACGTGTGTTACTCAGAGTAGCGTTGTGTGACCTGGAAGTTAACAGAAAAAAAGAAAAAAAAAAGGAAAAAAGAGGGCAGGCAGAATAATAAAACTTCTGGCAAGGGAAAGCAGTTAAAGACTCCAGTCATGTAATTGTAAAGAACAACTTGTAAAAACTTGTAAAAAGTTTGCCTCTTGTCCTGTCACTGGGCACCACTTGAAAAGAGCCTGGTTGCATCTTCTTTGCACCCTCCTTTCATGTGTTTGTACATATTGATGAGATCTCTGCCGAGCCTCCTCTTCTGCAGGCTGAACAGTTCCAGCTCTCTCAGCTTTTCCTCATATGAAGATGCTCCGATCCCTTATTTGCCTTAGTGGCCTCTTACTGGACTCTCTCCTGTAGCTCTATGTCTGTCTTGTACTGGGGAGCCCACAAGTGGAAACTACTGCAGGTTTGGCCTCACCAGTATTGAGCAGAGGTGAAGAATCAGCTCCCTCGACCTGCTGACAATACTTTGTCTAATGCAGCCCAGGAAATCATTAGCTTTCTTTGCGGCAAGGGCACATTTCCTGGGTCATGGTCAACTTGGTCTCTCAAAACTCATCTGGCACCCTCTGTTTCTTATAGTGAAGGTCTACTTTGTGGGTATGTAGGCAAAACAGAGAATTCAGCTGAGTTCCAATGACTGTGCCTGTCCAGTTGTGCCTCTGAGGAAACTGTTTTCTGGTTCTGCTTTGGTTTTGGTTTACTCTGTTGTTTGGAAAAGTAAGAAGCTTTGACCCTGCATTTACATGGACTCTTTGGGAGTCTCACAACCTTTGATCTGTCTTAAGAGTGCTTTGCATCAGTTGATGTACCACAGTTTATATCTATCCTTCTATCTATATCTATATACCTCTCTCTATATATATATATCAATTGAAGCTAATAAAAATCCACCTGCAAATAGGATCAGAAGATGTGTATTTAACATTATGTAGCTCAGTGGCATCTGGGTCCGTGAGTAGAATTCCAGCTTGTTACAATAAAGCAAAAAATAAATAATAGTAAGGTGCTGTGTCAGCCTTTTGAACTTTGGTGCAGGGCCTAGAAATATGTTGCCTGACTTTTAAATTAATTCTTCGTTATTTTTTCAGGCAATCTTCCACTACAGAAGGGGCCACAGGAGGCTGTTTCCAACAGCAAAACCAAAACAAAACAAGAGCAGTGTAATAAATAAATCCATGTATCATAAAATCACAAAGCACAGTTTTATTATTGCCTAAATAAGCAGTGCAGTTCCTAGAAACAACTTTGTGCAGAAGGCAAACTGAAGTAATGAACTCCTTGAACAGTCCTTTTAATATTCTGCTCTATGTTTGTGCTCTGCAGAGCCAGTGAGACCTGTATGCAAACAGTTTTGCTGAGGGCAAAAGAATGTTTTATCATTAAGGAGCATGACCCTTCTCTTTGTTCTCAGAATGAAAAGCATATGCCCCTTGATGTCATAAAGTGTTATTGTGGCCATTCCAATGGGTTGTTCCTCAAGAGTTGGGATGTTGTCCCCTGACACAATTTGATGTTAAAATGTTGCATGATCATTAATTGTATCCACTGACACAGCAGAAATATTCCTCGAAGTCATGTTTCTTTGATATGACACATTTTTTTTTCTTTTAATGTTTTAAATCCAAATCAGGCACAGGGAAAGTCCAATTACTGTGAAATGCTTTGTCTCCTACTCTATCTCTGTGGTCCTTCTGTTCCACTCTTGTTTCATGTTAGGCTGGGTGAAACCACTCTAAGTGAACTCCTTGGTAGTTGTTTTATACCTTGTGAATAACAGGATATATCTCTCTCTTGTTTATGTATGCATGAGTTCTGGCCTATTTCTCTACTAAGTGATTATTGCTTGCTAAGATGCATTTAGCCCTTAACAGGACATTACCTTTTCCAACCTAAATGATTCTAAGGTTCTATGATTGTGTTTTAAAGTAGCATGCAAAGAATGAAAGAGTACATTTCCAGTATCAGTCACTGTTCTACTTAATGGCTAACTTTTTAAAAGCATGGCTGTTACCATACAGAAGTTCTAAGATTGAAAATGATGAACAGAATACAGAAATTGTCCTTGAAATCAGTGCTTTTGTGGGTTGGTAATTTGTGACCTTCAGATTTTTTTATTAGATTTTTAAGCATGGTTGCATTTCAGTTTCTCTTTGTCAAGTCCAATTCCAACAAAGCACTTAAACACACAGTTTAAGTTGGGAAGCAATCCCATCTAATACCATTGGGAATCATTCACTTAAAAACCATTGAAAGAGCTTTGCTGCACAGAGATCTTGCATTTGAGTCTTTTTCCAGTACTTTGGAAGTAGATTCTCTATGTAGAGTTTTGATTTTCTGATTTTTTTTTTCTTTACAGGTAACCCGATAGCCAAAGACAAATCAAGTCAGTCTCAAGGCTGATAACATTAAATACAATAGGAATTTCATTCCTCCAGGCAATCCCTGAAGTGATTTTTTTTACTACTGGGGTGTATCCTTCAGAATCAATTGTTTCAATGAGAACCTGGCTTGTAATCAGCAACAGCCTTGAGATCAAAACTACTGGAAAGTTATGTGGAACTTGTGTCACAAAGATTTCAACTGATTGAACTGTGTACACTTGTAAAATTGCACTTGCTGAGGAATTTGCAGCTGTAATCACAAGAGCTGATATTTGAAAGGTGCAGAAAATCAGCAATCCTTTGGATTCTCCATTCCAGACTGGTGGCTTTTCATCTTGATGAATTCAACCTCCAAAATGTATTGATTCCTTCTCTCTAAAATGATCCCTGGTCCGCCACTCAGATTGCTGGTGGGACTGCACACTGCTTTAATTAAATTTCTGTTGCAGAAATTGTCCTCTGGCATGGCACAGTTTTAGATATTTTTATTTGTATTCTAATCTTGGAGCTCTCAAAGGTACGTATTTCAACATCTTGAAGTTGCTTTTGTTATAGGAATGGAAATATATATCCATTGTTAATAATTATTGTTGACAAGTAATAGTTATCTGAATACATCAGTCATATTAGAATGTATAGTCAGGTTGACAAGTTTCCCTAAGGCTAATCAACTACTGCAGCTCTTTGGCAGTTAAAAAAGAGGTGGTCAAAACTCAATTACCACTTCCATTATAAGGCATTTTATACCTTTAAGATATACATTTCCATTTAGTTTGAAGGAGATGGGTGTTCCTGATATGTACTTTACTTTCCCAACCTCTCATTCATTGAAATTCATGGTAAGCAGTCAATGACAGTATTTCATCCCTTTTTATAAAGGTAGGCAGGGATATAAATGAGTTTTGCATTTATGAAATTGGATGGTAATCATTCAGAATTTTTGCGTTTTTATTGAAAAATAAAATCTCTTGCTTGAACCTAAGTACTGTTGGATGCTTATGTAGATGTCTGCTCAGTCTGTTTGCTATAAAGGAAAAAAGTCCTAGTGCCCTCCCAGATTTACAGTTTGTGGGTATTTTGCTTGCTTACAGTCATCCAGTTCAGATCTCATCCTTGCCAAAATCACATTTACTTTTTTATATTTTGTTTCAGCAACAATTTTCGAACTTTGTGATGTGCTGTTACATGAAAAAATCCTCAATATTTAAAGGCCTTAAGCATCTATGAGCTTTTTTCTAAGTTATTACAGAATGTATAATTTTATACTCCATTTAATGTATATTGTATCATCTGTAATATTGATTAAACAGAAATTTGGCGATTCCTTTTAGTGACACTGCATAAGCATGCTGACTGGAGAGGGTGGGAGAGTTCTGACTGTATGCTTTGGTGCATTGAAATGGAAACACCGCACACACTTAATGATAGTAAAAAATATATAGGGGCAAGCTTATTTAAAAGTCCTGTGTGGTTACCAGACTCGCAGAAAAAGAGGGAAATGATTTTATAATTACAAGCCATTGACATGGGTAGGTAGTTATGTATTAAGTTCCATGATGGATGAACACCCTGGAGTGCCTGGAGTAGCCCCTGCTGTTCCAAAACCATTTCATTATCTCTACTGTATTATTGCACAGGAGAGCTTAAACAAAATAAATGACTGTTGGGAATAAAATGGAGAAGTATATTCTATCATTCTGCTGAGAAATAATAAAAAATGTTGGCAGGGAGAGATATTATTTTCTGATTTAAATTTAATTAGGATAAACTGTTTGTAGCAGCAACTAGATATCTCTGTATTTTAGGATGGATTAATACTGTATGGATTTGTGCTAACAGGGGCAGGACAGAAGGCAGCATCTTAAAGAGATTTTCTGGAACAGTGCAAAGTGTAAATGTGCTGTTTTGTAAAATCTGAATATGGCCTCTCTTTGGTCAAAAATCTACATCATGCTTCTCAATGTTTGTTTTCTTTGTTTCTTTGTTCTTAAGCCAACACTGAAAATAATGTATTATATACAAGTGTAATACATGCATATCAATAAGTGAAAATAAATGGATTTTCAGATATACTGAATAGATTATCTGCAGTAAATTAATGTTGTGAATATTCATAGCAAGTGAATAAAACTGTAATATCAAATAGAGTTCCCTGTATGGATGTGCGCTTTGGAGACCTATTCTGTTTACCCATGGAAAAAAATATTTTTTTTCAGTGAATAAGGCTCTCAAGGGTTGTATTAATTTTGTATTTCTCTAGTAGAGCTGGGAATATCTCCTACCACTTTGAAATGTCCTTTTGCAAAGGAAACTGATGTCTAGCACAACTGTTCTAACGTTGGGATGGGAAATTCTGGTGGGTGTACTGTTGTTTGCAGGTCAAATTGAATAAAAATGGGGGTTTCTTCTTCACAAAATGGGAATCCTGAAAAATTCTTTTTAAAACCTTTTCACTATCATCAGAATATTGTAGACATTCCTGAAAAGGTAATGTTTCAGGTTAGTTTGTAGAACTGTTGAAAGGAATGCAAAGCAAATGCAACACTGAGCTCTGCTTGTGCATCTTGAAGAAAGCTGGGAACCATAGTTTAGCTGTCCATAGTGCCTCTTCTAGTGCTGCCTTTGAAAATGGATTACAGATGAGTAGATCAGCTATGGGCATTCATGCTGTAGGCATGGGAAGGTGAATCCTGCTTCAGTTACTCCTTTGTTCCTTACATACTTATTCCCAGATTATTTGATGTACCTAGCTTCATCCGATTACAAATATGATCAGCGTTATGATCAGAGGAAAACCCGTGTTACCTTTTGAATTCAGTAATCATCAAGAACTCTGAGCTGCAGGAGAATATGGGTTCCTATTCTGCAGTTACATATGGCAGGACATCACCAGGAAAAGAAAACTCACCGCTTTGCTCAAAACTTTCAAAATTAAATGTTTCTGATCAGCTTAACAAAAGAAGAAGGAAATTCTGATATGAGTCTTAATGAAAAAAATTTCCAAATCAGATCTAATAAATCTAAAATAGAGCTTAAAAACATTCAAGACTATATCTTGGTTGTGTCTGGCTTATTGGTTGTAAGTAAATGCTAACCTTTGAAACAGCACTGCTGGAGATACCACTGCTACTACATTTAAATCCACCTAATACCCTATATCCTTTAAAACTTCCTATCTATCCTGTATCTTTTAAATCTTGACTCCTCCGACTCTGCTCAAGAATGTTACTGGTGTAGGGTTTCAGTACTTTGCCAAGCCAAAGCAGCTCTGTTTTTTTGTAGAATCTATACGCTTTAAAACTGGAGACAGAGAGCATCAGATAAATTTGTTTTGAAACTAAAATCTGCTATAAAGCATGTTATTTTGTTAGATTTCATAAAAATGTGAGCAGGGGTTTTTTTGCTCATTATGATTGTCCAGCTGGCTTTTATAGTTTCCAGGTAGTGCATGGATGTCTACAACAACAAAAGAGAAAGATGTGATTGGCATCCTTTTCTGTTGATTTACTACCTCCTCCTTCATGCCTTGAATTTTACACATCTGTTGTTAACCAAGTTATTGGCAAGGAAGGGAAGCACAGTTCTGGTTTGTAAGAGAAGTGTTGCCTTAATCTCTAGTTTCTTTTTGCCAGTAGTTAGATAGCTCTGTATTAAACATGTCACACCTGAACAATCTGGTGACATTAACTTATTATTTGTGGTTTCGTTGCTTTTAAGTTGAATAATAAGAGTTACCTGATCACTTTGTTAGTGTTTCTAACACAGTTTGTATCCCAAGAAACTTCTCTGTTTATTCTGTTACAGAATGAGAAAAGATTTCCAAATTACATCTTTGATCTTTTTTCTGTAAGATGTTATGTAACTGATACCACTTTTCAGTCAGTCATTGAAAATATTTTAGCAAAAATGTCTTCCATGGCTGTTGTTTTGCATCTTCTGTATTCGTCTGTGTGGCTTATGTGTTGAATACAAGAGGTAGTATATGAGAAGTCTGAATTTCCCACAACTTCGTTTTGACAGGTGATGACAAGTGATGCCAACATCTCATAATCCAAAACTAACTAAAGCCATCTGGCAGGAGGACCGCTGACGTGACAGCTGGAAAATATTGTATAAGGGAATGACTGTTTTTTCTCAGACTGCTGTTAGTGGGATGCTAGGCTAGTCAAAACCCTTGTAGTATAGTTGCATCACCAGAGATGTAGGTTCTGGGGCTGTGGATCCTGCATGGGAGCACCGGGGTACATCGCGGCATCCCGAAGCTGGGGCTGTGATGGTGGCAGCACCTGAGGTGGCCCTCAGGCCTTTTCGCTAGAGTGGTGGAAAGGTCTGTCTCGTCTGTCTCTGGAATTTGCTCCAAAGCCAGACTGCAGAAATGGCAAGGTGCCTTCATGATCTCAGTGGGGTTTGGATAAGGCCGTCAGCTGCTCTTAAGAGTGTTCAGCATTTTGCTTGGAAAATTCTGGATGGGCAAGTTCATTAAAGTTCACATGCCTGTCCCTATTTAGGTTAATGGTTAAAGAACCTTCCCTCTATGTTCGGTCCTTCCTTGCTGCTACACAGGTGGTTCTGTGTGGCAATAGGAAGTGAAATCCAGTTATTCCTTGATAATAGATTTTCTTGATTAAATATCACTGATGACACCAATATTAGCCATGACTGAAAGACTTGAAATATATCTGATTTTCAGTTCTGAAAAACAGTTAATTGCCCAACAAAGTTCAAGAAACAGTTTGTGTAATAGAGATCTTGTAGCCCATATGTAACCCTAAGTGTAAAACTTCTATATTACCTAAGTTATGTTTATATTTGTAAGTGTATAATTCTGTTTAGATCCCCTGTAACAGTAGGGCCATACTTTTCCCCCTATAACACTGAGGTAACCTAAAGACCCTGTAGTTTGGGATTTATAGCTTTGCTTTCACTGCAACATATAAAAAAACTTAACAACAAAAACAACATATAAAACAAATAAAAACAACATATAAAACATATAAAACAACAACATATAACAACATACGGGAAAACAACATATAAAAACACTTATGTTACTTGCATTGCTGAGTCATTTTTCCTGAATATGATAAATAGGTGGAGTTCCAAGTTTACCCCATATCAGCATAGTGGTTGAATCTCTTGATCTCTTTTCTCCTTACTGTCATAACACGTGAGCAGGTCGAGGGGGTTCTCCTTCCCCTCTACTCTGCCCTAGTGAGGCCCCATCTGGAGTACTGTGTCCTGTTCTCGGCCCCCCAGTTCCAGAAAGATGAGGAACTACTGGAGACAGTCCAATGGAGGGCTATGAAGATGATGAGGGGACTGGAGCATCTGTCCTGTGAGGAAAGGCTGAGGGAGCTGGACTTGTTCAGCCTGAAGAAGAGAAGGCTGAGAGGGGATCTTATAAATGCTTCTAAATATCGTAAGGGTGGGTGTCAAGAGGATGGGGCCAGACTCTTTTCAGTGGTGCCCAGTGACAGGGCAAGAGGCAACGGGCACCAACAGAAGCATGGGAAGTTCCGTTTGAACATGAGGAAGAACTTTACTTTGAGGGTGACAGAGCAGTGGAACAGGCTGCCCAGGGAGGTTGTGGAGTCTTGTTCTCTGGAGATATTGAAAACCTGCCTGGAAGAGGTCTTGTGCAGCCTGCTTTGGGTGACCCTGCTTTGGCAGGGGGGTTGGACTAGATGATCTCCAGAGGTCTCTTCCAACCCTGAACATTCTGTGATTCTGTGAAAACAAACATGACAAAAACTGATCTTGAATTCTCCAGCCTTATGTCTTAGTATTTAGATCTGATATCCAGAACTCGCAAAATGTACGCTAGTTGTTTTAGTCACTGTGTCTCCATATAAAGGAGGTTTTTCAGTCTGTTTCTCTATGATTAATTCTGGATGCCTTGCCAATATTTGGGTGTAGAGAATATAATCTTCCTATTACAGTTCGAATTTGGGTCTCTTTCCTGTTCTTTTTACTTTTCTTTGGTCTTTGTCTCTTTTCCTGGGATCTAGTCAGTCCTTATGAAACTTCAGTAGTGGTGAGAAAAGTCTTTTAATAAATACTGGCTTGGAACTGAACACAGGCTCTTCATAGTTCTTGGAGAGAAGAGAAGGAGGGAGATGATATGTCTCTATCTTTTTCTCTTAAAATGGTTTCCGGCTTAAACTATTCTGTCTGGATATAAGCATTTTTTCCTAACTATAAATGGTCTGTGTTTCAGTACGCTCTCTGGTCATAAAGCTGATGAAATGGTCCTCTCTGTATGGCAGATTACCTCAGCAGAATTTACAAATGGAAGATGATGGTTTTGCTAATGTCCATGAGCAGGTAGACAGAATTTGGTCCCAGATGCTCTGCCTAATGTTCGTGGCAAAAGTGACTCAGAAACAATGCCTCCATATGCCGTAATTGCTGGAATTATTTCTCAGGCATATTCCCTTGTCATCCCTCATATGTAGAACTCATTAGATTCCTAGCGGGAGAACATATGGAGAAGAGAGATGATGGAAAACATTGTAAAACAGATTGTGTATTTAAATTTATATTATAAAAGACCTCCGTGCAGAGAAAAACGTAGTGGAGAAAGTTCAAACTCTTTCTTTCCCCTTCATAAGGAAATTGACATTTATGGAGCTGTTATCTCAGTGCATTCAAAGGCACTTACAGATGATGGGTTAAAGCCTGGCTTCAGGGATAATAGTGGGAATTTTGTGACTAATTTGAGGTCAGCTCAGTATTTCCTACATTATTTTTCCAAATATTTACTTAAACCATGGCTGAGTAAGATCTTTTCACTAATAGGAATCACCAGAAGTCAAAGTTCGTCCCATACGAATCTGTTGGCAAGATCATGCCTTTGATTGTGTGTTTGTGATTTCGGTGTCAACATAATGACTTTTATGAATGCCTTGTTTGTGTTCCACAAAAAAAAGGCGATAAATTTTCTTTCATCCAGCTCAGCTGACTGGTGGATGGGGATCATCTCCAGTGCAGAGCTCTATTAATGACTACTGAGTATCAAACATTAATTCTTTATCCTTTCCTATAGTTAAATAAAGCAAAAATAGGCTAATCATACATGAATTAAAAATATATGCTGACATTTCTGATGCTTTTTTAATTACACTTATGACTGTCCTATTTTATGATAAATTTTTTCTCTAATTTTTTACTCAGTACTGCTGATGAAGCTGGATTCAACAGGCAGCATTTGGGGTACTATAAAGAATCCCAGTTGGTGGAGGTGGGCACTAGCAGAAGTTACCTAGTGGACAGGTGGGAGGTGGTTAGACTGATGTCTGGGAACACCCTGACTTCACTGTGGTGGCTGGTGAAATATGGCCTGTCACCTAGAGAAACCCTTCTGCAGACATCATTGTTGCCCAGCTCCTAAAGAAGAAATTCTGACAGGGTATCACTTATTGCATGGAGCTGAATCAAGTGTCACACCTAAACAAATATTAGAAGGACACAGAGAAACAGTGTGGACATGTCTTACAGTGTGACTCTATAGGCCTTAAAAATGTCCAATATGTCCACAGGATGTTTCCATCTAGGTCATTGCCTTTGTGAAAGGACACACAAAATATCTGCTTAGGTAGTATTTGCGGTAGAGTTATGTGTGTATTTGCTGGCAGATATCCGTATGTGAAGCCAAGATTTGGTATCGTATCGGGCCTCCAGAAATTCAGATCTGAGCCTCCTCCATTACTGCTGAAACTGGACTGTGTTACTGTACTGTTCTTCTAAGTCAGAGCTGCACAGTATGCTGCTGACAAGCTGCATCACTTGCCCTGCACCTTTCGGAGCAGAATAGCTGCTCTGATAAGCCTCAGCAGGAAGCAAAACGTGCATTACCATACATGTTTTTGTCTTATACTGACAACCCTGACGTTCTGTTTTTTTCTGACAGGTACAGGGTAAATGTTTATTACTAGGTGAAAGTTTAAAATTTATTATTGTGCACCAGTCTGAACAATGCACTTAAAAGATGTATTTTGCAGCTTCTTATTTGTTCATCCTATTACAATTGATTCATTTGTTCTATAAATGTATTAGCCTCTCTGTCAGCTACTGGTGGCACCTTTTAAAATAACGTGATCGGTTAGTGACTTTTTAGTCACTGCAGGAAAATGCTCTTTGGGTTGTAAGTCTTTCATTAGCAATATGTGGTTTTTCCATTCAGTACCAGCATTAGAAACTAGATGACAAAGTCATAAAAGAGCCTTGAAGATGTACTGATTTAATTACTCTTAGGCAAACAGCTAGACCTTGCTCAGTGAAGGAAGTTATAGCTCCTATGTGTAAGATTGTGTTCTCTCATTCAGGATATCGAGCCCTTTGCTTTGATTCAAATTTGATTATACAGAAATTTGTGCAGTAGTAATGTTAATATAAGAGATTAATAGCTACTTGATAGATGGATCATTAAGTATTGATACATGCAATGAAGTATCCAGGACATCTCAAAATTCAGGGCTTTACCTAATGCTCCTTATGGATAAAGAAAGTAGCAAGTATTTTCCCCACTTTTATGTCTTTGGAAGGAAATACAGATGTACCAGAAGACTGGGAGCTAAAGTGCTGACTAGACTTCAGCTAGTGTGGGGCTCCCCAGTTCAAGAAAGATGAGGAACTACTGGAGAGAGTTCAGCAGAGGGCTACGAGGATGATGAGGGGAATGGAGCATCTGTCCTGTGAGGAAAGGCTGAGGGAGCTGGACTTCTTCAGCCTCAAGAAGAGAAGGCTGCGAGGGGACCTAAGAAATGCTTCTAAATATCTCAAGGGTGGGTGTCAGGAGGATGGGGACAGACTCTTTTCAGTGGTGCCCAGCGTCAGGACAAGGGGCAACGGGCACAAACTGAAGCATGAGAAGTTCCGTTTGAACATGAGGAAGCACTTTACTTTGAGGGTGACAGAGCAGTGGAACAGGCTGCCCAGGGAGGTTGTGGAGTCTCCTTCTCTGGAGATATTCA
>Ga0065711_1001195_pt1 | contig 46812 bp, 29 predicted proteins | sample Hoacrofraction12_FD_59098 | JGI IMG/M metagenome (GOLD analysis project Ga0065711, IMG submission 59098) | Hoatzin crop microbial communities from Cojedes, Venezuela - Epithelial fraction 12 v2 (version 2) | ecosystem: Host-associated > Birds > Digestive system > Esophagus > Crop | place...
ATGCATGGGGTTGTTCCTCCCCAGGTGCAGGACCCTGCATTTGCCTTTGTTGAACCTCATCAGGTTCCTCTCTGCCCAACTTTCCAGTCTATCCAGGTCACGCTGAATGGCAGCACAGCCTTCTGGTGTGTCTACCACACCTCCCAGTTTGGTGTCATTTACTTAGACTATTTTCCTGTAAGCTCAAATCTATTTTACAATTTCAGCTCAAAAGACTCCAGGAGAAGAGAATGTGTGGTAAGGAAGAATAGCACTGAATCAAATACACAGGACAAATTGACAGGGTCCTCTTGGGTTGCGAGCCACTGAGAGATTGTATCCATAGGGGCAGGAACTGCAGCAGTGAAAGATGTAGAGTTCTGAATTTCCACCAGTTTCAGGAGCAACTGTCAGCATTTTGTGCCTTTCAGGTCCCACTCCTCAGAAAAAAAGATATTTGGGTTATTTTGTTGGCAGTAAGATTTCTGTAAACCTGAATCTAACCTTCTCCTCTTCCCTCCAATCCCAAGCATGCCTTCCACAGCACAGGGCTCTCTGTGACCCAGCTGCCCACAAAGCACTGTCATGGGGCTGGTGGTGCCAGCTCAGGTCATCTGAGGACCTCATCCACAGTGTCCAGCTGCCTTCAGCAATTTGCAATACTCCAGGTTCTGGCAGGGCTTTCTGTATTTAATGGTGAATCCAGTTGTATGTCAGTTTCAGCTTTATTTCAGCAGATTGCAAAACCTGAAAGATCTAGGAATAGCCAGATTTTAGGAGAGCATGAAATAATAAGGAATGGTGGAAAAACAACAGCTTTCTAAAATGGAAATCCCATATGTGTGTTTGTGGAGTGGGGAAAGCAGCTATAAAAATAACCCATTTTGCATTCATGGGGCCCAGACATTCATGCAGGTGTGAACTTGGCACAATAGATACCTTCTCATGGTGACCCTCACTCACCACTCCAGGAGAGACACATGGCTCCCCTGCCTCTTACCCAGGGATGCAGCACAGCTTTTCACCTTCATGTTCTGTTCAGGTGGAAAGAATTTTACCAGTCCACTTCAGAAACATACCTGAATCCATCTCCAGCTCTGAGTTGCTTTCTCAGACTTCTTGTCTTCATTATCACTACTAGAAAACATTCAATGTTCTGAAATTGTCTCCAGAAATAACTCATTTCCTCACAACAAAGACCCAGTAGCCCTCTGTTTCTTGGGCAAGGCTGATTTATATGCTTTCTCCATCCAGCAGATATTCATGTCATTAAGAAAACGAGCAGCAGGTGCACTGGCATTTGGAGCTTAATGAACAGCTGGAAAGGCAGCTGGGGTTTCCCTGTTTCCAAAGAACAAGTGAAATCCCAGAGCAGAGGAAGCAGAAAAGTGGGATTTATGTATTCTCCTCCTAACAACTTATTTCAACTAGGATGGGGATTTGCAGGAAAGGGGAAGACACTTCTGGTCCTTTCTAATGAGGGAGAAGAAATGGTCAATATAATGTTTATTCCTCCTCAGTTTTGAGTTGCGATATTGGTACTTAGTGAGTTTGAGGAATAGCTTTTTGTTTCGCATGCGTGCTACTGTATGTGGGTGAGCAGTTCATACACAAGTAAAATAGTAAATAGTTTAAGTGCAATAACAGTTCCTAGATGCACCACCAAACACTTGAATTTACTTGCTGGTTAAAACTATTCAAAGACAGCTGAAGTGAATAATTCCAGGGTCCCCATCATTTCTTCTGTTTTTCTTCACCTCATCTAACAGCTCCATGATCCCAGTGGGACAGTTGTTCCCAGAGGATAATTCAGCAGAGGACAATTCAATCAGCAACAACAAGAAACCTTCATTATTATTCTTAATCTGCAGATCATATGGCCATAGATCTTAAAGTCAGAATACCCATGTATTTTTTTCAGTTTGGCCACCTGCACACAACTTTGTGTAGCATCCCTTTCAACAGATTCCATGCATTGTGTTTCATTAATACTTATTTTCTGAAAAGGCAGACAGTTTGAACTGGAAGACATGATGAGATGGAAATCTGCTAATTCTCTTGTTAGCATGCAGTAGGGCATTGCTGTTCTCCCATATAAAAAGGCAAGGTAATTTCAAAGAGAGCTCCTAAATCTACACAGTATTGTTTGTTTAAGTAAAGCACATGATATTGTTCCTCCTCTCTGAATAGACATTTTATGAAATCAGTCAATGACAAGAGTTAATACTTGGACTGAAGAATCTGAGCTGTCATTCATGACAATGAAATAAAATTCTTCCTGCTCCCTGCTAGGTCTGTGGTTCAGACTAGACCTTTAATTCCTTTCTCACCATCCAGTCTCGGAAAAAAATTTAGATATTCTTTGTGCCAGTTGAATTTACTTTGTCAAAAGTTCAGGGGGGTGTAAGCATAGAAGGGAAAGAAGTGTTTGGCAGCTAGTGGTCCTGCAGCCGATCCTCACCTCTAGCAGGAGCAATGACTACACTCGTTGAGGTGGTCGTCCACAGCAAGGAACCCGTGAGCTTGGTGGTTAGATCAAGGGTGTGTAGGCATGAGGAAGGGCTTCTGCTTTTCCAAAACAGAGCTGAGGTCCATCCTTATGTCATCTGAGAACTGGAATAATCACCAAATGTCCTAAGAGCAGCTGGAGCACGCTTGCACTGGGAGTTTCTCACACATAGGAGCGCTGCTGGTGTAGCAGCTGTGATGGGGAGTGAGACAGCTAGGATCTACCACTCTTCTTTTGGTTTGATTTTTCCCTTCATTCATGACAAGACGGATCCCTGGCTTGGCTCACTGGGTGGTCACACAAAGTGGTGTTGGAACAAAGGGAAGGAGGGAGAGCCTGAGTGGGGGGCAGGCATGCTGGGCTGCCCTGTGCAGCTGCAGCTGGGATGAGGTCAACCTCAGCAAAACCCTAGCTACTCAGTCACATTTTCCTGCCAGGAATCCAAGGAAGCCCGACTGAAACAGAAAGTGCAACAAAATGTAGAAAGGCCAGACATCTCTCTGCCGTGCTCAGTGTCTCAGCTCTGTGTAATTATGTACCTGGGAGGTGGTGCAGGGCTCAGTCCACCCCTTCAGGCTCTGCAATGCTGATATAATGCGGGCAGAGAACTGGAGGGACAGATTTGGTTTTGAAGGCTTTCCTTTCAGAGCAGCCTTACCATGATGCATAGAGCTCCTGGAGCTGCTGCAGCTCTGTCTTTTCCCATGAAGCAGAGCTCTGATTTCCGCTGCTCAACAGGAGAGTCATGCACTTCACTCTGCTCCTAGTGTCCTTCCCAATGGCTCAGCACTGAAACACCAACACCCGGCTGTATTTCTTCCCTTCCTTGCTCCCTCCCTGCTCTGCTCCTTCCTGGGAGAAATGGAAGTAGATTGGATCATCATTATATCCCTTCACTTGTTTGTTTCTAAGGAACGTTTTCAAATGTGTTTAATTAAGATTGCTTTGTGTCTTCCCCTTGCATAAGGGCTGTTGTGAGCAACACAGACAGGGAAGGAGAGGTGACTCTGCAATGAAGACAGGGATATAAAGCACTGGTTCATTTCCCAGCTCCGCCTGAAATCTCCCATGTTGCCAAAATTGCTTACTGCTTCTGTGTTAAACCTGTGGAACAGGATTGATATTTCCTTTCTTTATTGCTGCCCTTCACTCATATAGTGTTCACCATAGCCTATCCCCAGTTCCTGGTAATATGACAGCAAAATGAAGGATAGCAGCATATTTCGCTTACTTCTTCTTTCCTGCAGTTTCTCTGTCTGCATTTTCTCTCTCCACGCCTTCTGCGGCAACTTTACTCCAGCACATTAAAGGCCTCTCTTGGCTGACTGCATCTTATTTTGTGAGCATAAATAATTCCAAGTGGGAACTCCCTCATTATGCCCAAAAGAAGCATAAATAACACAGCATACATTGCTCCAGGCTGGGAACAGGTGAAAATGCCGCATAATGGAAATTCCATCTGAGGGAGTAAATTCTCAGACCATTTTCGGTGGTTGATGGTAGTCATATCTTTGAAACCATTTTACTTAAATCATAAAAGAAAAGAATATCCTCTGCCTGTCACAAACTCACGCTTAGATGCACCGTTTCCTTCTCCAGCAATATCCATTTCTGTAAATGTAAGGGTTTTTCGGTCTTTCTAATACATCTTTATGTTTCTCACTCATGCCAGGTAGCTAGAAAGACTATTACCACTCTAGTTTTATATAGAAACTCTGTTGCACCTCAATCTAATCTAACGTATCTTAGGACACTTATGTGTATGCATTACGCATTCTGTATGCAGAAGTCTAGGTTGGAGTGGGTTCTGTTTCACAGACTGAGACACCCTTTCAGAATACGTGTGTTTCTTAAAAAGGAGATAAATTAGTGCAAGGTAACTTCAAAAAAACCGATTGTATGATGAACTAAGGAACTGAATACAATCTGTTATTAATTCTAAGTGTTTTAACCGATTTTTTTCCTAGGAACAGTGTTACCTGTTGCCAAATTTTGTAGAGGGATCTACTTCCTACATCCCGATTAACAAAACTTAGACTTTCAAGACGGAGCTTTCTTCTTTTAACCGTTGTCTTTATTACTAAAGAAGAAACAAATGTCTGTTCTCACTTTTAGCCAACAGGCAAGAATAAAGAAAGACCACTGCCGCTATTAATTTTAGTCTTAGGAACTAAGATAGCAACGATACAGAGCTGGAAGTAAAAAGAGGCAAATTCTCTTGGTAGCTGCTTTTAAAAATGAGCTAGTTCATGTTGTTTTTTAATTAAAATGTCTTCTCCATCTCACTGATGTGTTCTCCTAAGGGGCATTGGGATTTAATCTCCCAATAATGGAGATTTAAATGTATTAAAATTGGAATGCACAAGCCTTTGCATTGCACTTGTTGTCATGGGAGCTACTTCTGTGAGTAACTGCAATTCCAGATACAAGTTTCAGAAGCTAGCCTGTATCACTACAGTGGTTTTTCCTTGTCTTTCTGGGTTTTTCTGTGTGTTTCCCTTCTTTTATTACCCTTATTCTTCCTCCAGCTTCCCACTATTTCCATTTCTCCCGTGCTAGGGCAAAGTGTTCAATCATTTCTAATATAGCAGTTTCGATACGGAAAAGCAAAAAGTCAGCAAACACAGAGGAGCTATGGCTGAGCATGCTCCGCTGCAGGGCTGGGCAGCCAAAGCTCAGGTTCCACCCTGGAAGTGATAGCAGGCCCAGGGCATTATCAACGCCTTGCAGATGGTGGACACCAGGGATGAGGCAAGTGCAGGACAAGAAGTAAAGAAGGATGGGATTACTATACAGATTAAAATCTGTTCATTACTTATTAACACTGCACTTTTCGTGATTTACAGTACTACTTTCTCTGCCCACCACACACCTCTCATAGGTCAACACCACCTTGCCCTGGAGGAAGCAGGCACAAAGCAGGTAGATGCTCAGGGCAGCAACATATTTAGTGACTTTGATTGACTGCAGGTTGGTAAGCACAGGCATTTCACAGTTAGCCTGAGGCAGAAAATTGGGGACAGTGAATTGTTACTCCAGTAATGGAGCAACTCATCATGAGGACCCACCAAAGTCATCTGACAGAAATAAAACTCTTTACACATAAATGGAATTATGCTCTGATTGTAAACCCTCATAAGCAAGGTGATCACAGGGAACATGAAACAAAAAGCCTTTACCAAGGCTATACGAACTTTGACACTCATCTCTTCTGCACTGCATGGTCAAGGAGAAATGTAGAGACTGAGTTCAAAACAATGCTTCTCATACACTGTTACAGTGCCTGCTGGTATTCGCCCTAATATCCAAAGCAATAATGACTTCTAGCAACTGCCCAGCAGCTTCCGAAACAAAGTAGGTTCAGCGACCCTAGATGACTCATGATTTTTGCATGGCCTTATAATGGCTGCTGTGTCTGCCCAGACAAGCACCTTGCGGACAGTGTTGAGTTCATCTGCTTTGGCAAATGCTTGAATACATCTTGAATAATCATCTTCATCTTTCAAAGAAGTCAGTGCTAGTGAGAAAATCTGTTCTCAGGCTATCAACAAATGTCTTCTCTTGAGAGGACCCTCTGGGTGTGCTGAGATCCATTTAGTGCAAATTCCAGGCAGGTTAAAGAAAAATGTCGTGACACCAGGAAAACTTCCAGCTCACTAGTGGAACCATCATATGCTCCAGGCTGACTAAGAGCAAGCTTAAAAGGGTTATCCATCTGGCCCAGGAGATGGCTTTTTTGACTCTTGCAGAAGCTGGCATAAAAAAAAGGCTGAGCACAGCCACAGATTTTTTTTATTTGCTTTTCTAGCCATGCGATGTTTAGGCTAGGGAAAAACTCCCACCACTGGAGTCTGATTCAAATGCTGTGTTTCTCTGGGCTTGTTATAGGACAGAACAAAACAACTGCAGCCAATGAATTTATAAAAAATGTTTTATGTACTTTACCATGCCTTCATGAATGATAACCCACTAAGTTTTACATTTTCCTTTCCTTTCATTCAGGGGGCAGTAAGCAGATTTGTTTCCATGCACAAATGCACTCACAGCAATGAACCATTTTGTAGGAAACACTTTTATTCCCTGCTTTATCAACAAGATAAAGCCAAATAGGAAGAAATTGCCGTCATTATAATTTGGGATGCATTAACTTCTTTCTGTCGAGGTCTAGGAGTCCTGACTTCAAAAGTTTTGAGCAGGAAAGGGAAATTGTGCTGTGAGGGATCAAGCTGGATGTACTGCTGAGCTTGCAGCAGTTTCTCACTACCAAGGGGTGGTTGTGAGCTTGCAATAAAAAGACGGTTGTGGTGGTCTGAGAGGATATGGTTTTGCAGAGCCCTGTTAATCCCTGTTACAGCTGCTGGTGAATACATAAAGGAGTTTCAGAGACCACTTTTCCTTTTTAGGTCCATCACTGAACACGAACTGCTGCTGCTTGTTAACCACTGCCTGCCTTGCACTCCCAGAAACAGGGGGTTGGTCCCAGGAAGCCAGTGATACCCAAAGAAAGTATTTTCATGAGTTTCTTTAGAGTCAGGCTAAGACAGGAGGACACAACTGGCAGCATGCTGACTGAATTTGCATTATAGGACAACTCTAGCTGGGCCACTGCCTTTCCCTACGTGAACAGGCAACTCTCCTTTGCTTTGCTTGCAGAGAGTCAGGAGTTTTGGCCCAGAAGTCCTTCTTGTCCCCTCTGCTCCTCCTGTCCTTGATGGAAGGGGTCCCACTAAAGCAACGAGACAGCCCTTTTCCACACCCCTGAATACAATCAAAATAATTCCTACTGAGTCATGACCCCAGTTAAATTGTATTCATGTCCTGGAGCCCTGGGGAGCTGTATGTGCTTTGGAGTGATGGCCTGCACAAGGCTTGATTCATGCTTTTGGCTTCATACCTTCTCATATGAGAAGAAAAAGTCGTTGATGATGCACAAGTAATTGAGCACTCCTGCAGCTATTCACTGTACTTATTGAGCAAACACATCACCGGCAGCAACTGGGAAATCACGAGCAGGATTGTGGACTGGAAAGCAAAACTAAACATCTGTACCCTCACCAGTGAAACCACATGGAAAACCTGGGAGAGGATCACAAACGCTTATCACGTGGCTAATGAGGTCCAGAAAATTCTGGCACAGTTCTTAAAAAAAAAGATTAAAGCATTTCTAAAGTAAAACTATTGTCAGCCTCAGATGTGATGTTACTTTTAAACCGTGAAGAAATTTCTAGGCTGCCATGAGCTAAATAGTTAGAAGCAAGCCAACGAATTGGCAAACACAGCTGCAGCTTTTGTTTCAAAACCCAGGTAGTCCTTAAAGAGTGGAGTTGAGTCAGCAGAGCTGTAGGCGACTGGATGGGCTCCCACAGTGAGCAGTGCAGAAAACAGGGACTCCTGCACCATATTTTGATGGGCATTTTTAGCCACGTTTAGGACTGGGCTTGCTGGCTGCCCACCATCTTCAGACAGAAGCAGTGGTGGGCTCCAGGGCACAGGATGAGGCTGTTCGGGGTCAGACAGGCAGGCTGGGAGCGGGTGGCTGTGCTCAGGCACACTCATCCCACCCACCTCCAGCCCTGAGGCCTCTGGGCAGCGAGGGAGGTCAGAGCAGGGAGGACTCCTAAGGCCCCTCTGAAGAAGGGATTTGGAAGAGGATGAGCCTGGCAGTACACAGATAGAAAACATTTTCAGTAAGGGTAATCAAAACGTTATTTTTCCTACCTCACCTCTGTGTATCATAAGCTTATTGTTACGTGACTGTTCAGCCCTTAGGACAGAAGCGCACGCATCTCCACTGGAGATGTCTTGACACATTTGTAAGAGAAGTAAAAACAATAAGACAATACGAATCTCTCCACTGACTTCAAAGATGACTGGATTGGGCTTTCTCTGTCAATACTGATTAGGGATCTCTGCTCCTCAGACATCCATGGCTGCTGCCGTTGAAACGAACTGGCTGCAGCATCACCATAAAATGACGCACATTGCTCTGCGTCTTCCTATGAAATAATTGCTTGATAGCTTTACAGGGAACTCCCTTGGGAAGAAAAGAGTAAAGAGATGGTAAGTCACAGTAATACTCCTCTGCTGTTCTTTGATACTGCCCAGGTAACTCCTGTCAGAAATGGAAGTAAATGTGAGAAGAAGTAAAATCAGCAGAAAAGTTTCAAGTGTAATTTAATCATTAAATGCAGAAACTGGTTGCAAATCTTCCTCTGTATCAGCTTTAGTGCTTCACTTATGTATGTGTTAATCAGTGTAATGAAAATCAGTGAGTACTTGCTCTAAATGCTCACACAATGTTGGAGGAACTTGTGAATTCATGAAGAGGACTGTGGAGGGAGCAGTGGTGGAAGGATTTGACACTGTGCAGGAATAGAAAGAAAGGGAAGGACTGAAATAAAATGTGGATCAGGGAAATCAGATCATCATGACAGATATAAATGAGCTTTGAAAGAGTTTCTGAGTCTCTAAGAACTGTAACAAAGTTTGATATGTTTTGGGAAAAAGATAATGAGATCAGGGAGTCAGTGCTAGCCGGGTCCCCACAGAGGACGGCATGTTTCTGACACGCATACAAAGTCCTTTCTCACAACATAGCAGCTCAGGCTCTTACACCTTTGAATCTCCTGACCTAATCCATGTCATACTGGGAACTGCTGGGTAGAAAACCCAGGTGCTTTCTCAGGTGTTACCTGTGACTCAGCAAGCGGGTCAGTACTAAATCAATAATATGGCATTCATTTTTATGCCAGTCCTTCACTGAAGTGTTTCTGGGTGAGTGGCGATGGGCTGAATCTGGTGGCTCCTACCGCAGCTCCATAGTAGGAATCTGCACTTGGCCTGAAAGATAAAAGTGATCAGTGTGATGACAATAAGCATGACAGCACTGAAGCATGATGCCACAGGCACCTTTTTCATGGCTCAGGGAATATTTGAGATGTAAACCATCTGCATATGTAGAGGTACTCTGCACTCTGAGGCTGTTTCCACTGAAAGGGCATCTAAAAGAGATAAAAATGAATCGTCATCATTACAGACTGGATTTCTGCCAGCTGCTTAGTAATTAGAGTTTTAATTGCCCAGTAATAAAAGTTTTAATTACTCAGCAATTAGTGCTTGAAGTTTCAAGTGCTTCACATGCACTCAATTGCATTCTCAAATTGCCAAGAGCGAAAGGCGGAATAGCTCCAGTGCGTCTCAGCAAAGCTCTGAGCAAGAGGGGTGAACGTCAGTGATGGAGCAGCAGCAGAAAATGGGTATGGCCCCAGCTGCCAGTGGTCAGACAGGCAAACAGCCCCGCACAGCAGAACCCGCAGGCAGCTTGCAGCCTTTCCCAAACTTACCACCTCCTCAGCTGGTCCAGACAAGATGCTCAGCTGGTAAAGGCATCGTGCTGGAGAAAGCCTACTGCAGAGACCAAGTCCTTTTCAACATCTCTGTTCTTTTACTTGGTGCATTTATTCCTTCAGGCTTTTAGTCACATATCCTGCAAGTACTATTCGGTTATTTCAACAAGTTTTAATCTAAACTCACGTAGATCCAATAGGAATCGCCTAGCTCTGTAGGTGTCTTACCAAAATGCCTGAACTCCATCCCTCCAGAATGCCTTTACAGTTAGTAGTATCCAGCTGCAATACGTCTACTGCAATTCAACAAACTATTTTAGCCATACTATATTCCCTAGCTAATTCAAGGCCAAAATACCCTTTGCTGGGTCCAGCATGAATTACTTCATACCTAGTGTTATCCCAATTAGTTGTTCCTACGCTACACAGTCAAGGTCCTAATAAACACAATCTCTGAGGGCCTGGTTTCTTTCTCCTTGCGTTACTTGAACTTAAATATCATTAACAAGTCAAACTTTAAAACGTCAACAGTTGGCAACGGCCCAGGAAACAGGACTGCATTTAGGCTGAAGTCGAGCAGTGAAGTTATGAGGCAATGCACCAATAGTCACATAAGCACAGCTTTAAAAAAACCCTTCCTGTTCCTGAGTATTGGAAAAAATCCAACAAATCCAAAATACGGTTACCTAAACATCAGCATCTAAATCACACACACATAACATTAAATAAACCAGGTTTTTTTTCCCCTCTACTCTGAAAGGAATTGACATTTTTAATAGTACCTAGTTACCTGGTTAACAACGTAGTTAATAACTTAGAGCATTTAGGTGGTCTGTAATGTAGCATCAGATGTCTTCTATACTCTGGACTGTACAGGTTATTGGTTCCACAAACGCTTTACTTCACTGAGGTGCTGAGGTCCGGGGCTATACATGTGTTTTCTGTTTCATTTCTCTGAGGCAATATCTGTAGTGCACTTCGCAGAAGTGAAGAAGTACCGGATCATAGCAGACTTTGCTGTTTCTAGCTATAACACTATGAAGTATTAAAGCCATAATAAACTGAGATTCACCTCATTGAATGTAGCTGTCTTCTCTAAGCTGGCTCAATGAATAGACATAGGCATCTCCAAAGGGTGAGTCACTCCTTCCAGACATACGCCCAGGACAGATGAGCCGATCTACCCTTTGGAGGAGCTGTCTCTATCCACTAAGGAGATATCAAATTTTAGGCAGCTGAACCCAGGAGAAATGTAGGTTCTTAGAAGTGTTTCAGCAGAAGAATGGCCTGAAGAAGGTAGGCTGTGTTGAGGGTCGGTATTGATTTCTCCTTGCAGAGCCAGGAGAAGAACATGTCTTTTAGGTAATGTTGATGTTGTGGTTATCATTATTATTCCTTACACTGTGGCTGCACCTCAGAGTCCCAGGCTTGGTTTACAGACCATTCTGTGTTAGACACTGTATAGATACAGGACAAACAGCTAACCTCCATCTCTAGCAGACTATAGCCAAAGCAGTCCATGCCGCCCATTTTATTTACAATGAGAAGTTATACTGCACAGTAAGACTTTGCAACAGGCAGTTCTTTGGTTGAATCTACTATCGAAAAGTGCTTCCTCTTTTCAATGTTTGCCACCCTGTGGAACCTCTCTTTTCTCATTCTTATTTTCCAGCTATGCTTTTCCCAGCTGCTCAGCGATTCAAGAGGTCCTCAGCTGCCTTCCTTAACCCAGTGCTACAAAACTCGCTGGAAGATGTGGTCCTGCTTTATGAGGTTCAGTATATGGGAGCAGATGGTACCTTAAGCCCTAATCAAGACTGGGTTTACTGTCCATACCGGGGTTATCCATTTTCTGTCTTCATGTCACTTTTACTCATGCCAGTACTAAACCCATTGCTGACGAAGTAATAGCTCACCAGGAGGGAGGGAACAGATATATGTATGACAAATTCACCTCTTTCAGCAACAATTGCCCACAGTACTTCAAATGTGGGTTCTAGCTCAGTGACAAGGCAGAGTGAAAACCAGAGCAAGTGGCTTTCCACTGGAAGCAACTTTCTTCCAGAACAGTGGCATATTAACAACACAACGCATGTAAATTCATTGGTCTGAGTCTCAGCCCCAAATTATATGTTCAAATCATGAAAGCCATGAGTATCAGTCATTGGAAAGTAATCTCAAGGGCCTGAGTGTTTCAGTTCAAAGTGATTCAGGTCCCCTCTTTCACAGCAGCGGAGACTGCAGATGTAAGGCACAGTTTGGAACAGTGTCGTGTGGTTAGCTAAGGGAAAGTGCTCCACCTGAAGAACGTACATGGGTCAAATCTATCTATCCCACACCTTGAGAAATTGGGACTGGATGTCCAAACAGCGGAGATAGGCTGGGAAGCCATTGCTGTGCTCTGTAACACAGAGATAGGCCACTACTGGTATCCCTGGCAGGGTAAATGGCCTTTCCCAGCTGTGGTGTTGTCGCCATCTCTTTAATTCCCATGTGACTCCAGCAGCAACCCATGCCTGATTTGTATAATACAAGACTACCTGTTGTTCCCCTTTTCTCTCTGCTTTCCCCATAGCCTGTCTCTAATTTTCCCAGGTAGATAACACAGGAGTCCAACATTCACACAGAGACTTTCTGGTCTGCCCCACCTCCAGCCAGTGCAATGAGAATTTTGTCTCCATTTGACCCACAGTAAAGACCTAAGGACATATTGCTAATTCGCATTTACTCTGCCTAGAGTTTCTCGGAGAAGATAAATAGCTTTCTGTGTTCTGATTTTGTACCAGTTTCTTTTAGCTGAGCTTGACATTGACAAAGGTCAGAGGATCTCCATCAAAGATGAGGAGCTTGCTTCACTGAGGAAGGCTGCCGAGTTTGACACCATCTGCAACGAGATTATCCCCAAGAGCATCACAGAGATCCGCAGACTAAGTAGCAGACTGTCTTCCTATCCTCGAGTCCTCAAGAAAGAAGACTTTGAAAGGACAGTGCTGACCATGGTCTACACGGCCTACAGGGCTGCTCAGTCCCAGGGGCACCAGAAAGAAGCTTGGGCTGAATCCTTTGTCAGTCTTTACAAAGCCCTGAAGCATGACTTGATGTTCCCATACAAGAAAGACCCATCATAATGGGAGACTTGATGCAACAGCAACTCAGCCACCTCTTCCGGTTGATAAGGGACACGTGTAGCACGTCCATCACTTTATTCTATAAAGAGGTTAATAGCCTGCTTCATGAAAGATTATTTGTTTTCTAGCTCCCTCTTGTGGAATTCATTTTATAGTGCCATGTAAAATGGGGAAAAATGTTATCTTCAGTCCTGGGAATTTGGTTTTTGTGCTGGCTTGGAGATACATTCTGTAACAAGCAGAGAAGTGAGTCTGGCGTACGTGCCAGACAGATAGGCCTTTGTTTCGTCCTGTGGGTTTCCTATAAACAATATGTAAGCATACTATGCTTATGCTCACATACCTATGCGTATGTGCTGGAGAACGACGATTTCCTAGCTAGGGAAACAAGTTCATATTTTGGCTGGCCAGTAAAAGAGTATTATAAAGAGATGTAAAGGCCCTCTGTAAAAAGAAGATGATTCATAACTGTCAGCCTTCAGAAATTATGCCAAAAATATTAATTTCAAATGTTCTTGTAAATAAGCACTGTCTGATTCACTTCATTTGGCTGAGACAGTTTTGAATCACAATAACATTTGCAGAAGACAAAGGGCATTGTGAACACCAGCAGCAAACAATGCCTCTGAACATATTCCCCGCTTCCCAGAGCTGCCCTCCCAAAGAGTCGGCAATGATTCTTTCATTATTTGCACATGATTTTGCTTCTGCTCCTTGGTTTTTTGAAGCAAACATGGATTTATCCCCAGCAGAGTCAAAGGGAAGGCAAAGGCCCTGTTTAATCTAATGATGACACATTTTTCCTGGTTCTATCACTTGAACGTAGGTTATCTAAACCGGTGCTTCAGAATCCCCCTGAGGCAAGGGAGGAAGGTGCATTAAAACATACCTGGTGCTGAATTTAGCAGTGTGGCTCATTTTTGATCACAAATTATATACTCACTTGTGTATACGTGTGTGTATGTTCATGCATGTGTGTGTATGTAAGTGCTGAGTACATGGAAGAATCCTAAATTGTTCAGTCAAGGAACAATTGCATCTGAAAAAGCCATTCACCAATCTAGCAGTGGAAATTATGACTTGGGGAGCAGTGGAAAAGCAGTACTTGTTTACAGCAAAAACTGTTTGTAGAAATAGTGCAACTGATTATTATAAATTGCAAAAAAATCATGGACAGAAAATAGACAGGAAAATGAGATATATCTTGTCAGACAGATGATTAGCAATGAAAAATCCACACGCTTCTAATGCAAATCCCATAATTTTTGGGAAGAATTTATGCAGACTCTGTTTCTCCATTGATAATAGAGGTGCTTCTACTTCTTGAGCAGGGGAAAAGAGCTGAACATTTATTTCATCCTTTCATACCAGCACTCTCTATCTCTCTCTTTGCATGTCTTAAGGAGATAGGCTCAAACCACAAATCTCTGAGACTGTGAAAGAGAACTGCGGGACTCCAGTCCCAGTTCTGAATCATCTTGAACTGCTTCTGCATCACTTGGGCAAAAAGCATAAACTCTTCTTCATCCCTTAACAGGGAAGCTTCAAGGACCGGAGCTGAAAGAATCCATCCGGCACCACCTTGTTGCAGCCAACAGCAAGGAGTGCAAGCAGTCAGAGCATGCTGGGCTGGGAATGTGGACGCGCAGCAGCCTTAGTGGCAGGCTGGCAAGGGCACAAACGGCTGGAGAAAGGGTTTAGAAAAGACACCGTCAGTCCTGTTTTTCCCAGCAGTTTCTGTACATGTACACATGAGTGTGCACGTTCACATTTAGATGCACATATATGTAGGTGTACTTTTACACCTGAAGATCTTTGCTGGCCATCTTCAAAGCCTGGCTGGCATTTGGTAAAGGGAACTGAAAATCCCAGACACAAAGCTATAAGCCACAAGTATTTCCACCTCCTCTACTTGCACACGCAGCTCAGTGCCCACAAAGCAGCCTTGCGCCACAGCCCACATGCCCTTTAAGCCCTCAGCATCAACACTGATGACCTGATTGTGTTTTCTTCCCACACCATGCTTTGTAAACACATGGAAGGGGAATAGCATGGAGCATACTCCTGCCCTTCCAGCTGTGCTTCTTCTTGGGTCCCTGAAGCACCACTTGCTGGAATAGCCTGCAACAAGGGCAACTCATAAATCCCTTACAGCCAGTGACTCCAAGTTTGCCAAGATAACAAAACAGAGCACCACAGCAAGTATTAATCAGTAGCAGTCACTATCCAGAGAAATACCTCCCAGCCACTCTCCTCACCCCATAAGAGCACTGTCCAGCAGTCAGAGTTTATTCAGCAGTATCTCACGGAAAAGAATTATAGATAGTTTTGAATATCCAATCATTTCCTATGGCATATGTACCTTCCTATATCTTACAAACAGGTAATTGAAACCTTTACCTTCCCTACAGAAAATAGTCTTTCTGAGTTTATTTCCCTTCTCCCATTACTGCGTGTAGTGCGGGAAAAGAGATTTATTCCTTGGGAATGTGCTTCGACTGCGCAGGTTAATTTAACAGAGACTGTCAATATAATAATAAAAATACTCTACATAAAACTAATTGGTTTTGTGGTGCATTGATTCCAGCAGCAGATTTAATATTTAGCAAATTGCAGCATGGGTAATCGGTTATCTCACTCTGCAAAACTCTTCAGGGGAGCAAAACAGTACAGGGGAGAAGGGTGAACAGCCCTTCCCTCCAACGGGCAGGAGGAGGTGATAAATAGGAACACGAGTGCTCCCTTTCTCCAGAGCTCAAGTGGGAAGGAGCACTCTGCCTCAGGGCAGCTCTTCGGGCTTAGGGCATCTTCCCTCCTCCAGCACTGTGTAAGGTGCAGGCGTGGGTTGCCTGTTCCCGAAGAAGGGAGAGAGGAAAGACTGTCAGCTCTCCCCAGCTCATTGTGCATCTCATTACTGCAGACTGAGTCATGTTTAGAGACAGTCCTTCTCTCTTGGGGTAAAGAGCCATTGCCTTGAAATGGCACATTTTACCCACCCTTTGACCTGATGGATCATAAAATAGTGAAATAAAACATAGATTTTTTTTTTCATTTAAATATTTTAAAATATTTTCAGTATTTCAGACATTCTTTTAGCTTCTCTGCAACAATTCACAAAACAGATATCAATTCATTGGCTGTATTGGCCAAGCCACAATCTTCACATTAAATATATTTTTGCTTCCAGAACTAATTGCTAAACTTGCCTGAAGGGTCTCAAGGTGCCATTGTCTGACGGAAGCTTCAAAGTATAGAAACGTTACACAGTCTTAGATACAATTACTAATTTCAGGAGGAATTTGTGCTGCACAGCAAATTCCTCTGCACACCCACCTTTGCCAGTTCTCCAGGACGCAGTGTCCCAGAAGCATCCCAGTTCAGTCTGGGGAGCTCAGTTTGTGTCTGACACGCTGAGCGTGGGGAGACGATACACAAGCGAGGTTTGAGATCATGTAAAACCCTAGATGTGTGGCTTTCCATGAGATATAGGGCAAATTGATGTCTGTCTACAGCTTGTGCATGCAGCCAGCCAACGGATTCGGTCCTAAATCTAGAACACTTTCTGCCCCACAAAGAGCATTAATAATGGCAGAGTTGTAGAAACATTTCTCCCCTAGAAGACCAGAGTAGAAAGCCTAAAAAATCTCAGTTTGAGTCTGAATCCTACTGTTACTGAGGGCACGTGGATCACCACAGAGATCAGCCCATGGCTTATGAATAAGTGATGTTCCTGGATCAGGACGGAAGAAACATGAAAGACAAAAGGTACTGTCTAGCAAACAGTGATTATTATTTATTATTTTACTGGGAAACAATAACTGACTGTTCAGCAACCAAAAAAGGTATTTTTGTCTGGTTTTGTGCATGTCAGAAACAGGAGGCTGTTGATTTTCTCAAATGTTCTCACTGGGTTTTGGAGAATGGGTGGAGCAACTACTACCTTCCACAGTCCTCATTGGTGAGTTAGAGTTGCACGAAGATTTTTAACAAGTTTTTATCCTGAGACCAAGTATAATCTGTGTTGGAATTGTCGCCCTGTGAATTCCAAGCTCAGGGCAAAAGTAGGGTAAAGGTAGATACAAAGTAGAAGCTGAAACTACAGCGAGAAGACAAAATCTGGAGGAGCTGCAGAGGTTTTTTTGTTTTTTGGGGTTTTTTTGAGAATGAATACCTGCAAGTATGTTTCTGTGCGCTGAACCACAGATTTTTGGTTTTAATAATTTTTCAGCAGAAAAGAAACCTCTATTTCAGACATTCAGACTATCAAACAGGAGGAAAAGAAGCAGCCTGAAACGCCTCATCCAGTGAATGAAAACAGGAATTACATTGATGGATGATGGAAGAAAAAAGCCTTCCAAATTATGGGGATAAGAATGCAACACAGCTAGACCTGCGGTTCTGAATTAAAAAGAAAAATTGTCAAAAGAACAGTATGCTTCAACTTGCAAACCTCTGCATGTTACGGTGTGCTAATAATTTTGATGTGCTGGTGAGCCCTACTTAAACTGAATGTCTTTTTAATTGAAAAATCATTAAGGTTTCTTCTCAAAACAACAGAGTGAAGAAAAAACAAATTACGAAAGCTATTTTAGGTGACTGGGTAGCTTCAGGGAAAGCCAAGCACAGGTGAAAGAACGCGTGGAGTGGAAGCTGGAGTATCTGAGGAACCGGAGAAGCAAGCCAAGGAGAAGAAAGTCACCAGAAAGTAGAGGAGTATGGCAATGATGAAAGAGATTCTCCGATCCAGAAATCTCCTGCTCGTTGTTCTCATTCCACTTCTGCTGCTTCCTCTGCCACTTTTATACCCCAGCAGTGTAAGTACATTTTCGTTTTCATTTTCACAAAGCCTCTGAGTGCAGTAGGTAGTCATGCTGGATAAGTCTGCAGCGTGCAGAGCATTGCTCTTAGAAAAATCAAGGACTCTGAAGGACGGGGAAGGTCACCGACAAGTCATCACAGTAAGGACCAGAGCTAGTTTGAGTCATGTCACAAGCAGAGCTGAAGAACCAGATGAAGCTAGCAAAGCGCTGCTTTAAAGCAGAAATATTGTACCTCTTCTTTTTCTACAACAATGCGTGTGTGGAAGGGGGAACAGACAAAACGCATCCGATAAAATGTTCTTTAAGAAGAGGTCTTTAAAAGGATTACTTTTAGTTTTCAATAATAAGTAAGCATGGAGGGACTTTCAATTTAGTGTGGGATTATGGGACAGCAATTCAAGTGAGGCAGGAGCTAAGAGTTAGTGACAGAACTGTAGGACCATATGTCACACCCATTATTCGAAAGAAGGTGTAGGCACCTCTACTGAAACCCTGCAGCTCTGGCAGTGGCTAGTAAATCATGGCTCAGAGACACACACCGCAGTACAAAGGAGGGAATAGTCTGTGCTTAACTCGTAGACCAGGGAAGAGGAGTGAATGCAGAGGCATTCCCGGCACCGCTTTGGAGCGGTGTACCCTTGGCCATGTGGTTAACTGTTTGCTGTGCATGTTGTTGCCATTGTAAACCATAAAGTAACCATGTTTTCCTACCTTATAGAGATGGTGGTGTCTAACTTGCCCAAATTCGCAACGTGTTAAACATTCTGCAGCTGGCGCTTCCGTAGTGCTAGACATAAATCTGGCCAAACGGTGCAGCAATGCCCGCTACCCTGCTAAAGATTAATTCCTCCTTCTGGTACCAGAGGATTTATGTATACTACTGCTTTATCAACTAGAAATGCAAAGGATTAGAAATTGTATAGCAGTTTTCAAATAAAAAACTGTAGTGGGTTTTTTTTGAAAGAAAAACAGGATTCATAGAAAGGAAATGTTCCTGCACCATTGAACTGTATGTTGCACTTCAAATGGGTTTTCCTGCTCTGAACTTCAATGTACATCTCGGCTGTCCTCTTACAGTAGTTTTCCATCTCTTCTCTCCCCCTCGGGAACGAAGGACAGACAACCGCTCTCTTCTTCAGACAACAGCAACGTTTGCCATTTCACAGAGGCTTGTTTTCAAAGAGGGTTTAATGTCCCCCAGTGTCACTGGAAGGGCAGATACTCCCTGACATGCCCATATGGCACAGGAACTGCAGCATGCTCTACATCCCTTGCAAACCTCTCCTAGGAAACACGAGATGCACTGCACTAGAAGCTGTCCCTCCTGTTTGATTGCTACGGGATTCAGAGGCACAGGATGCAATAAGGAAACTCTTTAATAAGTTAGGGAATTGTAAGAGCATAATATGGGTGCTGAAACAGAAGTTCACTGACAGTATTGCTGCAAGAATTGCTATTGCACAGTACAAGCTCCTCTGTGCTATCACTCTGTACCTCATGGTGTTGCTTTACTGCAAAGTGCTATGAAAAGCCATCAGACGGTGTTTTACATCCACTTCATATTTACACGGATGACCACAGATGGTAAAGTATAGCCATGAATCTGACCCAGAGCTGGACAAATGTTTATAAAGCTATTAAGAAAAAACCTACACCGAACAAACTGAGCTGACAATACACTATTCAAGTGGTTTAGTGTAGTATTTACTTGGTTACAACCCATTGACTATGATTACTTCTTAAAACATGAAGATTAAATTTGTCACCTGCTGACTTACTTATATTTTCCTTTATCAGACAATTACATTAGTTTTCTGTCTTTCTAATAGAGATCAGAATTACCAGCTGGTTTACATTTGCAGTTCTGCAGGGAATCAGCTTGCAGCTTCTTTGATGATATCAGCACAACGCTGGAAATGTCGAAGGAGCACTACACTCATAGTGGCAAGGGTGATCAAAGGGAGCACAAGGAATCAGAACTGTTTGCAGATATGGCTTAGGGGAATAATGTCCACAGCTTCTCTTCTATTATTTTGTGACAAGAAGTAGTTGGGTTAAAAATAAACCTGAGAAAATTTGCTTGAATTCTTCTTGCTTTTCCTGAGTTTATATCTGAACTATGAGTTGTACAGCAGGTTTGGGACACGCATAAGTGACTTTCAGGTCATGACACATACAGAAGAAAACATTGGGTGCTTTACAAACTGTGTGGCTTTTTCATTCTGTCCTCGTTTCCCTCACTGTTAATAGTGACATAGGAGCATTTTTTCCTCTTTCTTTTTCATCTTTATCCACCTTTCTTCATAAAGCCACCAGCGATACCATAAAGCACGCCACATGGATTCAGTCAGTTGTGGGCAGTGTCTCCTATGACCTCTGATCCTGTGGCCACACTGAACCCAATCAGGGACACGTGGATGTCCCCGGAAAAGTCAGCAAGAGTTGCTATAAGTTGCCAGACCTGCAGCATCATCTACTGTTGACTCCTTGACATACCAAATCAGCAGAATGGACCTTAAAGCACAGAACATGCCCTGAACAGCCAGAAGTGGCATTGGTTGACACCTTTGTTTTTATTTATGCAGGCTGAAGGGGGGGAATTATAATATGATCCAGAGGCTAGACTACCTCTTTGTTGCACAGATTAATCACATGCCTGCATGCAAGATATGCAATGCACATCCTTCAGTAGGCAAATCTCCAATACAGAGTTTATTCTTTTTAATGACTCTGAGATCCTCAGATGTTTCAGTTACAAAATTTTATGGATGACCCTTGTTGTGGATTTTTTAGCCACGGCTTCCTTTCAGCTAATCTCTTCTTTTCCCCTAAGGGACTGACTGAAGATAGGCGGTAGTCCCTCCAACTATCACATGTTTTCCTGTTCCCTGCTCCAAGCCCTGACGTGGGCTTAACAGTAATTTTCAGCTGTACAACAAGAAGTGAGAAGTGTGAAACTGTTAAAATTATACAGCCACTGCTTCCGTCCAGTACTGAGTAGCTCTGGTAACCAATAATTAAATACATAAATTCAGTTCCATTAAATGGGAGAGATTAATATGGTTTCTCCTGGAAATGACTGGTTTAAAGCATGGAGAAAACAAATAAAGCAAGTTGCTAGACAAGCTGATTCAGTTTTTAGTGGAGATTATCAAACTTGGCTTTCCTGATACTTGCTACCCAGCTTTATAACATTTTAAAATGTGCTTTATTTTAGTTTAGTTTAAAAACTGATTACAGCCTAGTATACAGGAAACACAAAGACTCAGTGCCCATCCTAGCCAGGTTTTGAGAGAGATGCAACTTCTCATTGTCCTATTCCATTTCCACTATCAGTCTACTTTCTTGCTAAACACAGAGGAACAATAGAAAATAACAAACTATGCTCAAAGAAATTAAAGAGAAGTATAGTTTTGGAGTGAGAAAATAGTTTTGAATCCAGTTGGGATGAAATTAATTTTATTAATTTTGGCTAAACATATCTATTGGATCTTACTTCTGCACTGCTTTAAAATAAATTCATTAAAAGGCATTTTTCTGCGCAGACAACTGCTGGATGTCATACAGAGCCCATGCAAGCATAATAGTTTGTTAGCAGAAACTAATGAGTTAAAAAATAAAAAATGTGTCAAACAGTCACTAGGGCACAAAAATGACCCTATGCTCTGCTCTCTGTGGAATCTTAACTATGAAGTATAGTGTAGTTAAAGGTGACTGAGAAGCAAGCTGGCTAATGTTTATAATCCAATCCATCAGCTCGGTGACTCTCATCTAAAATAGTTTTGTCTTCCCAGTAGAGACTACTAAAAATCTCTAATAGCTCTCATCTCACTTTTTAAATTATTTCCATTTTTAAGTCAAAATTATTTGTCTGTTTTATTTACTGAGTGATCACCTGAAGTTGTAACAAACTGAACACCAGTCTTTGGAGTTTCAAACAGCATAGCAATTTCATTTTATAAAATGCATGCTTCATAATCCATGAATATTAAAGAAAATCTCATCTATTCTAAACCAACTTTCTCTAGCCTCCCTTATATTTTTTTCTTAGCAGCAATGAAGTTACAGCTGCAATACAACTTTTTATTGTAATGTTTTGCCGAAGGACCTGATCATAGAGGACTAGCAAAACTTGTACTGGAGAGCTTAAAACCTAAACCATTCTTCTATAATAGTTATGGAAGAGAAACAAATATGCACATTTCTGTATGGTTCAGAGTACTTGTCCATGCACAAAGGAATAATCCAGAGCTAAATTTCTCCAGCAGCCTTTCAAATACTCTTTATAGTCTCTAAAGTAATTGGAGTTCATCTGATTCAATGAAATTTTTTTTTCCTAATAACCTTATTGCAATTATTTTGGTGGCCCTGCTTACTTGAATCAGAACTGTTTAATGCTACATTTCTCTGAAATAGGAGTCAGAGCAAGGTCTGGCAGCTAATTTAAACCCAAGCTTTTGAGTTAAGTTTGGCTTCAATTTTTAAGCAAGTAAAGGAAGTGGCACAGAGCAATCTATCTTAACTTTTTCTCTGGGCTGTGTTCTGCCTGTTATTACTGTAAGCTGTACTAAAAAAGAGGAACAGCTGATTGTGGGTGTTTGTTAGGAGTAATGTAAAAAGGACATGCATAAACCTGAATTTGAATACAAGCTAATTATTCATTCCATTGAACCCACATCCTTGCATAGTCTTATTTTAGACTTTACCACCTTGTTCACAAAACTGACTGAAAAAAAATGAAGTGTAACACACTCTCATTGATTAGCACAAGGCTCTGTGGGAATCGCTGTGTGACTTCTTGAAAGCTGCTTAATTTGGGAGTCATCCACTCAGGAAACAAAAGTAGTGAAAATGTATTTTAACACACTCCAACAGCATTCATGAAGAGTGAATTTTCTAAACCATAGCCATTGTGAACTGTGAATCCATATGGCTCAATAAGTTCATACAGAACATCCAGTGAATAATGAAGAACAAGTAGATTTATAGCTGGTGTGAATCAGTACAGACCTATTAGCTTCCACAGAACTGCAAGTTAGACCCAGTATAGGAGCTGGCTTCAAATTCGAGAAAAGGAAAGGAAAAACATTTTCCTGAGGGTAATTTCTGTAATTATTAGCAGGAAATCTCCCCAAGTTTCTAAGCATAACAAACTGAGCCTCAAAAGAACTCCACTGAATGCCATAAATAAAGACATAACTATCTAAAAAAACGGACCAGAAGACTTCTGTGGACTAGCTGTGTTTTCCTGTAAAAATATTCAGCAAACAGCACCTTTCGCCGTCATACACCAGCTCTCCACGAATGCGTGGCTTTCTTTACCAGAACCTTGGACAGCAATAAAATGGTTTAATCAACGTTGTTAACCCATTGCCTCTGAGCCCTTTGGGTCTGTGGTCTTCACCCAAGGGTCTCTAGAAATCACCTGAGAAAATAAAAACAACTGACAAAAAAATGTAGGTTTGCATGCTGATTAAAAAAAACAATCTTTCAGAGCAAAAGACCCACAATGTGGCTTTACACATGCTATGATTTCTCGTCTGATCCTGAAAACTATGGGTTCCTGTTCTTTTTCAATATTGGAGATATAGCCATGTAGAAATACCAGCTCCACAGGCCCAGTCTGAGGAATCATGGTTGAACGTTTGGTAAATATTGAATTATGAAATTCAAACAAATCTGTAATTGCACTCGGAATCATTATTTTGCTGATAAATATGTTTATCCCAATGTTTTACCCTAGCTTGCGTGTAAAATCTTTCATTAGCATCATCTTCTGGAACTGGCCTTTTTGATGGTAGCCTAGATTCAGACCCAAACAGCTGTGCCTTAGGAAGCCCTCATGCAGTCCTTCTTGAGTTTTGTAAGTCCAGGGACCCTCAGTCTGCCGAGTCCTACGAACGCATTCACAAAGGCTTCCACAGCCGGTGGTGCAGCAGTAACGTGTAACCTCCATGTCTTCTCCCTACAGGAAGCCTCCTGTGCCTACGTGCTGATCGTGACGGCTGTGTACTGGGTCTCTGAAGCAGTACCTCTTGGTGCAGCAGCCTTAGTTCCTGCTTTCCTATACCCACTTTTTGGAGTCATGAAGTCCAGTGAGGTCAGACGATTATGCACTTTTTCACCATTTAATCTTCTTGCTCTCAGTTAACTATTTGAATAAAACTAATCTTACTGGACTAGCAAGACTAAGAGGTGCGGGAGAAAGAAGTGTACATCTTGTAATGCATAACTTCGCCCGACCAGCTCTTTCTTCTACTGAAGACAGATAGAGGAATGGCAATATTAGCCAAGAGGGGTGTCCATCCTGTCAGCTACTGCACTGCCAACAATTCCCAAAACCTATTGCATCAAAGGATCCCACTTTTCCCCTCCTCCAAAACCATGTAAACAGCAGTTATGGGGTAAACTGTGAAGTTTCCTTCCAATTATATTTATTATAGATCATGTATAAGGCACGAAGATATATATTGTAATAGCAATTACCATTTACTGTATAAGACTAGATAATTTTCTCATCCAGGTGAACGTCTAGTCCTTTTTCCAAGCCGTAACCTTAGTGCTGTCTTGTAGCCATGAGTTCTAAGGCAAAGGAGTAGCCGTACAAAAAAGTCTCTTTGATCAGTTCTGAATTTGCTTACTTGACTTTTTGGTGAATGCTGTTTTCTTTCATGATATGCCGAGAATTTATTTTATTTCATCTACTGCTTATTTTTTCCCTTTTTTTCCTCTCTCTTTTTTTTGGGGTGAGAGGGCATCACACTTGATTTACAAGGACTAGAAATACAGATAACAACACAGAGGAATATATAGCAACCATAAAGTTGTTGAATTTCTAATACAATCTGGCACCGAGCATGCCCATAAATGGATGGAGTCAAGTATGAACCAAGAGTTTTATGACCTGCCTTATTCATCCCAATGGTATAACAGCTGCATAATATAATCAGGTACATTTCCATACCAAGATGGTTAAATATTTTCAGGATTTTTTTTCCGAACACAAAGTAGTTACGCATCTTCATTACAAAGTTCTGCAGCGTATTGGTGAGGGAAAATTTAAGGGCAGTCTGACAGAAATTCAAAGTAATATCATATTAAATGACAGCTGGACCACTGCAGAGAATGTATTATTTGCTTTAGGAACAGAAATAAACCCCTGTATTTTAAAATACATCTCTCTGATGCTGCTGCAGTATTTCCAGTCTGCTGTTCTGGAGTGCCATAGAAACCCAGAGCTCTTGCCTAGCAGTTTCAGCTACAAATAACACAGAGGCTTAAGGACATGAGCCAGCATGTCTCATATGTGTACATGTGCATTAATAAGAATATTAGTATTCACTTGTTCTTTCAAAATCACTGTGAAAGGAATAAAGGAAAACAACAGATTCTTTGTGCTGCCAGCTTGATGGATTTCTTTCATTCAGTTCAAGATCTTTTTTAACAAGGCAGTGGGAAAATAAAGAAAGTTAATGAGAAAGAAACCAGTGGAAGAAAGCCAAAAAAGTGATATTTAAAAGTTCTGGCACACAACTATGATGGCCAAGCTTATTTAGGTCACCATGAGCTTTACTAAATAAAAAAATCGTTTTGCTGCAGCTTTAACAAAATAACATTAGTGTCATTGCACTTTTACGGAGGAGCATCAGTATAACTGAGGACAATGTAAGAAATACTGCTGCTGCCAATTTCACTTTAAAATGCTGGCGCCTACATTTTGTTAGAGGAACAGTTTTAAACTGAAGAAACTATGTTTTTGGAAAAATATTCCAGCAACAGCTTGGGAAGGATTGCATCAGAAGGAAATGAAAACCTTAGCTAGACTCCAAGCATCTGTTTATAACTTTTATTTTCTCCCATTTTGTTTGCTTTCATGCAAGAGACAGAGAGAGAGAGAACGCTTTGGCTTTCTTCGTTTGTTGTTTTTGCAGCCATTTCACAGAACATCTTCTTGTATCTTCGCAAGCTACACATTCAGGAATGCTGCTTTGGAGGACCATGCATGGTGTCTGAATTTTTTCCTGGGACAGTTGATTTTTTTTGCTCATCCCCTTTAAACTGAAGTTCTCTTTTTTGAAAGCCCTATTTTCCTGATACAATGGAGATGGTTTTCCATTGTGAAAAGTTCTGGCACAGGGTTTGTGGATCATCACAGCAATATCCCAACCTTTCTTTATTGCACGCATGTCCCAGAGGGCTTTCCCTGAAGCTGTAGGTTCTAGGGATGCCACATTTTGCCCAACAGTGGAACAAGACAGAAGAGATACAAATGAGATAGACAAGGACATCTCCAGCATGAAAAAGCAGATGAAGCACATGGATTAGCTGCCTCAGTACAGAGGTTTGGCTGTGGTTGTTTCAGTCTGGCCTAGCTGAATACGATTAACCGCAGGCAGTCAACATCCTGCTCAGAGAAGTAAAATTTCTCTTGATCACTTCAAAGCTGAGAAACCTACTAACAAGTGCATATAGACACTTGTTATTTGTAAACACAACATGAAAGATATCAACAAGAACATTTTGACTTATGAATTCTTCATTTTCTCCAGCTCCCTGTCATTCTTTCTCTAGAGGGAAAAAATCCACAATATGATACTTCTCACTCAGCATGCTCTCTGTGGAGGGTAGTTATGGCTTTTTTAACTATTCCCCCCTTGCCCTTAATGCAGGTGGCTGCTGAGTATTTCAAGAATACAACTTTACTCCTCATGGGTGTGATTTGTGTGGCAGCCTCTGTAGAAAAGTGGAATCTCCACAAGCGAATTGCCCTGCGTATGGTCATGATGGCTGGAGCAAAGCCAGGCATGTGAGTGAACTTTTGGCTTCGGGTTAGTCTAAGGCTGACAGCAGCAGCTCGAAAGAGCAAGTAATAGCTCTGACTTTCCCATCCATGGGCAAAAGCTAGCTTGGTTTGGGGATCTTTTTTCTACCTACCTTTCCTTTCAGAGCTTGAAAGCTTACAAATTTTCTGCCTCCTCCTACTCCTTGGCTTGTTGTCCCTTTGCTTCCTATTTTTTTACTGATACTGATTTTAGTCTCTCTGTTCCTTCTTTGCCTGTTGTTTAGCAAACACAAAAGGATGCTTAAATCCTGGATATGCTGAAAATTGCTGTTTCTCACATCACATGCTGATTTCCACGTGGGGCAGCAGCTGGCTTCCAATGACACATCGTCTTACGACAGTTCTCAGCCCAAGGCAACATATCATCTGCACACAGCACAGTACTTTGGCACCCACAAAAAGACCCCATGTAGTTATCAGTTGACTAACAAAAATGTTAGGCAAGGAGGCTTTTAATATTTCTGAAAGTGCCTCAAGAAGGTTTCCCTGTGTTGTACTCCAGGTTGCTTCTTTGCTTTATGTGTTGCACCACGGTGCTCTCCATGTGGCTTTCCAACACATCCACCACAGCCATGGTGATGCCAATCGTGGAGGCAGTGCTCCAGGAGCTAGTGAATGCTGAGGAGGAGCACGAGGTCATCAGTACTGCAGGCAGCACCATTACTGAAGAAAACGAGCCAATAGGTATTTGTCAATATTGGCCATTCTTTTCTTATTTATCAGTGACCAGACTCGTTGATACACATTATTTAAATTCTGTTCAGGTCAGAGCTGTCTGACTTCTGCTGCCAAAGACACTGGTCTATACTCTTTGTTTTTGTGCTCTGATATTTCTTCCAAAAAATGAAAGAAAGTTTCACAGAATCACAGAATGGTAGGCGTTGGAAGGGACCTCTGTGGGTCATCTAGTCCAACCCCCCTGCCGAAGCAGGGTCACCTACAGTAGGCTGTAGAGGACCTTGTCCAGGCGGGTAAAGATGTGAATTCAAGATGTGACTGGAGTTCAGAAACTATATTGAATTAAGGCATGCACTGGAATTTGTGTGCCATAAACTCTTGGGCCATAGGATTTTACAGGGTTGGAAGGAAACCTCTGAGAAGAAAGTCAAAGTAGTGCAGACGAGGCCCAAAAGTGTGCTCTGTGACAACCCCACGCTTGCTCATTCTACACCTGCCTTTCCAGGCTGCCCAGGCCAGAGTAGGTGCCACACAAAAAAAAATAATTGTAAGAGCTCTAAGGTTTGTTTTGTTTATTCCTTCCCATAAAGAAAGGATTTGGAAAGAAAAGAATCTGCCCTTTCTTTCAATTCACAGATTCCAGGCTGAAAATTATGTCATCTATCCTTGACTATTATATGTAGGTATGATCATCTTTAAATTGCCAGAGACACATGATCAGGACAATATGACACAATAAAATGCTGCTTAAGGGTCACAGAGTACCTGAGAGGGTTTGGGCAAGATTTTGATTGCCGTAGCTTCTTCACATTCAGTGGTGTGACCCAGGAACTCAGCTCAGTCCTTACCCCAAGGGCTGCTTTCTCTTCCTTCATTGCAGGTCTCGGCGAAAAGCACGGCCAACCTTCACTGGAGCTTATCTTCACCAATGAGGAGTAAGAATGAACCCTGTACATCACGACCAGAGATTTGAGCCCTACACAGGTTGCAATGAGATGAACCCAGGAGTAGAGCCAGGAAGGGGAAGCAGAAGCTTACAAGTGAATGTTTTAGACGTGACTGAGAAGGATTGCTTATATGAGAAATGGGATTAATGTAACGGTCTGGATCTCACTAAAGCTTCCCAGGATTCTTTTAGTTTTTAACACCATGGCTATTTTAGAGAGAAAGAAAATGTCTCTCAAGGTTTGAAAGATCTTTCTAAGTCTATGTTTGTGCTGTCCACAGATTTTAATTTCTGTTCCCCTGAAGGAACAGTGATGGAGAGGATCCAAGCACAGCATGGAGTGTCCACAGGACATATCCAGAGGGAAAACACTTACAGAGGATTCCTAACGAAAGCCAGACATGTCAAAACATTCATGAGAGAGATGGGGGGGCAACAAAACAACAACAAAAACCACCCCTCCTCCTCCTCCCCAAAAAAACTGTGAAATGTTTTTTTTAATACAGACAAAGTTCTGAAGAAGTTTGAAATGCTAACAGTTTCAACCAGGTGTCTGTTTGGGGTAAAATCTAGTAAGGTGAAAAGGGCAAATCAAGGAAAGGACTAATTTCTTTGTCAAATTATCAAATTTACCAGAATTTCAGGATACTCAGGAGAATATACTACATCATTGTCCTAAATCTATGTTATAGGCTAAATCCTGAGGATCTGCACATCTTCTTTCAAGGTGTGAGAGTAAATTGCACAATCCCTTGTCAAGCCCTTTCCATTTTGTTCATGATTGATTGCTCAAAATAAAAAAGAAACAAGTTCTTGTTACACCTTTAAAAAATTACTTTAAAACAAAACTTATCATTCAAACAGCACAGGTTGATGACTTCAAGTTAACTTGCAAGATCTAAATAATTTTCTTATTAGCCTGGAGACTAATGGGTTCTCCAATATTCCCTCTGTTGTTACCTCTTTTTATCCCAGCCATATTTCCAGTGTAATACAGAAACAAATTTTCAGCCTGGCATTGTGCCATTAATCCCTTTAAGCCCTATTGAAGAGTATGTTGGGATATTTCATAACAGAACTATTATTAAAATAGTGTCACTTGAAAAAGAGCTTGAAATTTGATGGAAAAAGAAAAGCAGCACATCTTCTGGCATTAAACATGTTTTAAATGCCACAGCAAAAGTTCAGTGGATTGTTTGCGTGGTCCAGATGCCACACAGGACAGATTTTAGTGAAGGCTTTAGTGTGGTACAGGTAGGAGCTCAGAAACAGCATTGGGGAGGTTGGTGGAGGAAGAACTTGAGTAGTACAAGACAGTGGTAGCACTGGATTGCCTGGTGATTCACTCTGGTGTGAATGGAGTCTATTCCTAGAATGGGGTGTATGCTACCTAGAATACATATCTTTTCTTTCATGGAGGTGCAACCCCATTGCTACACAGCTAGACAGAGCTGTGAAATGTAATGACGACTCTTATGTATATGGCCAAGATACCACATATGAGGTACTAATAAACGGTATTCTTCACCATTTCAGTAGGCACTACTTCACCCACAGATGTTGCCCCTCCTACCCATGATGTCTGCCTTTTGAGGGAGCTGGGTGAACAGGCATTTTTAAAGTCTATTTTCCTTTCTTTGTTTTTAGTGCTACTACTACTGACTTCAGCTCCTTGATGCACTCAAAGGTATTGTCATAGGTAGTATCTTCTGAGCTACACTGTCTTCTAATGCATGAAACACCAGAGCAGAGCCCACACAGCTCTGCAACAAACTGCTGTTTCCTTTATTTGAAACAAGTAGGGGTTTTTGGCAGAGAGTACGTATTCTGGAATGCCCTGCTTTGTATTTGGCCTGTCAGCCCAAATCCAGTTGGGGAACATTAGCCCGTAGTGTTTTTGTACTTGTTGCTGGAGAGCCTGAGATCTACTCAGCAAATTAACAACCCCATATGGTTTCTAGCAAGTTCAGATATGATCTTTTATTGTTCAGGTATTGCCAGCTTCTGCAGCTGAGACACCTCAGCACAACCTACATATATCACAAAGCCACAGCCTCTGGCAAGGGATCTGTTAGATTGTCCTACATGGCCGAGAGAGAAGACCTAAACTTACTATAATACTTACTACAATATGAGTTTTAAGATCACTTTAAAATAAAATCAGCTTGCTTTTTTTTTTTTAAATCTTTTTTCTTCCACTGTAAAGTTTACAGCTAAAATTTTAGTGGGCTTTTTTTTGTTTTCAAGAGCCCACGAGCCCTGACCTTTACAAAGCATCATCAGTTCCAATCTAAGTGCCCCTAAGAACAGAAGAAAGGCTAATCCAAAGGCATTTACCTCCCTACAGAGCATGAATGGTGTGCACAACCCTATTGGAACGATGAATTCTAAGAGCAATGGGCAGCACCTGCCTCAGGTAAGGAGATGTTAGACCCGGGGTGGTGAGGGAGAAGACAGACGTGAACATCATCTGCTTCCCACTGTTTCATATTTGTTCCTTGTAAGCTGTGTTACATGCGATTGTTCTCCATCATCTTACAGCATCTGTGGCTTGGCCCTTTGCTAGTTCTTACTCCCAATTAGACGCCCCCAGCGCAGGTATTTTCAGAAGACCCTCCCCCAGCAGCTAGTACAATTCATGTAGCTTTAAATTCAGTAACATGATCACAAGTTTCCCTTCTTATCTGGCTGTTCTACCCAGTTTATTTTTGCAAAGCCTCCTTGGAAAATAGCCCAACTCAAAAATAACAATCCCTGACACACAATATCCTACTCAGAACTAAACCAGCAGCAGGCAGGGACCATTTAACTGTTCAGCCAATTTGTCAGGTAGTCTTAGTACCCACCTCCTTTTTGACTTCCCAAATATCCACCCTCAAAATCCTCTACTACATCAGTCCATTCCCGTATTTCTACTTCTTTTAACTGGATCCAAGAAGTGACTGCTGCTTGGACTACAGTTACGTAGTATCTTAATGGGATAAGCTGATGTCCAGGAAAGATTAGGCAAAAATCAACACGCGAATTTGCATTCACAATTCAAAAGAATTTGAGTGCATGTTTCCATAAAAGGATAATGCGCTGCTCCTGATACCTTATTTCCTTTCATACCCATTTCCCATACACATTCAGTAGTTATTTTATAACAAATATACTCACTTCACTTTTAACCTACAGGGATTTTAGCCAGGGTAGCCTCACAATGATGATGAGCCTACAGCATGACTGATTTTACTACATAAACCCAAATCTAAATTAATAAATCTAACCGATCTATCTGAACCACTTGCTGCCTTTTTCCTGATTCAAAATTACAGCCTTGGGTTGCATGTGAAGTGTCTTAAGTACTGTACCTTTTTTTCCCCACTGCAAGAACTTAATTTACCAACGTGGAGACTTTCCTGTCACTGCTAAGAAAGCTTCTTTTGGAGCAATATTTTCCTGCAGCTTTTGCTTCCATGTTCCCACCGCCCAGCCTTTTTCATGCCAGTTCTGAGACCCCTAGCACTCCACTCCTCACTAGAGGCCCTGAGCCAGTATAAGTGCAAAAAGTCCACCAAGCATTTGTCTGGTGGCTGCTCATAAACCTCAAGGATTATAGATTCCTATGGCATCCTGCCCCTGCAGCCCACAAAGGCTTTCAGTATCCCGCTGAGATTCCAGTCAGAACTGGATCCAGCCCAAACCACAGACAGAAGTCTGATTACTGCTTGTCCTACATTTCTGCCACAGATCAGGCAATTTCAGGCCCCTGGACAGGTTCCTAGTTCTGATTCCAGTTAATCCCTGTGAAGAAAAACCTGCCCCCTCTTACGCAAACCAGTTGTTTCTCTGCGACCAGTATCACCATGGCATTAGAGCAAGCTGGGCTGCTGTTCTGATTACCTGCTGTCTTTGGTGAATGTATCCCCTCACAGGCTCAGATACTGGTCCTGCCTCCTACGCCCTCAGAACTGGGCCTGAGCGCTAAGTACCGGTATCAGACCAGACACGACCACATGGTCTGTAAATGCCTCTCACTGAGTATCTCCTATGCGGCAACCATTGGAGGACTGACAACCATCATGGGAACCTCCACTAGCCTCATATTCTTAGAGCACTTCAACAAGTAAGTGATATCGCAGTTGTGTGAGAATGGTGGTTGGGTCATTATCATCTCTGTGGCTTTCCCCATGGGTTATTACTACCCCAAGGAACCCTTGCAAGACAGCGTCTCTGAAGGCAATTTTTTTTCCTCCTCTACTCTAATGTTATTACCTATGGTTAACGGTTGAAAGGGGGAGCTTAAGTGAGTAGATATCCATGTCTTTCTCCCATGCAAAATAAAAATGCCTCAGCATGTGGTAACATTTAAGTTTCTTTAGAAACTTCTTTTGATTTTACAAACTAATTATCATGAAGGCAGCAGGCACCTTGGAAAAGTAAACAGTAAACCCATGAAAATATAGCAAAAAAGACAAAGAAATACAAAAGAAGAAATGTCATGAAATCAGCTTCAAGTTCCTCTGTGGGTTCTTATAAAGCAAGTTCTTATGGTGAACCTAGAGGCATCCTGGGCTGCTCAATATATGGTGCAAAAATAAATAAACTCAGAAATGTGGCCTTACACCTTTGCTTCAGAGAAGATAAGAAGCAGCGCTCTGGTCAGCGAAGCATTTCCTTTGTTGTATATGTCCAGGGCTCTTGAAGACATGAATGTTACCTCTGTCAGGAGACTGGTGGTACTTCTTCTCACGCACAGATATGCGTCCAAGCTCAAACCTGATTCTGATTACGTACTGCTGCCACTACTGCCATGGTATCCTTCATTTCAGTCTCTGAAATGGTGGTAGCAAAGAAAACTAATTTTGGGAGCCATGCTCAACCCAAGGATTTGGATTTTACAGAATTTCCAGAGATCTTGCTGTTATGACAGTTTCATCAAATGCACCTATCAGGCATCTTTGTCAGGGCCCAGCAGACTGTAGTCATTATTTGTGTGGGCCACAGTAGGACATACGAAGACATTCTGGGTGAAATAATTCTTAAGTCTGCCAACACTAAAAGAGCTTTAACAAAAACCACAGGTAGGGCCAGAATTTCACTCTGGATAACTGTAAGGGTTTCTGAAGCTGGCTAGACAATCCAGGCCATCTGGTCTTAAAGGTGTGAAGTGCTACATGGGTCATCTGTTGGTCAGGTGTGGCCAATGATGGACACTCTTTGGCAATTGGTTTCACCAGGCACATGTAATGCAGCTGTTGGAAATACATACTGATGCAATTCTTCTATCATGCCATGCATAACAAATATACATACATATGTTTGCATGTGCATCTATGCGCATCGGAGGTACCTGTACTTTTACTGTTCTAACTTCTCGTACATCCTTTTTATCCTTTACAGCCACTACCCAAATGCTGAAGTGGTGAATTTTGGAACGTGGTTTTTGTTCAGTTTCCCCATCTCCCTCATCATGTTGGTCCTGACTTGGCTCTGGATGCATTGGCTGTTCTTGGGTTGCAAGTGAGTGCAGGTTGTTCAAGACATGTGGATTAAGAAAGCAGAGCATCTGTGGCTCCTCTAGAACACGTCTCATAAAGATGTTTCTAGTTGCAAATGACAAAAACTAAGGCACAACTTCCTTCTTGTGTTGCTGATGGAAATCCTTATTATGCGTTCAGCTGTTTTTTTGACTCATGACCACGAGGATCCCCTTGTGGACCAAAAATACTGTTAAAAGTCCTTTTGGGAAAGTACACCTTAAAAGATGGATAGAAAAATAACTGCAGGTGAACAAGTTACTGTTACAAGTTATCTGCCCTCAGCTCAATGAAATTAATGTAAGACCAGTTAAAATTAAAGGTAAACAGACTCCACATATATTTCTTCTTAAAGTGGAGAAGACTCACAGCCTAAGAGACAAGTACCTTTTGAGACCAGTAAGTCCCTTAGCCCCAAAATAAGAACAAGGCTCAGTCTCCTAGTTCATTTGTACAACGTATTCTCTTTGCAGAGACACTCAGCAAAGTTAATTGACTAAATGTGTGCATTAGTTAATCTAATTAGGTAATCTACATTAAATTGTGCTGCAGACACATTTACTCAGAATTAAAGCAGCCTTGATTTGATTTAGTTTGCTCTTAAAAGTAAGCTGAACTGACATCCCTAATTCATTTCACCTAAGACAATGAATAAACTGATAATGACTTCTGTTTGCTGTTGACCTTGACTAGATCTGAAGAGGTAACCTAGAGGTGAATAACCCCATGTCCTTCCCTCAGTCTCCTGAGCCTTGTACTTCCCAATTAAAAGGCTAAAATAAGTCCTTTTTTACTTTTAATCTTGAAACGGGCCCTAACATGACCCTCAATTACTTTCTTTTCTTTAAAATTAATATAATTGAAATTCCACATTGCATCCAAGGCCTCATGCTGATTAATGTTGTTCTAAACACCAGAGACTGAAGCATTATCGACTTCTTGAGAAGTATTGGCTGATTCCAAGCCTCCTTAATCTCTGACTCCTGTTTACTGCAGTTCATTAAAGAACATATTATGTTAGGAGCTTGGCTATAATACTCTGCCTTCACATCCTCCTAAGCCTACAAACACTTATAACATGTTGAAACAGCTGCCGAATGCCTGTGCCCAAATGTGTACTGAGTTCCCATAAGGTTCCTGCTCTTTTCCTAGGAAGACCAGGGTCATCAACCTGCTCTTGCTTAGCGCAGTTGGAACAACATGTCAGACTTGCTTTTTAGTTTCTAGACTAAAAGGCAAAGGATAATAGACCCACCAAACCATTTTTTTCCAGCAAAGCAGAGCGAAGGGCAGAATCATTACTATGAAACTGGCCATTATAAAGCACATTGCTCTTCTCTTCCAGTAGGTGCATTACTGCTGGTGGATTTTACTGGACTCTAACAGCAAGGTTTGCAAGGAAATTTAAATACTTACAGGCGCAGGGCAGTGCTAAAGTGCACCAAAACCAAGTGCCACATAGGTGCCCATTTATAAGTGAAATGAAAAGCCTGTATTTTGAGCTACGCAAATTCCTTTGAGAATCTGGCCACAACTAGATACACGGAGGGAGACTGTAGTCCATGGTCTGGTCAGTGCTATGGCATGCATCTCTAGTAGGGTACCAAAGGAGATCTTAAAATAATAAGAACTATAAAAGCAGGGCATTGTGCTCCCATGGTACTTCAGCCAGTGACGTCCCTGCTGCTGTAGCCTATTTTAGGCTGGCTTAGCTGCAGAGGTTTCTCAACCTATCCCACACATGTCTGTGGGATAGAGCATACAGCCGGAGCAGAAAAGCAGAGGTCTGTGACTCAAAGCACAGAAAAGTAACATTACTGGAAAGAAGAAAAGGAAAAGGTTAAAGTGAGCTTGCAAATATCTTAATTTTCAGGCTTTGTTACAGTATGAAGGCAATCTGAATAAATGAAGGGTTTCACCTAATTTTCATACAAATGTACAGCAGGTTTAAATACATTCAGCTACGAAATGTGCTCGTCCTTGTGTTTCCCTGGCAGAAGTACAGGCACTTTTCACCAGGACAAAACGCTAGGCTGATTGCCATGGCCTCTGTGGCAGATACAATTTGGTGCTACACTGCTTGTGTCTGGTTTAGAAACAGCTAGTGCTAGTCGAGGCAGACAGGTCCTGAAAGGTACTGGGTCCCTCAGCACAGCTTGCTCCTTTTACTTCCAGTGAATCTGGAATATTCCAGCCAAACCTGGGCTCAAAAGCCAGACCAGGCCCCATATATGTTGGATACCCCAATCCAACTGGAAAGCATACAATTCCCCCATTAAAAAATCTCTTGGTAGCTGGCCTCTGTCACAGTCGTTCCATGTGATGACAGAAATTAGCCATAGCCTTTCGAGGTTGCTGGCACCAGAGAAATCTGGCCACTGCCACCTGTCTGAGGAAGCCTACAGAAAGGGAGCCCAGCCGCAGCTCGGGATGGCTCAGTGATACCAGTCAGAATTAATCGGAGCACCCTGGGGAGCTTCCTACTCAGTCTAGGATTGATTCGCAGAAGATCTGGAAACCAGACTACACAATGATCACAGGTAATAATTTCCTTTCCCATTGCCATCAGGCCTTGCCCCTGTCACATCTTCTCCCAGCAGCCTCTGGTAACTGGAATTTTCAGTTTGTTTCATTGCCGTTATTTTTTATGACTTTTTTTTTTCCACTCAATGCCCTTGTCTAATTTTACTGTGCTATCTACCTCAGTTTTAAAGAGACCTGTTCTGTGAGCAAGAAGAGGAAGACCAAACGGGAAGAAATGTCAGAGAGAAGAATTCAAGAAGAATATAAAAAACTGGGAAATGTTAGGTAAAGCAGACCTGCCTTCCACAGACATTTGCCTCTCTGGGCAGGACCATCCTTTCATGTTGCCCTCCATGTTGCCTTTGGCTCATGTAGATTCTTCTTACTCTGTTAGCTCTTTCTCCTCCTTTACAGGATAGGAACAGAACTAAATGCAAAAATGAACTAAAATCAAAGACTTTGTTACAAGCATGCATTTATTTACTCATTTATTTATTTCTGAAGAAAACGGAAATATTCAGGTTTCCAAAGGTCATCTGAGTCAAGGTTTGTCTCTACCTTTGAATCAAACCATTCCAGGACACCCCTCCCCAATTCAGGCGAATACTTCTTTTGGTGGCTAGAAATTCCCTGTTGGCAAAGGCTTTGCAGCAATGTCCACTGTCACAAGATGTCCAGCCCTCTCAGTTGCCCATCATCTTTATCTATGGTGACAAAAAATCTCTCTTCAAAAGATTATTTTGCAAGATTTTCATTTTTCAGAAGTGATGACATGGCAGAAAATCCCTTCTTCCCAACACATTTTTGTGTTGTTCAGCTGAAATTTTGACAGATCAGCTTGCTGAATATGATCAGCTCTGAATCTAAACTGTTGTTCAGATTGTGCCTAAATAAGAAACCATACTTAATTTAAATCTATCCTAAATTAAAACTCAGTATCCTCAAGTCACCTTTAATCTTATATTCATTCCATGCGCTTAAAATATTTGTGCTAATCCACATTGTCATTTGCTCTTACACTTTCTACACTTTTAAAAACTGCAATAGAAAGTGTTTATAGTGGAATAGTAACATGAGCTTTACCTTGTTACCACACTTCATCAGATAATAATGCAAATACAAAGCAAGCATTTATAAATATTTTCCTTCAGGTCTTGCTCATGAATGACTGAATTGCAAACACAGATGGATATTTTTAGCCTATTTTTTACTAGGTTCGGATGGTTCCCAGCTGGGGGCCAAATGTAGAATTCTTTAATTCAAACTAATCTTCCTTTCTATTTTCCGTAGGTTTCTTACTCTTATTGTTGGAACCAATTTCTACTTTATTTCTTCTGGAATTTGCTCTCATGTTTTCAGACAGACCTTGGATTGAATTCTCACTTTTTTCTTTGTTTTTATTGCTAGCTATCCTGAGATGGTGACTGGATTTTTCTTCATTCTGATGACCTTGCTTTGGTTTACTCGTGAGCCCGGCTTTGTACCAGGATGGTCATCTTTTTTTGAGAAGTAAGTGAAATTCCCTAAACAACTGCAGAGGAATATGCCCTTGCATTTTCTGACTTTCTGCAATAATTTTTGGCCATAAAACATCATCAGCCACTTTTAACAAGGTAATGAAAAATGAAGTCTTTGTTCAAAAATTAGGATTTTTGCTTTTATACTACATCTGTTCACAGGGAAGCAAATTGTATTCTTTCTCAGTAAACAGAGTGAATAAACTAGAGGAAGTAAAATGTATTTCAAATGTAAAAAAATAGGAGGGTTAGATTCTGAAGCTAAGACATTTTAGTGCATTCATAGAGAAGCTATCACTGGAATAGATTGCAACGATAATTCAAATTAAAATTATTTTTTTCAATTTTATTTTGAAAGAATAATGTTTGGCAAAAAGTGTATTTTTGTGAAGATAGATGTTATCAAGAAAATCTCTATTTCCATTAAATATTACATAGAATGATGACTGAAGCAAATAATTTTTCTTTTATTTTCAAAAATGTTGAAACAAATTAGGTTAAAAGTAACTATAACACAAAATGCATATCGAAGAATAAGTGATTTGAACTTAAATTTTCTTTAAGTTTCTGCTGCATAAAATTATTTCATTTTTTCATGCTAATTTTCACAGAAAAACAATTTCTAATATTGGGATTTCCTGAGGATCTCTGGAGTTCGGCACACCTCAAAATACTTTTTCAGATTGAGTTTTAAACATTTAATTTAAAATCAATCTACAGTTCATTTCTAAAGGATCAGCTGAGTCTGGCTTTCCCCAGAATGTGTTTAATGTTTATTGCTTCTAGTAAACACACTATTTTTCTGTACCTCTGAGTCAATAGATTTGTAAACCAAAAGGGATTTCTTTTTTTACTGGCATGTTAAAAATTGTTGAGCAGCGATTGAAGTTGGCTAATGGGTCAGTTTAATAAATGGGAAAAAAATCAAATCTGTATACTTGATCTGCAGACATATTTTTCTAGTGGATTCAGATGTGGAAATACAACTTCACCAATGTGCTTGGAGCCATGTACCTTGCTTGGAAACATTCCTGTTGGTGTGTTTTTATGATAACCCCACTGTTCCTTTCCTAGGAAAGGTTACCGGACTGATGCCACTGTCTCTGTATTTCTCGGGTTTCTCCTTTTCCTCATTCCAGCAAAAAAGCCAAGTTTTGGAAAAAGGGAAAGAGGTAAGCAGGATGCAGCAAGAAAGAGATCTGGCACATTTTCCAGTGCCTTTAATGATATCATTCTGTTCTCTGTAACACTTTCCAAGAAGAGATTTTTATTGCGGAAGGTGAGGGTTCAGTTTCTGCTCTGACACCAGCCCTTCCTACATCAACCCCCTACTTTTTTTGTTGCGTTAATTCATGTTGTCTTGTCCAGCAGATTGCAAACAGATCTCGTATCTGAGGCCACCATCTTTTCTGTGTTTACAGAGCTATCAAAATTTAGGACTGAGTTTTAGGAAAGGTTGAGATGGAATGGCATATAGAGAACTATAACGCAGATGTTTGCAAAACTGGCTGAAGATAAGCTCTAGTAAATGATTTGGTGATCACTTATACAGCAGAAATCATTGATAATGTCATCAAGTAAACATAAAAGAGGTCAGTAAATGTCAGACAAAGTTCCAATTTTGAGCAATGCTTCTCTCACAGTCTTCTTGATAATAATAATGATTGATTTTTCACATTCCCATTTGGGGAGCCTTCAGAGGTATTGATCAGGTTGCTGTGCCACACTTTCAGCCCTCACTTATGACAATAGAATTGCCTGCATAGAGTCTTTATGTAGAGATTACAGATGTATATAGATATAGGGGTCTTTCATACTAGTATATATGCAGCATTTAGGAAAAATGACACTCTCTAACTCCTACTTCAAGAAAATACTCAGGCATCCAAAAAAATAATATCCTCAGATAAAACCTAGGGACATAAATGCACTTTATCAAGCTTCATGGTTTACTGGAGAGAGAAAATACCCTTCTTTCAGAAAATAATCCCATTGTAACTCCATTTTTGTAGCCTACAGATAATTTGCACATGCATATACACAACGGAACACACAATCCCTCAGAAAGCCATAGAAGAAAACACAGGGGTCTGTAACTATTCACATCAAGAGAGCAGCCAAGGGGAAGTCAGCACATTTGGGATTAACATGCTGCATTTTCTGAGGCCAAGCTAACCAGAGAAATAGGCTAAATGTCTCTTCTTCACCTCTCTCACAGCTAGTTCTCAAGATAATTCCCATGGATATTACTTTATTCCTACTAGTGTGAAAAAAGTGAAGATCTTTGCACAAAGGCCAGTGCAACACTGGGCACACACTTGCTTTATTTTGATATAGGAGATGATGGCGAAAAGTCAACAGAAATTACCAGACCAGATCCCATCATTACCTGGAAGGACTTCCAGAAGACCATGCCCTGGGAGATTGTAGTGTTGGTTGGAGGGGGTTATGCCTTAGCAGCTGGATGCAAGGTACTTATTTAAATTTTATCCTCCTTCCTAAAACAACTATAAATCTGGACTTCTATCAATTTGCATGCTCTCCGGTTTGGAATTACAATGTGGATACTTCCAAGTTTGCATGTAACCTAGCCCTTACTCCCTACGGTCAATGGAGAGCTATCTAGCTAACAAGATGATGGTCAGGGCTCAAGTCAATTCTGTAAGCATAGGCATCTACTGCCATTTCAGATGCTTTAGAATATCCAGTTATTCTGGCAAGGCTGGCAGACATGACACAGGATCTGAGAGAGACCTCACGCTTTCTCAATTAGCAGCTAACCAGACAGAGGGGGAACATCTCAGCTGCCACTGGATGCTCCTTTTCAGGCAACTGGGTTGATGGGACAAATCATGCTCTAGGCTCTACCCACTACTATACATTCAATGTACTTTGTGACTACACATCCAGCTCTCCTATAGATTCCTACATGTAGACAAATAAATTTGTGTATTATAACTTCAAAATGAATTCTACCCAGACTGTGCAATCCTTCAGCACCAATTTGCAACACTCCAGCTCACATGCTGATGTAAAAGGGAAGATCGGCCTTGGTGACTATTCATGTCATTAACTGCCAAATGTATTTCTTTGTTACTATGGACCACTACATATTAGGCTCTGCAGTGAAATCCAGCTTACTGAACAAAAGAAAATGCAGAAAGCATCGACCTAAACTTTGTTTATTTGCTGGTGGGATTCTCTGACGCAAACTGCCCCAAAGAGAAGAATCTGTTTTACAAACATACCAAGTATTTAGTCATTCTTCTACTTCTGTCCTTTCCCCAGACCTCTGGCCTCTCTACATGGATTGGACGCCAAATGCTCTCCCTCAGCAGCCTTCCCTACTGGGCTGTAACTCTGCTGGCCTGCATTTTGGTGTCCCTGGTAACAGAGTTTGTTAGCAATCCAGCAACAATAACCATCTTTCTGCCTATTTTATGCAGCATGGTGAGTAAAAACAATGACATTTTTAGTCTGTTGTTTCCTGATATGCTTGTGGGAATGTTTCAGGATGTCAAGGTACTGGCACTCAGATCACATGAAACCCAGCCTCAGCTCCCAAGCTACTGTTCTGCAGTCTCGGGTTTAGGAAAATTTATAAACTTGGGCAGCCAAAAGCCTATTTTAACATCAATAAATGTATTCAATACCTCTCAGAAAAAGTAAAAACATAGCTCCTGTGCTGAGGGATGCACAGTCTAAGCTAGCAGTCACCCTCTCACTACTTGTAAGAAAAGACTGTAAGCAGTGAATTTTCTAACAGACTAAAATGTGCTCAAGGGGGTGATATGGTAAGCATGCCACCATCCAACATGGAAAGCAGAGATGTTTGTAAGGGATGAAAAAAAACAAAAGACTGGTGACCGAGGCAGAGGAAAGAGATACAAATTTCATTCTACATTGGAATAGCAGTTACAGAAAACTGTCTTATTTCCTTTCTTTTAAGTAATATGAAACTTTTCTTACCAAGAATGCAGGTCATTAATCAAGTTTCCCTATTCTAATAATTTTATGGGATTGTCCCAAAATACGTTATGAGAACAGTTCCGAGGCAATATGAAGATACGGTCAGATGAAAATAAGTAATTATGTTTGTACGGTTTGTGAGTTCAAATATACCTGTTCTCCATGCAGAAAGAGAAATTTTGAGCAGTAATCTACTTGTAGTAGTCTGAACCGCCATCTTCAGGCAGTCGCTCTTTTTTAACTGTAAAAGTAACCTGGAGACACTTCCCTCTCCAAAATGAAGTTAGCCTTGTGAATACCCTTCCCTTGCCTTCTCACATAAAACTAGGCCATAGCAATGTAAATGAAAATACAAAATTTCACCACTACTGAAGGCTACAGTGGAAGAACAATTCTCTAAACCACTGTAAAGAATATTGCATTATCACTGCCTTCTTGCCATGCCAGTTTGGACCACAACTAGTTTTCTTAACCACCATTCAGGAGGAATTTACATAAGGGTCTCAACTGAAAGAAGTGACTTCTTCACATCAACCTGTTGTGACTTTTCTTGGATGAAGACTGAAGTGGTAGTCAGTGTTAAGACCCAGAAGACACAACACAGAATGACACAGAGAACAAGTGGGAGAAAGAGTAAAGGTGGCCTAATAGTAGCAATCTCCACCCTCCCTCAGTGTGAAATGTCTCAAGAGAAATGCCTGGAGCATGACCAGCTCCAATTTATAGCAGTACTCTAAAAAAAACCAAGCCAAAAAGACTTCCATGCTTAAGTTTAGACACTCGGGAGGTGAGATTCACAGAATCTTATCTTCACATAAAGCAGAGAGGGTCTTTTCATCCTAATTGTGAGCAGTGGCATTTATTGATTAAGTAAAACACCTCTCTCCCTCTCTCCTTCCAGTCAGAAACCCTGCTTATCAACCCTTTATACACCCTGATTCCTGTCACCATGTGTATCTCCTTTGCGGTGATGCTGCCAGTGGGTAATCCTCCTAATGCCATTGTCTTCAGTTATGGGCACTGCCAGATTAAAGATATGGTGAGTCTTGACATCGGGCATATCCTCCCATGCTTCATGCAACTTCAACACCTTGTGCCCACATTCAGCAGCCAATAACAATAATGATGATATTGCTGCTAATATAAAGTCGTATTGATCTGCACTGCTGTTTCGCAACAAAGATGTCAGGTTAAGAACATCCACACATCTGCTGCAGGATACGCACATTTCTCATCTATTTTTTATGAATGTAGTGGTCTAAAGAGGTATGAAAGAACAGGAGTACACAATCCTTGGCATCAACTGTTACGACAAGCACAGGAGAGCATGAAAAATTAGATTTATCACATAGCTCCACAGTAAGTCATGTAGTTCTCACCTTGCTATGTGTGGTACAGCACCCCATTCTGATTATTTGATTGAGAGGTTCAAGTGACAAACTGAGCAGTTTTCCAATGAGCTGCATCAACCTCTGACTATCACTCCCGAATACTCCCCCATCGTGTAGTCCAATACATAACACTCCTTGTGCCTTTTTGGCTCTAGAAATCAGTATGCATAATTTACCACTATATATACGTCAATATACATACAGACACACACCCTACTGCCTTCTTTTTTCCATGTTAACTGTTTTTGATCAAGTTGTCATTGATTGTGGTCTGATGCATTTTGCTTTTGTAGGTGAAAGCTGGCCTGGGCGTAAACCTGATTGGCCTGGTTGTTGTCATGGTGGCAATCAACACTTGGGGAATTAGACTCTTCCAGCTGAATACTTTTCCAGAATGGGCAGCAGTTGGCAACATCACTAGCCAGACATAACCTCCAATGAAAAAAAAAAAGAATAAAAGAAAAAAGTGCAAGACCAAAGCAAGTTGGGACAAAATATTAAACCTACATTGCACATATGAATGAGAAAATTTGTTTATACATAGAACAAGGATCCACAGCAAAACCACGAAGAAAACCCACAGGGAGGTCTTCTGCAGAAGGTTTTCAGTTCTGAAAATCAGTGTGAGTTAAAAGGAGAGATCAGCTTCGCTCTATTGCTGTTTTCCCTGTGACACTGGAACTCTGAAAAAAACTTCTCCTCCAAATTCTCTGGCTATGGCCTTTTCATGCCCTGGAACAATTATGTAGGTTTTGTAAAACAGGGGATATAGGATTCCAATGACAGAAGACAGGTATACACACACACTGGTGTACTCAGTGGTAGGATATTCAGTCCCACCATGGACTCCAAAAGTGAAGGAAGGGTGAGTCTTCTTTCCAAACCCAGAATTTTATAAGTCTACTTCTTTAAAGGAAAATTATTATTATTCTTTTGTGGTGACTCATCACTGTGTCGGAAAAAAACACTTTGCCACCTAAGCCATAAGGCCTGGAAAGAAATACAGCTGCCACCTAACAGCTACAGCACTTCAAAGGGATAACAGAAACCACCGAACAGGTACAAAGCAGAAGTCTCCTGGGAAGGAGAATGGTTTATTTTCCCCACAGCACTAATATAAAGTTTCCAATATTGCAGTACTTGCAATCTCTGCTTTGGAAGAAAGACCTTCAGAAACAGATAGAAAGTTTTGTTCGTTACCTTCTTTCCTTATCATTGTATTGCAGTGGGAGCTTTTTCAGCAGGGAAAGCTGTGACCAGCAAAACTTTACCAGGCCAACATGTCCATTGCTCTCCTCTCTCTTTGGCTGCTGCTTAGATACGCAGTTACAATGCCCCTGACAGAGAAAGTACAATCTCATACAAGCTGGCACTCAGTGCTGCTCCATGAGTAAGAAGGGAGAGGGCTGAAGCGGAGCGGTGCTGGTGTATCTCCTCATCGTGCGCGTTCACTTGACCATCACGCCCACCTGCTCTCTAGCAGCCCAGAGAACAGGAACTTCAAGTGTAGGAAACCGTGACATAGAGCAGATAACTACCAAACCAAGAGGTCAATCTCTCTATCACCTGCAAAGTGAATGCCCTGCTTTTCTGACTGGATCCCTGTGTCACTCAGTAAACCTTCTTGTATTATGTCCTGTTTTTAATCATTTCATTAATGTCAACGCATTTAAGCTGTATATTAGGATGACTGGATCTCATGTAATCACACTCTTTATATATACTTTTATGAATTTTTATGCTTTCCACTTATAACCTAGGCTCTCTAGCTGTTAGTGTGAATGTCTATTCTGCAAAAATAAAATGTCAATAAAATAAATTATTCACTACTGCATATTCTGGTGCTCTGTGAGAATATAAATAGGACATATTTTACCACATAACCCGCCAAGCCCTTAGGGAAGTAGTGTTGTGACAGAAGGAGGTGTTGGTTTACTGCTTCTGCCAAAACAGAGGGATCCCACAGACTTGTCTTGGACATAAACAGATACGGGAAGAGGTCATTGGTTGGCAGAGGGAGAGCAAAACAGGAAAATCACAAAAGCATGCGATGAAGCTACCTTGTACCAAGAGCAGGAGGCAGCATCCTTAGCAGCACAATTGTTATTGATAGCAGTTCCTGTAAATTTGGTTTTGAGAAACAAAGTGTTTCTGTGAATCAATGGCTCAGTGCATCCCCATGCCCTCCTAATCCATGAAAAAACACCTCAGCCTCACTTTTTCAACTGTTCTCACCTCCCCGATTCCTGTCCTGAGCACGCCGCTCTGCTGCAGCCTAGCACACAAAACTCATCCTGCCCCTGGGATTCAGACCCTGCCCCTGGGATTCAGACCCTGCCCACTCCTCGGGCTCCACTCCCTGGGTGTCTTCCTGCTCCCCAGCGAGGGGCTGTGGCTGGGCAAGCGAACAAAACAGTGGGAAATTCTCACTGGTAATTTATAGCACTGTCACTCCACTTCAAATTTGTCTCTACCAATAACCAAAGCTGAAGCCTTTTCTTCACAGGGGAGATAAACTTGATTTCAAATTAAGTGATTTCCAGATGCTTTGAGCATTCAGCACACATATCAAGTCCTAAAAACAAAAGGAACAACTTCATTAAACTGAGAAGATTTATACTTAGCAATTATTCATTCTGTAGCTGATAGAATAATGTTTTATTTCTCTGTAAAAAAAGCAGAGCATGATAGCAGTACTTGTACACACATTGTACAGTTCTCTCTGGTTTGCAGAAAATGTGAATAATAGAATTTAAAAGAGGCCCTTCTATTTTTTTCATACATTGATTAGTATCTTACTACTCAAGTTGCATCTTTGAACCCAAAGGTGCAGTTGTCAGAGAAGGGCTCTAATCAGTATGATGAAAAGTTACAGAATCCCTGTTTTCACACAGAAAAAAAAAACCACCAAAAAAGAGTATGTTCCACTCCAGCATTTAGGCTCAGAGAGCAGGCAAGTTACTCATGTAGTTATGGTGTGAGCTGGTGATCTACAGGAATGGGATACTTAGGTATTGTACAGATGTGTTAAAGACTAGAAAGAGGACTGGAAGAAAGCAAATGTCAATCCTATCTTCAAGAAGGAAGATTTGGGGAATAACGGGCTGGTCAGTCACACATCAGTCCTTGGGAAGGTGATGGAACAAATGCTTCTGGAAGCCGTTTCCAAACATACGAAGGACAAGAAAGTGATTGGAAGTAATCACAATGAATTAATGAAGGGAAAATGATGCCTGACCAGCCTAGCACTTCTACAAAAAAAATGACTAGCTTGGTGGATGAAGGCAGAGCAACACTTATTGTCCAGCAAGGCTTTTGTCATGGCCTTCCACAACAACCTCACAGACAAATGAGGAGGCATGGACTAGATAAGTGAAGGGTAAGGCCAGTCAAAAACTGGCTCAAGTGCTGGGCTTACAGGGTTGGGGTCAGCACCACAAAGCCCAGCTGGAGGCCAGTCTCTAGTGGTGTAACCAAGGGGAAAATACCAGGGCCAATACTGAATTATTATCGCAGGGATGCGACGAGGAAGGCCAAGGCCCACCTGGAATTGAAGCTGGCAAGGGATGTCAAAAACAACAAGAAGGGCTTCTTCAACTACATCAGCAGCAAAAGAAAGGCTAGGGACAATGTGGGGCCGCT
>Ga0065711_1027681_pt1 | contig 46804 bp, 27 predicted proteins | sample Hoacrofraction12_FD_59098 | JGI IMG/M metagenome (GOLD analysis project Ga0065711, IMG submission 59098) | Hoatzin crop microbial communities from Cojedes, Venezuela - Epithelial fraction 12 v2 (version 2) | ecosystem: Host-associated > Birds > Digestive system > Esophagus > Crop | place...
CCCTCAGCAAGTTTGCTGATGACACCAAACTGGGAGGTGTGGTAGATACACCAGAAGGCTGTGCTGCCATTCAGCGTGACCTGGACAGGCTGGAAAGTTGGGCAGAGAGGAACCTGATGAGGTTCAACAATGCACCTGGGGAGGAACAACCCCATGCATCAGTACAGGCTTGGGGTGGACCTGCTGGAGAGCAGCTCTGCAGAGAGGGACCTGCGTGTCCTAGTGGACGACAGGTTGACCATGAGCCAGCAGTGTGCCCTGGCTGCCAAGAAAGCCAATGGCATTCTGGCATGCATTAGGAGGAGTGCGGCCAGCAGGTCGAGGGAGGTTCTCCTTCCCCTCTACACTGCCCTAGTGAGGCCTCATCTGGAGGACTCTGTCCAGTTCTGGGCTCCCCAGTTCAAGAAAGATGAAGAGCTACTGGAGAGAGTCCAGCGGAGGGCTATGAGGATGATGAGGGGACTAGAACATCTCTCCTACGAGGAGAGGCTGAGGGAGCTGGGCTTGTTCAGCCTGAAGAAGACAAGGCTGAGAGGGGACCTTATAAATGCTTACAAATATCCGAAGGGTGGGTGTCAGGAGGATGGGGCCAAGCTCTTTTCAGTAGTGCCCAGCAACAGGACAAGGGGCAATGGGCACAAACTGAAGCAGAGGAAGTTCCGTCTGAACATGAGGAAGATCATCTTCCCTGAGGGTGATGGAGCACTGGAACAGGCTGCCCAGGGAGGTGGTGGAGTCTCCTTCTCTGGAGATATTCCAGACCCACCTGGACGAGGTCCTCTGCAGCCTGTTGTAGGTGACCCTGCTTCGGTGCGAGGGTTGGACCAGATGACCCACATAGGTCTCTTCCAACCCCTACTGCTCTGTGATTCTGTGATTCTACAAGACAATGCCCCAAGAAGCAGGGGGAGCAGGATGCTCTCTTCCCAAGTGAGGGCTGAGGCAAGATCAATCTGCTTCTTGTAGTACTAAGGCTTTTCACATAAATGAAAAAACACCCCCAGCACACGTCCTGGGAAAATTCCAGATAAAACCTCCCGACAGCACAGCAATGCTTAACACATACTCAGTTGAAACAACTGCTGCATCAAGTCCCGGAGGCAACAGAAAGTCAGTGAAGATAAAACAATTCTTTTCTGCACCGTATAGTTTTGCCATGGGCTTGAGGATCCATCTGCCTGGAAGACATTTGAGAAATGAAAGTTGTTATCTTGATTTTAATTGTTATGAATGTTTTTGATCAAACAGCAAGCCTTTATTCAGCAAATGTGGTTATTGCTCTGCAGCTCTGACTCACTAACTGTTCTGTATTTTTGAAAGAAATTTAAAATAAATATTTAAACCAAAGGAGATACAACACCCCTGATTTCAGATTCAAATACATCACTTTGGCACACCAGGCACAAACTACCCTTTCTTTAATGACAGCCTCAGCAGCAAAAGCACAAGAAACATGCTCGAGTCTAGAGTGTTATAACTCAACAGCAAGCAGTGTGCCTTAGGCTGGTACTGTCAGGAGAGGTCATGGACTGGGAAGAATATTTAAAAAAAAAAAATCAATCCTCCAGGCAAGTTCAAGAAGAGTGTAAGGGAAGTAATAGAAAAGCTTTAAAGTCTCCTAGATCTATAATGTTTGTGTAGTGGAGTGAAAGGGCAAGAAGGTTGATTATTAGATACAGAAGAGGAGTTCTAATTGGTTAAGTACCAAAATACTCCATATGAAAAGTATTGAGAACCTTGACCAAGGAGAAAAAAGCAAGCCGGGCATCACTTCATTTTCAGACAGTTTCTCACACAGTGAAAGACAAGCAAGCCACTGGCTAAAATAAAGCGCAGTCATGCAAATGGGCATTAAAGTAACACTAGCAATTTCATGGGAACTCAAAGATGCCACAACCAGGCTCCACCATATTGTGCCCTACATTACTAGGCACAGCAATACTGCAATTCTCATGTCTTTCAGAAACAGCTGGGCTATCGGACACTGAGAACAAGTGAGCTGGTGCTTATACTTTCATTTCCCTTCCCTCAGTGGAGTTAAATTATGCTACAATTTTCTTTTTTTTGGCACTCCTTTCTGTCTAGTTGTTGGATGACTGAGAATCCCTGTATCTGGAAAGACCCCCTCAACATGTTAACACTAATATGAACAGCATTAATTTCAATCTCATCCCATATAGGATGCGCTCCCAGTCCTTGTGTCATGCATCTCCATTGGGATATATTTCTCCCTCTATTTGAGATAGCTGGTGACAAAGAGGACGTCTTAGAGCTACTGCAAAGTCCCAGATGAGTATTTTTATATATATGTATATATAAACCTTTGTGCAAAATCTTTCTGAGGCTCAAGACAAAAAGCAATACTTCAGAAGCCTTTACTGGTCTTGATGCAATTCCTGCTACACTACTTACTTCACTTAAATAAAAGAACACCTACAGGGCAAATTAAACTGTTTCCAGAATTGACTCTGATAGTTAGGCCATCAGACAGAAGACAGTCAATAGTGAAAGGCTTCCTCTCCATCGTTGAGGTTGGTGTTTTTTTTTAGTATTGACTGTAACTTGAATCAATACAGTGTATCAGGTTACCTGATAACCGTAGTCTCTACAGCACACAGGTACAACAAAGTCAAAACCAAGGAAAAGTCTTAATATATTTCCACATTACTTCTCTGATAATTTTTTCACCTTTTTCTTCCTTTTAACCCCAAACTGAGGTCTCTAATTTGCACACTAAGTTCAGAAGCACACAGCTCACCCTGATTACTTAATAAACCTCAGCAAAGCCCTATTGCTTTAGACGATCTAGACAGACTTCAAAGCATGTTTTTCTGAGCTTGTTTAATGACAGCGAGCCCACAGTAATGAGTTAGCCACAACAGCTAATCCGCACGCCACCATCTTTGTTCAGGTTGTTTTACCCCCGGTTTTGAATTTGGAAATCCTCACCATGCTGGGCAAGGGGGTAGGATAGAAGAGAGTTCCACTTAAAATATTAGAGACAAATTGCCTTTGGTGCAGCACACCACTAGCAGGTTTTTAAGATCCAGACACATCCTCCTTTTAAGCAAAGTGAGACCTCCAGCAAGAGCAGCAGGAGATTCTGATCCTCTTCATCTACATTCTGTGCCAGCCTGAAGTATTATAACAATATTCCACTCATTTTTTAACATTACCCTTCTCTCCCTTTCAGGAAAGGCATTCAGTGTGTGGATTATATTGCTGTGCTGAGTTTCTAGAAATATTTAATCTGAAGTGACAATCTGACTAAATACAGTAGCTGCCATTTTACATAGCCAGCAGGAGAGGTGAAAAAGTCAGTCTGCTGCTTCACTCTTTGTGAAATGGATAATACAGCTCAGAGAATAGACATACAACATTCTGTCCATCAGCCTACTCCTTTCATTTTACAGTTTTATTTGCTGTCTAAAATCTACTTGCTTACCCAGTCACTCTTATCTTCCTTCTGTGTGAAACTTCTTTGCAATAAATAAAATGCCTTCTGTTTGCCATGCCTCCAGGTCCTTTTGATTTCAAACACACTCAAGATTTCATTTTGATTGCCCTTCCAAAAATGATATTTCATATTATGCAATAGCTTCAAAATGGACCGATATAGGATACTATTTCTAGTTTGGTTTTTTTTCTTCTTTGTTTGCTAAACAAAACTAAATATATGTATCTTTTAAAAATTTGTCAGGGCACTTTCACTGAATTAAAATGAACCAGTATTGATGGAGCTGCAAAGGGTGGTTCCAAAAGTAAACAGAAAGATGAGCATAAACTAAGTTGACTTCCAATAACTTCCTACAAAAAAGAGAAACTATTGTAGTGATAAATGTACTAGACAGGTCTTAGCAAGATTATTTTCACTGTTCATTGAACCTCATAAAATATTTAGATGATCTCAGAACTTCAGCTGACAAACACATTGATAGCAATAAGAGGAGTTTTAGTCTGGTACAATGATGCTAGAAATAAAATTAAGAAGTTCCTCTATCAATAGTGTTAGAAATTAGCTTCTTTGCATGAACCTAGGAATAAAATTTAGCTTTTTCCATTCACATGCAAATGCACTGTTCCAAGTGCACAAAAGATATCCCAAGGAAGAAATTAAAACATTATAGATTCTAATACTAGGGTTATTACATGCCAACCAAGTTTTGTGCTATGCTTTGTTTCAGGTTTTGTGTGATATGACAGCTGTTTCTATTCAGATGATATTTTAAAGGAAATATTTTCTGTAATTTCAGCTGACTCATTCAAACTAGCAACACTCCGTTTTAAAATACCATTGAGATAATGCAAAGCGTTTCTTCACCGAAGACAGCATTTACTGTTCTAATCTGATGTAAATGTTAGTTAGAATCAACAAGCCTGCACAAATGCCGGTATCGCTTGTCCCCCTTAAGATGATTTCACACCTGACACAGCAACAGACACAATTTGCCAGAAAACACATTAAAAAGCAGTTTAAAATGTATCACTGTGTATTATCTCTATGGTAAATAACACAGTAGGTCCCAGATGGCTGTTCTAAACAAAGAAAAAACACAAAACCAATCCTGAAACACAACAAGGTCTGTGACAAAAGTTCAGGTAGGACTAATATTGCAATCCCTAATAGGGACACCACCCTAACACGAATAAAATTTTCTTTCTAGTAAGGGACAGCCAGTAGGTTGTCAATTTAACGCATTATTTTCTTCTGAAGACAGAATTGCTAAGTAGTAGAACCACCTTTTCCAGCTACTCCTGTACAAGTCCCATCCCCTTTCACTAAGCAGAAGATAGATGTATGGACTGATAAGATTACAGGATTATTTATGTTAACATCAAGCACGTGTAAAGGTCTCAGGGAAGAACCAATGCCAGGACCACTTTGCCTTGTCAGACGTTGCTCAAACCATATCCCCAAAGAGTGCAAACAGGCCTGTGTCTGTGAGAAACAAAAGGCAGCAAAGCTTGTTAGCTAGGCGATACCAGAACAGCGAATGAATCACTGAGGGATGAGCCATACGGTAATAAGAAAATGGCAGCCATTTAGGTGGCCATAGGAGAATTGTTTGTTTTGTGGGCAGTCATCAAAACCAAAATGGAAAAAGCAGGAAGAGTGGGGAAAGCACCTGGTGCTGCCAACTGGAACAGCTGATGCCATAAAGCAGGTTGGTGATTATGCAGATGTAATCCTTTATAAATCTGTCCCAGCATATGGTGAACAGGAGAACGAAGATGGCCAAAATACCAAAGCATACTTCCTATTAGGGGCTGCTGAAGGTATGCAAAAGATATAACAAGTATGACCAGACATCACTCGAAGACTGGTGAACATGAATGTGCCCTCAAGATGAGAATGATGAAGGCCAAAATTATTGCTGTCAGCAATGTACTGTTCTTGCAAAAGAAAACAAGAAAAAAAAGGGGGGAGGGGAAAACAGCAAAACCAAACTGAGGCTCTATATCCACATTAAAATGTGAGCCTGAGCACTGGTGGGATTGTTTCCAGAACCTTCACAGCCAGGATGACCGCTCTTGATGCACTGTGGGTTTCTCACCTGGCTGAGACTCATAAGCCAGAATTGTGCAAAGCAAATACTGACACATCAGAGCCCTAGCACTTGCATTTAACTGAGCTTCGGTATGCCTCTCATCTCAGCACTCCCTGTGCCTTTTATTTTAACATGGCAACTCCTCCTTGCCCTGTCATCTCTCCTGCCTACTTATGAGAATGTGACCCCAGCCGCTAACCCTCAGCCCGGCACTGTGCACTGCTCCACTCTCCTTCGATGAAATCACACATGATTTATTCATCTTGAGGCTCAGGACAGGCACTGCAGCAAGAATGGCAAACACGGCTAGGTCAGTGGCTGGGAAAGCGGGTCACCAGCATGCCTGGGAAGCCGTGCCCTGGCCAGCTCCAGCGTTAGCTCTTGCTCCATTTAGCAGCATGGACACTGTGTGTCATGCTGTGAAATACCAATCACGCTAATTAAACTAGCACTCCGCGGCACATCAGTGGGTTACCAGCCAGCACTTACATGGCACTGAACTGAAGATACTCCTTGGGAAATCTTGCCAGGATGAAGTTTTGACATGGTTGGCTTCTACTTGTAATGTTTACCCAATATACTATGCAGAATTGCGCTTCCTGAAACCAGCAGGCTTTATATTCTATCCCTTCTAGAATAAACAAGAGACAGTGTGCCAAATGTGGGGAAAAAAAACAAACCTACTGTAAATTCGACTTACATATCCCCCAACTTTCTGCACAGAGCAGATCATCATCAGTATGCACAGCAGGTCACATCCTGCAGGACACAGGGACACTCCCAAGGCTGTGTCAAATCCATCAGTGGCTTTGCTAATTGATAAAAGAATGTTTGAGGCCGGAAGCCAGCTCAGGTTCATGTCACATCACGTCCCCCTCCCAGACGGCACTGAAACATTATGTTGATGCTGGAAGTAGCAACAACACAGTTCTCCTCAAAGACCTGTTGCCATCTGTTGCCAAACCACATCAGAAGGGGATGACAAGAGTCTTTAGCCCATCACCCTCTCATGTGCTGAGTGGAGAGACAGGAGACAGCAGAGACATTCACATGCTGTCAGCAATTTCAGCACGGATTAATTGAAACAGGCAGAAAGAAATAGGCAGATACAGTCTGAATGGAGTGAAATTACTCAATATTTGGCCAAATCAAGAATAAGCAAGTTTTATAGATTTTTTGCTGTTGTTGTAAGAACATTTCATTCAGCTTTAATTAGCACCAAATAGGTGAGACAGGTGGAGAAACAGAGGCAGAGAGGTAAAGCTAAACACACTACACCGGTGCCGTGGTTTTGTGTGGATCCTAAAGCAGAACCCAGGACATCAGTTCTGTGTCTCTTGCTCCAGGTTGGGACACAAAGCTCTTTCCCAAAGTGAGCTCAGCGCTCCAACACATTTCACAGGGAAACACAAATCCATCGAGGACTATCCTGCATTGAGAGTGCAACTGTTTTATTCAATATTCTCATTATATTTGCTTCTAGGTCAGTTGAATTTTTTTATCATATTTTCAGCTCTTATTAGAGAATAAAAGTTATAACCTGGCTCTAGTTTGAATTTATTTCTACTCTATTATAAATATTTATCAGGCAAAAGATACAAAGTAGTAAGAATTAAAAGAGGTAGTATTAAAGTGTAGGATAAATTATTATGTCAAAAAGCTTGCAAAAAGAATCGAGTATTAAATTACACTGGACATCTGTTTGTCCCCTCTGACAATAGAGCTCTTTGCCAGTCCTGCATTTCTAGCAGGCACAAATTAAAGCAAAAAACACAAAGGCAGTTTCTTCAAGTGTAGGGGAAGAAATGTTTATAACTTCAGATAATGGCTGGCCGAAAGCAGACACACTCACTAGACTTTCAGTCACGTGGCACTGAAAACTGATTACCAGAGCCATTACTGCAATGAATAGCACCTGTTAAATTGAAAGCAAAAGCCAAAATGTAAAATCTTTACCCCATCTTATTAAATGGCTATTAAATAATAGAAATGCACCAGTAACTATTTCAGAATGACATTTACAAGCAATAAAGCACAGAAGACAAGGCAGACAATTTTCTCCCAAGTGTATTACTGTAAAACAGAGGCAGCTTTCAGAAAGGTGCCGAGGGGCAACAGCAGGTCCCTCCAAGGATTAGGGTTTTGTACCATTTCTTACAGCTCTGCTTTATGTGGTTACTCTTCGTACAGGTTGCCACTCCAGCCAAGAGCAATCCACACCCAGGCACAGACAAGATGACAAATTTAAAGCCAGCAAGGTAGAAGGTCACCAGTCAGATTGCTTCTGTCACTGCTGAAATGACCGTCCCCATCTCCGGCGCAGTGTCCAGAGCAGAGCGGGCACCACACCGGCGCTCCATCCTGCCCTCCCGCAGAAAGCGCAAAGAGCACAGCGTCCGGGGGACGCTTCAGCAACCTGTAAGGAGGGACACCCTGGGTGAGCTGTGCTGGGAAGCCCAGCCCAGCGTGTCCCTGGCACCTTTTCCCACGTGCAGCTATTTTGAGGGCAGCTCATAGCCCAGCTCACGCAGCCCGTGCCAGGGCCACCTCCTCCGAGCCAGCTGCCCACCCCACCACCAGCACCGCCCCGGGAGAGAAGAGGAACACCAGCCCAGTTAGAAATGAGCACAGCTAGGAAAGCAAAGTGAGGAGGCAGAGGAGGGCAAAAAGGCTTCTGCACCAAAACAAGCCCAGGAGCAGAAACAATCAAGGCAGGAAAATCAGCAGCTTCAGCAGTCCAAGTTTTCTTCCCACTGTCTGTGCTCTGTATAGAGCTGGCCTCAGCCGCAAAGCAGACCTTAGGAAGCCACTCAACATTACGCGTCTGAGTGGCACCGAGTGTCGTCCCTGATCTGTTTATCCCAGGTCAATCAAAAATTCTGAACACAGGGCAAATTCCCTCAGCTGGGAAAGACTCCTCTGAGCAATGAAACATAAATGCAGAAACTCTTCTGAACACCTCGGCTGTACCACCGTGGTGTTCCCTGCTGCCATGGATGAACCTGCAGCAATGTATTTCTGTGCTCTGCAGAGTGCCTGCCTGATGAAGGGCTCTGTCATCAAGTTTGCAGTGAATGGCTCTTGTTAAAACAATGGGATATTTCCTGCTGCATTGGCAGCAGAGCTGACAAAAAGGAATGCAAGAAACAATACAACAATACCAATGCGAGAGAGGAAGCAAGCAGATGTGCCTCAACAACACACAAGCTGCCTGGCCATTTGCAATCATTTGCATTTACACAATGTTTCCAGCTACAGCTGAGAGAAAGCAGAGCTCAAGGATGTCATCACTTTGTAAGCTAAACCAAGGCTCTTTTTCCTTCGCCTCAGGTAGAAAGCCTCCCAGCTTTGTGTGATATCTCTGGAATTGCTCCTTCACTTGACACGTCTCCAAAGACTGCATTTTCTAAGTGAGCAGCATGAGGAGTTTACTTGAACATTCATGCAGGACTGAACTGCTTCTTGGTCCATCTTGTCACAGGCACTATTTGCACTAAGCTTGATGACACGAGGATTATCTGCAAAGGCTGGCATGTCTCTATGTATTGTCTTCCACACAACTTTATCCAGTGCTAAAAAGCATTTTTTGAATGGTAGGCTCATCACCCCACAGACCAACTTTCTGCATTAACTCACTCCATTATTCTATTTCCTGTCTCATATCTATTTTCTGATTTCCTCCCCTTTCCGTCCAGTACAGCAGCAGCAGCGTGGTTGTACTGCAGAGACACTGATACGCCACCCTCTAACCTAACACACACTACTACTACAGTAGGCTATTACCTCCACAGCGACACTAGGATGAAATGCCAAACGTTTGTCTAACTCTGCCAACCAGATCAGGTCATGGCAGGGGGGGTTGGAACCAGATGATCTTTAAGGTCCCTTCCAACCCTTACCATTCTATGATTCTAGGTCCAGCCCTGTCCTGAAGAAGCTGTAGAAATTCATAATAAGAGAAACAATCATCTAAGACTGGTTTTGACTAGGATACAGTTAATTTTCTATAATATGCAGCTCAAATCCTGGGTTACAACCATTTCACAGTATTTCCATTACAATCTCCCTCCCTGGTCCCTTTAGATGGGGGAACACCCTGGACCACCTCAGACTACTGGTGCTATGACTCGAAGAATAACACCCAGCCTCTGAGCAGCAGCATTAGCTACCACCCAACAGATACTAAACAGATGCACAGTTATAGCGCCATGATGCCTTTCTTGAGCAAGTTACTTCCAAGACACTCAGCACTCGGTTGATCCATTTTCTTCACAGCTAGGCAGCTCAATTGCTTCATTTTTCTTATTAGCCCCGATTCAACAAAATGCTTAAGCACATCAGGGCAGAGCTTGAAGTCATGTATGTGCTCATGGCACACGGCTCATGAAACCATGGCTGATGGTTTTAGCCCCATCAACTCTGCCTTCGTTGCAGAGAGCAGCACGACAAGCTGGGTGCAACAGAGAGGGCTGTTGTTTAAACAACTTAGCAATTAACAGACCAAAAGACACTGTGAAAAATGTGTTGTGTATATAAATGTTTTCCACAGATTATCGTTGCTGTCTTGGAAGAAATGTGTCACAAGATGAGCATTATTTCCTTTTTCACCGTGGCGTAGCCATGATTTGATATTTGTATGAGCAAGCAGTGCAAATACTTCATAAAAGTCTTTAATAGTGTAATTCAGCTAGCAGCAGCAACAGTAATCAGCAGCTTGCTTCAGACACTGAGCAATCTGACAGCTTTCTCTGATTGCATCTCAATATTTTGCTAAAAGCAGAGATTGCTGTAAACGGGTGGATTAAAAAAGAGAGAGTATGATTGGACAGGTGTGTACAGGGGATGACCATGGTCACTATGAAGTATTCATGCTGTGCAAGAAAAAACAAATGGGAAAGGTGAAGAAAAATGGGCATCTTCAAATTTTGTCCATATTAAATGAATATCAATTGTATCCACTTCAAATGAATTATAAGTTCTGCCACCGAGCAGATTTATGTACGCTTTGAGATGGTACTGAATAATCTCCTCATTAACAAAAATAGCTCAAACATGATAGATTTAAAAGAAATTCTGATTTAGGTGCTGCTAATTACATTTTGGAAGTTTAGAGAATTGCATATATATGCTGGCTCTAACAGGGGTGGGTAATTAAAAAATCAAGTCAACAAAGTCAAGAGCAGCATTATTTATTCATTCATACTTTTAAAAGGTGAAATGCCTCAACTGAGCAGCCAGTTGCTTCTCACTTAGTTATGCCTCCTCTGTATTTAGCAAGGCATAACCCTAAAACGTTTTCACAAAGTATCTCCTGTGTTTTCCTAACCTAATGCTTCACCAGTTCTGTGACACCCCTTAACTGTAATTATACTTCCCCTGAAATTGCACCCTAAATAGAAATTGAACTATTCATGCTGCAAATTGAAATTCTTCAATGCGAAGCCACACAAATAACTTGCATTAGCATTAACCTCCTCCCAAAAACAGATAAGATCACTCCTGTTTCTCAGAAAGATGATACTAATTGCTACTATTTTATCAAGTCCAAGCAGACACATTCAAACCAACAAGTAAATGCTTGAATAACCCAGAAAAATTTCCCTTTAACCTTTAGAATATGTGGATGACCTCATGTGAGGACCCGCTAACCGTACAGACACGGTCAGAACTGCTGTCTGAACATGGGAGCTAACGGAGCGACAGCAGGCGGCATTTCACCCATTAAAATCAGGATTGGTGGCACTACGCACGCAAACAACAAAACAAAAACCTTTGGGGATTGTATAGCAGCTGAGGAAGAAGTGACACAAGAACACCGTCGCAATCTTTGTTAGACCAAGGTCCAAAGCACCCACAGACTTCAGCAGTGCTAGGTCGTAATCCTGCTCCCTTGCTCCAGCCCTCTCTGAGCCCCCAACACGAGCTCCCAGCTGCACACAGGGCAGCGCCCCATGAAGGACTCAACCAGCACCTGCCCCAGCCTCTCTGGTAGCTTGGCCTTTATCAAAGGACAAAGTTAATTGCTATTTCATCCCCATCATTTACCTCTTCCTTCCCATAGTTTGTTGTACCCTCCCTTCCACTTCTCTGCTAGCTTGTGTCACTAACTCCTTGAGCCACCCCTTGGGTTAGGCTCAGACCTTCCTCATCATCCCAGCCAGATCAAACTGACTAGACAAGGCCTGAAAGTACAGCTACAGCAGACACCAGTATTAATAATTGGAGAAATACTATATTCCCTTGTGCATCTAGAAAATTCAACTGTTGAATGTTAAGCAATTATTTTTTTTTTCCTTATCACCGATATCAGCAGCAGATCTTACTGGTCAGATAGTCGACTTCTTGCTGTGCGTGTCAGGGCAGCAGGACACACACAGACAGGACCTCGTACTTCTGCACTTACATCCCTGCCCAAATTTCTGCTGGGAAGATCTGATCCCCTATCCCACTGCATCTCTAAGCCAGAGTAAGGAGAAATCCCAATTCTCTGCTTGCGATGCTTAACATTAGAGTTTATCTGCTATATGAAATCATCACTCAATAAAATCAAAAGCTCCGATTTCAGTAGTTCCAGATTTTAACGCATTGTGTGCAAAATCAAGAGGAAAGCTCTGCAGTAAGAAAAACCAGCATATATTCTAAAGGAACCAATCCTGCAAGGGAAAGGAACCAGGCTGCAGGAGTAAGCACACAGCTTTCACCTCTAACTTCTACAACTTCATTATGGAAGACTTTGGAATATTTGCTTGGAGAAAATACATTACTTCTGTGAACAAGAAGCACTGAAATTAAATTGTTTCAACAGAAAAAATGGTATTAACATTTGTTCTTGAAATGCAGCACTATGATATCACACTTTACACCAGGAACGTTTCTACAAATTTTTTTTTTTTTTAATAATAATGCCAGTTCTCCTCCTGAACAGACTATAAATATCCTCAGCTAATTAAGTAGTAAGAAAGTCCAACTAATTAATTACAGTGGCCCCAGCTATACACTGTTATATCCGTTAAAGGGACATGGTCACGATAACATTTGTTGACCAAATTCATGACATTCATCTACAGAAAATGGAAAATTTACAACAGAACCAACTTTAGCATGAAAAAGAAAATTCAAGGAGACACCGACGTGGCCTTATGTCAGGGACACACTTCAGTGCTTAAGCTAGGAGCAGAGCTGTCCTTCCACGAAATGGCTGGAAATGCCTTTCCTGGTTGAGGAAGAAGTCACAAACCCCGTAACGCCTTCTAAATAGTTCTAAACCACAGAGTTGGATAATTAGATATTATTTACATACCAGTATAATTATATTAATTATGCATGTTCATGGTGTGCCTCTTAAAACCCAGCCAGTCTTCTTCCAGCCCATCCCAGGCGCGGAACCAGGTCTTTGCCACTGTGTAAGGGACTCGCAGGGTCAGCAGGGGAAGGTGACTCCTGAAATCAGCCCCAGGCAGGGAAGCGAGCGAAGCACTCGGCAGCTGTGTTGGCTGAGGAAAGAGGATTCATTTTGTGTTGCTTTGTGAGAGGGGCTTTGTTGTTTGAATTAATAAACAGGACCCTGAGGAAGAGCCTGAAAGTGATCTGAGCATGTTGTTTAATCCTTACCTCCTGTTTCCCTAGCAGTCTATGCTAATCATGCCCAGCACCATCTGAAAACTGAAACACACAGCTGCCTAGCTGCCTTCATTATATTTATTAGCTAAAACAGCTGCCTACAAAAAGATATTACAGAAAGAACAATCTTACATCTTAACATTACTGCAGATGAACCTAGGAAAGAGAAGTATGCTGTACTTGTACAGACATTTTCAGGTTAGATTTGCGCTCTTTAATTAAGCAAAACATTAAGAACAACACAAACAAAAGACAGTAGAAACAAGTGCCTCTGGAAGTCAGCTCACACTACCTTTCCCACCAGCTGTAAAGCTGAATTTTAATAGCTCACCCTGCTATTCTCTTTGCTCCAGTTTCAAAATCACATTTCAGGTAAGTTTAAGGTTAGCATCTTCAAGAGTCCTTTGCAACTTGTTTTTCTAGAAACAGCATCTGTGAATCTGATTGCTATCTGAATCCTTGTGTTGCTTTACATCAGCTGTGAAACTGCTTATGCTAAGAGGGGATAACAGAACATTTCCCTGTGGATTTGTGAGCCTAAGCTCCACATGCTGTCTGTGGACACTTCGCACCTGGTCTCCTTCGTGAGCCATTTCATATAAAGTCATGAGAGCAACAAGAGCATCCTAAGAAAAAAAAAATCTGCATAAATCCCTATGCAACAACACTAGGAAACTTTGCTTATTGAAGTGCATTACTAACACCATTTGGAAAGGGAAAAATACCTGAAACATCCTCAGCTGGGCTGAAGTATTCACATGCTCAGAGATGGGAGCTATGAAAAGAATAATTTTCACCTATAATTATGTAACACGACTTAAGGTTTGAATGCAAGCACTAGGAAGATAACATCACTAATATAAAAGGAACCTACAGAGAGGGATCACTTTCAGGTCTTCAGGTAATCCACTTGAGAAAAGCAGAACATTTATCACCTTTTGGATGCTCTTTTTCCTGGCGGTGGGCAGCAACACTACCTATCAGCCAGTACCCACCACTGCAGTGCTACCAGCCTGCAGCAGCACAAAGATTTGCCCTCATGTGCATCTGGTGTCCTAAACCGCCCAGGGGATGTTCTCCATCTCAGCAAGATAATGTGCATCATGAAGAAGAGATGCTTCAACTTGAAAAGGCTGAAACCAGAGAACAGGGGAACAATCCAAAGAGACTAGGCACACACACACAAACACCACAGATACCAACAGTCCTATGACTGGTGCTAAAAAATATTGCTGGGGAGAGATGAGCATCTTTCCAGAACCTGCCTAGGTTAAGTCGCTCTAGCAGCTAGCAGCAATCAAGAAGAAACTTTATGGGGGACAGATTGTTCCCACCTATTTAAGGGAAGTTCCTGGCCTAAATGAAGCGGTCAAACACGGGTCGCTCCGAGGGCTGGAGAGCAGTGCCAGCCTCCCAGCTCCCTCTGGCCGCCCCAGGGAGCGTGAGTCACTGACCCAGTTCTTCAGAGCTCTCCCCGCATCGTTCCCTGTCCCACTTCTGCCTCCAGCCCTCAAGACTAGGGCAGCTTTGGAGCGCGGCTTTGCCTGCTCTGCTGAGAAGCCTTGAACCAGTCTGAGAAACTCTTCAATGGAAGTGTGCAACAACTCTGTAATTTCTGGGCCGTTTACTCAGTTTGCAAGTATATGAGCAAAACACACAAGCAATGTATGCCAGAGACTGTCGGACAGCACAACACAGTTGTTAGCTGGGCTAGGGATGGCTTGCACCAGCCCTTTGGAGAACCCCATGTTGCTTATACACTTAGAAAAATCAAGACCATAGCAACAGAATTCAGTGCCCAACTACTACCACAGCACAAACAACTAATCAAAACCACAGTGTACAAATGACTGGTCCTAAGACCAAGCACGACCTTGAGGAGAGCCCAGCAGGTCCCCACAGTCCCATTCCAGACCTGCATCTGATCCTCACTCGTCCCCCACATACGTGGGACAGACACCAGCCAGACAAGCTAAAGAGAAGAAATCACCAGGGACAAAATTTGCCACCTCAAGCAATTTTTTTCCACAGTAAATTGTGTTTTAATACCAAAACAGCTTTCTGCCATATAATCATAATGCACATTTCAGCCAAAGTAATGACAGCCATGTCTCAAGAATAAAAAGAACCATTATTATTGATCATAAAAAGAGTAGTTTATAATTGGGCTATAGCACTTACTAGCCTTTTTTAATGGTGTGTTATACCATCTCTTTTTTTTCTTTTTTATTAAAAAAAATAATTTTCATTGCTCGTGGGTTTATAAAAAGACAAAGAGGAATTGATTATTCAACATTTTCAGAGAATCCCTTCATTGATAACAACATGGTCTTCCAAAGAAGCAATCGAAGAGTTGCAACTAGTGAATTCAAAGTCTTTCACCTCTTTTCTTTGCCCAGCTTTCAAGCAGACAATATTATGGCTTTTTTGTTCTCTCAGTTAATTATCATTGCAGCCAATCCACTGGAAAAGGGGATAGTACTGATTTTACTGAAAGTGCCATTGTACTATTTAACACACATACTCTAGGACAAGTAATAATTTAAATCCACTTGAAGGTTGGTCTTTTTATTTTTCACGTAAGTTAAATCAGTTGTGACAATAACATATGTAGAAATATGTTGCCAATGAACACTAACTACGTTTTATGCCTCTTATTTTCTATTTTACCAGTTGTCAAGAAACAGATTTACAATAGAATATAAAATATAAGGATTTCTGGTGTCCAAACATGTCTAGATAGTACATTAGCCAGCATTAGTAAGAAATCGGTTGTAATTTGAATTTTTAAGGCTCAGTTGGTAGCAGCCAAGCCTATATATGAATTCATATGCATCAAAAGACCGTGTGAGAAACATCATTTCTTTACTCACAATTCCTTGCTTTTAAAGAGTCCTGTACTCCATAAAATGCATGTTCTGAATTTCATAGGAAAAGGCACTAAAGAATATAAATGTATCAACCAGAATACATCATTGTAAATTATTCTTAAATGAGATAGTACAACATTTTGAGTCCAGTCAGCAAAAGCTAACAGGAAGAAGGATGACTGGCAGCATACTTCGAACACTCCAGTACATTGTGTCCGATGCCTGGAGGCTGCCTGGTCACCATGGGTCCTCAGACAAGTCAGCTCATTGCTGGATGTACCACGTTTCTGTGTCACTGGGAAAATGTCACTGTTGGTTTGACTTTATTATTTTTATTGGATTTGCGTTGATATACAATGTTTTCTGTGTCTGAACTCTTTGGTTTGTGCTCTGATTCATTTCATTGCATGGTTTCCAGTTTGATTACAATCCCACTCTGAAATAATTTATATTAATTAGGAAATTAACCCATTACCAGTCCACAAACTACTATGATGACACATGACAATGTAGAGAAAGACAACTCTATGGTTTGATTCACTACTCCTCATCTTCTAGAAACTCAAGTGAAGTTTTGACCAAGTCGTAGCTAAGAATGCATTTTTAACAAGGATTCTACTACTTTTGTCTGTATCACAAAATTATGACAACAACAACGGTATATATGCTTAAAAAAACCAGAACTGGGATCAGAATGGGAGTTATGTCTCAGATCAGGACCAAGCCTCTGGTCTAACTAATACTATTCAATTTTATATTACTGCCACACCGAATCACGTGTTTCTAAGGCAGTAATTAGGTGTTGGTATTTGTTTGCATGGAGCATCTGGGAACAGTACCAACATTACATCGTCTTTGAAATATCTAATGAAAGAAAATACAACACAGCAGAAAATCACTTTTTCTTTAGATTATTAAGCGTTCATCAAACATTTATTGGCTTTTGAGTCAAAATTAATGTGTACAGGGAAACATCAGCAGTCTGTTATTACAGTGTTCTACTGAAAGGAACAGAGCTACATATGGGTTTTGTTCTAGAAATCCGAGAGACATACTCTATTAAAATAAGATGCTTGCCTGGAGAAACTCTAGATTTTACAATACAGAGCAGAAAGATGATTTAAAAGTTCTCCTCAATGACCACATAAGCAGATGATCAGGTAGAACACTGGTCCAATGCTTCTTTTAGCGGGCCATGAACTCACAGCAAAGAACTGAAAAGTAAACTTGACCATCAACTGCTGAACATGCAGAAGAGATACTGGGACACACACTGCACAAATACAAGAGCAGTTCAACTGTGCTTCAAAAGCCAATTTATAAACAACCTTTGCTGGCTCTCCATTCCTTCATTACACATAATAAATCACTACCATGCATCCTATTGTCCGTGTCCAATTGCTTGGAAAGCTCAGAAAAACATAGCAAGGACACATCTACCCGTACTAGTAAGAAAATGTCTACAGGTGCAGGTTCAGGTGTCCAAATAGAAGAGCTATATTACTTCAAATATCTCTTACCTACTTTTTTAAAATCTTACAGGATTGCATCACTGAACTATTTTCTGAGTAGGTTCTTTCCCAGATACTTTCTCAATGTAAGGAAATGAGCTCAAGACAGTAGGTGGGCATAAGGAGAACGGTTCAGAGCAATATGACCCATAATGTGCTCCTCAAGGAAACGAATCAGTGTTCCACGTAACACATCACAGCAGTCTCTCTGAAGGTCTGATCTTCTCACATGCTAAAAAAAAATCTCATTTCCCAAAGCCTACAGGACCAGAGAACACTAATAACTCTACGTGGAGCCCTCAGCATTAAAGAGCTGCAGAAAGGGAAAAATATATCCAGCTCTCCTAAACATCATCTCAAAGAGAAAAAGAGGGAAGAGAAAGGCCATAGCTCATGTCAAACGTCAACACAATAAAGCAATAAATTCAAGCATCTGGTGTCCGGTGTGCCAAGTAAGTGGATCACAAATCCAGCATGGTGAGCTCTGACCGAGACCCGGCCAGTAGGTCGGATGGCGTGTGGAGCAGGTGAGCAGGAGCTGGCCTAGAGGGTCCGAGCTTTGCCTCATCTTCCAGTGAACAGGCATGGTGACTCCCGCTTCAGTGATGGAGGAAGATAGGGAGTGCATTATGGCTGCTGGAAGCAGCTAGCCCTGGCACAAAAGAAATTGGAGGAAGAAAGAGTAAAGAAGCAGCAAGTCTCCCAGCATGCAGCTTCAATCAGAGGTTCCTGCTAACAGTGAGAGAATTCTGCAGGTATTCCCTTATCACACTGAACTGGGTTATTTGAAAAATGCTGCTCTTTGGTTCTTTGCCTAGCAGAAGGTAACTATGTTTGCTCTAACATAGCACAACAAAACGTTACTAATCACTAGAGAAAAGTGTCCTCCAAAATTAGCTCTGCATAAACCAAAGGAAATTCTTGCTATGCATGAATGAGGCCCAGCTCCGGAAAAAAAAAAATATCTGCTCCCTAAACAAACAAGGCCATTCCCTCTTTCTTAAGGAAGTGGAATGCTTTTTCTTTCTGTTTTTCCTGAAATCCCTCTTCCTTGCAAATGAATGCCCATGATAATAACTATTTAAGAACAGCTCTGCAGTAAAACCTTGCTGCCACCCTTCAATTCTTCATAGCTTTGGAGTGCCGCAGCAATGCTACGGCACACGCAGGTACCTCTCACTGTTATGGTTCCCTCTGGAAACAACCGTGCCAGGCAAACAAAGGGCAAGGGGACCAGGATTTATTACACAAACACACCATCTGCTTCTCTTCACTGACCTCCCCCTCAGTACGTGCTATTTTCCTCTGCAAGCTCTGGCCTCTGCAGCATACAAAGCCCAAACATAGCAGGATCAGCACCTCCTGCAGCCAAAGACAGATAGGATGGAGCAAGGCTACCCCAAAACTGGTTTCTAGCCAGAACCCTGGCGTGCCTGGCTCCCTGACGTACCGCCCGAGTGACCCCAATTGCTGGGCACGAGAGAGGGGGCTGCGACCCTCCCCACCAACCTCTGTGGCCTGGCAGCCCCACAGCATCCCGCTCACCTCCGTGCCCCAGCGAGAGATAACCACAGCAGCACCGAGCTCGTGCCTAGGCACCGGCTGGGAGATCAGTGAGCTTGAAGGTGAAAAAGGGCATCAGAGAAGAGAGAGAATGAGGAAGGTGGCCTTGCAGAAAGCAAGGTGAAATTATTTAAGTCAGAAATTCAAGCTGCTGATTTCAGTGTTGAGTAAAATCATAGCTCATTTACAAAAAAAAAGAAAGAAAAAAAAAACCAGGTGATCCTTCCCGGTTGCAATTCTCAGAACATATTTTTCTAAAGATAGACCAGTTCTTGCTACCTAGTAATGATTAAGGCATTTGATTAATAAATAAACATTCCCTTTACACTCTCCTTAACCCATCTTTTTAAGCAACAAAGAGGGTATGCTACATACACAGTAAAGCACTTACGCAGCTTGACGCATAGACTTGCAATTTTCACATTACTTGGGGATTGTACCAGGGAGATTTAAATGGAAACTGGAACCCAGTTCTATTTCTAATTCTTTCTCTAACTCCTCCCGCTGTTAGGCCAAAAGCATGCCTTTTGATAGCAAGCACAGAACAAGAAAGGGACATGAAGGAAGACAAACAGGCAAATGGGCCACTTCGGCGAGACGAAGAGCTAGAGCTGGTGGGTTTTCTACCACCTTCACTCAAAGCCAGACGTGGCAATTGCACAGTTTCCAGGCTTGCTTGATAGAGAGTACTTCTCAATAACAGTCATCTCCAGGAATGCAGGGATGAGATGTCCCAGATTCCACCTGCCACCTGGATATTCTGAGCTAAACCACATGCAGAAACTACAAACTCTGTCATATCTCACTGGTAAGCCAGTACTCTGTACAAAGTCTGCATTAATCTTGCTGTTTAGAGATTTTACACATGGATTTCGTACAGACTCCCACAAACATTGTATAGTTGCCTTATATTTCTCATGACTGCTTCATACCTGAAGACTGGAATTTAACGTTCAATTATTCTGTGTACAAAATCCCCACACACTTTTGGGCTTACATCTGTTCCACAGCTTTCCTTGGCTGCAGGCTCGGAGAGAGATGACACACAAAGAGCTCGGAGCATTTTGCCCAGTGTTCTGTGTTTCCTTGCAACATCTCATCAACTGCTGTACACGTTTTACTGTCACAGGCAGATGGTCAAATTGGAGACATGAAAAATCTCCCAACTGCAATTGCCTGACAGCGTCCCTGAGCCACTGGGGACAACTGAAGTGAAATCTCAGATCAGACCGGGGAAACCTCTAAATTCACCCAACTGGAAACTGTTTACACAGACCTCTGCAAAAGGAGACCAGTAATGCTTCCCAGCTTTGTTCAAAGTCACAGTGATGCCCACAGGTCTGTTTTATTCTCCAACTATTCTTTAATAAGCTGAGAAGGAGAAGTTTTTCAGTTGTTCCACTTTCTTCTTGCCCTCCTTGGCCTTCAAGAGCAAAATTGAATTCGTTTCTCCTCAGGAGGTGCAGAACCAGCTGTATTTCATCTCTTTTGCCTCCCTAACAGATGGACAACTACTCTTCTACTTGTGAATCTCCTGTCTCAACAAGGAAATATGAGCCAAAGCCCTGAGGGAAATGGGCTTGAGGTTTTTTCATATTTTTTGGTGAGCTCAGGAGGAGGGAAAATAAACTTCTGCCACTACGCATTCAACCTGACTACATTCAACCACAGCATTTAATGCAAGTTTTCTGAAAAATTGCAAAAGAAGATGCTAAAATTCATTTTTTCCCATAAGTGTACCAACACAGGATCACTTGCTGCCTGGCACAGAGATGTGGATCTCTGTGATGGACGCCCTTCTCACAGGAAGGCCCACCACAGTCTACGCAGACAGCTCCATCCTGTCAGTTGCTCATGAATTATATTTTCTGACCTCTGTTTTCTCCCATTTCTCAGACCTGGGTTGCAGGACACAGCAGACACTTCAATGAACATTCAGAAAGAAATAAAGATGATTCCTCTCCCCACAGCATCCATTCCCCTCCCACCTCTTTTTGGGACAAAGAGATAGCACAGAGCAGTCTTGTTTCCCGCCTGCCATAGCTGAGAAAGAGGAGAAGGGACAAGCTCAAAGTCTTTTAAGCTGTAGGAAAAGTCCTACTCAAATTCAGCGCTCAATCTGCCAGAGTGGCTACAGGAACAGCCAAATGGGCAAAGATATTTACCATGTTAAACTCTAATTATACATGTCTGTACCGTCAAAAGTAAGTAGAAGACAGACAGATGCTGAGATGCTTACACTGAGAAATCAGAAAGAACAGCATTTCAACATTAAAAAAACTCTTTATCCAACCAGTGCTACAAATTGCAGGTCAGGAACTGTTGTCCATGCAAGAGCGCAGTTCCTACCATCAGTGCTGCTATTAGGCTGAAGGGAACAAATGTTACTCTTTCAAAAAAATACAGGCCAAGGTCAAAGCTTATATCATCACAAATGCAAAACATGAGAAGCCTACACATTGCTTTCAGCAGGAGTTCATTTTGCTGACATGCAGTTTTCTATTCATTTAGGACATTTCCATCCAAGATTAAAAGCCAGAGGGCACACACTGTGCTGACCTTCCTTCAACAATTAAAAAGAACACAAAATCTTCAGGCTTCAGAGGAAAAAAAAATTGAAACCAATTTAGTCTTGGATAACACAGCATCAATGAGCCAAATCGATATTGCACACAAGACAGTCAGCAATTTAGGCATCTTGTTACATTTCTTTTTTGGAGGTATGCATACTAGCAAAAGAAAAAAAATTGCTATAAGGATCAAAGCGTAGTAGAGAAAAGTTAATAATTGACTACTATTGCAGCTCAGTATTATGTTTCTGAAAAGATACTACCAGAGTAATTTGCAGCATTCTCTGAGACTCATTTCCTCCACCAAGCTCTCAAACAAGTATTCTTCATTTCTGGTTAGCTATTAATTGTACTGGAAACTTATCTATCCTGAAGGATAGCAAAGCCAGCATGAAAGGAGTTTATTGAATATTTTCATCTAAATAAAAAGTGCGGTTCTACTAGGGAGCAGATCTATGCTGGCTCCATTGTACTATTCTCAAAGCCAAGTTCAACCAATCAGTTTTCCAAGACTGCAAAAAATAAGAGGGGCAGAAATTGGAAATCCATTTAGGACCCTATAAATCATGATATATAAGGCAAATGCACATGATTACCCTATATTAGAGGCATTTTATTATGATTCAGTTTCAGTAGGTTTGGAATTTTTTTTTCTCTCCAGAAACAGAAGTTGTGATTCTTCACAATTTGAGTGACTATTCTCGCTGTTCCTTGGCAGCTGCCTGACCCAGCTGTGTTCAGCTGCAGGGTCAGCCCATTCCTAGAACTTCGCTCTTCTTCTCTTTTATGCAGAGGGTCCCCCATGTCAAGAAAATTCAGTGTCAGACCACAGAGGGAGCATCAGAAACAACTCTCCCCTTGCGTCTCTGAGCAACCTTTTCTTGGAAGAGCTCTAAGCTGGCCAAGTTTTCAAATGCTTGTTTGTCTTTTCCGAAAGCGCTGGCCTCCAGCAAATTTCTTTCTAACTGACAGCAAGTTACCGTACCAGGCCTTAAGCTACACTTTATTTTAAAATAAAACTTTTCAGCAGAGGCCTTTCACTACCAGGCAGATGTGACAAACCCTTCTCAAAAGGGGGATTGCAGTAGCTATAATGAACAGCTCGGAACGACCTGTTTAACAGGGAGGATGCAGCAGCAATCCTAGTTCCCACAGCTGGAGATTGTCAGGATGAGATCTAGCACAGAACACAGGCACTGCAAGTCAGGTACTCCAGTATTAACCATTTAGGGTCCTGGTTCCCAGGACAAACTCGAGCTTAGATTTAAGCCTCACCGATAAAGTTCCTGTTCCTGGTCGTTATGATGACTGTTCTCTCACTATTTGTCTTATCCTCTTAAACAGAAACAAGCCAGGCAGGGGGAGTGAAGAGACTAATTATTTTATCATCTCCAGTTTACACATAGAGAACAGGATCTGGACAGAAGTGACCCAGGTGACTAGCTGCATGGTGATGGCAAAGGACAGCCCAGACAGGAGAAGAAGGAATGTTTTAACATCAGAGTAGCTACCTCATTTCCCCAGGAAATGAGAGACTTTGCAAAAGCAGCAGCTCAGAGGTGAAGTCAGGTGAATAACAGGAAGGTGCAATCCCCCAGAAATTAGAAGTCGGCAAAACATAATGAATAGTGGCATAACTGGTGTACGTGTTCCCTGGTTGCGCACTTCTGATATTTAATAAGAATTCTGGTTGCATTACGTATACATGCAAGAATAGTTGATTTTTCAGTCACTGCCATGGAACTAAATGAGGAAAAGTTACTAATTAAGAGACATTGAGGTTGTCTAGTAGAATAAACTAGTATTTTCTTTCTAGAAAAAGGTAACAACACCACAAACAAAAGCAAGCTTTCACTGAAATGTGGACCATGGCACATTAAGGAGCTAATTCACACTGAGCAACACAAATTTATGACCTACGTAAAAAAAAACCACCAGCCACGAGACAAATACTTGTGATTGCCTACTTGAGAAACAATTGAGAACTGGATTGCTAACACCAGACTCCCTCCACTGGTTTCAAGTAAGCATTGATTGGAAATGTCAAAGAATCAAAATCTCATTAACAGGAATTTGCACGGCATTGATCTGACCCTCTGTCCAGTCAGCAGAAGTGTTGGGTTGTGTTTCTGCAGTGGAGAAATGCCATGAATGGATGGTTAAACAAAGGACTAAAACATATTAAGAAGAGACACAGACACGTTTTTACTCTCAGGCATCCAACTGATCTATGACTACTTCATTACTAAAAGTTTTACTATCCAAACAGGTTTTGGGTTGTTTGGGGTTGTTTTTTTCTTTTTTTAAAGCTAGGAAGATGATTTATTAATCCTGTTACACAGTTCCCATCACAAACTGAAGAGATATTGAGCCTGAATCTGCTCCCACTCAGACAAGTCTCTGGAGTTGCCCTGGTATAAAACTGAGGTGAATATAAAGAGAATCAGGTGCTCAAATTACACCAGCCACATACTGTCTTCAAGTGGGAATACTATATATGGTACCTTACCAACAGGCAAGTACTTCAGGAGGTTTAAAAACACGGAGGCAGTCTTTAAACACTTCAAAAATAAAGAGCAGCTCTTGCAAACCCACGTAACTCACAATATCACCTCATGCCAATGGAAAACATCCCTAATTTTTTCTAAAAAGAAACATACATTGAACAGTCGATGAAAATTGCAGACTGCAGTTAAAGGGAAATTTTCAATCCCCCAAAACACGCGAATTAAGTAATGTACCAATACAAAAAAAGAACTGAAGCATGGAGTTTCTGAGCTCTCAGTTTAGGCACAGCGCCAGTACTAGATTTTGTTACCATGTACCACACCCTCCTCTGCCTTGAGAAGTAATTTCTTTTTTCTCTGTCCTGACACCCCACCACCACCAACGCACTCGAGCCTCTCCAAAGAGCCCCATTTGCTTCTGTCGAAAGGAGGCACCTGCACTAAAGCTTGTTATGAGTCTGCCTCTGCTGCACCTTCCCTGCAGGCCTCCACGTGCTGCCTTTTCCCCACTGCAACACCATCCCTCCTCACGCCGTCTCATTTAGGGCAACTCACACTTGTCATCCTAGACCACCTCTCAAAAGCTTGCACAGCCACATTTCCTGCCAACATTTTCTTAGCCATTCCTCTGCTCCACAGTATCTTTTCTTCTAGGTTATCTTCTCCACTTTATAAAGCTATCTGTTACGCAGCTTTTGGTGCTCAGTGTATACCTGAGCTGAAGCCGTTCAGCTACTCCACTGGAATACCACCAAGATACCCCTACCGCAAGCTCCCTGACACTCATGAACTGCAACTGAGAGGCAAAACCCATTATTCACTCGGTTAGATGTGTCCATTTTTAAAGCACTGAGTAAAATCTTGCTGTTCTTGTTTCCAATGTGCCTCCCCCATCTACTTTGAAAGACATTTTATAGTCTTACATTTCCCAATTTTATCCCTCATTCCATCCTGAATAATTATTGCCTGCTTGATGCTCATACCCTTAAAATCATTGTCTGATTATGTCAAAGACCCTTCATTGTCACTTGGCTAAGCCATACATCTCAGAATCTTCTTCCTTCCTGATATGAACTGTATTCCCAAATGGGTTTGTTTCTCAGATTGTCACTAGGAACGAATCCCACAGAAAGATTTTTAACTGGAGGCTATAATAGAGTTGTCCACCAAAAACCATCTGACACTACTCCTAGCATTTTAAAATGAGACAAGTGAAAATCTTACTTTCTTGGTTTTTTTGTCTTCAGATAAAGCAAAGCAAGTGTCTCATTAACGTTGCGCAACCCAAATTCATAACTTCCACCAAGGCAAGAGACAAAAATATTTGCACTCTCTCTACTTGCTGCTCTCTAGAATTCCTGCTTGTGTTTGTTGTCAGGCACCAACTGACTGCTGGTCTTTGTTGACTGTTTCCTAGGTTTGTCAGTGCCTCTTAAGAGAGGAAGCTTGTAAAACATTAAAAAGTATGTTAGCACCTCAAAAATTTTACAGCGATAAATCAAAAAGCACACAGGGAGTGAGAAAGTAAAACCTGCGCTCTTCTGAAAAACAGCAGTTGCATCCCACCTTACAACAGATGCTACAATGACATAATCAAGAGTCCAGCAACCTGCCCAGTAACATGACAACTTTATCACAGACTTCTTACGCAATCACAGACAACTCCAAGACACTTGTTGCAAATCAGTTTTCTAGTTATAAACAAAAGACGATGGGACTTCCCGCTTTCACCAGGGTGTTGTGAGTATAACTACATTGATGATTACCAGGTGCTCAAAAAGCTACTGCAGTAGGCTAATATAAACCCTGAAAATAACGACAGAGTAAGGGGTAATGCATAACATATTCATTTTGAAAATATGACCTTTTGTTGTCAATCCTTCATAAGCTAGAAAGGGCAGATGTGGATTTTTCAATTTACAAGCCTGAAAATTGCAAATTGAAAAGAACTCACTTCTGCCCTCTACTGTGAGATAGCTAAGTACGAGCAACAAGTAGACATGCTCTAAATATAACCACTCTAATTTCTTTTGAAAGCCATTTGCAAAACTTCCTGTTCTCTCCAATTCTTCTCCATAGTGAATCATTCTAGGGTAGAAGACAAGTTCTCGATAATGATATGAAAATGATGAGTAGACCTGTGTTTTCATCAAACACATTCTTCAACTATGGTATTTTGTAACAAAGGAATCATTTAGCGATTTTGCAAGTCAATGAGCCAAAACAGAATAATTAATGTCAATGGTAGATGATGAACCTTTAGCAGTAGTAGGAAACTAATTGCCATTAACACACAGTACTGCATCTAGTGATTCTGGTTTAAAACAGCTCCTGTAAAGAAACTACATGATCGCGTGGAATTACTTGCATTCCCTACATGGCAAGAAACAATTTGTGACAAGATCCTTGCTCCAATGTATTTGATTTGTGACAGAATTAACGCTGTGGAATTGATGGCCACCTGTTCAGTTCCAAATACTGCTTTGTTTGATTTTAAAACTCAACAGGCATTGCTGCTTTTCCGGTTATGATTGAATACAGCTATATCTGAGAGCTCAGGTTTAAATACTGTAGGAAACATCAAATAGTCCTCCAATAATATTTTGTCTTTTAACAATAAGGATCCTATAGAACAATGTATATTTGCTCATAAATAATGGGAAATATTGTCTTGCCTTGGTCTCTACCCTAATTAGCATAATCTAAACTTAGCCATAAATCACACTTTGGTGCATAAACTGAGCTTTACCTGAAAGATATACTTCGAAACCATTGAAGCCGAAATCCATATGTGGAGCTACAAGGTCCACACGCTCTCCCCACCCTTCACAACTCCATTGCCTATCCCACATTATGTCTTCCAAAATCAGCTCCTTTTTCAGTACTCCTACCAAGTATTCAAGGTAGAGCACATCTGCACCCACAGACACATTATCCTACAGTGAGATTCCACCTTCCTTCAGTCTGAATGGAGACAAAGTGGAAATACCCTCCATGATGCCAACTAGACATGGATGTTCCTGGGGGTTTAGATACAGTTTGGTTGTCCGCGTACGGTAAGTCATTCTTTATTACAAGACTGCACGCAGCACTAGGCAGAGATATTCAAGTGAGCTCTAAAAAGCCATATTAGGTCCTAGAAGCCATAGGTCTATGTCAGCTGACACAGTATCAAGACATGTACCATAAGAAATCATAGAATGGTTTGGATTGGAAAGGACCTTTCTAGACCATCTCATTCCAACCCCCCCTTCCACTAGAGCCTTCCACTAGACCAGGTTGCCCCATCCAACCTGGCCTTCAACACTGCCAGAGAGGGGGCATCCACAGCTTCTCTGGACAACCTCTGCCAGTACCTCACCACTCTCATGGTGAAGAACTTCTTCCTTATATCTAAGCTAAATCTATCCTGTTCCAGTTGAAAGCCATTACCCCTTGTCCTATTGCTACACGGCCCTGGAAAAAGTCTCTCTCCAGCTTTCTTGTAGCCTCCTTCAGGTACTGGAAGGCTGCAATAAAGCCTCCCCGGAGCCTTCTCTTCTCCAGGATGAACAAACCCAACTCTCTCAGCCTTTCCTCATAGGAGAGGTGCTCCAGCCCTTTACAGAATCACAGAATGGTAGGGGTTGGAAGGGACCTCTGTGGGTCATCTAGTCCAACCCCCCTGCCGAAGCAGGGTCACCTACATTAGGCTGCACAGGACCTTGTCCAGGCAATTTTAGTCATTTTTGTGGCCTCCTCTGGACCTCCACCAACAGGTCCATGTCTCTCCTGTGCTAAGGGCTGCAGTGCTGGACAGAGGATTCTAGGTGAGGTATATATATAAAAGTATATTTATAGAAATATATTTTTATTCTATAAATACCAGTATGTTCTTCCCCATACCATTGCAAGCACATGTGGGGATGTATTCAGTGACGTGGACTAAACCTACAGATCAGCCATTGTCAATGTAGCGAATTTCACTCAGCAGACATAAAGACACTATGGTGAAAAATACATAGCAAGGTAACTGCAAAATCCAGCTTTGGTGCTACTGACAGAGAAAACCAGCAAAGACAGGACTCTGTTTCAAAAGCACAGGGAAAGGCAGTTTCCCACAAGTTCTTGGAAGGTGCAGGACACACGATACATGTTTGCTCAGTTAGAGGCATCAGGTAGAGTAAAATTCATGTACACACTAAATGGTACATCACACTACATTTAATAATTTTAGGTGCTGATGTCTCTAACATGCATGTTTCTGAAACAAACAGCAGCTGTTTGACTGTAATTAAATGTAGGACTTTCAATAAACTGAAGAATGAGTAGTGCAAGGGCAGACAGAACAAGTCTTCTGTAGGTCATTAGCAAGATCAAAACACAAAGCCTTCAGCATTTAGGCACTAGGGGTTTGCAGTGAAAAAGAACAGATTTTAGCAAACGGCAGCATTATCATGGTTAAGGTCAATTTTCAGAACAGGACACCCTCACACAAAGCCAGAGCGTTTCCCAGGTAAATGCCACACAGACCAGATTAATATAGCTGCAGCAAGACAGACGCTCACTGCTCTTCCACCCCCTTTCCACTCTTCGTGCCCAGGCTACCATACAGGACAGGCAGGTCTCTCAAACGTTGCACCAGGCAATTCCTAGGAGACCCCAGCTGATACAGGATAGCAGATCACAGCTTGCACGCCCAGGAGTCCCCTGGCCATGCAAACTGGACACAAAGCTCGTGTTTTGCTTCCTTCTCTCAGCCAAGCTACGTGGGTCCCAACAGCAGCTCACACAAGTCCACAGAGGACACGGATCCTGAATTTACACCGTGCTACCCACCAGGACTTGGATGCAGCCAAGTGGATGGCCGTCACAGCAGCAGGTGAGCCAGGAGCCAAGGATGACACCATGTCAGATAGGGCAGCAGCCTCATCAACAAGGGGACAGGCCCACAGCGCCAAGAGAGAAGAGTAGAGCAGGTATGTGCTGGCAGCCACAGCGATCACCACCAGCAGGTCAGCACGTCAAGCCAAGAAGTCAAGTCAGCAAGATGAGGTCAGGACCAGTGAGGTACCTGGCAGGGAACAGGCGAGCATAGCTCAGGCAAGAGCCAGAAGGCAAGGTGTTTGAGCTTACAAACACCTCCTGAATCAAAAAGTTCAAGATAAGATTTCTGCCAGCTCTTTTCCCCACAGCTCTTCCAGGCAGTCAGAGGGTCAGAGGTAGCCTTGAGCAGCCAAACACCCAGGCAAGGAGAAGACATGGAAAGCCTGTTGATGTACTTAGGGCTCTGACAGCTCTCACCACGGCAAAATTAATTTCTCATTTTTATCAAAGTAGAACGGCCAGACTTGGTGCCTACATTCAACTCCACTGCAGTTTGGCTCAGTATCCCCCCAGCCCCACAGACTACCCTAGAGACCTCCTTAGCATCCAGTGCATCATTCAGTGGCTACCAAGGCCCATGCTTGTTGTGGGTGCAAAAGAATTCCCATTTTTCATTTATCAGCCACATGAAATAGCAGGAGTCAGCAGTAATGGGTATGGAGCTCTGCTCTCTAAGTGGGTGCACAGTGCTGTGGAAGTGCTCATGGCAGCAATGCCCAAGGGGAACCGTGCCAAATCCCCTTCATCCACTTCTGATTTTGCGGTCTCATTGATCCCCCGCACCTTTGCATCCTGCAAGTGTCTTGATACCCCTACACCCAAAGCATTTTCATTTTAAATTCTTCATCTTTCCAAAGAACAAATACCCTCCCGATACATTCTTGTTGCATTCAACTCATTCATCTCCCTACTTGTCATCGGCAGTCAGAATTGAGCAATAGCACCAAAAACATCCATCCTTTTGTCATGAACCACCCCCTGGGATCAGCGTAAATGCTCACTCATAGCAATAGGCCAGATCAGTGTTCAAAGAAAACAGACTTGTGCACTTACAACACACCTTCTACTTCTAACCTTTCTCTCAGACATACAACAGGGAATTAGGCACAAGGGATGCCCTTTGTATATTCTATGTATCTGGGGGCAAACTGGCCTATTTTCCTGTCTCCATTCATTTCCTTCCATTCTTTGAAGTCTATAGAGGCAGTTAATCTTTCTTCAGCAGGAATTGTAGCAGTGTCTTATTTTTATGCTATCGATCATTGCAATGTCAGTGTGGAACAGCTAATGTAACATAATTCAGTCACGAAAAGTATGAAGACTGTCGGTCAGGGAAGTCTCTAAATGTTTTGAGAGGAGCCTAGCCCCACAAAAGTAAGAAGAAAACAGTAAAGAAGGAAAAACAAGGAGGAAATACTAAGGATTTTCAAATATTTTTCCTAACTGCTTCCTAAAAACCTTGCAAAAGTCCAGGAGAGGGGAAGCACTAAATAACATGCAAGACGAGCCATGCTAACAAAATTGGCTCTTTCTGAGGCTACTTTCAATGGCAAACATGGTAGTGGTCCGAGATTCAGGTGACAGAAGCTTTGCCATCACTACTGATCTCCCAGATGGTCTTGAGCACATCTCTTTAGCTCAGTTCCTCCTCCCACCCTTGCCTGCTCTTTCATTTCAAAATGAAAGTTTTAAAAAAAAAAAAGCTTTGGGAGCAAAGATTCTTTCATGCCTGTTCATCTACTACAGACTCAGTGGTAGCCCTAACAAGTTACCAGGACATATTTACTTAACACACATGATTGTGGAGGAAATGAAAACTGAAGCCATTATGACCACTAACGTCTCTGTTCAGCTATAAAAGGAATACCCGTTCCTCCTCATCGCACACAGTCTCCATGGAGAGCTCAAGACAAGCGCTGCCTTCTAGAGGGCAGGCCACCTCTCCCCTCCCTTGCCAAACTCAATCACTCCCCTCCCTTGTGTGAGGTGTCACCTCAGCAATGCTTGGGGAAGCATTCCCGGCATGAGGGTGCTGAGCAGGGCAGAGCTGCTGCTAAGACAGAATTGAGAGCAGTGTCTAGGCTGCCGTCACTGCTGTGGTGACAGCACCACATATGCAACACTTAAGGCATCTCTGCTAGTAGCTACACATCCAGCCTAGCAAAGCAGCCACAGCACTACGGGAGATGGTGTAGCTTTAGTTTAAGAGTAGCTTTTATACATTTGTTATCATTAAAGAGAAAAAAATGGACTGTAAAAACATAGGGATTTAGGGCTTGTTTGAGGACTTTTTTTTAACTCTCTTTTTCCCCACTTCCTAGGTTCAAGAATAGCCTAAGAAATATTCCTTAAAGTTGTTTCAAGACCGATTAAACCTGACAAGAGACTTCGAGTAAAGGAAATCCTTCTAGACTCCTAGAGTTTATCAAAGTCTGTGTACATTGCATTTGAAATCAATAATCCTACACAATCTACAGCGTAAGTGCCTACCTCCTCTCTCACAGCAACAAAATCATATTTGTGAGGATGTTGTCTAGATCTATCTAGCATAACCAATAACAGCAGAACCATTAGGCATCTCCAGCTTTAGCACATGCTTGCAAACAGAGTACATACCATCACTATTAACAACTAATACTGAATAGCCACCAGTACTGGTAGAACCGGGTGTTCCACTTCAGGCCAAGTTAACTCCAAGAACAGCCTGCGTACATCTAACCATGCCTACAGAGTCATTCTTCTGCTTTCTTACACTCTTGAAAGTTTGCTATCTTCCCCATCACTTTTGACCAAAAAAGACATTTGAGAATTTCAAGCTGAGCCCTGGATGATACAAGGCAAACCTTGAGGCTTCCTTGTCAGAAGACCTCTACTGCTTCAACCAGTGTAAGCATCTCCAGATGGGTTAATTCCACTCCACCAAGATGTGAAATTATTCTTGCTCTTTTTCCTTAAGTGATCCCACCAAATTACATAGTCCCATATGAAAAAGTTGGTTCAATTGACCCTTAGGCCACAGGTAGGACAATATAAAATTTAAGTTTTGCAAACGTTACTGCTTAGTCATGGCAGCAGATAAATTCTATAGCATTTTAGGGCTTTATTTTATCAGCCCCAACAATAATTTGCTAAAGAGGAATTGAGCTTACTTAACTGAGTGCCTCAGTTCATGTGTCAGATACTAAAATCTTTGGGACAAATAAAGTCCCACTACATAAATATTGGATACCCAAGAATACACACCAAGCAATGCCTCCCACAGGTCCCTAGCTCAGTACCAGTGGGAATGAAAAAATGGTTTCTTGCCTCCTAACAAAACCATTTCAAGACACCTATTTCTGCATCAGGTATGGGCACAACTGTTTGCTTGAACTTTTGCTATTTCTCCAATTGGCCAGCTACTTAAGCCCCAAGTCTCCTTCCTATGGACTTGAGAAAGTGATCCATCTGTCTCGTCGTTCCTTTCTTTGACAAACAAATGCTTTTAGAATGTCTTCTTTGTTCAACACATTTAGTAGAAAAATGCAAGTAATGGAAAAAGTACTGCTGATTTCCATGACGCTATCACTTCTTTCACAATAAAAGTCTGTGGGATATGAACATCCATATATTTTCCACTTCTTACTACAGTCGTAAGGAAAAAAATGTTCTTTAAATCTAAAATGATAAAAGAGGGGTGCAAACAAAGGTAAAAGTTTTTGCAGGGTTTTTACATGTTATTTGACTGACCTGCTTCTACTAGCTTCTGACCAAAGCTTTTATCAGTTTTCCTGAAAGCAAGAATAAAGATGAGGGCTAGAAAAGTCCCATCAGCTGAAATGTGTGCCCACATGTAAGCATATTCAATTTCCAACTTCAGAAATCAATGAAAACAGATACTCAAGTTTATCTCATCAGGAAAATACGATTAAATGGATTAACACTAGTATAGTCCTACAATATTTTTCAAGTAAACCAATTTCAAGTTGGGATCAATCGGGCTTACGACAGCAAGTGAAGTGGCAACTCAGAGCTGGACATTAGATCAAAGGTAACGATGCTCGCTTTCTATCTCCAAACACAGTTGAGAATATATTTGCATTATCACCAACAAGGTGACCTACCATTTATTTGTCATTAGTTTCACCAGGTCATGAAAGAAATGATTGTATTAACTGTAACACATATTATTTAGTAAGAGCCCTTGTGTGTTGCTCTCACAATAATTCATGCTTAAGTTTATGGGAGGTGTAAAATTCCTGTGGTAGAGTGCCCGTAAGAGAACTAATGTATCCTATATGACAGTTGTTGACAGCAAAAAGAACTCTTAACTTGCAATATGTCCCAGTTAATTGCTACCTTTGGTCTCAAAGAAGACATATTAAGTAAATGGTTTTTAATTGTTTCTCTTTGTTTGAAGTACACAGTGAAATTTACAGTGCCCTCATTTGGACTTTATCAGCTTTTTATACCAGGATTCATCAATCCCCACTTGGTAGATTAGATTGGACCTTGAGAACAGATTAATTTACACAGTATCATCTTCCACCTTTAAGAGAACAGGGTCATTCCAAAATCAAATTTCAGGAGGTACCGAGTGTGGGTTGAAGGCGGTCTCTTTTCTGCATCTGCATACGGGAACATGAAGCTGTAGCAAGAATAAACAATTTATCAACAAGAATATTGCCTTAGCAAAGGAACCTGTAAGAACAAACAAATAAAAACACACTGCTGTGACTCACTATACTATCAGTCTGAGGGGGAAAACTGAGAATAATACTTATCTCCCCTGGATTTTTGCGAGTCTTTTTACTCGTAAATGTAAACACTCATAAATGGTGATCCTGAATGGTGTGTTACAAAGATTGCTGCAATCTTCTGCCCACATGTACGTATGCATTCAACTCCACTCCCTGCAGCCAGGGAAGATGCCCACAATGTATAGTCAAGCACATACAAAAGTCTTTGCAGGGTCTGGACTTGGGACATTCAGTTTCAGTAAGTATAACTTAATGTTTCCCATATACACCTAGCACCTCCCTTGATGTTTTCAGGAAGAATTAAGACAGAGAACATGAAACTAGGCAGAAAACGAGAGAGGAACAATGGCTGGCAGCTGGAGGTGCAACCTTAGTTTAGGTTATGCAGCTTGATATCTATAGCTGCAGCTTTTGTTTCTGCAGAAATTGAGGAACATGGCGTTCAGGCATGAGAGTCAGGAATAAAGTGGAACTTGGAGCGAAATTTGGAGAAGATGAACATCTGGCCAGGGAGAAGAGGCCCATCTCTCTGCAGGAAGGAATGGCAGGAAAAGCATTTGTCTGGAGAAGAGATGGGCAGCAAAGGCTACAAATTCAGCCCTGGAAAATACTGCCTTCAAACCATCAAAGCATATCCACCGAAGACTCCTTTTAGCTGCATTAATGTTTTAGGGGAGTAAAAGTCACTTAGTGTTGATTTTCATCTGGAACACCACACGCTTATCAAGGCCTGGAACGCAGTGACACACCTGAGCACCCCACGGCAGCCTCAGGGCAGGACAACTGAGCGCAGAGCTGAGGGTAAAAGGAAAGGAGCTGCCCAAGACCTTGTTTATATTCACAGTGCTTCGCTATGAGATCTAAAAAATCCAAACCACCCCAGCCAGCAGCTATGTGGACAGTATAGGTATAAAGCAGTTCTTTGAGAGTTGAGCTTCCTTGAGCTACCCAAGGAAGAGGCCTTTCTTCTGCTATAATTTCTCCTGCACACACGCACAGCAATGCCATTGAGAGATGGCGTGAGAGCAACAGCCCCAACTGAAAAAGGTACAACAGGAAAAACCAGGGGGAGCGGAAGCCTTAAAAGATAATGTAGACTCTAGACCTTTCTTCATCAACTTTAACACAAGAGAGAATTAAAAGTGTGAGACAGAGAAGCTCCACATCAAACCTCAAATCCTATCCTTGACAAAGAGGAGAGAGGACAAGGACTTCTGACCTCCTTCCCCCCAGGTAGCTCCTTGAGGACTGGTGTGTTCTTCCCTTGCTGTGGGGCACAGGGCTCCCACGCCTCAGGGGAGAGTGTGCAGATGATATCTCACATGGAAAATTTTAAAACTAGCAATAGAAGACAAAAGAGATGTTGACCTAATAAAGCCTCTCCCACCGAGCTGGGTCTCACAGGGACTCAGGCGGATGTTAGACACCATGCAGTGCATCTGAAAATGGACAAAATTTAAAATAACGCAGTCTGGTATTTCTGCCAAAGACCAGAAAATTACACTGTTCCAAGTACAGAAAGAGCTCTTGTTGAAGAAACATACCATTATATCACTATAATACACATTACTATACACTGCCTGCTACGGAAGGGCAAACAATATTTGATTTAGCATAAAACTGGCACACTGCAGAGATACAAAACTCGAACCTGCATGAAGCCTGTGGCTCTCCGTTAAACCACCAACACACTTTGAATACGTCTGAAGTGACAAAGCCACTGCGAGCTGATGCTGTGTACCACCATCTGTGGTGCTTCTCAAAGGGCTGCAAATAGCTGCAACTTCAGAGAATCTGGATTTCTTGCACTACAAAACATACTATATTAAAAGGTTATGTAATTCATCGGTGCCCAAGGTTTGTCATTAAACAGTTAACTCTCACAGACTTTAGATTAATCTGTAACTAAGCTGAAAGCAGTAATATTCCCAGGCCATCTCTGTTCACAAACTGGTAGCCACATGTTATTCACACTTGTCAGTTCACGACAGTCACACCTGAGTCACTTTTTCCCTTCTTTGTACAATCTACACCATGCATTAGAACTTTTCTTTTTTTAACTCATGAATGCTCTACAAAGAGGTTGTAATTTTTGAAGAGCTCCCTCATTACACGTGTAACTGTTTCATAGGCTTTTGTGCAAGTTAGAAGCAAAAAAAACCCCACTTTTCAAAAGGACCAAGTCACTTCTAGTGGGAATACCTCAGAAATCTATGCAAGTTCCCATGGTGCTTTTGTCTTCTGTGTTTTGTTCTTGTGAATAAGAATTAGCTCAACCAGATGTTTGCGAAGAAGTGATTAAAATGGTATGCAATATCAGCAAATCAAACCAGCAGGTTTTATTCACAAGAACATTCACAAATACTTTTTCGCTATGTTCGCTCAATGCCAATCTGAGCTTCTTTGGCTATACTTCATTCTTCCAGCTGCCTCTCCTCCTCCTGATAGCTTTTAACAGATTTGTTGAAGTTTCATTCCTGCTGCAAGTCTCTGTTACCCTTAGTATTAAATCTGGGTTTGTGTTAATTGCACATTTAACGTACCAGCACAATAACTGTTAGCGAAAGTTAGGCTTTGGGTTTTTTTCCTTTTTCTACTGCACTTCACTGTGAAGCACTACCAAGGAGTGGAGAGGATTCACATCTTGAAAACACCAGAGAACAAAATACGAAACCAGTAAGAATTTCCAAGAAAATTCCTTTGCACTTTAAGATTCAAGTCTGCTTTAAGCATTCTTGACCTTCTGCAGCAGAAAAAGTTCTGTCATCTAGTTTTAATTCTTCTTTTCCTCGGTATGTGGTTTTTGTTTTTTTTTTCCATACAAACCTAACTTCAGAAATTGAGGGACACATCATAAAAACATTAGCCAAGATAAAACAGCAATGCCTTCATCTCAGTATGAATTATCTAACAGAAGAAAACCAAGGACACCGATTAGGCTTTTTGTGATGGGAAGGAGGATGAATGTTCTGCAGGTTTCAGCTAATGAGGACACTATTTCACAATAGGCCCATTCTTTCCTGAGCACCTGAGTGACACAGGTCAGGTGCTTAGCTGGACAGGGGGGTGCCAACTTTCCAGCATAATAATTCAATGAAACAACATAGAACAGTGACTGCGTAATGCTGCAGTGCAGTATAGAGTGTGTCCCCAAATCCACTTTCATATTTTTGCGTGACAAACGGCTCTTGTTTCTGTTCCTGATGAGAAGTGACTCACCAGCTTCTTGGCTCCCTGCAGAGAAGGTTGTGGCCTGCTCTCCCCACCCTCTGTTACTTCTCTATTTTCTTTAGGCTTGAGCTGCTGTCCAGTGTAAGCCTCCAGAAGTAAACATAAGGCAGTAGTTTATTGTTACTCCTTTGGCTTTTTACATCCCTACCACTCAAGGGGGTTTTGTGTGTTTCCAAAAAAACAGCCACAACAAACTAGCTCTTTCAAGCCACAGCAGAAGCAAAAGCAAAACAGTAATAGCACTTTTGTAACATTTGTGGCTTTTAGGGTACCAGATGTGATGCAGTATCTTCGAGAGGGATTTATACAAGAAGCAAGTGCCAGGGAAAAGGGAACTATGGCTGAAACAAGGCTGACAGCCTGGTATTTTATATCAGCATTTTCTACAAGAGCATACTCCAAAGGAGAGTAGAAGGATAATACGACACCGCAAAGAACAAGGGAAAAAAATCTCAGATTGTTTTCTTGCTACTAGAGAGCCCCGAGGCGTTGATGGAGCTTTCAGCCAGAATCCTGCTTGCAGCCTATTTGCAATAACAGTGCATTGCAAGACCACAGGAGCAGCTCTTAACAAATTAGATGTTTGCAAGGTGCTGCATCTCAAATGACATAACATGTCAAGGTCTCCTGAGTGCTGTTTACTCTTTAAAAGGCAATTTTATAAAGATTTTATTTGCAGTTTAAGGTTCGGAAACACTGGAAACTAATGATTTGTAACCAAAATGAAATCCATGTCTCTTATTGATTTTGTTTTAGTTACTTGGAAACAATATTGATTCCCAAGAGATGCATCTAAACACCAAGTCTGGGGCCTAAAGAATTTCCATACCATTGATTAATAGATGCTATCTATCACTTTCACTTTTAATGAGACATTTTCTCTTCCATGAGATACTGTATTCTATCGAAAGGTCAAATGTGGATTCTGTACAAGAGAGAAACATGAGCATACACAACCAGCCTCAATTCCAGAACAGCTGATTTCTTCGATTCTTTAATTAAATCATGAACAATATTTTTCCCCTGTTTTCCAAAAGTTATTTTATTAGTGCGCTTTGTTCTTTTGATAGTCAGCTCTGTTGATATTTAACCTATGCTTTGGTTGGCTATTCTTCAAAATTAAGACTGCTTTTGCCCCGTGGTTTTACAGGGCACAATAGAAACCTTATTCACGACCAGGTCAGTGCATTACAAATAATAATGATCCTCATTAAAGAAATTCCCATTACTCTTTGAGGCATCTTTCCTCTGGGCCAAACGCCATTATCTGTGCAATTCTCTTAAACAAAGCCAGCAAAATTAGAAGTGACAGTCAATACAAAGGCAGTCATAAAGGAAGCTGATCTGCAACGATATTTGCCAACCCACTGGGAAATACATATTACTAGGAATTCAGTAAGTGATACAAGTGCTTATTATGCATTCAGCTTGGTAAACGATGAGAAAAATTTCCTCCAGGCCTCAGAGAGAATAGTTTTAAATAAATCTGTATGGATTAACAATACCTCCAGTAGTACTCGACAGCACGCAGACAGAATACACAAGTTACCACAATAGGAAGGTTGAAAAATAGGGAATTTGCACCCACAGAGTTTGAGGTGACAGGGTGGCAGGGCCTAGCACCAGCAGCCAGTTGCAGACCCACAGACAGGAGCAGCAGAACTCTAATCCAAAACAACTGACAGGAGAACCAGGCTGAAATAATAATTCAGGTTGAAATGGCCCTCAGGAAGTCTCCACCCCAAGCATCCGCTGCGTCTTGCCCTTCCACAGAGCACCTCCAAGAAGAGCCTGTCTCAAACTCCCCTACACCACCCCTTTGGGTGGCTGATTTCAGATCCTCCCCCCAGCCCCAGGCCCCCAGGCTGTCAATGCACCTCGGCAGACGCTTGCTCTACCCCGTCCACAGGTCCCCCGCTGATGGCTGTTCCCTGAGCACCCCCCGAAAGAGCAACAGCATCAGTAAACATTGGTTCTGCCGCACAGTGGAGCACTTGGACATCTGCTTCATTTTGTACACGCAAATGCCCTGGTTTAGGAGAGCAGGGCAATTTGATGCTCTGAAGCTGAGCAAATCATGACTGAAATTTGGTGATCTAATGACTGGCACTTACAGATTCAAGGAATTCATCCCCACCCCAACAGTTAATAAGAGAAGCTGGTTTTATTTAAAATACTTCACATCTAAAACATACTTTTTTTCTATATCAATAATAATTTCAATATATTTCGAAAATATTCATCAATGCCTAAAGTCACTGGGCTTCTACTGAAGCAAAGTAAATTAACAAATTAAATGGTAATCTTCAAGCACTATATGCTATTGACAAAGTTTCTGAATAAAAGTGAGGTAAGGGAGTGACCATCTAAGCATCTGAGCTGGAGTCTGGTATAGACTAAACCAAGCCCTGACATTTTAGCTCTCTTCAACTATTTCCAAGAATATATTCTCTTTACCTTCCCCCCCCGCAGTCTAGTTCTGTTTAACCTGTAATTATTTCAAAGTAAAAAACTCAAATTCAGAAGTTTCTTTTGTTTCTGTAATCTATTAAGAAAAACTAACTTTGAGAATGCAAAAGCTACAGAAAGGTATTTTGACCAGAAATTCTCAGTTCAATTCACCAAGTGCTGACAATACTGTTTTTAATAAATCAGCACTAGATAACATGTTAAAGGAAAACAGGAAATATATTTTGATGACATTTTGCTTCATTACTCAGCACATTTAATGTTAATGGTTTTAAAGTACCAGTTTTTTGCACAAGTATAATTCCAGTTTCTATTCAAAAGTCAGATCAAACCTTAGTCAAAATGAATCCAGTAAATAAGTTATTTAGGCCTGTTTAGCAAAGCCAACTGTAAAAGTAAGGACCCAACCTAACGCGCGTTACTGCTATGCATCTGTTCATATGTTACAGTAGATACATCATTAAAATCAAACTAAGCGCCAAACTTTGGATAACGACTTGACTTCCTTGAAAATCTGCATTCTAGCAGTTATTAGTTAACGAGAACAAATCTCCCTTCAGCAAAATGATCTTTCAAAGTATAAACAGGAAACAAGAATAATACCTATGGCAATACAGCGAAGGTTTTGATTGCTGTTTCAGATCACCCCTTCCCACTGATGCTTTCTAGACCTGCCTGACAGGTACTGAAAGGCGCCAGTATAACCTCCCCAAGCCTGTCCTTCCCTCCCCACTGGTCGTACTGAGCTCCGCATTAGGCCCTCCCAACATCAACGTGCCTAGGGAGCAGCAGGGGAATATCACCCCTTGGGCAGACCCGAGGCAGAGCTGGAAGGGCTATGCTAAGCGCGCACCAAGATCACCGCATGCACACAGGCCGTCTCCTTCCCCAGCAAAGCCAGCGCTCATGCCCACACGCTGTATGAAGCCTGAGCCTTCGCAAAACACAGCAGAACTGCGATGAGCTTTTCTGCCTTCCCATATCCCAGGAGCAAGAGCAGAATCAGGCAAAGTAGTGCCACACATCATCTATATTAAATGCATCTGTAGTAAACGGCAGCCACCAGTAATTCTCCCAATCTATCCACCAGTATTTAGGGACTAGAGGATGAAATGCTGACCGTATTACAGCACACCGCACAGGATCTATTTTATTGCTAAAAAAATCTGGCACTTGCTTATCATGTCATAAATCAGTACTGAGAGAATAAGTACATACGTTTTCCAAACAGTATATTAAATCAATTGTCAGTGAGAAAATAAAAAGTCTGGTAGCGACATGAACAATTGTATCCTGCCTGGAAGACAGAGAATATAAGCAGTTTCTTTAATTGTATTTTGGCTGTTCCATTCACACTGATATAATCAGGTTGCATCAGCAATTGTATCATCATCTCCCTTTAGAGATTTACAACTCACCTCAAGAAAGGCTTCCCAGGGCCAAAACTTTCAAGGTCCATATTGCCAACCTGCATGTTTGCACACTGAGAAGAAACACTGAATGTTCAAAAACCCAGGTTCTCCCCCTTGTTAAAATACGACTACACTTCCCCCCCCGCCCCCCGTGCAGTTCTTTTACAGTACTACAAATGTAGAGAAATAGGTGGAAAGAGAAAATCATTAACTGGAACAGTGGCAGCTAGTCCGTCTGCAAATGCCAGCTCCTCCTGCTCCCGCAGCCACGGGGAAGCGGGGCTCCACCACACCAGCTGAGGCCCAATTAAATGCTCCTGGTCCCAGGTGTTTGTAGGTGAGCACTTTACTAACAGCAGCCCAGACAAATCCAATTACTCCCAAGCTCTTAGGATGGGAATGATCATTAATATTTTTATAATGGTTATTACGGTTTTAGGGTAACTGTTAATCTAAATAAGGTCCCACAGATCAAAACAAATTATTTTCCAGGCACTGGTATTAAAAATATAAATGCTTTAATGAAATTCTCCTTGAAAGCAGTTTACCTTTAAGAGCTCATTCTTAAAGTTCTCACATCTTCCACCTGCCCACACATCCCAGGGTTTCTCCTGCCACCTCCTACAGTCTCATCATCCAGATCCACCAAGATATGGGGCCAGATCTAAAAGGCAACAGTTATAAGGCACACACAACAGTCAGGTGGACAAATACCAACTATAAAAAAAAATTAAGTTTCTCCATTATGTACAGACACATAAGACAAGTTGTCCTTAAAGAACAAAATTCTAATATCAGACACTGTGACAGAGATTAGCCAACCAAAAATCATCATGTGCTCCTAGAAAGGTAATTAAAGCTGACATTCCATCTCTGTATTACAGAAACCTGCAATTAAGGAAACCATCTGGAACTTGGGAACCAATCATGAGCATTCCAGGCACACTTGTTTGGATAAAAAACTGAATAAACAAGGTAATTCAAAAAGAAATTCTATGTTCTTACATACTGTTTCAAGATACAAATATTCAAAGTCTATCCATTCAAAGCACATACTTTAGGAGCAAAAATGTACAGGAAAGAGCCGCGACTACCCAGTTTTAGATAAAGGTGCTTTCAGAAATGCTGAGAGAACATCAATAGCATGGATCTTCAGTTTTTCCCACAAAACCAAAAACTCAAACAGAACTGCTAAGCCATCTATATTACTGTTGTGACTGTGTGTAATTGTTTCCATGGATGTATTAATCCAGATTTACACACGACAAGCTGGTTAGTAGAGCATGCTGAACACAATGACGTTTCAGCATTCGTATTCCATCAAGTACCTAGAGTTTTTAGTAGATTTTTCTCCCTTGTGCTTAAAGGGGGAAGAGAGGTGGCTTTGAGACATTTTCCTACTCAGATCACTAGGCTCGTCTCAGCTGGCAGGGCTTTTTTTTCAATCGCCAGAGACCATCACAGGATACCTGAAGATAAACACAGACACAGCCTTTCAGTTTTGATCCCATACGTGGCCCTAATTCCAGTGTTTAAGTTAAGCGAAATGCTTAAGATGTTACCAACCTGAGTTTCACTTCAGCGTTACTATTGCTAACAAGACAGCGTCAACATTTATTTAAAAAAAAAAAATCAGATTAGGTATGTACAAATGCATGGCACCATGTTCTGCTACCTACCACACAGCTTGTATTTTGGCAAAAATAAGAAATACAGAAAGAACAAGAAATATTAGATACCTACAAAAGTCATTATTAAACAGCCCCTAGCCTTAATGTTACCTGGCATTCTCATTTGTCATTAACCACAGAGGGGCAGCCTGGTACCCCACCAACCTTGTTTTTTGTAGTGACACGGTAAGCATCTTCAGTCTCAACCTTTTAAAATTTTGGCAGAGTGAAGAAAGGGGAACAGACCCAGTTAATGTTCAGTTCGCTTCCCTGTACCACGGATTCTATTACCAAGAAGAAAAAAAAAGAATGCCAAGAAGCCAATTATAATTTCCCTTTTAAAAACGGTGAAGCTTATCTCTAAAGGGTTTACCAAAGTATGTTGGCAGCCCTATTCTAGTATCAGTTTTTTTGTAAAGCATACATCACAGCAAACTATACATCTTTACCAGCATTTACACCATATTTCTCTTAGCATTCAATATGAGAAGCCAAAATATTCCGTTTTAAATATTCAGAAAGACATACAGAACAGCTACAGGCCTAGTCAAGAATATTTCAATGAATGTAAATACAAATAAAAAGCTGTCAGGTGATTTGAAGAGCAGGGGAGTAAGGACGGACAGCAGTGGAGAGCTGTGTTACACCCAGTCACAGGCACAAGGTGTGGATAGAGAGAGAGGAGGGAGCAGACGTGGTTAGGGCAGTCCCAGCAGCCTCCTTTACCAACAGGGCTGTCCTTCTCTGGAGAAGGCCACACACAATGCCAGCTCTTGCCAACTAGAGACAGTTGATAACCACCCTTAGAAAATGAGATGCAGAGAGGGCAAAGGAGAGGCTTTCCTGTTTACCACATTTAATAACTCACCTTATTATTTTTACACATTTTTTAACCTTTGTTCCACGAGAAAAATTTTGGTTTTGCAAGCAATGCCATTTCTGTACAGCCTGCCACTCAGTGTGCCCCAGGCCATCCAGTGGTCCAAACCAAGGTACAGGAACCAGTTTTCTGTAACCAGCTCCCAAATTATCCACAAGACCCAAAGACGAGAGGGTACATTTAAACTTCACGCATTCATCTGAGAACCATAATGCACAGACCAGGGTGGCAGAATTGTAGTTTAGGGGCTGAGGTCAGGCAGGGAAACACAAAAATAGAACGGAAGATGGATGCTGGGCCAGGAGGTCACTGCAAAGCTTTGCAACTGCACCACGCAGGCTGCTCTTGTCACAGTCAAGTCAGATGCAACAAAAACCACTTTACCCTTCCTAGGATCCAAGCATTCAGGTCCAGCTTGCTGTGAAGGCAACAAGTGTCTGGAGAGTAAGCATCACACCATCACCACCTCTCCCAGCTTCCCCCCCAAGGCCTCTGCTGGGTGAGAGTTGTGCTGCTACACTGAATTGGGCCACGTTTGTTTGCAAGTACAGCTCCCATCTAAAGAAATAAGCCTTTCCAAAGTATATGAGAATATCCATAATGCTGTTTCGCTGCTAACAGAGAAAAAAAAAACATTAAAGACGCTCTGAAGAAAGGCATTTGGATATCAGTTCTTGCTTGAAGCATTCTGCAGTGCCTATTGCTCTAATGCAAGTCTGAGGCAGTCAGTAGTTTCCCATTGACTTTGATGGGGTTTGGTCTTTGATGGGGAGAAAAAAGAAAATATATATATATATATATAGCCATCAGAGTTTTTAAAACCGTTCCAGTAAGTGCAGCTATTGCTGCATTACAGGACTAGTAAACAAAACCATTACCAGTAATTCATCCATCTCTGAGGGAACTTCCCTTAAAGAACTACAGATCTGTGGCAGAAAAAGAACATTATCAACCTTTTCATCCCAGATGCTGGAAGAAGGAAATATGCCAGGAAAAGACAGTAAGACATTGATTTCCACTGGAAGAATGAAAGAATGACTCATCAGATGGCTCCTCTGAAAAAAAGTTCACGTTCACAGTAAAGAGGTGAAATCCAACTCTGGGCTTAGCTGTTGCACAGGGAGGAAAAAAGATTTATGGAGATCCTCAATAAACTGATGAGATACATCAGAGAAATACGCAATCCTGGTCAAAGATTTAGGTGAAAACAGATTTGGGAAAGGATTTCGTGTTGTTTAAAGACTTTCATTTGACTTAAATGCTTTCATGCTTTTTAATACCCAAAAAAAACCTATGACTTGTCAAGATAAAATATCCAAAATTTCCTTTTGCAGAAACGTCCTTGTGCTCTGCACTACAATGTAGATTGAACATGGCACCTGTTTCCATCTGCAGGAAGCAGAGCTCTTGCCAGACACTAAACAGCAACAGATTTCATAGAAATGAAGTATGAGACACATGTAAATATTGCTAGAATAACATCTCATCGTTTTTGTCTTCCTAAACAGTGCTCTGACATGATGGATGTGCTGCTGACACCCAGTGTTATATTGGTTGCCACTTTTAAAGATCATGTTTTAAATCTAAAGTGCAGAAGCAGCTACATGGTAGGCACTAATAAATAAAGGGCTTTTTGACAGCTATGGAAAGCTAAGAAGTTAGACACATACTGCCAAGTTAAATTAAACCCAAAACTCAGGGTTCATAACAAGCTTTAGCAAAAGCTAAGACAATCAAAAAATTTGCAGGATATCATTTCTTTTTGTTTTCATGAAATCAGTGAACAAGCACGTCTCAACATGTAACTCCCAGATCACTAGTCCACCAAGGACATCAATGGAAGTGGTGCTGCGCTAACAAGCCACGAACTTCTAGATACACCTGGTACTGAGGAGAGGCTAGGTGTACCATGGTGTTCACCACAGACAGAACAAACCAAAGCTTCCAGATTTCTGCAGAAGTACCCTGCATTCCTATCTGAACCTGTGTGTACAGTCATCATGTTGTCACCGCCCTGGCCCAAGTTCAAAGGCATTTTGCAGGTCCTGGGTTCTAAATGCCATAAACGCATCCCAATTCACACCGTATTTCTGCATTACAGTAACCTGCCATCCATGCTCAAAAGTGAATCGAGTGGAATTTATAGGTTGAGAGGAAGAGCAAGGGAGTAGGAATAGCACCCGTAGTATTTCCTAGGGTTATATATTTATAACCAAAAATGAAAGGCATCAGAAAACCTGTTCTGTCAAACAATATTTTGTGATAGTACACATTTGACAGGAAGAACATTCAGATACTTAACTAGCAATAGTTGTGGGTTGTTTAGATGGATGGAAAATAAAAAGAGCATGAGTCAAGGCCATAAACCTTCTGATTTATAACAAGATGTCACTGTATTAGTAAAACAGCGATTCAGTCAATATCCAGGAAGCGTTGAAGCGTATGTGACTTACAACTAAATAAGAACAGGTTGTGAAGTTTTATATACTCCGCCACCGAAAAGTCACACTACAAAGCATCCATTCTTATAAATGATCTGAAATTCACAATAATTTCTAAATGGTTATTTCAGAGATTGATTGCAAATGCATTTTACTAAATAATAGTATCTTTGCTTATTCTTCATGCAGCAAACGTGCATTTCATTTTTCTTCCTTGGAAACAATAACTCTGTCAGAACCAAGGAAGAACACAGAGTAGTTGCTGCACGCAGCTCGGGGAAGAGTGACAGTCGGGCTCACGGGATGGGTATGACAAAAGAATTTGGAGACAAACAAATAAGGAAAGCAAACACTTATCACGAGCAGAAGCTTTGAAGAGCTTTACATTTCATGAAAGCACTGGGGCACCCCAGTATATATAGTTAAGCTACAACAACGTGATTTCATGCGATTATCTGACATCATTAGAACCTTCCCGAATTCCTTGCAGGATAGGACATTTCTAGATACATTTCTATTAACCTGCCTCTTTAATCTCACTTCGCTGGAGTAAAGGAGAATTGGCATCAGCAACCTTTGCAGCCCATGTCCTCCCCTTTTATCTCTCCATGTTCCCTGCCATGCAGCAAGGGTACAGTACAGGCTTGGGGTGGACCTGCTGGAGAGCAGCTCTGCGGAGAGGGACCTGGGTGTCCTGGACGACGACAGGTTAACCATGAGCCAGCAGTGTGCCCTGGCTGCCAAGAAAGCCAATGGCATCCTGGCGTGCATCAAGAAGAGTGTGGCCAGCAGGTCGAGGGAGGTTCTCCTTCCCCTCTACACTGCCCTAGTGAGGCCTCATCTGGAGTACTCTGTCCAGTTCTGGGCTCCCCAGTTCAAGAAAGATGAGGAGCGACTGGAGAGAGT
>Ga0065711_1027682_pt1 | contig 46783 bp, 35 predicted proteins | sample Hoacrofraction12_FD_59098 | JGI IMG/M metagenome (GOLD analysis project Ga0065711, IMG submission 59098) | Hoatzin crop microbial communities from Cojedes, Venezuela - Epithelial fraction 12 v2 (version 2) | ecosystem: Host-associated > Birds > Digestive system > Esophagus > Crop | place...
CCCCAGCCAGGCCCCGCCACCCGCCGCGGACTCACCCGCAGGCAGAGCTCTTCCCACTGCCCGTGCAGCTGCCCGCTCCGCTCCCACGACACCGCCATGTCCTCGGCCATGACCAGGTAAGCCAGCTCCCGCTCCGCCGTCCGCAGCTGCTTCATGTCGCGGGCCCAGCCTGCCAGCGCCTGCTCCAGCTCCTGCGGGGAGACGCGCCCGCAGCGCGGCTCGGCACTCGGCTCCGCCGGGCTCGCAGACCCGCTCGCTAATCCCCTGCCCGCCCCGGGGGGGGGAACGCGCGGCCGCCCGGGGCCACGGCAGCAGCACCGGGAGCGGCTCCCCCTGCGCTCGGCCCCGGCCCGGCCGCTGCCGCGGCTCAGCCGGTGCCTCCGACCGCGCCGAAACGCTGCTCCCCACGCTCCAGGGCAGCGTCTGGGGCTCCGCGTCCGGGAAGGAACGTGCCCGCTGCTGCGGGGTTTGTTTGACTTTTTTTTGTTGGGGTTCCCCCCCCCCCGTTATTTTGGCCAAGTCGCTTTCCTGCATTTGTTCCAATCTCAGGTTACTTATTTAAGTGCTAAACAAATAAAGCTGGTTCGCTTCCCTAATGAATGATGTCACAGGCACTTCATCCTGTTTAGCAGAAACGCGGAGCTTTTAAACTGCTCCTTCGCAGACAGACGCTGTCCCTTCTGCTTTGCTCCCCCACTGGCCTTTCCCTTTATAACGAGGTTATGCACTTTCCTTCTCGGCGTTAAAATTGTCACCTACAGAGCAGCACACGGCTGCAGGCCGCTGGGAAACGTGGCATTCTGCACACGAGGTGCCAGGCCCCATTTTGCAAGGTCGTTGCTGGGAAGTATCACTGGCTCCTCAGACAAAAAACCCCACCTCTTACAGAGCATCCAATTTGTCTCAATTTAAAGGGAAAAAAAATGGTGTCTGTGTCAGGAGAAGTCTGCTGGGTCTAAGCCCTGCGAGCATTTTCACAGGTCTTTTGATCCAATCACTTATCTAAATCATAAAAGAAAATCATCTAATCAGCTGGAACACTGGAGGGAACAAACCTAAGACTAAAATTTACCTGACCTCACAACAAATTCCTCCCTACAGATGCACATGCGTTCATCCACATTAACAAGGGTCAAATCTCTGCACTAATAGAGCTAACGGTGGAACTTCATGGGACTTTGCTGTCCTCGTAGAAGGTCCAAGCCTGAGAGAAAACCATCTTTATTCTATAGAAGAGTGAAATACTGGGAGAAGAAAGGAGGTCCCTTCTCCCCTGTGCCATTTTTGTCCTTTATTTTTCTATACTGTGACACCCAGGAGAAGCAACTGCACTGGCACTGTCTGACCCTGACGCCTCTCCAGCTGAATTTCTCTTACCGGAATAAGAGGTAGGAGTTGTGTGCTGCCATCTCACAAGTAATTCAGGGTTACAGCAAGACTGCTGCCGTGAGAAAGGCAGCCAGCACTCACAAAGAAGATTTCAGACAGCTGGTAATGAGTTCAAAGCCTTGGGTCATTAATAAGCTTATTTCTTCTCACTACATAGGTCAACAATTGACTTCATAAAAGGATGATGAAAGACTGACCAGTCCAGACAAAATATCTGCTATCCCTTGGAAATGGTTTCCTTGCCATTTAATTTTCATGGTGCACTATGGGCTGCAAGGGCTTTTGCCACTCCCTTACTCTTAATTTTCTTTCTCTTTAATTATGCTCACATCCCACAGGTGTGGATGGTGCTCTGCAGACTTGCAAGGTCTCTCGCCTGAGGAGCTCCCTGTCCAAAACAGATTGGAAGACCAAAAGGGAGATTCATCCATTAGGATAGCAGCCAATTGAGCTGAAACCAGGGAGTTTTTCCCCTTTCGTTTGAGGAACTGCTTATTTTGTAAATTCAGACTGTGGAAAGGGAGCAGAAGCAGGGGAAAAAAACCCCAAATGTTACTGTTCTTCTCGTAATCTTCTTTGTCAGCAAGACTGCAGATTGGCAGCAATCAGGATGGTATAAAGGAGAGAAACTCTGTGTCACTAAAGAGCAGGTAAGGGGGAAAACCAATTTTACAGAAGTCAGGTGCTGTGCAAAGACTACATCTGTTTAAATACAATGTGGCTGTTCGATACCTGAATGTGTTCCTTGGCTTTGTAGAGCTCTTCATGTTCAACTGGAAGTGGCTTTTTTACTTTCTCCTTCAGCTCTTGCAGCCTGCTTCCTAATTCCTTGGTTTGCTTTTCATAGCAGTCCCAACTCTGCCCAAGGAGACCCAAGTTACGAAAGGTTAAGATACTTTATCATGACATATTGGAACCATATGGATACGCTGCAAAATAGCCTTGTAAACCCACTGAAGTAAACAACCACGTGCTTTGATTGCTTGGATTTTCTTTTTGATACGTATTACCACCCACAAGAATTTGGTGCATGGATTTACAGAATTTGAACCCTCTCGTGTTTAAGGTTTGCCTTACAGACCATTTCTGCTCATTTTGTTTTGTCCACCCTGAGAGGCTTTAGGCATAGTTTTTGGGCTGGGGATCGTATCGATGACAGTATTCAATTTTAAGACATACCTATGTGCTGTTTAGCCATGAAAGCAAATTGATTTCTCTAAGGAAATAAATATGACCTGCCCTTCTGTTTAGAGGTGCAACAACAGGAAGAGCAACAAGTTACGCAAACTCCCTCTAAGCTAAATTTTAGCTCTGGGTTCACAGCCTGAAGCAGGAGAGAGCTCCAGCCCACGGGGAGCATGAGAACACTCAGAGCAGGAACATCCGTTGTAGCAACAAATGGATGCCAACCCCATTTTCCTTTGGAGAATCCAGGGACCACAGTTTTGGCTTCCAACAAGCCCTGATGGTGCATGACAGGCACTTCCCTCGGAGCCCCTCTGCAGCGAGCAGCAGCTCAGCATTTCCCTTGTTGCTACAGACCTCGGCCCTTGAGGACAGCCCCGGGGGATGGTGGGACAGGGAAGCTCTCCAGACCCGATGCCAGAGAAGCAGGTGCCGCTCCTTCCTGGGGAGGGCATCATCTACCTGCAGGGTGCTGCTGAGCTGCATCTTCTTCTTCTCCAGCTGGGCCTGGGTGTTCCCCCAACTCTCCTGTAACTGGCTGAGCTCCTCCTGGAGAATAGCGTTGGTCTCGGGATCGGAAACAGTGCGCAACTTCTCTCCGACATCCATTATTAAGGAGTACATGGCTTGCCACCTCTGAAGAATCACTGCGTTACGCTTAAAAAAAAAAAAAAATTAACTTTCTAAGCAGCTCTTAGCAAGCTTTAGAAGTGTACTCCTGGATCTTCTGATCTGTAAAACTCTACAATAGCTTTTCACAGAGTGAATCTATAGAGTGAAAGTGTAGCAGTTACAAAAAGGTGGAAATTCAGTTGTCAGAGTTATTCTGAATAAAAAAGCAGTTAAAGTTCTGTTGGCACCTCTTGTATCAACAACTAAGCCAAATTTTTCAGAGATGGCAGCTCTGTTAATCATGACTTGCTCCCAGTGAAGTAAGCCATCAATAATAATTTGCCTACAACACAAATTGGTCTATAACACCAGCAGATAAGATCATTGCTTCTTTTTTTAAAAGAACAGCAGGAGGGAAGGACAATTTGGAGTAGGAGGGAGAAGACTTTCTGGCTTCTCTCAGTAAGGAAAAGCACGAGCACTAACTTGTAAAATCTACTGAAAATCATCTTTACACAGCAGGTAAAAATGAAATAAATAGAGCAAGCACCAAATGGAATACTGGTAATGTATCCATCAACATTAGGTTGTGTGGGAACACAGTAAATCTTGGACAGCATTCCATAATGTATTTTTGAAAGGTTTCAGATAGCCTTAAGCAGCCATCAAGCTCACTGCTTGTTTTCACCTTCTTATAAAGAGGTGCATAATTAACTGGAAAACAAAGATACCCAAAATTAACAAAGGAAAATATTTCTTTCCACTGCACGTAAAATGCAGAACTCGCCGTCTTGAAGAATTGCTGCCCAGTTCTGTGCAACCCGGAGTTGGGGCTCCACGGACAGACCATCTTGTGAGTGCTTTATCCTCTGCTCCTGGCACCTCCTGCCCACCCAGGACCCATATGCCCTGCCATGCCGCACCTGTGCCTCTGTCCTTCAGGCAAACTGCAAGGCCTGCATTCAGCAGCCATGTCAATCCAATACACACAGACCTAGAGGGTTCCTGCCGAGCAGGGTTCCTGCCTAATCTCCCTGGCACCATGCATTTCCATATTTATACCAGTAATATTTTTTGAGCATACAAGGCTACTAAATGACAGTGTTGACCAGGAAGTTGCCTAGTGTACTGAGCCTTTCACAATGTCACTGCTTTCTCATCTGTGCAGAGCTTTAAGAAAAAGTGTCAGCAATTGTTTTTCCCCAAAAAACATGAGATTTTAAAGCTTACTGGACAGAAATTGTTTCAGTCTGAGAAAAAACACAGATTTTAGATTTATGAGAAATAAATACAGTACCTCGATATCATGAATTAGATTTCTAAGCTGGTAAGGGCTATAGCAGCCCTGGCTCTTCACAGCCATAAGGAAGCCTTTTGTATCAGCAAGAAATCTGCTGAGACTCTGCAGGGAACTCCTGAAGAGCCGCCACTGGCTCACGAGTCCATCGATATCATTCTTCCTCTGCTGAACCATCCGGGTAACATTCTGCCACTGCTCCTTCAGCATCGTGAGCTTGGAAATAAACTCTGTTCTGAAGACGACAAGTGCTAAGTGTTAATATACTTTGACCTCAAGGCAGCATTTTACAACAATTGTGATGAATTTCCATTTGCAATATTGTATTCCAATTACAATACCCATCTATGCAAAAAGCTCTCTGCAGCCCTAAGCTCAGCCCCGCTCTCTGTATTCCATCTTTTAAGCAATCCAGAAAAACTTGCATGGTACAAGAATGGATAATGCAAGTCATTCTTGCTATTGTGGTATAGCAACAAATACAGTCCAGCAATCACAGAAACAATATGCGCTGAACACGTCTCAGAAGGAGGTAAATGCAAGTGAGACAAGATCTCTGATTATGCTGCAAAATTGATCTGTGCTTTCACCAGGCCATAAGCGGGAGTTAAACCATCATTTTATCCTACAGCAGTGGGACCTAACTGCAAAGTGAAAAGGCTCTGTGTTGTTCGTGAACCCGTTCAAGCAGTTTTTTGGCCTCTCCTACAACATGGTTAGATGATCCAGCAAATCTAGCTGGAGTGTTTAAGACAGCCCCCATCTATGAATTCAGCTCCTCTGCAGGAGGCCACGGCCCCAAGATTAGCTCTCATACAAACACCTGTGTTTGTGGGGCTAGCTTCAACACAGACATACAGCAGCTTTGCTTAGTTTAGCGGTACCTTCCCCGACAGATTTAAGCCCAGCTATGGACTTCGTACGGAAGTAGCTGAGGGGAGTGCACACACTGTCCCACCAGCCCTCTGGAAGCAGCCAGATCTAGCTGAGAGGGGTAATGTGTTTACAGCAGAAATCCCTAAGGCAGTTGAACCTCTGCTCACAAATATTACTTGCTGCTTCTCACTCTCCATTGATTAAAAGTATAAGATCACACCGATAAAAAACAAGTTTAGCTACCATATGTTTTGGGTTGCGTGGCTGATGACTCAACGCCCTGTCATGTGTGCCAGGGGCAAGAGGGATAGTCTCATACCTCTGCACTTTAAAAAGCAGAGAGGTCTAGGAAGAGAGAAAGGATCCTTCATATGCAGCATCCTCCTCACCCTCTGTAAGAAGGTAGCTTCTCCACCACAGTTACAATTTGAAGGACTGCAGGGTAGCAGTAGACAAGGAAGCCTCCCGTTCATGAGCAATTACTTTTGTTAGGCAGAACATCCAGTTACTATCCAAAATGCTGTCTGGCCAGGACACCTGTGTTTCTCACCATACGTCCTCACATTTTTTGCAAAATATGCCAAAGGGTTATCGAAAGAGTGAACCCAGTCAAGAATTATGGTATACATCCTCAGGAGAGCAAAGATTCAATACCAACTCTGAGGCAGAGAGCATATTAAGTGAATTACCAAGATTTTAGGGAGAAAAACAAATACATTACCTTTTCTCTGCTTCTCTGGATTCCAAGGAGAGTAGAACCTTTGCTACAATAAAATCAAATGTTTGCTGATTTATGGAAATCTCAGTTTGCAGCATCTGAAAACACCGTGAGAACAAGTTTTTACTATTCACTGAACAACCTTTGCCATGAAAGCTGGTTCTGCTCCTGGTTATTTAATTTTAAATGCAGAATTTCTATCATTCTCAAGTGCTAGTGTCAGCTGCATCCTAAAAGATCCCACGCTTTTTGGATACCAGGAGGAATTTGCAGATACATGACAGCAGAATGCACCAGGAGCTGTACGTTACAGGTAATCTGAAGCCTAAAGTTTGCTGGACACATTCATGAGAAATGCAGTCTGGACAGAAACCCACAGAAAAGGTATAAAAAAGCTACATATAGGAGTGAATTTACTCTTTGTCACAACGAGCAAAAGTTCATTCTATTAATAATTTCATTGCAATGAATGGAGAGGTCTAAGTAAAAGAGAGACAATAACTTTCTGTAGACCCTAATGAGTATCACTAACATGCAGAGACTTAACACCCCATGGAATTGGCAGCAGTACCTCAGGTAGTGTGAAGCTCTGGCCCACTGCAGCAGCACAAAGCTCACCCTAACAGATGTTTAGCATTTACCACTTCAGTGTTTTTTTTTTTTTTTCCTCCTGTAGTTTGGTTGTTTTTCCATCCTCCTGTCACTAGGACAAAGTCTATAGATAGACACTTTGCTTAGAATTCCATCCACGTGCTACAGCTAGCATGCAAGGTACCTTCCGCTCAGAACGGATGCTCTCATACATGCGTGCAGCACTGTCTCTCTATAACAAATAGCAAGTGTTTGGAAAAATGCCAGTGAAACAGATTTCCATCAAAATATAACAACTGGTCAAAATGGAAATATGCTGTGAAAACATTTTACTTCACACGCAGTTCTGAAACTGGTAAGGTTCCTGCCAGCTCGCCAGCAAACTGCCTAGCTAGGTGCCACAGGTTTCAGTGCTCTGGGACAGGCAGACAGGCAAGTAACCAACCTCAGGGTTGGAGAAACCTAGGACTTCCATGATGCAACACTCGAGGACACACTCCCAAAGGTCTGGTCCCCGCAAAAAGGGATCCATCCATTTTGGAAAAGAATTTTCACATTTCAAAGTTTTCCTCTGAATAAGCACAAGGCCACATTTCAGGAGTGAAATCCTCTGTAAAACTCTACCCAGATTTACTTTCAAAAGGCATAGTATTTTCTAGTGATTTACCCCCACGTTCACCATTGAAGATGCCTCTATTTTTAGAGTTAGCTTTACCTCATATACTCTCTGCTGCTCCTGCAGTTCTTCAAACCGCCCTGGAATATTTGTTTTTAAGGCCTCTTTCATTTTTTCCAGCAATTTCATCCAGTTTTCACATTTCTGAAAGAATTTCTTTCTATCATTTAGAGTTCCCTCAAGCACACTGTAAAACAAAAGAAATTATCAGAAACCATTGTGCTGGTGGTTGTTTTTCTGGATATGTTTGCATATGGTCTAACACGGTGGTTAGCAATACTAACACAGTAGGGTTTTGCTTGGCACTTTGCTACCTTCTTCAGCTATGAACATCCAGATTTTTGCTTCCAGTGACTTGGTATACAAATAGCCACTGAATAATCTGGAGTAAGTTGAAAGAGCAGGAATTCAACTTTGAAAGCCCCTGAGAAAGCCGAGAAGAGATTGCAAGACTTCCCATGCTTTAACTTGGTTTGATTTTCCTCACAGAAAAGGCAATGGTTAGTAGTGACTTTTTTGCTTGTGTTTCAGACCTGCAGCATTCCAGAGCAGTTGCTGTTTTCTGACTCCACTGCCGAGTCAGGCTCTGTATTTTCTTCAGGGTGAAGTCACTGAGTGGCAGCTTAATGCTCGCTTCATTTAAACTCTCTATGCTTGGAGAAAGCGCAGCAAGCTTCAGGGTGCGATTCTGGAAGCAAAAAAATAAGTTAACAGCAAAAAATACTGCCTGCCTTTCATTTCAGAGAAATACAGAAGCCTCTTCTGCAGGAAACATCTGAATGCCATGCATCCGACATGCTAATCCAAAAAACCCCAACATTTCTGAAGTGTTAACTTCAAAGAATACAGGAAACAAAAAAGTCACAATTCCCTTACACAGGGCCTCCTTTTCCAACAGTACTGAACAGATACTCAAGAGCTGGTACTTGCAGGTTTACTTCGTACCCTACACTGACGGCAACAGTGTAGCTCCAGAGCAAAGCTGGAGAAAAAGATCTCCCACCAACCCCAAATCTATGTGATTTTCCTCCCCTCCACACAGGCTTTTGGCCCACAATGCATATCTAGAGTTTTTATGAACTTAAATCATTGCTTTCTGCATTTTGGATGAGACTATAGTTACTCTGATAAAAGTGCTATAACTACAATACTTAGGATACACAGAGTTTCTTGAAGTAGGCAAGAGCTGGTATCCTACAGACAATTAAATCCTGAGTATGTATCTTTTTGTACTTGGGAATCCAAACGTACCACGAGCAGTTCGGAGCTGTCTGTTTCTCCCTCTAGACAGAGGCTATCGAAGGCGTCTGTGCAATCCTTGACACGACCCTCCAGCGTTTTGAGGCAGTCGTCGAAATCCTCCAGTTGTGAAAGATTGAACTAGGGTGAATATTGCATATTTATGTTAAATATGATTTAATATACATATTCAGTATACAAAAAGAAGTAATAAGCATTATTGTCAGGAAAAGAAACAGATGTCAAATCCAAATTCCCATCTATTTATAACTCACTAAGTGAACTTTTTCAGTTTTTGCACTGGATAAGGAGAAAATTAAAGCCAAAGCAGAGAGCAAGAAACTGAGTCTCTAAATCCTGAGAGATTCATATCTATCTGGAAGGAACAGGGGCATCTGCAATACCTTTTTGCAGCTTTGGGCTGTTTGATTTATTGTGAAATTGGAAAGCCAAAACTTAGTGTATCAGAGGGACGAAACTCCTGAAAATGAGCTTCCTCTGAGCTATACACAGGGCCTGCTCCCGTGTGCCTCCAGCCAAGGCTGTGCAGCTTACATGAGCTCTGTGGAGAGAAATAACTAGGGCTGGAATTCAACTTCTTTATTCACTAGGTTGGTTTCTTTGGGTCAGGGAGAAGAGCACTGGGGAAGCTTTTTCCTTCTGCCAAGAATTAAGCTCCACATCTCTAAGAACACTGAAACAGCAACAATTTCATAAGGAATGAATGGCAGAAATTGGTGTGGGGAGAGAGAAGTTCTGTGGTAATGGTACAGGGTTACACCAGAGAAAATGACTTCCCAGAAATTAAATTTTTCATGGAGCGAGAAGTTCACAGGGAATATGAGAAATCTGTTACACAAAGATATCTGGCTTTCAGCCACTGAACTGTGCTGGTAGACAGAGTCGTAAATAGAGCTGGCTCAAAATTTTTTGATGAATTTGGGTTTACTTTAGAATAGAACAATTCACTGAAACCAGATTTTTCACTGGAACGGACTAGTTTTACTTGGAAGTTTTCTCAGAATACCTGTGCAGAGGGGAAGCCAATCCCACAGCACTTCTGTGAGCAGAGCGTCATATGGGTAAGCCTGGGTCCAGGTCCCTCCAAACTCTGCCTGAACACGGATGTGAATGGTCTTCAAAACTACATCGAACAACCACAGTTTTCTGTTTGGTTTTAGATATATTGTGTGCACTCTTATCAAAGAAAACTGAAGCCCTTAGTTTCTTCCCAAGGCAGAGCTGAGAAAGTTTACAACTTACTTTGAAGTTCATCAAATAAAAATAGGTTTCCTAACGTGTAATCATCTGAGGGTCCTGTACTGTTTGACTGTAATAGGTCCGCTTACAAAGGTTTGTTGGAGCAACACAAGCAGGTAAGCAAGGTGAAACCTTTCCTTCATCTGTCCCTCTGACTTTATCTATTATTTCTTTACATAGTTGATCATACTGTCAAGCTTTATTTTATTGAAATTTCATTTCAGTTCAAGAACTACAGGGCTCTAGTGAAGAAGGTAGCTCACACAGGGCTCTAGTGAAGAGGTTACTTCACACTGACAGCTAATTTAACATTCAAAAAAATACCTCAAATTCATCTAACTTCCTCTGCATCATCTTTTCCCAATAGAATGCTCTCTGGAGTGGCTGCTGCTTCTCCAACAGAACGGCGTGAGCAGCTGTCCCAGCCTGCTGTTTTACCCGATCAGCCAGGAAAGAAATCTGCCTACGGACTCCTACTGTGATTTGAAGGCCTTCCTGTACATTCTGATGAGAGAAGGGGAAAGAAAAAAAAGTCAGCAAATGAATCAGATCGTCATTCACATGCCACTTTCATTTAGTATCTTTTGTTGCTGTAACTAAGCTCTTTTTTGTTGATCTCCTCCGGGGAGCCAAATTCAGCTACGGTGAAAACTTCGGTCTTTTACTCAGAGGATAACGGGAATTGCGTCCATCGACTCCAGCGCTGGGAAAGGCACAGTTCAAAGTTCAGTGGAACACCAGTGACTTCAGGCAGTGGGATACTACTGCCACAGAGGAGATCAGGGAGAGAAATCAGAATACCCCTTTCTACAGAATGGCTTTACACTACCAGATGGAGAAAACTGGCCCATGCTGCAGATAAGAAATGCTATTATGTTAAAAAAATACAAGTACTTTGGATCACTTAATGACGGGGGACTACAGTTTTGGCTTTATTTGTTTCCCTTTACTACAGAAATGATGCTATAAAATTAAACTCTAAATGCAGTAAGAGAACAAAGGTACACTCCTTCCATGCACTTGATTATCTTTTTTGACCTGGACAACTGTCATTTACTTTTAGCCATGAAACCCCCTGCAGTCTGCCACTGTATATTGTCTTCTCTGTGAGTAATGAACAAAGACTTCTGATTGATAGCAAAGAGCAGACATATTTCCCTAAAAAGCAAACTGGCTCTTAGTTCCCGTCTCCTGCCTTTGGAATAGATTATATTGTAAAATGCCACTTCAGCCATTTAGTAAATAACCCTTTTTGATTTCTTACTCTCTAGATAGGACTTTGTTGTGGCGACAGAGTTCCATAAAATCGTAATCTTTCCTAATACATGCTAGAGGAAAAGATTAGAGAGATTAAACTACAGTTTGTAATGCACATGTATTTTCAGATACACATAATTCATGCCATACCACGGATCCCCATTCTTCTAACTCACCACTTCCAAAAAACTCAATAAATTCTGTGTGTCCTACCCGCACATACTGGGACAGGATCTACAGTGCTAATGGCACTCTAGTGGTCATGCCTTGCTTAATAGGTGCAAAACTCATCCCAAAAATTTCCAGAAAATGTGGTGCCTTTTTGCTGACATATTGACAAATTTATGTCACAGCCATTAATAGACCAGAAGAAAGTGAAAATGTTTCTGTCTAAGTTTTGCTGCTGTCAGTTTTTTCTGACATGGGAAGAAACAGATGAGTTCTCCTTCCCATAATGTAAAGTTTCTTAATTGGCCACATGCAAAACAGAATACTTTGGACTTCTTCCAGTATGTGGCTACAGGTTCATAAAGCATGATGAATCACTGCTCTGTCCTGAAATAAGGATTACTCTATTTCATTATTGCAGTCTGAAGAAACCAAAAATATCACAACCTAATGACAGCTTTGCTGCCTGAGAGTCAAATGTACCCTGTAGTCTCAGCATGAGGTCTCATTTGCCTAAAGTCAGAAGCATTTAGAATACTCTAATGAGCTCAGAAATCTGTGAACTTATCAGACCAGGCCAAAAAAGGTATCAAAGCCAAATAAAACCAATTTGAAGATTGCAGAAGAACTTAAGATGGTCCTGTGTTCTGGAAAACCGATCTTGTTACCCCAGCTATTGTTCTAGTAGATATTATCTCTCCTCCCAAGCAGTGTCCCATTAAGTAAATAATTTTTGGTTTAATGATTCCTTCCAAAACAGGCGTGATTGTTTCTATAGAGCAGAAAGAGGCAGAGATGGAATATGATTTCTCTGTTCTGCTCTCTTCTCATCCTATGCTAACTCTAGTTTGGTTTGCTCTCAGGATCTGGTCAAAGTATTTAAGGGAAATACAAAGGTGTCTGCTAATGGAGAAAACCCACAGATTTTATGTTTTCCACTGACTGGATTTGGACAAGGAGAGGGGAAGAAGGTGTTCTTTTGATTTGTTTCTCAAAAAGAAATCCTGTTTTTTGCCAGGCAACAGAAACAGATTCATGTACCCCTGTATCCCGTATCCTCTGCTTCAGGGTTTCTATCGTGTTATCCTTGGGCATGCGAGCATCCAGGAGCTGAGTGCATTGCTCTTGGTACTGTTGTAACTTGGCTGTTGCCTCAGAACATGAAGCATCAAAGGGCTCCCAAAGCTGCAGGGTTGCTTGCGCTGCATGCAGTTGATCCGTGATGTCTTCATTTACTGAGTTCCACCTGCCAACATATCAAAGGATAAGAGCATTTTCCTAGTAGATTCTCCTCCAGAATACGATTTGGTATAGGATTCCCGTGGGAGTTTCTGTGCATTCATACCCATGCTACCAAAAGCCCGCCGACACAGCCCCATTTTGTGCTCTGTTATCCATCACAAAAAAGGCAGTATGAGCTACTCCTCACATAGGTGCCCTTAGAATTGCATTAATACAGGTTTAAAAATCTGACAGACATTCAAGTCCTGCCTCAGCAACTTTTTTTTTTTTTTTATAAAAAAACCCCCACTAATAACTGGGGGTCTGTTTCGCAAGCTTACCTAGTGTGTGCCTCCATGCACTTCTGTTCAATAATCTCTGCAAAGGAAGGGCAGCAGTTCTTCTTCAGGTTACTGGCAGAAGCCTGGAGCTTGGCCCAACTTTCTGCACTGTTCTCCGATTCATCTTGAAGAGACTGCAAAGTGGATTATTGCAATTAGTTGTGGAGATGAAGGACCTAAGCCTAGCTTCCCTTATAGACTGGTAGGCATAGGGTAGCAACAATGCCACATGTTTGCAGCACAGATTAAAATGTTTGTGAAAAATTTATCACCTGATCCTAAAAATGAGGAAGCTAAAAGAAAGGTGAAATGATCAAAGTTTAAAAATCATTTAGGAGGCCTATTTTAAACTGAGGTTCTTCACTTGATCTTAGAGAAACAGCTCATTTAACAAATCCACAGCCTTGAACTGATTAAATTAATTCACTAGAAATGAGAAGTGTTTTTATTTTAAGCCACTATTTCAGGGAAATTTCTACTGGCAGTAAAGTTGGCTTGACAACAACTGTCTGAGGCTGTGTGTTCCCCCTCCTGATACAGGCAATTGCAGAACCCTGCCATGGATCGTATTTTGTGAACTGATCCAGATTAAAAATAAAGAGGATGATTGAAGGAAGAAGTTGCCCAGTTCCTTCCATCTACTAGGTGTCCCCAGGTGAGGATGGAAAGTGCTTATGGAGGCTTTACTGCTGAGAGACACGCACCGGGGAGTCACAGCCCCAGTCTGGCCTGTACCACCTCTGATATAACTTGAACATAAGCCAAACCAGGCTTTACACCAACAGTAAGTGTTTAAACAGCCTTTCAACACTCGTTTAAAGCCAGGTAAGGGGATTTTAGCTGTAGCTGTAATGTAAAACATTCAGGTTCAGGGCCAGCCTGCCTGCCTACTCTAAATGCCCCACTTAGACTCCGCCATGTCCAAGCAGAGCAGCGGATTTTTGCCGGGCGTTTATGCCCAGCCTCATTCAGAGGTTGCACAGGAACTCCAGGTCTCTGGAGGGCGACTGAACATTTGACTTTGTGTTGGAGCAATCGGAAACACCAGCCTCAGGGATGCCCCTGCTCTGACCCAGGGCTGCTGCACCCACCCAGCCCAAGCCACAGCTTTTGGGAAGGGGAGCCCTGGGTCCTGGACCTGGACTGCAGTGCTGTTTGTATGTGGAAAGATGCTGTAATGCAAAAAACACTTTCAAACAATATGTGTCAGTGATCACTGGCACGGCAGCTGGGATACACAGTACCCCAAGAGGAACACTCAAATCAGAGATCTAGAGACATGGTGCTTTCACCAATTTTCTCCCAGGTCCCCTTCATTCCTGCACTGAGTCCCCAGTTATGCTACAGCCTTATGGCAGGGCATTTCCCTGGGGAGCACAAGCAAAGGGACAAATTTTCTTTAGACTAATGAGCTGAGAACCAACATCTCTCACCCAAGTGGTGAGTAACCTTTATGCAAACACATACAGCAATGGCATTAGATTTTTCTTTGCCAGCTGTATTTTCAGCCAAACTTCCTGCTGTCCATATGGATTAGGCATGGACAGAGTAGACATTAGCATGAGGGATGGTGGTGGAGTGCACATGTCCATCTGGACTCTGTAGTGCAAGCGAGCATGAGGACTCGGTGCTTCATACAGGGATGCCTTTCAGCATGTACGGAAGACTACAACATCAAGGAATCTCTGCAACCCAGAATGGAGGCTCTGCTAGCCCACAGTAAGGCAGACATGGTAGCAGCTGACCTGTAGTTCTCTTTTGCACCTTTGTATCTAAACTGCACTGAAGTTGAACTTCTGTGCCAAACAAAGTAAGAAGCCTAAAAACAGTCTTCAGTGCCTCTGGAGGGGGAAAAAAAACATTCCACTGACTTCAATGGCACTATAATGTAAAAGAAGTTGCTCAGATACATTTTTCTGTCTTTTTTTCAGTGGAGTTTGTTTGTTTGTTTAAAAGCACAGACGGAAGTACAGAAATAAGACAACCTCAGCAGATTTACCTGGAGAGTTTTGATCTGGTTTTTCAAAGCTTCCAATGACACCACAGAAGGTTTGCACTGGTCTTTGCAGTACAAATATCTTGTCGTCATGAGGCTGACTTCTGCATAGACTTCGTCATATACTCTCCACTGCTCCAGCACTGACTGCATTGAGGTCTTTAGCTGTGCAACCTGCAAATGAACCGCTTTTGTTACTATTTCTTGGGTAGTCCTGACGTACCAATCACCATTAAATTGACACAAAAAATCTAAGCTCAATGCTCAGTCCATGACAATCCACAAGAATTTCACAACTTGAAGTATTGTCCTACTTGGTAAGGAACTGGACAGGCTTCGAACCAAGTGGTAAACAGTATTTAGCGTGAAGTATAAGAATTTGCTGGAAATAAAAATTTAATCAGAGTTCAAGGTAGAACAATCTTGTCACCCACAAGTCCAGAACGCCCCCAAAAGTAAAAAGTACTGAAATAATGAACTGCTTATTCCTTCCTGCCAAAATCAACCTTGAGTCGGCAAGAAAGGCAGCGGCGGCGACGGTAAGATCTGCGGCTGGGTGCTCGACCGAGGTGCACAGGGGGGTTCCCGGAGCCAGGGAAACCCGAGGGAAGAGCAGTGACACCCGCCAGGAGCCTGGGAGTGAGCGGGGCTGACATAGGCGTGGGCCTTGCCAGCAGCAACCGCGGGAGACAAACAGCCCTTAAGGAGTGCAGCACGGCAGTCGGGGCATGGCGCAGCAGCTGGCATGGCAGTTCGCGCAGGGAGGGCCCTACAAACTGCCTGTAGACCACAGCCGAGGGGAGAGTTCCAGGTCTCTGCCATAATGGTGGGCACTCGCCTCAGAGCTAGAACCAGAGCTCCCACAGCGGGTGCCCCTGTGATGTCTGATGCCTCCACCCAGACAGAACTGGTAATAAAGGAGACGTCAGTACAGGCTGCAGCTTGCAGTGAGTGCCCATACACTTCTTCTGGAGCACTGGTAAGTGCCAGCACAAGATGCAGGCAAGTTGAGGATCTGATACATCAGGTGACTGAGCTGCAAGAAACAGTTAAAAGGCTAGGCAGTATCAGATGACCTAAGTTGGAGATAGACAGATGGTTGCAGAACCATGCTCCTGTGGAGACCAACAATGAGATTGAGGAACCTTGGACCCTGCTGACCTGCAGAAGCAGGACTCCGCTCCAGCCTCCACCCTCCCGCAGAACTATCGAAAACAAATTTGAGGCTTTAATAACCATAGATACCCAGGAGCAATGTCTTCAAGAGGAAACTACACCAGCAGCACACAGTGGGTACTGTAAAAAGAAAAGAGGGTACTCGTGGTGAGTGACTGCCTGTTAAGGGCACTGAGGCGCCCATCTGCCGACCTGACAGGGAGGCAACACGAAGTGTGCTGCCTTCCGGGAGCTGAGGTCCAAGATGTGGCTGAGGGGGTGCCACAACCTGTAAAGAGCACAGACTACTATCCACTGTCACTCTTTCACGTAGGCACAAATGACACTGCACGTCGGAACGCTGGCAGAATTAATGAAGATTTCAAAGCCCTGGGAGTGAAAGCAAACAGCTTTGGTGCCCAAGTTGTCTCTTCCTCTGTTTTATTAGTTGAAGGAAGAGGATCATCTAGAAACAGACACATTATGGGTATCAACTCTTGGCTTCGTGGCTGGTGCCGCCATGAGGGTTTTGGTGTTTATGACAATGGGACTTTCTTCAATGATTATAACCTGTTAGAGAGGGATGGGACCCACCTGTCTAGAAGGGGCAAGGGGATCTTTGCAACCTTTATTGGAGGGCTTTAAACTGAAGGACTCGTGGGGGTGAGGTGCAAAGTCACAATGCCCAAGCCATCCCATCTGGCTAAGGATTAAGAGTGGCTAATCAGAGCAGTGACAAATATTCCTCAGCTGTGTCCCAAGCTGAGAAGCAAAAGACCAACAACCTTAAGGGTGGGCATGGACATGGCAGATCCTCTTGTACCCCTCCAGGGAAACCAGCAAGCTCGAGTTCCTCCCTGCAATGTCTGTACAGCAATGCACGCAGCATGGGCAATAAGCAGGAAGAATTAGAGATCTGTGTGCGGTCACAGGGCCACGATCTCATTGCAATTACAGAGACATGGTGGGACAGCTCGCATGACTGGAATGCTGTCACGGATGGCTACAGACTCTTTAGGAAAGACAGGCCAACAAGGAGAGGTGGTGGAGTTGCTCTGTATGTGAGGGAGCAACTGGAATGCATTGAGCTCTGCCAGGGGGGCAGATGAAGAACGAGTTGAGAGCTTATGGGTTAGAATTAAGGGACAGGTTCATATGGGTGACATTACTGTGGGTGTGTACTACAGGCCACCTGACCATGATGAGGAAGCTGATGAGGCCTTCTACAGGCAGCTGAAAGCAGCCTCACAGTCCACAAGCCCTGGTTCTTGTGGGGGACTTCAACCACCCTGACATCAGCTGGGAAGACCACACAGCCAGGAATACGCAGTCCAGGAGATTCCTACAGAGCATCGATGATAACTTTCTGATGCAAGTGGTGGAAGAGCCAACGAGGAGAGGTGCGCTGCTGGACCTTGTACTAACAAACAAGGAGGGACTGGTTGAGGATGTGAAGGCTGGGGATAGCCTTGGCTGCAGTGACCATGAAATGGTGGGGTTCAGGATCCTGCGTGGAGGAAGCAGGGCGATAAGCAGGATCAAAACCTTGGACTTCAGGAGAGCTAACTTTGGCCTCTTCAAGGAGCGACTTGGAGGAATCCCATAGGTCAGGGCTCTAGAAGGTAGCAGGGTCCAAGAGAGCTGGTCACTGTTTAAACATCACTTCCTCCATGCTCAGGATCGGTGCATCCCCCTGAGAAAGAAATCTAGAAAAGGAGGCAGGAGACCAGCATGGATGAGCAAGGAGCTCCTAGCAGAGCTCAAGTGGAAATGAAAGTTCCATGGAATGTGGAAAGAGGGACAGGACACTTAGGAAGAATACAGGAATGTTGTCAGAGCATGCAGGGATGCAATGAGAAAGGCTAAAGTCCACCTGGAATTGAATCTGGTAAGGGATGTCAAAGACAACAAGAAAAGCTTCTTCAAGTACATCGGCAGCAAATGGAAGACTAGGGATAATGTGGAGCCACTGCTGAACGAGGTGGGTGTCCCGGTGACGGAGGATGCAGAGAAGGCAGAGTTACTGAATGCCTGCTTTCAGTCTTTAGTGCTCAGGCTGGCCCTCAGGTATCCCAGGCCCCGGAGGTAAGAGAGGAAGCCTGCAGAAAGGATGACCTCACCTGAATCATAATCTAGGAACTTTAGGATTCTCATATAAAATTAAATGATGGATAGCCTCTTTGTTTTCTACGTCTCTTTTGTTATTACAGTCATTTAATCTATATGGGGCAAGCATGGTTTCCATTTGCCACAGACTCCTAGACATTGCAAGCACAAAACCACAGTCCTCCTCCAGTATGATCTGTCATTTTTACCCTTCTGTATCAGGTAAGTACATAAGGCATGTCCTGGGTTAGACAAAACATTCATCTAGTTCAGTATCTATTTTCAGTCATGGCAGTAACAGATGTGTTGAGAAGAGCATGAAAACCAGGCAAGCAAACAAGCATGTCTCCACGGGACCTGGCAAAGCCAGATGCCAGGTTTCCGTTCTGGCTATGCATCCACACAGTGGAAGATGAAGACTTCTACATCACAGTTCACGCTAAATAGACTGCATGGATCATTCTATCCCAGTTCCAGGCACGCACGAGTAGAAGGATTAATCATCCCTATTCTCATTTGAATCATGGTATAGGTGGGAGGAATATCTAATTGCTTTTTGTAGCCTGCAGCTACTTACTGCCCACACAAGGAAGATGGAAAGAAAATGTGCTCACGAAACGTCTCTGGGCCACAGGCTCACAGTCTTGAGATGAACCTACAGACAATACAATCAAGGTATCACTTCTCCTTAGACCTATATTTGAAATCACAGCCTGGCTCTGCTGAGAGCAGTCACCTGTGGGAAGAATGCTGCACTTGGTGTTTCATTGCACATGCAGATGACCAGGCTGTAAGAACATTCTTCAGTTTGTAAGTTCAATACTTAAATCATAAAAATACTAAAATTAATATGACCCATGATGACCGTAAGAAGAAAAAAGCACTAGGCTGTCAATCCTGCCAATTTCTGTCCCTCTACTGAAGAGGTAAAAACTTTCATCACATACACACACAACAACGTCTCTGCTTTCTTGGTAAGAAACAGCCACGTCATTTCTGTTGAAAGCTAAAACAAGAAGCAGCAGAACCATCCTGGACCAGCACCTCATGTGGAAGAATTCAAGCAAAAGGGTTCAGGTTTCACAAAGTTTTGAGCAACAAAAGCAAGTCATTTATAATAGAAAGTGTAAGAGAATCTTAACTATAAACACTACCACTGCATTGCATATAATCCTCTACAGTATATTGGTATTTATTATCACAAATTTAAATCCATAAATGTACTCATTATTAAATCTTCTGCACCTATCAATTACGTCTAGATAAAAAACATCAGTTCCAAGTATAAAGATAATATAACTATAAATGCAAACTCTCGGGGAGTGAATTTACATGGGAAACCCATCTGCCAGACTCTCCTTGAAGCAACTAGAAGCTACATAGGATTTGAAGATAGTGAAAACCATCCAGGTGTGCGGATGATGGAAAAGTTACACTGAATGGGGCAGGAGTATGCAGTTTCCACCAGCGTACTACCGGGGAGAAAGACCACAGTACGAAATAGAAGCAGATCAAGCCAGAGTTTAAGATTTCTGTTTCAACTTGACAGAAAAACAGCAGCGCTATTTCTTTGTTTTCTTAAACTGCAGATGGGGGTCTGTCTGTCCTCCTCCCCCTGTACTCAAACTACTTCCGAGATCATATTTTTTTTTCTCTTGACCTTCAAAACAGATTAATTTACATTATAGTAAAGACTTAAAAGGAATTTCTTAGGAAGGTTAAGATTAAGACTAAGGAATAATTTGCATCTTTTTTGTACAAGCTCCTGCCATCCCATGAAGAAGGTTAACAACACTGGTGGTAAGAACATGTACTGGAGGAAACCTGAATGCAAACAAAGGTTTTACCTGGCTTACAGTGCTGTCCACCATTTCACAAAGCTCAGGTATCTTGAAAGACAGAGCTTCTGGGGTTTGTTCTGCACTACCACTCAAAGCCAAACTCTCTTTGAGCTTCTCAAGAGTTTTGGATTTATTTGTCAGTTGATTTTCTAGCTCCTAAATGAAAAAAAAAATAAAAAAGAAGATAAATAAGATCCTTTAATGACACTATAGAATAAACCTTCTGTGTGAGGAGCTGAGATAAGCATTCCTTCTTTAAAACCAATTCTGTGTAATTCTTCAGCCATGCAACACCACCATCATTTCAACTTTGTTACAGAACGACTGCTTTACAGGAATTCCAGATGACAGTGGCTGCTTTAGACAGTCTCCTGCAGGCGCAGCCAGAATCAATACGTTTAGTGTCAGCATGAGCACTGCACACCACGCTTGGGGAGGAAATCATCAAGAGCCAATTCCTCAGCCACCATGCGGGCCTTGAGAGGCAAAAGGTTTTTCTGTTCAGGCAGCTGAACTTCTCCTTGGGCTGGTTAGCATTCGGGTCCTCCTTTGCTCCAGCAGACAAAGGTAAGATAGGAACTGACTTCGCAACATGAGGGTCCCTGACATCCTAACAACTTCTAGAAAGTTTTTTTCAGCTTGTCTTCTTAGTCAGAGGCTTTCTCTCATGCAAGAAACCCTACTGAAATCAATGGAGGTGCCTGGGAGAATAACTTCTCCCCTAACACAATCGGCAAGATTATAAGCTAGTCTTGACATGCTGGGGAAAGCGCAGCAACAAGTTCTTCACAACACGAGTAAATATCCACATGCACCATGGGCCATAGCATTTTCCTATAACACTACACTTAAAGCCATGACCTTTCTTCCTCCCACTTACTGTGCCCCAAACATTTTCAGATTCGGAATAATTTTTATTGATTTTTTAATGAAACATTTTAGCCAACTGCATCCTAGCACTGTACCTCACTGTGAGTAGGTTAGTGTTTTAGTCAAAGATACCCTGTGTCTTTCTTCCATTCTGGCCCCTGGATACGTTTCAGAGTGCTTCAGAGAGGTAACTAACTCAGTGTGTAACAGAGCACTCGAGGCAACAAAAGTAGCCTACTACAAGAGAGAGACAGGTAAACCATGGCAATGAAAGAGCAAACATTCCATGTTAAAAAACAGAGAGGGAACACTGTACTGAATGAAAACAGCAGACTCTCAGGAGTGATAGGAGCCAATTATTAGCTGGCTACCCTGTACTAATTTTGAGGGAGCTGATGCCTAGAAAAACACAACAAAATGAAAGTACATCCAGATTCTTGAGGCTGGTGCAGAGAGGCTACACCCTAGGGGAGGAGTATAGAGAACTGCTATTTTTCCAAAGGGAGTGTGTAGTTTCCACGATGCTGCCACCACAGAGTTCTTCAAACTAACGGAACTGATAGCTTTTGCCATGGCTGTGCTGAACTGAGAACTACTTCCTCTGGAGCTATCTCAGAATAAGGTCTGCAATACTGTTGCACAACACTCCAAATACCATGGAATAACAGCAGATGCATCTTCAGCTGGAGGAAAAAACCAGCAAATAGCAATTCACATTAAAAGTGGATCTGGCTCTATCACCTGAACCCATCATGATTGAATTAAACTTACATTGTAATAATCTTCTAGGAAATGGCAACTTTCTTTACATTTTTTTCTGCTAAAATCTGTGCAGTTCTTTAGTCTGGATTCAGCTAAGTGCTAAATACTTTTTTTTTTTACAATAGTATCACAATAAAATAATGCTTTACCTTGCAATCATCTAATGTGTTCTGTGCAGAGATCAGACTTGCTGGGGTTTGTAAAGATCTCAGTCGATCACTCTGAGCTTCCAGCCAGTTGCAGAGAGTCTGTGCTTTGTTCTCATTTTCAGTAATATCCTCCAACATGTGTTCCAGGTCTTGTATCTGAAAGTTACAGAACAATTTTAACTTGCATAAATCTAGAGATGGGCTGAAACAGTGCTCCCCTTTCCATGACAAAATCTGAGATTACAATATTTACACTGAAAATACTATTTAGAGAAAAATATTTTGAAAAGAAAAGCTAAACAGTTTTACTGGCTCTTTAGGGTCTGACCTTTTCCCTGGGAAGGAAACAAGGCAGTGTGGGTTCTGGAGCTGGCAAAGTGCAGACCTGACAAGTTGGGGGACCCCGGGCTACATGGGCACATTCATATCGAGTCTGAAAACCTCATTCTCCCTAAAGCCCAGCAACAAAGTTACTAGAAAGCAACAGACCTCAAGTCTTCCATCTTCACTTTTGGCCCTGAAGAGCCATTAAATCTTTGAACATAGTTTATCTAAAACAGTTAGAGAAGATAACTTTTTGGCCCCACAAAATTGGAATTTCATCATGGAAATTTTTAGTTGTGCAGGAATTCAATTTTCCACTTGAATGAAATGTTTCTGGAAGACTTTCTGAGTCAGAAAAAACTGGGAATTTTCTGTTTCATCAGCGGTTTTTGTATCTGGATTACAGGGAGGGCAGGTTCTCCTAAAGCCCTATAAGTTTGGGAGAGAAACAGACATAAAAGAGGAATGTGCTGGTAGCGTGGTTCGTTCCAGCAGCCTCATATGTGCATTTTGGGATGCTAACCTTCCCCTGGTCTTTTCCATATCACATGAGTCACACTAGCTTTCCTGGGCATTGGGGCACACAAGAGCCAGCATCTAATTCTAGATGCGTGGATTATTTCTAGCCTCACTAAAGCAATTCTGAGGCACTGCCTGAAACAGATTTTCTACAGACGAACACAGAAGATGCACTGGTAAGGTTAGTCTACACGTAGAATTTGCCTGTCAGCTGCTGATCTTCAAAGCACTCCACTGGGAAAGCACATTTCAGTGCCGCAGAAGAACACAGACACAGAGTAACCCATTTCCAGTGACCCAGGAGGGCTGGAGCAGCGCTGGCAGCAGATCCCTGCTGTGCTTTTCCAGCAGGGTCGTATGTTCTCATCTGAATATGGCTGTCAACACTATTTACTTAATAATTAGGTTTTTGGCAAATTCAACTGCTACAACAGGAAAACGGGCGGTAGCTTAATATATCCGTTTTCTCATTCCCATCATATGGCACGTGGAGGGGTTGTCTGCTTTTTTGATGCTGTGCTTGCTGAGCAGGGCCTGGCTGTTTGTACCAAGCAGTGTAGCACCTCTCCTTCCCACAAACCACCCAGTGGTTTCTCCCACTAAGTGTTAAATGCCCTAGCTTTCACAGTACCCCAAAATTTCAACAGATTTCACATTAACAGGTTCCCCTGCAGACACTACCCCAAATTCTTCCTTTTTCATAGTTTTCTCATTATAAGTCATCTTTGTTGACATGTCACTGACTGTGTTTTCTTCATATGAGGAATCTCATTTTTTCCACCTAATACAGTCAACTAGGGTAAACCCCAGGCTATGATGAAGAGCAGATTTTGTTTATTTTCCCTCCCTGCAAGTTACAGGAGAGTTTACCCTCCCAGACCTTACTGAGGTTTGGGTGTCTGTCTGCCACCTGATAGCTGATGTGCTATGAGACCACTCCATAGGCTGCCGATGAGACAGCAGGATGGACAGACAGCACAGAGCACAGGGAGTCTCGTTGTGTTCAACAGTGTTTTCAGACTCGGGGAGTAAGGCTGCTTGCAAACTACAGAGCACTAGCACAGGCAAGATGTGAGAGAAAAAGCAATGAGAACTCAATCAAACCTTTCTGTTCAGAGATGCCTGCAGCCTGTGCCACCTCAGGTTCATCTCTCCAAGACACTCAGCAAATTCTGTCCTTTCATATCGCTTGCTTTCCACATCACAAGTGCTCATCTGCAAGAGTGACTGGTTAACAAAATCTACCATCCACTGTTTAAAGTTCATTTCCACCATATATTCCTGGAGGAAAAGAAAAAAAACCAACAACATAAACCGATTAGTTTGGTAGTTATAATCTGATCAGTTCCAACAACGCTTCAAGGCATGGTCACGGGACATTCATGGTTTATTCTGAACCATGGCGTAAAATATTGTTCTGTAAGAGACCTGGCTGCAGAAATAATTCTCATTTTTCACCATTCTATATTTCTGTAGCCATTTCCATCCAGTGAAACTTTTGCAGAAAATCACTATCATTATGTGCGTAGCTCAAGGTAAGAACTGTCTAGTACTGGAGCAGGGAATAAACCCTAGGAGTACCAGACCCAGTACTTTATCCATTGGACAATGCCACCACACTGCCACGGGCGCAGACTATGCTAAGACCAAGGCCTTCCCACGCTCCTGTGACTCACAGACAAGTGCAGACAAGAGCTTGTGCTCCTTTATCAAAATATCTGGTATCAGAATAGAACAGAGTATCGGAATAGAGTATCAGGATATCTGGGAGGAAAAAGTGTCCCCCAGCACCAGTGTCCTTGCTCACAGAGATGAGTGAGAAACTATGTGCTAAGTGAGAACAACATACGTGAATCCCTTTTTATTTCAGCAGGTCTTAGAAGAGGGAAGGAAATGACTCTTCATTGTATCTAGTAGTACCCAGAGAAAAGCCACCAGGGAATACCACAGTAGAGGTACTGAAACCCTATCTGCTCTCCTGTAGGAATTCGTGACCCTCATCCCAGCTTTCTTCTCAGCATACACATCCACACATTGCTGACGAGTGCAGAAGGCACACCCACAAACTGATCTCTAAATAAGGGGTTAAAAACAGCACCTCACCTACTTGTTCCAGCTTTCAAATCTAACTGATACAGACCAAAATGTTATAGATCTGCTACACTAAGGCACTTTGGAAGAAATGTTTACATTGGCACCTGCCTTGCTTAGAATACCAAAGTGCCCAAGACCTGCAGCTGCAGACTGAGAACTGTTGTCCTGTCTGAGCCCAGAGCACCCCTCAGTAGCTCTGCAAGGGCAGAGCAAAATATGGCTTTGTAGGGGTTCGTGCCCTGAGGTTGGGCTCCCTGGCATCTATGCAGGTACAAGAATGGCTGGAATTCCTCCTGTGGCTGGGACAATCAGCCTCTGCCATTGGTGCTTTAGCATCTGAACAGAGCCAAGAGTCTACTGCAGCCTCTCTCTCTGTAGGAATATTCATCTGGTTTATCTTGTCCCTCTTCCCCAGCATAGGTTATCTCTTGATGAAACACAATATTCAAAAACCCTGTTTTCTAGTTAAATGGATCCCGACTATGGAGCTCCGTTACAAGGTATTTCTTGTTGAAAAGGCAGACTAAAACAGAGCACAAGCACAGAGCTATCTTCCTACGGAAGCAAAGATCTGCTGCTCAACATATTTTTATAATCTAAATGTAAGAGAGAAAGAACAAGGGAGACAGATGGGACAGCACAAGGAAAAGGAGATTACAGCACAGCAGGCAGTAGCTGTATTGCAGGGCAGGCAGTGTTTGTGCGGCATGGAAAAAAAAGGTTTTTATAAAGGAAGACCTTAAGGCACATTTGAGACTGTTTTGAGGAACCCTCCCAAGAGCAAGTGGAAGGATTATGACAGTGCCTGTAGGCTGTTTCCATCCTTGTTACAGCCAAAGACCCTGCAGAAGGCCCGGACTCACAGCTTCCCATTTACCTTGTACTTCTGAAGGAGGCTTCTGACTTGGGCAGCACTACATTGTGGATTTATTGGCTCCTCATGTCCCTGCTGTTGTTCCACATGGTCCAGCCAGGTCATTAGTTCAGCAATAGCTTCCCGTGATGAAAGTTTTTCCATCTGAAGCTGGGGGTAAAGCATATAATGAATCCTCTACACTCTGCTTATTGGAAATGTCAAGGGAGATGACATCTGTATTTTTAGAAAGGTTCAGGCACTATAATTGCAATTATCGGGGTATGAACTTGAAAGTGAGCCCTGTGCTCCAGCAGGGCATACGACTTAAATTAAGAAAAGTTTTGAGAATTCAGAAATTTGAAATAGAATTATTTCTAACTGTAACACACTTTCAGATAAAACTGTAAAGATGATAGATACGTGCAAAACATCCCAGGAAGAACGCTGCAATAATTAAACTGCAGTACAATATTGGGTATATTCTGAAAGCAAGACAGACAGCTAATTAGGAAAGGGGTCTTTGCAGGCCTTATGAAGCAGCCGTCTGGATCCCAGCAGCAACATTTTAAAGTAATTATTCAGCCTGAACTGAGAGATGGCAGCTGAGTTTCTCCTCACCTGGTGAAGCTTTTCTTGGATGGCTGGGAGCTGCATAATCAGTTCTCCCCATTTTTGCTCAAACTTTGCCAAAGATGACCTAAGTGCTGCAGTATCAGCTTGCTTCACGAGAAAGAGCTGGTTGGCAGTGCTCACCACAGATGACTTCAGGGAAGATTTTTCATCAACTTCCTTAGAGAATGTCTGAGGTGCATGGGAAAAATTTAAGAGAGGGGAAATATTTATGCATCTATTTGAATAAAGAAGACAAAGCAGGTTTTCAGTCACAGGATGAATTGCCTTAACGAACAGATTTTCTCCACTTCACACAGTGGTCCAGGGAGCAATTCCACTCTTTGAGTCTCTGGCCAGCTCACACCTATCAGTCCAACCTTCATGATGCTGCGCTTTCCAACTGTGCAAGACTCCTTCTGTCATTGGGGCTAAACCTCCTGGCTAGTCATACAAGGGGAGCACAGCACTGGGGGGCAGGCAACGACATGAAATGCAATTCAGCATGTTTCTCTGCCCTGACTTTGGCTCACCATCTTTACAGGCTTGCTGTCTTCACCCCTGCTCCTCCAGCCCTCGCTCCAGATTCAGTTGGTAAGTGGCCTATGAGCTTGGCTGAACTGCTGTATCTGGTATTCGGCATCAGGGGTACGACAGAAATCATGCTATTATGGTGTAGGTGCATGAGAGAACCTGGATGGGCTGTGATGTGTTGCAGTTGGGAGCTCATTACGAGAGGACTCTATTCCAATTTATGCATTCTGGCAGGCCTCGCAATCTGAGGGAAGGTCTTTGGTGGCCTCCCATCCTCATGGCTCCCCACACAGATAATGGGGTGGCTTTGGGGCACACAGCCATTAAGTGCAACATTTTAAAGTAATTATTCAGCTTTTTTATTATGTGGGCAGCTTCTGGGTCATGGCAAATACCAAAACCACTCAAGGGGGCCATTTTCACTGGAAGTCACATTATCTTATTTAAACCTGGCAGGAGAAATTACTTACAAAAAAGCTGTTGATGTTGTCCCTGATAGTGGAAAGATCTTGTGGTACGTTGAGAGACTGCTCCTTCCAAAAATTCACTCTCTGCTGAGCAGAATCCAGCCATTTCATTAACTCCTCCGAGTCTCTGTTGTAGCTACAAGGAGAAAACAAACACACAAACAAGGTCAGAAACTGATTTCTAGCTGATGGCTCTAATTGCTTTCTGAGCTATACCCACCTGATCGAGAGTTTGAGTAATGTTTGAAGCCGGTGTAATTCATGGCCAACTTTTTTGGTTAAGGACAACCACTGCTCTTCCATCTTCTTAATCTGGCTTCTTATTTCTGTACAGCTCACAGCAGTCATCAATTTCTTCCCTTCTTTCACCATCTGGTACAGCATGGCATGCTTTTCATCAACACTGCTTTTGATTTGCTACCAGAAAATGGGAAGTGTGCAAAACAACAATATTTTAAAAACTAAAAGCATAGCCAGCAAAACAAATATCATTTATTCTAACATCTCAATCTCATGTTTCCTCTGTCGTATTTTATTTTCCAAACAGAAGGAAGCTATACTTCACTATATGCAAAAGGGACATAGGCGGTGGTGGGTGACGGGGTTTTTTTGTTTCCTCTGGATAGATCAAGATAGACCACAGCATAATATCAGAATGCAGAATGACTGTGTTATGATTTGATGGTCTTTTTGACACATGTAGACCTCAAGCTATGGACAAACACTATCAGATCTGGCTGTATTGTCCAAACATGACTGTCCCCAGTGGAAGGCTACTGCTCTCCTGTCCTGGGCCTTCTGGCTCTACCCTATTTAAAAGATGTTACCAGTGTTTTGAAGGAAGCTGTTGGGTTAATTACTGAATAATGGTGGCGGGGAGGAATGAAGAGTGAACAGTGAAGACATTAAGTAAAAGACATTAAGTAAAAGACATAGGAGTCTTTTTGGTTTGCTTAGACAGACAAATAATAACAAAGCATCATTCTACCTTCACTACATTACTGGAAGTTCAAAATGACAGAAGGAATAAAAAGAAAAAAACCCCAGGAAGTAGATCAGTCCCAGGGCGAAGGCAGAATGGAGCAATTTTGTGATGTGCAAGTATCTCAGTTCTCTCCAGGCAGAAGGGGCCCGTAAAATGTTTATTATTAATAGGGATATTTCTTTCACAGGAATTAAGCCCCAGAGAATTTTATTCTGCTCTGAACTTGAAACTGTGAAGCTCCTGTGCTGGGTCTCAAGCCAAAAGCGTCTTCTAAAGCCTTACTACTTTGTTTCTGATGTCTTTAAAGACAAATGAAGACTTAATAGCAAAGAGCCAGATAAGGACCGAAAAAAAGGAAACCAGGCAACTTCATAATCAATGGCTATGCAAATATTGCATGTCTCCTGGCTCAGCGTGACAGGCATCAAAAGCACCAGGGGGGCATTGTGATTCTAAATATTTACTGTTGGTTTATTCCAAAAGCTTTACTGTAGATCAGAATTTTCTGGGAACATCCAGTGATCTCTTTCACGCAGTCAGCTAGATTAAATAACAGTAGTCCTTTTTATCTTCATAGTCTATGAACCTAAATATCAAACTGGACTCAATATAGACCTAAACACTCACTAATTCCAAAATTTCTAATACAGTGTGTCCTCTGAAGACTGAGAAAGGTCAAACCTGTGAGGAATGCAGAGCAGTCTCTGAGGATGCGTCACTAAGTTTATTGAACACTATCTCTTCTTAATTTTATAAAATAACCATAAAGGCTGCTTTAACATCCTTATATTTATATGTATTTAAAACATAGATAAAATGTTTCCAACTGGACTTCATATTCTAAATGAAAGTGTAGCTCTGCCAACAGAGATGAAGCTGGGAACACACCAGGAGCTTATTTGCCATTCTGTACAAAAAGAATTTATTCTCTTTGGTCAGACAGAAATTAGCTCATCTCCTTTTGAATTCTCAGGACTTTGAAAGGAGCTGGTAAACCTGTAGCAGGTATACCTACTACGTGATTGCAATAGAAGGTAAACCTTGTATTGCAACCAGAGGTTCAGATATTTGAAGGCACTGAGTTGATTCTCTTCTTCCACAGGTTTTACATCGTGGCATGAAAATCACTCCTGAATCATGGAGAAGTGGCTCTGTGTTCAACCTAAGGCTCCCTCCTGTCCTTGGGATCTATGTAGCCTGTGCACCATCTTCTCCCAAATATTTGCATTTGAAGACCAAGTTCTAAAGCAGCTATAGCCATCGCACCCACTCAGATGAACTTGTAGCACCTGGCTGAAATTAGCAACCCGGTCCTCTGCTACTTTAAAATGTAACCTGGAAGTTTTCAGCATGCTTCCACACACAGACAAGGACACAAAGAAAATAGTGCCCTGCAAGCTAGCTTTTCCTTGTGTTCTAACTAGTCTTATTGCCAGCTCTACAGATCCACAAAGAAAACCAGTGAGAGAGACAGACTCATAAATACCTGCAGAAGTGCAGTCCTTTCCATTAACCTTTCTTCTGTTTCTTCAACGAAATTCACAGAAGGCAACATAGAGGTAAGTGCCTCTATCTGCTTATTGAAAGCTAGGCATTCATCATCAAATTCCGTCCATTCCTAAAAGATATGTTGCATCATTAACACAGCACACATCTATCTCTGCATTTTTTCTACACCAGACTGAAGCCTTAGTGCTTATCCTAGCATCAGCAGCTCTTGCTTTAATGAAACGGAACATAAAAATAGGTGAATAATATGGAAATATTAAAGTGAGACATGATTTTACCACAGATGAATTAATTAATTCTCAAATATCTTGAAGATATCTTATTTTAAAATGGTATACTTCATTTTTTATTCTCTAGGGGTGTGTTAATATCAATTTTTAGGCTTTATTTTAAAGTGGTGCTGGTATTTTTGAGCCTTAAAGGGCTCTCATTTCAGTCCAGGCACTCAAAAATTACTGCAAGAAGTCATAAAGTCCCACCATGTCACAGCAATGGGTTGACATGTCCACTTTCAGAGGTTTAATGAAAAAGCCAGTTTACTGACACACACAGAACAAGTAATACACTGTTGCCATCCAATGGGGATAGAAAAGGACAGCTACTAGCCCAACAATCACTGCTGCAGAAAGAGTTCCCCTAGATGTACTTTTTCTCCTTCTTCCCCCCAGCTTTTACTCCACGTTCCTTTTGACTCCTTACCTTTAACAGGGTCTCTAAGTGTATACCATACCGGCAGGCCTTCTGCTCCAGCAACTTGACTTCATTCACCAGCTCTCTCCAGATATCCTCTTTCTTTTGTGGCATGGAGGGAGTCACTTTCTTGGAAAGTGTTTGCATGACAGCCATGTGGGCCATGAGGTTGCAGAAAAAGTCCTGAAAAAAAAAACAAATTAAAGCTTGCTCTTTAAGAGAGATCACACACCCAGATCAGGAGTATGGAGATGACAGAGAACACTTGCTGAGAAGAGCAGCCAGTTTCATGGTCTCTCATAGCTGAAGTCAGGAGTCTTCTACCCAAAATCTGCATCACCCCAAGATGGGCAGTTACCGATCATTTTACGGTTAGTCAAGAACCAGTGACAGAATAGAACAGAATAGAATACTTGCAGTTGGAAGGTACCTACAACCATCATCTAGTCCAACTGCCTGATCGCTTCAGGGCTGACCAACAGTTAAAGCACATTATTAAGGGCATTGTCCAAATGCCTCTTAAACACTGACAGCCTTGGGGCATCGACCGCCTCTCTAGGAAGCCTGTTCCAGGGTTTGACCACCCTCTTGTTAAAGAAATGCTTCCTAATGTCCAGTCTAAAACTCCCCTGGTGCAGATGAGCTGCATACACTATTTTCCTTTTTTTATTTCTAAAGAAAAAGACCTACGTTTCTACCTTCAGTTCATATAAAATACAAAGATCTTGTAGGAAGATGATAGAAGGAAGAGTTTAACTATAAATAAATTCATAGTTTAGCATGAGGTAGTTATCATCAGACAGTCATTATCCAGTTTGTTTCACGTGGATGGGAGGTGACTCCAAGCACCAAGGGTATTAGCAGTTCTAAGGCCTAAGCAGTGGGTAATGCACAATAATCCATTTGGAATAACTATAAGGTAACTGTTTGATTTAGTTATGGCTCAGCTGAACTCTTGGGAAACATATGAATCTCAGCAGAACACTTTCCCCCACAAAAAACCTTTGAGGGTTTAAGATCACACTCTTCAATCAAGATCTTCTTCACAAAGAACTAACAACTAGTACAAGAATTTCACTTAAGGACCACACCCCAGGCATAGGTTGGATGAACATCCTCATAACACTTGATAACCACGGCAAGGAAAACTGCTTTTGCAGTTTTCTTTTGCTTTTGTAAATTAATGCATGTATATTCAGACTGCAGATACATTATATGTTTTCATTTGTTTGCTAAGGGCAATTTGTGAGCAACACACACCATTCCTATGACACTGAAGTAGTGGTTTGCAGTGCTTGGTATCCTAAAGCAATTCTTAAGGGAGTTTGAACTACATGCAGCAGTTAAATCAAGGTGTTGACATGACAAAGACATCTTCAAGTGACTAGCATTGGGTCAAGGCTTCTTGCCAAGTGGCAGGACAAGGAGGATGCAGGTGCATTCTCAGCCATCTCCCATCAAGCATGTAGCAGCTGGGTACACGAGACACTGGGCTGCCAAGCAGAGGATCTAAACTATCCTCCCTTCAGAAAAGGAGCTGTTATGGGTAAGTTTCCTCCATCAGACCATGACAGCACAGAATGCTGAAAGCAAAAGCTCAACTCCCAACTACTAGACAGCAACTTCAGGAAATTCACTACTGATTTATCATCAGAAATTAGAAGGACCTGTTTCCTTCACACATCAGTATGTTCTGAGGTAAGGCAAAGTAGAATTAGACTGGCAAAACTGAAATCCTGATATTAATTTAACAAAAACACTGCAGTTGTAATAATAACCTATCTTTCATATGTCAGTGGGTCCTATTTTGGTCTACTCAAAAATTTTGCTTTGTTTTCTGCATGTAATCCAGTCCCTCCCCTACGCTATGAGCTAGTTATTCTTCCCCATGACACTGGAGAGAATCCAGTCACAGAAAATAGTGCTCCTACTATGCTGATCTGAATAGTGCTGTGATAAGCATCTTATACCTTGTAATTCTTCAGGTGAGACTGTAGAGCTGCTCTGCTTTTCGTTAGCTGCTTTGTGTCTTGTGCAAACTTCTCTCGTCCAATAGCTACCAGCTCTGCAAATCCATGAAGTAAGTCCTCATACTGGCTCTCACTGATGGAGGGAGAGTTAAGCTCCACATACTTTGCTTTCAGAATTGCCCACATGTCATCCAAAACATCCTACAATGTAAACACAGTTCAGTGATTCATGAAGGACAGAAATTAATCCTACAAACCCACACACACATTCCCAGGATGCAAAATAACCATCAGACTTCCAATACTAAAAATACCTTGCTTAGAAGAATCAGATCTTGCTGAGTAAGTGGAAACTCTACTGCACTCTTACCTCTAATTTATAAGCTTCCTGGATTAAGGTGATAGGTAACTGAAATATTTCCCCATGGCCTCTCAGTTTTGCTACTTGGTTTTCAAGGTTTTGCAGCTCCAAAGAACAGGCATCAGTTTTCTGAATTAAGGACAAAATAAGCGGTTAGGAAGAGTTCTGTTCCATTAAACTTTCTATTATCACTTTGAACTTTCAATTATCACTAGTAGTGCAGCAGATCCAGGGGCTGGATCTCTGCTGTGCTAGTACTGCACAAGTTCACAATCAGACCCTGAGATCCAACGACCTTCTACGCTAAACAGACAAGACTGTTCATGACACAGCCTACTGGGTTCACATGGAACACCCAGGAAGGGAACTCAGGCCTTACGTCTCAGTCCAACATTCAACACGCATTTCAGTTTACTAATTCAATAGCAGCCATTAAAAGGAATCATGGACTCAGAAAATACCATTTTTTCTTATGAATTAGAAAGACTCAGTCAGGGATGGATTGAGACAGCTTCTCTCTGAAGGAAGGAGAGTTATGTACTTCTAGCATTTCTTTTCCAAGAGTGGTTACTTGACAGAATATATCTAAGGCAGCTGTCCTTGCTGGGGAATACAGTGGTTCTAAACATAGCCTTCAGCCTGGCAGAAAGTTATGCCTGTAAACAAGGTTATGAGCCTGTAACAAAAAGGTTTCAGGACACCCTCTTTGCTTTGCCAAGTAGATAGATGGCTGATGACCGTTCTGGGGAGGATATGCAGTCTATTCATTTTTAATTCTCTACTAACCCCTATGCAGGTTGAAGAAAATGGGTTAAATGGTCAAATGTCATATGATAAAGCGCTCGTAAATGCTGAATGAGTAGATATAAATACCAGAGTCCTACTGCCACAACAAAAAGCTAGTTTTGCATATAAAAAGGCACAACGTGTGAAGTGCTGTATTTTGTGTAGCTCATGTGGGGTGTATTTCAGGTTGTGGAGAGACTTGTTCCTCCACTCCAACTACTAAAAGGACTGGAAATAGGTCTGACTACAGATTGGGGTGTGGTTAAAAAAAAAAAAAGGTGGCAAATACTGAACTCTCTCCTTCCACCACTCCTAAAACCTAAGTGAGACACAAACTCTAGAATATAAGAAACTTAATAGATTGCAGAAAACTGGAAATAATAGCTAAAGCTGAGAGTTTTCCCTCTCCTTTCCTTCGAATGAAATCACCTGAAGCTGTTCAGAAACAGTAAGTCCACCTATTGCATTCAAGTATTGTTGCAGAGCAGCTTTCTTCTCAGTTAACTGATCATAGAGCAGCCTGATTTCATTCTGCAAAAGAAACAAACATTGGAAGTATATCACATACCAGGAATATAGTAACGACCAGGCAAAATTACACAGCAAACAAAATGGCTACCTCTTACAGTAAAAGCACTTTTTTCCTCTTTAAAAAAAACAAACACAAAAAAGCATGTGCATTATGGGCTTAAAGCAGTAATTTAGAGAGGGAGATTCTGTAGTCTGTGTAGTGTATGAAAGCAGATTATTCTGTCACAATGATCCTCTTTGACTGTAAAAATCTGTGAAAATTATAGAGAAACAAATTATTTTCTTCTGAAAATGAGAAAATGAGCCCATTACTGCCAAATAATGAAGCTCTGTAGCTTTTGCATAATTAAACATGGCAAGAATAGCCCTGCTTCTGTTTGGGGACAACATCCCAGTGTTCTTCAAAGGAACTGTTTTATTATTCAGCACTAAAGAGCTAGGCTGACTTGCAGACGATGAGCACAGTGGAATTTACCTGGACATTGGAAACTATATTTCAAAGACCAGGTTTTTCTTTCCTTACTTTAGCCTAAATACCTGATCTGAATATTTTCCAGCAACAGCTCATAGATTTAGCCCTTTATGAGACTCTACTGAGAAGTTTCTTATTATCTACTTTTCCAAAAAGCACAAAAAAATGAAACCCTCCTTGGCCTAATCCCTACACACAGAAACTTGCTTTAGACTGTAGCTCGGCATGCATGGGATCCCAGGTTACTTCCATCCTTTCTGCATGCAAACTCTCCACTGAGATCAAGGCCGCTAAGATAGTAAGCATTGCAAACAGCACTGTAAACAGCAAAATTAATTTGCTTCTTGAGAGGCCAAGACAAGTTTGTTTAGTACCAAAAAAAAAAAAAGAAAGCCCATTATAGATTGCTCATCTGTAACCCAAACGCATTAACACTGACAAGTCTAACAGATGCTGTGAAACAAGATGTGCATTTGGCAGTGGAGTACCTGATAATTGCTATTATGGTCCAGCCCAGCTTTCATTGAGTTGCTCCTTGATGCAGTGGCAGCCTGAGTTTGTTCCAGCCGTGCCTGCAAGTTGTTAAAGCACTCACAGAACACATCTGTGCTCCCACCAGCGCAGCTAATAGACTTCAGAAGATCATCCTTTTTATCACTCAGATCAGTGTGAAGTTTTTGCAGCTCCACAGAAAAAGTCTAAAGGGTTGAAAGAAGGATAACATGAGTGAAAATGGTCTCTGTCCAAGGACTCTTGCCTGTAAACGGCAGCAGGACTCAAGCTGGTAATTGTTGTTAAAGCCATAGGCCCAGATTGGTCCAACACCAAACAGCTTGGTGCTGTTATTCCTGAACAACACCAGCAAACCAGAGAGGAAACATCAGGCCAAATATATTCTGTTGTAACAGAAATCCATGGGGGTTTCTCCTTCCCTGGGTGCTTTAGGACAGTTACCTCATAAAGAACCTGCTGCACAGCTGCCTCTTCAGTGGAGAGGACTGAGGTGTTTAACATCTCCTCCATGTTATTCAAACATCGGCTGATTGTCAGCAGCAGTTCAAACAATCTTCTGTCCAAATTGGAAGAAACTTCCTCTGCCACATTATTCTGGGTAAAAACAAGTCAGAAGTTTTCAGTACTTTCACCCAAGGCATGGCTAAGATTTATTCACTCATATGAGGTTAGAGGTTCAGTCAGCTAACAATAAAAGGGAATTAATCAAATGCTGAGGGACAGACTTGTATGAGACAGTTATAAGCATGTAATATTCAGAGCTGTCAAGGCCAAAGTTGACACAATGACCCTTTGTCTCTTGGGAGTGGCTGTGGTCTTCCAGGTCTCTAATCTCAGGAATGGGTACAACCCAGATTGTCTTGTCAGCTCATATACTGCAGATTTACTGAAATCATTCACAGGCTCTTTGCTTTATACAGCTTGAGGAGTTTTACCCACACTAGCAAATCTTTGGACTGAGGCAGCAGTATCATAGCTGAAACTTGAAATGTTTCCTCCCAAAATCCTAAGCTGATTTCTACGTTATAGTCCATATCTGATGCAAAAGCTGCAGTGAACTCCATTTGCAATAATATGATTATTGGCTGTTTCCCAGTACCCAGTGTCTTGTGTCTAGAATCCCTGGTATTTTTTGCAGTGCTAGGACATGCCATTTTTACCTGCGCATGCACCACATTTGCTTCTTGGCTTAGGTCTCCCAGCTGGACAATGTAAGTTTTTAGTTCTTCCACAGTTGGGGTTCCCACACTTGCGAATGTGCCTCGGGGCAGCATGTTCATCTTTGTTGTAATCTAACATTTGGAAAAAGAACATTGCAATTAGGTGAACAGATCAAATGAAGACAGGACTATGGGCAACTAGATAGCAGCCCTCTCAAGAAGCATTAAAATGAAAGTTTCAAGGCATTAATTTAAAGCACCTGGATAGCAGGGTTCCTTTTTACCAGCAAAAAACACACTGCAGTGTAAGTCATGCCTGAAAACAAGTTGATATTCATCCTTTTACATGAGTGATAATTCCTCCATGTAATGTAGTCATTTCAGAGAACAAGGAATCTAGTCATTCTAGTTGAATGTGAACAAAACTGTTAATAACAGAAATTATAGTTTTGTCCAAGCAGTAAAATTCTGTAGTCTGTTCAGAATAAACACATAACACGCTCTTGTTGCAGTCCAAACTCCACTTTTGATATGTGAGAAAGAGAGAAACAGTGGTGAATGGCAGAACAAAATTTAAGCCACAGATTTGTTTCGACCAAAAGGTTCTCGCTTGCAAGAACTGAGACTTCACCCACATCCGTGAAAATCACCTGGGAGCTTGCTGCCTAAGTCTCTTAGTTCTCTTGAAAGCACTAAGCAGATACTCTGATCTGAACATTAACTACAAGGACTCATCTACAGCTCCCACACTATGCTTAGTAGTCATTACTTCCGAGACATTCTTTACCTCGAAGTAAAATTAAAAGAGATTAATGAAAACAGTATGCAGTAACCATTTCCTCTGGAGAGTGCTTGCACAGATTTCAGGTATCTGATGAAGAGACACGATGCAACAATGCAGGAAGACACACTAATTACTATCTTGACTACAATGAACTGCCTGCAGAAAAGAGTATTTTACCGAACTTAAACAGACCTGAGGTTCCACAAGCTGGCAGAGAGGAGACTTCACCTTTGATGACAGCTCTTGTTGTAAATATTGCCATTTATTATCCGTGTGGTCCTTTGGAGCTAAGGTGGGATCAGCCTGTTTGCTCTTTGGATCAGATTCTCTATTACTGTATTGAGAAAGCATTGTTAGAATGGCAAATAGTGAAGCAGAGTAAGCAAAATCAGATTTGTAAGACTTCTTGCATAAGATTAGTTTCTATTGCTCCTGCCCCAAACCCAGAGTGAAACCAAGTGTGCAGACAATCTTTAATCCAAGCTTTTGTACATTTCTTTGGGCTTTTCTCTTCCATGAAACAGCCTAGGGGCCTGCTGGTAGCCTCCACCTCTGAAATGACAATTGGCTCCATGCTGGAAGGTGCATGATCCCAATGCCCCCTTTCCAAAGATGCTGCCTTTAAACCTGGCTTGGTATTTCCAGACATTTGTACAGCAATGGCTGTGAACAGAGACACCCAACTTGCCTCTGGATGGGTCTGCTTTAGTTTATGGCAGGTCTCAGTCCTGCCTGGTATCAAGACTGACTCTAAACACTGGAGTCAACCCAGTATCAAAGAGGCTGTCACACAAATGAGACTCTTGTGCTATAGACTGTTGATGGCAGCAATCTCCCAGCTTCTGCAATTTTTCTTCTAAAGGCACACATCCCTGCAAAGAACCAATGGTGCCACTGCAAAGTTTCAGCAGGTTTAGGCAGTTTTACATCACTGAATTCGGTAACTGATTTTTTTTCTTTTATATTTTTATTTTGTACCTTGATTCTAACTTCTGAATCACCCTGTCCTCAGATTGTGGCAGCATTTTTTCCATGCATGACTCAATGAAGTCCATGAGGTGTTTCTGCGCAGCTGCTTTTACTTTCAGATCCTGTGCACAGAGAATAGCATGAACAGTAAAATCCGTTGTGCGCACCGTATTAATCCGAAATGATGATTGTGCTTTTCCAATCACATTTCACATGAATTCATTTAGCAAAGAAAATAAAAATACATCTATCAGAATAAAATGCAGTTTATGTGTAAACAAATTGTTTTCTGAAAATGTGTATTTTTATGGAATATGCTTCTGCCTGAGCTGAAATTTTAAAAGCCAAAACCATCAGTCAGAAACAAATTATGCACATATGGAAAATTAAAGGCAATCGACTGCCATCTTATACAGAGAAAAAGGCAAGGGAAACCAGATTTGCTCAAATATGAGGTTGAGTTCCTTTAGTTAAAAAGAGAGTGTCAAGTGAAAAGTGAGCAATTTTAGCAGTTCAGGCTGGATCATTTTCTCCAACTCTTTTCTAATAGCATGAAAAGGGCAAAAGTTAATTTTCAGTTAACAAAACAGAAGTAGTTTACATAGCACAGAACATCACTAATTTTTTTATTGTGTTAACAACCACCTTAAAGTCATTGCGAGTTAGCTCACTTGAAAACATTCACAAAGCTTTAGCTTCAAACTAATCTTCAAAAGCAATGTCAATATATAGATTCAGATTTCATAATACATCAATACTTCAAAGATAGGAGATTGGAGGGATGGGTGATGCCACTTGAATCGTTATGATACAAGGCAGGTGTGCAGGTACCATCCAGCTTTGTAGTACTACTAAACCTTCTGGACATGGGATTTTAGGGGTGAGGCCTTTCTTCATCCTGACAAACTCTCCTAATCCTGGAGGAGAGGGGTGGCTGAAACCTACCCTTGACAGACTTGACCCCACAGTGAAAACAGCAGCAGATAACAAATGCAGCTTTAGGGGATGTGGAGCAGCCTGGCTCCTTGGCACCAGCAGAATTACCTGCGGGTGCTGGAAACTGTTGTGCCAAATAAGCAGCTGTTCTGCAAGCACAAGGGGCATGCTGGAGCCATTTGAGTGTAGGATCTCAAGGGGCTTTGGGTTGACCCTCTCCCTGTTGTGAATCTGTAAAGACAGACCCATTGTGGGAAGACTTCCAGACTGAACAAGAGGACAGAACCATTGGGTGCAGTCTGGGGAAATGGCAAAAGAGGAGTTGGCTTGGACTTACTATACATAGAATCAACAGTGCATGAAACAGCTGCTACTCTTGCAAAGATTTCTGTCCAGTTCCATTTACTGAAAGTTTGATCCATTCTAACCTGCTGCTAAGGTCCTCATATTTCTCTCCCTGACAGTTACAAGGCTTGTTTTCCTTTTCCTCTTAGCAGGTAAATCGATACTAACCCACCCTTCTTATTTGACCAAATTATAGGGATGTGCAATTTATGCTGACAAGTTTTCTCATGCACCTGGATTTTCTATCTGTCTGTGCTCACAGAGATATTTCAACAGGATCCTTTACCAGCACCAATTCTCTCCTGGGCCACGCACGCTTCCTTTCAGACTGGGCTCCTCCAGCACCGGTGAGGCTGCAGCTGCTCTTAGACAGACACATCAGGTGGCCTTCTCCAGACTCTTGCACAACAGAGCGGGAATTACTCTGAAGCTGAGAGCTACTGTCTCACTCATTGGGAAACTCAGAAATGAGCGTGCAGCTGTGGCGGAGGAGACCTGGCAGAGTCACTGCCCTTGCTATTTATGCATTTTTCAAAGAGAAAGTTACTGCTTAAACACCTCTGTGCTGCGATACTGTCACAGTCAAACATCATGGCATTTCAAAGGCATTTTGAAAAACAAACCAAAATAAAAAGCTTTTTATCCTTTTCCTGTACTCCTCACAAAATCTTGACCTCTGTCACTGAGCACTTCAAGCAGAAAAGATGCTGTTCAAAGACTCATTAAAAATCCACTACTTGCTGCAAACTACAAATAATTTTACAGCAACATAAAGTAGAACAATAACAAGTCCGACACTTCTGACTGACTTTTCTCCCTTCCCTGCTTCACACAGTGAGCTCTAACTGTTCTTCTGCAACTACAGCACATTAAAGCACCATGACTCTCTCATTCTTGCTCTGCATAGCATTCATATGCTTTACCTGTTCTTTATTGTATTTGTCTTGAAGCACCACCTGCACATTTTCCAAGTTGCACTTCACTTCCTTCAGCTTCAAGGAAAGAGCCTCTGTCTCTTGTTGGTAGTCTGGACTATCTCCACAATCTTCCAGTAAAGAATGGACCTTTTGTTCAATCTCTGATAACCTCACCTAGAAGGGACATCAGTCAATTATTCCTTCTTAGAAGTACAACTCTTCTTTCCTGATAACATTCTGAAGTCAACACTCACACTTCCCCTATCTGAAAAGACTAGAAATATACAGACAAAAAGAGAAATAGCTGCAAACCCTCTAGATTTTCTCCACTATAGTCTCTTTTTATTCTGAGCAATTAAATACATTTTACAGAGTCTTAAAACTGTTTCAGACAACAGCCTCTACAAGAAGTTATATTAACTCAGACACGGAGTAATAAAATGGGAGAGCAAAAATGATAGACTCGATTGGGATGCAAGCAAGAAGACAGCACATTCCAACTGGGAAGGAGGAGGCACTGCACGGACTGATCCCATCACCCTTTGAGAGGAATGGTGCCGAATTACCCAAACGTAGTAACTTCACCATGTGTCAGCCAGGCCACTGTAAACTGTTGGGACCCGGTTTTTGATTCAAGCTGCTGCGAATCAAAGTGCATCTCTGCCTTACTTTAAACTCACATTTTTAAGGTGAGTGTGCAGACAGGTACCGTGGCTCAACTGCAAAGTAATCAGCTGCAATATATTAACTGCTTTACATCATATATTCATATCTAGAGACTGCTTCTGCTTCGTGTTATGTGTATTTTCCTGTGTAGATCCTGACTAGATTAGTAAAACTTCCCCCTCACCACCCTGAAGTTCAGGTCTTAACATTTAGCCAAACTGTTTAAACCCAATAGGAATTCAGCAGTGCTTACAGCTGCCTGAAGCCTGCTTGTTATTACTGGTTGGAACCACCCTGTCGAAGTCCATGCTGACAGGAAGCCTGCATGGGATCCAAACACAACTAGGTACTTAGGTACACTCAGGATCCTAATCCCCAGAGAGTTCAGCACCCGAGCACTTGGCTGAAACACAGCCTAAACCCAGAGGCAGTTCTTGGCATGGACTCAGTTCCTATTACAAAAACCCCACCCAACAGCATGAACAAACCAGCTGGAAATGTTTCCTGGTAATTTAAAACAGGGACCTTTTGGTATTGGCTCCTTTATGGCGAGTGAAGTTTGGTGCTTTAGGTAGACTCAGTGCTTGAAGCAAACTGGTACACCCGACTGGCACCGCAGGGAACTTCAAAGTGGCATGCCTGCACCTTTGCTTTTAATCCACACGGCAGAGAAAAAAGCTGCATGCCAGGACTCCCACCCACCTGGCCCCTCATGCCAGTCCTGTTTTCCTCCACCCATTTTCACCCAAGGGGTACCACCCACTCCTTTCCTCCTGCTGCCACCCGGGGCAAGAGGCTGCCCTAGCAGTATGGCAGTAGGTCCAAATACCACCACTGCTCACAGAGTGCAGGGGAAAAGCCCTTCTGTTTCCATCTATACTGGCAGCTTTTTTGCAAAAAGTGCAAAAGAATAATTTACCAGCTTATAAGGTACCTTATACCAGTACTTTACATCACTCCGACAAAAACAGAAAGTGAAAATGTCAAAAGAAAGAAAATATTCCTTTTTTCTAGCTGATTCATCATGATTGAGACCAATGAAAAGGTGCCTTTTAATAGAGGATTCAAACTCTACTGAGCCATGCTTCTGAAAATTATCTAAAGAAAAACAAAGCTTTAAAAATACTCAAGAATTCTACCTGAATTCCCTGGATGCATAAAGATCCCAACTCTACAAATAGGTATTTTAACTAAGCCCTTGGAAAGCTGCACCTGAAACGGAAGCCAAGCGGTTACCTATTCTCCGCACAGTGTAACGAAGCCGATTAAGCAGGGAGCGAAGCAGTAAGCAGAGCTCTTCTGGAGACCCACACCCCAGGGGAGGGCGACTTGTTTGGGTGCAGCAGCAAACTGACCGCTCCATCTTACCTGGCAATCGGCAAGCTGCGGTTTCACCGTCTGCTGCATTTTGGGGCTCTGGGAGTCTGATCTCAGGAACACTTGAGTTTTGTCTACCCACTGCTCCAGCTCGGCAACCTGGGCCTGGCACATCTGGAGGATTGTTTCTGGCTCAGGCCTGCTGCCATCCACTGCTTCCTCCAAGTCTCCTGCTTTCCCTTGAGAGTCCTGGCTGGGGTCAGGGACAGGAGGCGGCACATGGCTCTGAAGCAAAGCACATGAAAGAAAAGTGGTTATCTACCAGATTTTTTCTGTTTGTCCCCTCCCCCTACGAGTGGGAAACATTTAACTTTCACACTCATAGAGCTTTGAAACCACTCTGCCACCGTGTTCCCAGATTTTTTTTGTTCTTTTTTTTTAAAAATAGGGGGGAAGGAAAAAAGAAAAAGAAAGGGAAACTTGGCAGCCAGGCGATCCAGGATCTGGTGTAACAGGTTTCCAGGCAGCGATTTGCATTGCACAGGTACACCTGAGCACGCAGGAAGTGGATGACTCACCACTAACCAGTTCTCCCCCGAGAAGAGATGTTTTTCTGTGGGAGTTAGATGTAAAGGCAACGCAGTCAAAAGCTGCAAAGCAAGCTGTTGGGCAACACTTACAAGCTACTTGCATGTGTTTGGTTCCAACAGTCAAACAAGCTTTATTCGGGCTCTAGGTCACACAGGAAAAAAACCCGGTGTATTCTTTAAGTATGTCTTGCATAATTCCTTCTTATATGCCCTCCTTTAAGGAGCAATATTGCACACTTCCGTAATAAGGAAAAGTCTAAAGTGCTTGGAGATATCAGCAGTTGCTTGGAAGGCTGTATGAGTCTGTATATACCTTCACACATGCAATTACTGGGACTTAGTAAGTAAATCAAACACAACACCACAAAAACAAAACTACCTGTACACTCCCGCGGCTCTAGAGCACACATTCAGGCAACAGAGGTGGTCAGTGGTAGTGCACAAGCTCTGTGTTAAAATGGTATTTGGCAGAAAATCAGAGAGCAAAAATGCACTATTTCAGCTATCAATGTTTTACTTTGTCCTGGGTTCGGCCAGGACAGGGTTAATTTTCACCGGACTCCAGGAAGGGGCACAGCCGGGGTTCCGGTGGGGGGGAGCGGGGTGGCGGGAACTCACTCGCGGCTGGGGAGCGCATGGCGGCGGGCGGCGAGAGCGGCTCTCTGGGTTGTGCGATTTGTGTTGTGTTTTCTCCTTTTCTGTATCGTTGTTGTTCCTGTTCCCTCTGTTTGCTGTTCTGTTAAACTGCCCTTATCCCGACCCACCGGTTTCTGCCTGTTTCTCTCCGTTCTCCTCCGCACCCTGGCGGGGGGAGGGGCAGCTGCATGGCGCCCTTGTTGCCGGCGGCAGCCAAACCATAACATACTTTAATCACTATTGGTTAAAGCAAAGGCTCTTCTTTGCCTCTGACATAGTACAGGACAGTGCCATTAACAGCAGAAACTAAATTGGAGTATACAGATCCCAGAACAGGCTAAATATGTCTACTGAGGTATATGGGACTGGAGAGATAAAAAACTACCACTTTACTTCAACCTCCACCTGAAATTTCCAGCTCTAGTTCTGAGCCTGTTTGTTTTACTTCATTCATTTAAATAACAAAACATTACAGCTGTACAACACCACACATGACACCCTTTCATCACACATGTATGCGTACACAAGCATTTAGTTTACACTGACGGCATGCTCTGCCCCTCTCCAGCTAGACAGCGATACTGCAATAAACTTTATCCCGTTCTTCCCCAGGAACAGAAACGCCGATATACAGCCAAATTAGCTGAACAAACAGGTATTGTCACTGCAGGTGTTCATGCCGGCCCCATGCATTCCTGTGGCCGGCCCCATGCGTTCCTGCAGCAAGACTGAGGTGTCTCGGAGTGGAGAACGGACACAACAAACAGTAGAATTTGAGCATCATAGAACCATAAAATATAGAACAGTTTGGGTTGGAGAGGACCTTTAAAGGACATCTAGCCCAACACCCCCGCAGTGAGCAGGGACATCTTCAACTCAAATCAGGTTGCTCAGAGCCTCATCCAGCCTGACTTTGAATGTTTCCAGGGGTGGGGCACCCACCACCTCTCTGGGCAACCTGTGCCACTGTTTTACCACCCTCATCATAAATGTCCATTATATCCAGTTAAAATCTACACTCTCTCAGTTTAACTATTGCCCGTTGTCCTATCACTACAGACCCTGCTCAAAAAATTGTCCCCATCTTTCTTATAAGCCTCCTTTAAGTACTGGAAGGCTGCTGTAAGGTCTCCCTGGAGCCTTCTCTTCTCCAGGCTGAACAGCCCAAACTCTCTCAGCCTTTCCTCACAGCAGAGGTGCTCCAGCCCTCATACCATTGCTGTGGCCTCCTCTGGCCCCAGTCCAATAGATCCAGGTGTCCTGTGCTGAGGTCTCCAGAGCTGGACGCAGGACTCCTGGAGGGGTCTCAGAGTGGAGCAGAGGGTCAGAATCACCTCCCTCACCCTGCTGCCCACACTGCTGGGGATGCAGCCCATGATACAGTTGGCCTCTTGGGCTGCGAGCGCACACTGCCCGGTCATGTCCAGCTTGTCATCCACCAGCACCCTCAAGTCCTTCTCCTCAGGGCTGCTCTCAATCACTTTATCCCAGCCTGTACTGATAGCAGGGGTTGCCCCAACCCAGATGCAGGACCCTGCACTTGGCCTTGTTGAACCTCATGAAGTTCACACAGGCCCATTACTTGAGCTTGTCCAAGTCCCTCTGGATGGCATCCCATCCCTCAGGCATATCAATTGCACCACTCAGATTGGTGTCATCTGCAAACTTGCTGAGCGTGCCCTCGATTCCACTGTCTATGTCCTTGATGAAGATATTAAACAGTACTGGTTCCAGTATGGACTCCTGAGGGACACCACGCATCACTGGACATTGAGCTGTTGATCACTACCCTCTGCATGTGACCATCCAATCAATTCCTTATCCAGCAAACAGTCCACTCACCAAATCCATATGTCTCCAATTTAGAGAGAAGGATGTTGCAAAGGACCATGTCAAAGGCCTTTCAGAAGTCCAGATATAAGACATCCATAGCTCTTCCCTTGTCCACTGATGTAGTCATGACACCATAGAAGGCCACTGGGTTGCTCAGGCAGGACTTGCTCTGACTGAAGCCATGCTGGCTGCCTCAAATCACCTCCCTGTCCTCCATGTGCCTTAGCATGGCCTCTAGGAGGACCTGTTACATGATCTTCTCAGGCACAGAGGTGAGGCTGACAGGTTGGTAGTTCACAGGGTCCTGCTTTCTATCCTTTTTAAAAATAGGCACAATGCTTGCCTTCTTCCAGTCACCATGGACTTCACCTGACTACCACGACTTTTCAAATATCATGCAGAGTGGCTTCGGAACTACACCAGCCAATTCCCTCAGCACTCTGGGATGTATATCATCAGGTCCCACACACTTAGGTATGTTCAGGTTCCTCAGGTGGTCATGAAACTGATCTTCTCTTACAGTGGGAAGGACTTTGCTCATCCAACCCCTGTCTTGTGGGTCCCTCTACTCGAGAGATGTGGGAAGAGAGACCGACAGTGAAGACCGAGACATAAAAATTTGTTGAGTACCTCAGACTCCTCTTCATCCGTTGTTACCAGTTTTCCAGTTGTGTTCCTTTGGGGGGTACACTTTCACTGACCTTCCTTTTCTGGCTTACATACCTGCAGAAGCCCTTCTGATTATTCTTTGTGCCCCTTGTCAAGTTCAGCTCCAGCTGCACCTTGGCCTTACTGACACCACTCCTACACTGTTGGGCAGTGTCCTTATACTCTTCCCAGGATACCTGTCCCTGCTTCCACTGCCTGTGCATTTCCTTCTTGCCCTTTAGTTTGACCAGCAGGTCTCGACTCAGCCATGCTGGTCTCTTGCCATCCTTGCCTGATTTCTCACACCTGGGGAGCGAGAACTCTTGCACTCTATGGAAAGCATCCCTAAAAATCCCCTTGAAGAGGGAGAGAGCGTGGATGTTGTCTACCTTGACTTCAGCAAGGCTTTTGACACTGTCTCCCATAACATTCTCATAGGGAAGTTTCAGGAAGTGTGGGCTGGATGAGTGGACAGTGAGGTGGATTGAGAACTGGCTGAATGGCAGAACTCAGAGGGTTGTCATCAGCGACGCTAAGTCTGGCTGGTGGCCTGTAACTAGTGGTGTTCCCTAGAAGTCAGTACTTGTTCAACCTATTCATCAGTGACCTGGATGAAGGACAGAGCGTACCCTCAGCAAGTTTGCTGATGATACAAAACTCGGAGGAATGGCTGATACACCGGAAGGTTGTGCTGCCATTCAGAAAGACCTGGAAAGGCTGGAGAGTTCAACAAGGGCAAGTGCAGGATCCTGCACCTGGGGAGGAATAACCCCATGCACCAGTACAGGCTTGGAGCGGACCTGCTGCAGAGCAGCTCTGCAGACAGGGACCTGGGTGTTCTGGTGAATGACCAGTTGACCATGAGACAGCAGCGTGCCCTGGCTGCCAAGAAGGCCAATGGGATCCTGGGGTGCATTAAGAGTGTGGCCAGCAGGTCAAGGGAGGTTCTCCTCCCCCTCTACTCTGCCCTAGTGAGGCCCCATCTGGAGTACTGTGTCCACTTCTGGGCTCCCCACTTCAAGAAAGATGAGGAGCTACTGGAGAGAGTCCAGC